>Ga0315273_10010074_pt1 | contig 12026 bp, 13 predicted proteins | sample YL17G02_0_MG_FD_205753 | JGI IMG/M metagenome (GOLD analysis project Ga0315273, IMG submission 205753) | Sediment microbial communities from Yellowstone Lake, YNP, Wyoming, USA - YL17G02_0 | ecosystem: Environmental > Aquatic > Freshwater > Lake > Sediment | place: USA: Wyoming | collected... | reverse complement strand
CCATTTCCAAACACATCTCTGATACGGTCTCGTTAAGGCAAGCGTAATCTTTCCTGGCTAACTCTTTTAAAGTAGCGATGCCGCTAGCGACTGCCAAAGGATTACCCGAAAGTGTGCCGGCCTGGTAAACTCCCCCCAGAGGAGAAAGCTTGTCCATGATCTCGGCTCTTCCTCCGTAAGCGGCCAAAGGCAATCCTCCTCCTATAATTTTACCCAGGCAGGTCAGATCCGGGTTTATGCCAAACAGGTTAGCCGCTCCGCCGAAAGTAAACCGGAAACCGCTGATGACTTCATCAAAAATTAAAATTATGTTATACTTTTTGGTGAGTTCCCGCAAGCCCACAAGAAACCCGATCTTAGGAAGGATCACTCCCATGTTCGCCGCGACAGGTTCTATGATCACACAAGCGATCTTCTTATGCTCTTTTTTGATCACCCGGCTTACGGCGTCAATATCATTATAAGCAAGAACTATGGTTTCCCGGCTTAAATCCCGGGGAACCCCTAAGCTATCGGGCTGGCCAAAAGTAGCAGCACCCGAGCCGGCTTTGACCAGCAGGCTGTCGCAATGGCCATGGTAACATCCCTCAAATTTAATAACCTTATCTTTTCCGGTAAATCCGCGGGCCAGGCGGATCGCGCTCATCGTAGCCTCGGTGCCGGAATTAACCAGCCGGATTTTCTCCATGGACGGGATCGCGTAATGAATGATCTTGGCTAGTTCGGTTTCAGCGCTGGTTGGAGCTCCGAAACTGCTGCCGTTGCGCGCGGCACTATTGATCGCTTTAAGCACTGCGGGATGGGCATGGCCCAGGATCAAAGCGCCCCAGCTCATCACAAAATCCAAATAACAATTATTATCCGCGTCATAAATCCTCGGCCCCTTGCCCTTAGCGATAAAAATCGGGCTCCCCCCCACGGCCTTGTAGGCCCTGACCGGGCTATTTACCCCGCCGACCAGATATTTCCGAGCTTCTTGGAATAATTTATGGGATTCGCGTAATTGCATTAGAACCTTTTTTCCTTTTTTCCCTCTTTAATCCGGCTATAAATATATTCGATCATTAACATCTTATGCTGCATATTCATTTTTAAGAATTCCACTCCGGTTTCATAATAAAGCTTTTTGTCAGGGCTTAATTTACGCCTTGAGGATTGCCAGACCACCTTAGCCAGAGCAAAAAAAGGGCTGGATTCAGAAGAAACCGCAATCGCCAGTTCTAAAATAGTCCCTTTTTCGATTTTATCTTTAAGAGAGATGCGGATCCCTCCCTGGCTAACATCAATAACTTCGTCTTTCTTCTCGCCGATAATCCCCATGAATTTGTAGATCACCTTGACGCCGTGTTTTAATCTGGGGAATTTTCTTCTTTCACTTTCCTTGTGAGTAACCATATGTCCGCCTTTTTTTTCTTCAGTTCTTTTAATGTAAACAGCTCCCGGTAATCTTTTATCTTGCTCGTGCCAGAAAGCGCATTTACAATCCTCAGACAATCCCGCCTGTTACGGCCGTGGATCATGGTATAGATATTATACGGCCAAGAAGCATAGGTCTTGCGCTGATAACAATGGCTGACTTCTTCAGTTTTGCAAAAAATATCCGCCGCACACATAATATCTTTTTCAGCCACATTCCAGGCTACCAGGACATTTGATCTCAACCCGATCTCTCTATGCGCCAAGATCAACCCCAGCCTGCGGATCACCCCTAGATTCTTGTAGGCTTTTATCGCTTTAAGAAGTTTCTCTTCATCCCAGCCAAGTTTTTTGGCTACGGGCGCAAACGGCATCTTTATTATACCTAAAGGACGGTTCAAAGCCAAAATAAATTTTTTATCAGGTTTCATTTATTTTCAAGGTTAAACCTGGCATTGATCTTAAAGACCCTGACGGTTTCCAGGTCCAAAACATCCTCTATTGCGGTTTTTTGTTTTATTTCTTTAAGCAGCGCCGCGAGCAGCGGTTTCGAGCCGGCGGAAAGCGTAAACCAGATATTATATTCTCCGTTCCTGAGATAATTGTGGCTAACCTGGGAATAGCTATTGATGATCTTGGTAGTCCTGGGAAGATTTTTTTTCGGAACCTTCATCGCTATCAGCGTTGATCTTATTCCCAGTTTTTTAGTTTCAAAAATGGCGCCGGCGTAACGGATCAGCTTTCTTTTTTTTAAAGACCTGACCTTGCGGATCAACTCCTCTTCGTTAAGATCAAATTTACTGCAAACCTCGGCAAAAGGCCGGCTGGAGACAGGAAAATTATCTTGAAGCTCTTTTAAGATCAGGCGGTCTAATTTAGTGAGCATCTTTCTTGAAAGGGATAATAATACATTCTTTGTCTTCAGCCATAAAATCTCCGCTTTCATAATAAGCCCGGGCCCGGCACCCTCCGCAGGAAGATTTATGCCCACAGATACCGCAGCTGCCGGAATATTCCAAAGAACGGAGCTTGTTAAAAACCGGGTTATTTTTCCAGATCGAGCTGAATTTTTCTTCGCGCACATTGCCGATTTTCAGAGGAAGATAAGGGCAAGGATGAACGTCGCCGTTAGGCAGAATGCAGCAATAACTCGTTCCCGCCAAGCAGCCGCGCTGGAAACGCAGAACCAGCCCCATTTTCTTGGCCAGCGGAATAAACTGCGGGGCGCAGACCGGCTTAAGCTCTATAGGCGTGTCTTTCTGTTTGGTTAAAACCTTTTCCAGGACTTCTTTGATCTCCCCGGCGCCGATAAAAACCCCGCTGATCTCTTTGCCTCTGCCGGTAGGGACCAAAAAGAAAATATGATGGGCTTTAGCCCCCAAGCCGGTAACAAAATCGGTTATCGCGATGATCTCTTTATAATTCCTGCGGGTCACCGTGGTATGGACCTGGAAATCCAAGCCTTCCTGCTTGCAAATCCGCATAGCTTCCACGGTTTTCTTCCAGGCCCCTTTTTGTTTGCGAAAATCATCGTGAATCAGAAAATCCTTGCTGTCTAAACTTATCCCTACCCTGGCGACTCCCGCAGCTTTTAATTTCCTGACGATTTCTTCAGTAAATAGCACCCCATTAGTCCCTAATACCGGGCGCAGCCCAACACTGGCGGCACAGGAGATCAGCTCAAAAATATCTTTTCTTAAAAGCGGCTCTCCTCCGCTGAGAATAACGATCTTAAAACCCGCCTTGGCGATCTCCAAAAGCAGGTCTTTGCCTTCGCTGGTGGAAAGCTCATTGACGTCTTTGCCTCCGGCGTCGCGGTAACAATGCTCGCACTTAAGATTGCAGGCCTTTGTAATATTCCAGGAAATTATCATAGAATTATTCTCATATTAAAATTTTACAGATCTACGAATACAATGAATCTGCTGGATTACTCGCTCAGGCCGATTTTGCCCTTCGGGCCGCCAAAGGTCTTTCGCAGCTCGGCGCCTGCAGAACTCGGCCGTCCCGCTCTGGCGGAGACGTCCTCAGACAGCTTCGGCGCCCTCGGCCAATTGGCCTCGGTCCCCTCCCCGCTCAAGCTGCTTTGGCTAAAATCGACATTCGCTCGCAATTCCATCAGATTCATTTAACTCGAAGTTACTCCTATCGGATTTTAACGGGTGGCTTGGCGGGGTTCTCAGGGTCTGTTCGGCCCGGAGCGGGCACGGATGCCAAGCGAGCTATTCTGTCGGGCAGAGCGCAGGGACGAACCGAAGCGAAGTTGCGCCGCGCAGGGGCGCAACGAGCGCCCCTGAGAACACTGCCAAGACAGGACCCGTTAAAATCTTAAAAAACAAACCGATAGATTAATTATTTCGTTAAAATTTTCGCCACTTCCATGGCGTGGTACGAGATGATGATGTCGGCGCCGGCGCGCTTGATGGCGTTGAGGATCTCCAGCGTTATCTTCTCTTCGTCTATCCAGCCGGCTTTGGCCGCGGCCTTGACCATGCTGAACTCTCCGCTGACGTTATAGGCGGCGATCGGCAGATTGAATTTCTCTTTAGCCTTAGCGATTATATCTAAATACGCCAGGGCGGGCTTGACCATGATTATATCCGCGCCTTCTTTTACATCAAGGCTCATCTCTCTAAGCGCTTCCCGATAATTAGCCGGATCCATCTGGTAAGATTTACGGTTGCCGAATTTTGGGGCGGATCCCGCTGCTTCCCGGAAAGGGCCGTAAAAACCAGAAGCATATTTGGCGCTGTAAGCCATGATCGGGACTTCCGGGTAATCATTATCGTCTAGTATCCCGCGGATAGCCTTGACCTGGCCGTCAGCCATAGCAGATGGCGCGACCATATCCGCTCCCGCTTCGACCTGTGAAAGCGCGGTCTGAGCCAGCAGGTCCAGGGTGGCATCGTTATCCAGGCGGCAATCTGCGCCGGAATCTTTTTTGACGATCCCGCAGTGGCCGGTTGATGTAAATTCACAAAGACAGACATCCGCAATAACCAGTATACCCGGGACCTTTTCTTTGATGGCCGCTATGGCTTTCTGAACTATCCCGCGCTTGGCAAAAGCGCCTGAGCCAAATTCATCTTTTTTATCCGGAATACCGAATAGAAGCACAGCCGGAATACCCAGAGCCTTGCAGATCTTTACCTGCTTGAGCAGATTATCCACTGAAAGCTGATAATTGCCCGGTAAAGAAGAGATCAGCTTTTTAATATTCTTTCCCTCGCGCACAAAAAAGGGCATAACCAAATTATCCGCGCTAAGTTTGGTTTCCCGGATCAGGCGGCGAAAATTTTCATTCTGCCTTAGTCTTTTGAGGCGATAAGTTGAATATTTCATGCTTTACTCCTTAAACTTTGCGCTTCCAAAGTTATCTCCTCGTCAGTAAGATAACAGGCAGGGTCCTCCTGCCACATATCCCCATAAACCACCTCGGCCCGGGCCCGGAAGTTAGCGTTGCATAATTCCAGAAAGCGGCAGCGGCTGCAGCGGCCTTTGATCAATTTTGTCCGGCTCTTAAGCCCGGCCATTACCGGGTCAGCAGTATCCATCCAGATCAAGCCGAATTTGCGCTCTTTGACGTTGCCAAAAGTATAACTCTGCCAGAACTGGTCGGCATGCACGTTCCCCTGGTTATCGACGTTGGAAATAGCGATCCCCGAAGCGTTGCCTTTATTATACTCTAAAAGCTCGAGGATCTTTTGGGCTTTCTGCGGATCTTTTTCTTTAGCGCGCAAGTACAAATAAATGGCGTCGGCGTGGTTGTCCACAGTCAGCACTTCTTTTTTCATGCCCCGGCAATACATGCTCTCCGCCCAATCACAGATAGAATCAATGCATTCCCGCATCTGTTTACAGGGAAGGTCGTCTTCGGTCATCCGGGCTCCCCGGCCGGAATACACCAGATGGTAAAAACAAACCCGGTCGATGGCCTCATCTTCGACCAGGCGGAAGATATCTTTTATGTCCGGATAATTATGCCGGGTAATGGTAAATCGCAATCCCACTTTCTGCTTTACTTCCACCAAGTTCCTTATTCCCGACAGAGCCAGGGCAAAAGCGCCGGTCTTCCCGCGGAATTTATCGTTGCGTTCGTTGATCCCGTCCAGGCTTACTCCGATGTAATCGAAATTATTGTCCTTGATCTTGCGGGCTATTTCTTTAGTAATAAGCGTTCCATTAGTGGAAATAACTGTGCGGATATGGTGCTGGTGGGCGAAATCATTGAGTTCAAACAGATCTTTACGCAAAAACGGCTCGCCTCCGGAAAAAAGCAGCACCGGGACATTGAATTCTTCCAGTTCCAGGATCATTTTCTTCGCTTGGGCGGTAGTCAATTCGCCCTCGTAATCTTTATTGGCGGAATTAGAATAACAGTGCATGCATGCAAGGTTGCACTTGCGGGTGCAGTTCCAGACCACGATCGGCCGGCGGGAAGCCGAAGTCATACCTTTGCGGTAGCGCAATTCGTCTCCGTAAGAAGGCAGATCACAAAGTAATTTGGTTATGCTGATCATTACTCTTTATTTTCTGTAATACTTCAGTACCGCCGAAGCTAAGCCGTCCAAGGTGAACTGTTTTGCTTCGATCGCGACCTTCATCCCGTGTTTACGGCAAGTTGCCGAAGTGACCGGGCCGATGGAGGCGATCTTAAACCTGTTTTTCCGGGAAAAAATCTCTTTCCGGGAAAACGCCTGAAATAACCCCTGCACGCAGGATGAACTGGTAAAAGTCACCAGGTCAAACCCGGCCAGAAATGCGGGAATAGAAACTTTTTCTTTACGCAACTCGGCCCGGTAAGCGCTAACCACACAAACTCCCGCTCCTAACTTTTCTAATCCTTGAGGCAGGATCTCGCGGGCTTCCCGGGCCCGGACGATCAAAATATTCTTGCCCTTAACCTTTTGTTTCTTCAAAGCAGCCAGCAAGCCTTCCTGCAGAAAATCTTTGGGCTGCAAGTCAACCGTAATGCCTAAAGCCTCAACAGCCTCCCTGGTTTTGGGGCCTATGGCCGCGACTTTTATTCCGGCGAGCACTCGGACATCTTTTTTTTGGGCTTTGAGCCGCTGTTGAAAAAAACGCACCCCGTTCTGGCTGGTAAAGATCAGCCAGTGAAAATCGTCGATGTTTTTTATTTTATCGTCCAGCTCGGCGTAATCATCCAAAGCTTTGATCCGGATCAAAGGCAAAGCCGCGCATTCAGCCCCCTCTTGTTCGAGCATCGCGCTTAGCCTGCTGTTATCTTCTGCCGGAAGAGTGACCAGTATCTTTTTTCCCAAAAGCGGTTTTTTCTCAAACCAGTTCAATTTATCGCGCAGCGAAACCACCTCTCCGACTACCAGGATCGCCGGAGGGCTCATCCCTGCTGTTTTAACTTTCTTTTCGATATCTGCCAGTGTTCCGGGGCAGCTTTTCTGACGGCTAAGCGTGCCCCATTGCACCAGGCAACAAGGAGTAGTTTTATCTCGGCCGTATTTGATCAGAGTAGAAACTATATTAGTCAAATTCTCCACGCCCATCAAAAAAACCAGAGTCCCCATTCCGGTAGAAATCTTTTCCCAGGCAATAGAAGTATCCTTTTTATTCGGGTCTTCCTGACCGGTAAAAATACCCAAAGAAGAAGTAAGCCCCCGGTGAGTTACAGGTATTCCCGCGTAGGAGGGGACTGCGATCGCGCTGGTTATTCCCGGCACTACCTCGAAAGGGATCTTATTCTTGGCTAAAAGCAGGATCTCTTCCCCTCCCCTGCCAAAAACAAAAGGATCTCCTCCTTTTAAACGCACCACTATTTTTCCTTTTTTGGCCAGGCGGACTAAAAGCGCGTTGATCTTATCCTGAGGAAGGGTATGTTTATCCGAAGCCTTGCCGACATAGATCAGTTCGGCGTTGGCAGAACACTCGCGGATGATCCGGGGATTCACCAGGCGGTCGTAGACCACAACTTGGGCCTCTTTTAAAAGCCGCAGAGCTTTTAAAGTGATCAATTCCGCGTCTCCCGGGCTAGCGCCTACCAGATAAACTTTGCCTTTAGCTTGAGCCATCTTTTATCTCCCTGAGAATTTCCTTACCGCCATTTTTTAAGACCGCTTCAGCAAGCTTCCTGCCCAGAATCTCCGCTTCTTTGATTTTACCTTGCAGAGATCCCCGGGCGATTTTTCTTCCGTCTAAACTTATAACCATCCCCTCTAAAAAAATACGCTGGAGCTTGACTACGGCGAAAGCTGCCACCGGCATCCGGCAGCCGGCTCCGGTGCGAGCCAGGAACGCCCGCTCCGCGTCCACGCAACATTTAGTCCGGGGATCCTCAAGCTTCTTGGCCAGTTTCTCAATCTGGCTATCCCCTTTACGGGCTTCTAGCCCCAATGCGCCCTGGCCGGCAGCGGGAAGCATGATATCCTGGCTTATCAGACTAGCGGCAAGATTCTTATACCGCAGCCGCTTAAGGCCCGCTGCCGCGACAATGATCGCGTCATAAAGCCCGGAGTTTAATTTACGGATCCTGGTGTCCAGATTACCTCTCAAATCTTCCACTCTAAGATCCGGCCTAAAACTTAAGATCTGAGCCCTGCGCCTGAAGCTGCAAGTACCCACCCTGGCTCCCGGCTTAAGTCCAAGAAGCCCTTTATTCTTATCTTTGGTGATCAAGATATCGCGCGGCTCTTCTCTTTTAGTGATTGCTGCCAGCAATAGAGACGGCGGGATCAGAGAAGGCAAATCTTTGACGCTGTGTACCGCTAAATCGATTTCTCCGGACAAAAGCGCATCTTCGAGCTCCTTAACAAATATCCCCGTATCAGACCGCTGCCATTTCTTTGCAGTGTCCCCAAGAGTCGTGATCTTGCGGAAAACAAATTCAATTCCCGGAGACCTGGCCTTGAGCCTGCGGATCACCCCGGCGGTCTGAGCCACTGATAGAAGGCTGCCTCTGGCGCCGACAATAACTTGATTTTTCTTCACTTAAGAACGTTTTCCTCCTGCTGGGCGCTTTCCAGGTTGATATTCTTTATTGCGGCTTCCACGCAGGAATCCACGATCTGCTGGGCTTTCTGGGCTTCGTTGCGCCTTTGGTTGATATTAGCGTTGCTGACCTGAGCCAAGTCATCAATATTATACAAATATACGTTTTCCAGCCCATTAGTCTCCGGGTCGATGTTACGCGGCAGGCCGAGGTCGATGAAAAACAAAGGCGCGTTGTTCCTGGAACGCATAACTTTGGCCACATCTTGCGCGGTGATCACAAAATGCGGAGCGCTGGTGGAACTGATAATGATGTCGCTTAAGCGCATATAATCCAGGATGCTCTCGAAATTTATCGCTTCTCCGCAGAAACGCTGCGCCAATTCCTGGGCCTTAACCAGGGTGCGGTTAGCGACAATAACGGTCTTGATCCCCCGCGAAGAAAGATTTTTAACTGTAAGCTCGCCGATCTTGCCCGCGCCGATGATCAAGACCTTCTTGTCTTCTAAGCTTTCAAAGATCTTGCGGGCCAGTTCTATTGCCGCGGTGGAGGTAGAAATCGCGCCTTTGCCGATCCGGGTCTGGGTGCGCACTTTTTTGCCGACCCGGATCGCCTCTTCAAAAATATTATCCAAAGTCCGCCCCAGGGAATTAGCCTGTCTGGCCTTAAAATAGGCGTCTTTAACCTGGCCGAAGATCTGGGTTTCTCCGATGATCATGGAATCCAGGCTGGAGGCCACCTCAAAAAGATGTTTTATCGCTTTTTTATTATTTAAAAGATAAAAATATTTTCGGAGTCCTTCTTCCTGCAACTCCATAGAACGGCAAATAAAATCCCGGAGACAATCTGCTCCTCGCGAGCAATCACCGCTGGCCACGTAAATCTCCGTGCGATTGCAGGTAGAAAGGATTAAAACTTCCTCGATCCCTTCATATTTTTTTAGCTCTTTGAGGGCAACATCTAATTTAGAATCGGAAAAAGCGATCTTTTCCCTTATTTCTATAGGAGCGCTCTTATGATTAAGCCCAAGTAATTGGATATTCATTATTTTGACAAATACGAATGCAGGCCGGGGAGCAAAAAACTCACCCCTAAATAGGTAAAAAGCATCACCGCAAATCCGATTATCGACAGGTACGCGCTTTTTTTACCCCTCCAGCCGGACATCAGGCGGCCATGCAGATAAACCAGGTATAACAGCCACATAACCAGCGACCAGGTCTCTTTAGGGTCCCAATTCCAGAAAACGCCCCAGGCTTTCTGGGCCCAGATTGAACCGCTGACGATCCCCAGGCTCAGGAAGATAAACCCAAAAACAACTGCCCGATACCCCAGCCTGTCTAAAAATTCCAAAGCCGGTAAACGAAAAAAAAAGCCGTCGACCTTGCGGGATTTCAATTCTTTCTCCTGCCAGACATACATGACCGCGAAACAAAAAGCCAAAGTAAAACAAGCGTAACTTAAAAAACATAAAGTTACGTGCACCGCCATCCACGGGCTTTTAAGCACCGCGGGTAATGGCCTTAGATCGCTATTTAAAGTCGCAGCATAAGCCGCCAGCGATACTACCAGGGGCAGGACAAATACCCCATCAGTCCAGAGCTTCCGCCGGAATTCAGAAATAAGATAAACCAGCACGATTATCCAGGCAAAAAAATTCAGTGATTCGTAAAGATTAGAGACAGCGAAAGATTTAAAAACCAGCCAGCGATAAGCAAGCAGCCCGGCCTGCAAAATCCAACCCGACAAAACCAAAACAAAAGCGCGAGACCCAAATTCCTGCTTTTGAGTGATGAAAAATATGAAATACCCTATTGCGCTTAGGCCATAGATGAATACTAGAAGATTGAAAAATATTTGATAGGAAAAAGCCATATCCTAAATACGGGAGTTTATAAACCTATTCAAAACCGATTTTCTTTTCGAAACCCCAAGACAGGAATTTTTAAGTTTATTACGCACTCCGGTTAATTCTTTTAACAGTCCGGCGTAACGGGGTATAAAATTTTTGGCCAGGTCTTGACGGATCTTTTTAGCCAGACACGGCGCCTGGCCGCTTGTAGATATAGCGATAACCAGGCCGTTTTTCTCGATAAACGACGGAACGATAAAATTGCTTTCCCCGGGCACGTCGACCACGTTAACCAGTATCCCTTTTTTGCGGCAATCGCCAGAGATCCGGGAATTGATTCGGCGGTTATTTGTAGCGGCAACGACCAAAAACGCCTCCTTGAGAAAACTTTTTCCAGGGGCGGATCTTCGATAAGCGATCTTATCTTGCCGCCGCAGCTTCTCCAGGCCCGCGGTAAGACTGGGGCTATACACTGTTACCCGGGCCTGGCATTTTAAAAGAACCCTGACTTTTCTCTCGGCGACCGCACCACCACCGATCACACAGCAAACTTTGTTTTTTAAATCCGCGAATAATGGATAATATCTCATAGCCCCATAAATTACAAACCGCCAAATTCACCCGGCGGATTGTAATTCCCATCTCTTTTAAATTTTAAGATCAGACTTAACTAACCTGCGAAATTCAGTTTTCCTTGGCTATGCTTGCCTTGACATGTTTTTCCACCAGCTGAAATTCTCCGGGGGTCAGTATTTTATCCAGGTCCAAAAGGACCAGCAGCCTGTCTTTGAGCTTTCCCACCCCTCTGATGTAATGCTCCGGGACTTCCGTCTCCACGAGGGAAGGAACATCCTCCACAAGTTCAGAAGACAGCCTCAAAACCTCCGAAACCGAGTCCACGATCATACCTACAGTATTCTCTCCGACTTCGACCACTATGATCCGGGTATTTTCTCCTCTTTCCTTAGAAGGCACACCGATCCTCTTGGACAGGTCAATAACAGCCAAAACTTGACCACGCAAGTTGACCACGCCCTCTACAAAAACCGGAGCTTTAGGCAAATAAGTGATCTGAACCACTCTTACGATCTCTCTGACCTGGCTGATATCCACCCCGAATTCCTCTTGCCCAAGAGTAAAAACAACCAACTGGTATTCATGTTCCTTTTGTTCTGCCATGTTTTGCCTCCCCCTTACTTAACTCCCAAAACATTAAAGATTCTCTGCAAAGAATCGCTTGTAGGAAATAGAAGAAATAAGCCTTCCATGCTTAAACCCTTGACCTGCAAATCAGTTTTAATAAACAGCGCCTCTTCCGAGGTCTGAGCGATCTGGATAAAGATAAAATCAAGTATCGCTCCGACCATATCCATAGCCAGCGACGGAATGGAAGTAAGGATGGTAAAATTTGTCATGTCCGCCAATGCCGAAATGTACGCCCCGCCTAAGATATTGCAGGCTTCCTGCAAAGAGGAACGGAACATATCGTCTTTAAAATCCAGCTCATCCTTGGGTTTGTTCAGTAAAGCGCTGGCCAAAAATTTAGCGTCTTCAGGCGACAACAGAAGGAATATCCTGCCCCCGATATCTCCTCTAATCTCCATATCCAGGACAAAATAAAGTTTCTCGGCGCTGGCCAGGATCGTAGAAAGATTCTCCAAAGGCACAAGGCTTACCTGCGGAACGGAAATCTCCACTCTAGACTGGACCATATCCGCCAGAGCGGTGGCAGCGGTAGCCGAGCCGATGGTACCTATTTCTTTGAGCACATCCAGCTGAGTGAACGTTAATTTTTGT
>Ga0315273_10010071_pt1 | contig 12027 bp, 9 predicted proteins | sample YL17G02_0_MG_FD_205753 | JGI IMG/M metagenome (GOLD analysis project Ga0315273, IMG submission 205753) | Sediment microbial communities from Yellowstone Lake, YNP, Wyoming, USA - YL17G02_0 | ecosystem: Environmental > Aquatic > Freshwater > Lake > Sediment | place: USA: Wyoming | collected... | reverse complement strand
GGCGGCGGCCTCCGCGCGATCCGCGGCGCGTCCGCTTCTTCGCGGCCGTCACCCCGTCGGCGCTGACTTCGTCGGCACCGAGATCGTCGGCACCAGCCTCATCGGCATCGAGTTCGCCGGCATCCGGCTCGCCGACGCTCTCCCCCGCCTCTCGCCCGTCTTCGAGATCGACGACCTGGCCCGGATCGGGCTCGCCGTCGGCGAAAAGATCCTCATCACCATCATCATCGGTGACAGCCGACTCGCCGGCATCGGCCGTCGCTGTCGCCGACTTCCGGCGGGCCGGAGCCCTGGTCGGCTTCTCAGCCTCGCTCTCGAACGTGATCGGCCCCTCGCCCACCTCACCGGAGACCACGAGCGTGGCAAACGCCTGCCCGTCGAGCACACGGCCGATCGTGACCGCTGCCTTCTTCCCCACGAGCTTCGCCGCGTCGGCGACGAGGACGTCGAGTCCGTCGATCTTGCCTGCCGCGGCAGTAGCGTCATACCGGCCAACCTCGCCGAGCTTGACCTCGACGGTCGAGCCCTCGACGAGCGGTGAGACAGGCTGGAGATCGACCAGCTTGCCTTCGCCTAGGACGGTGAAGTGATCCGTGTGGATATGCCCTTCCGCCGATACGAGGAAGAAGCGGCGGCGGGTCGCCTCCTCGATCGCGGCGAGTCGGGTGCCACCCGGGCCGGCAAGGAGCTCGAGCACACGCGGATGGAGCGCCACGCGATATCCCTGGACACGGTTCCCGGGCTCTGCGAGCGCCCTCAATCGGCGTTCGACCTGCATGGCGACCGTGTGATCGGAGACGACGATGCCGTCACCGGCGCAGGTCGGGCACTTGCGGGTGAGGATCTCGCGTGGGCCGTCGGTGACGTTCTGGCGCGTCATCTCCACGAGGCCGAGCGGTGAGATTTCGACGACGTACGTCTTCGTGCGGTCCCGCTCGAGCTCACCGCGCAATGCGTCCTCGACGGATGCCCTGTTCTTCGGGTTCGCCATGTCGATGAAGTCGATCACGATGATCCCTCCGATATCGCGCAGCCGGAGCTGGCGCACGACCTCCTTCACGGCCTCGAGGTTGTTCTTCGTGATCGTGTCCTCGAGCCGCTGGTTCGAGTTCTTGGAGCGCGAACCGACGAAGCGGCCGGTGTTCACGTCGATCACCGTGAACGCCTCCGCATAGTCGAAAACGAGATAGCCGCCCGAGGGAAGGTCGACACGCCTGTCGAGGGTCGAGGCGATCTCCTTCTCGACGCCCGAACTCTCGAACAGCGACTCCTTCTCCTTATACCGATGTACGCGCTCGATCATGTGCGGTGATGTCTTCTTCAGGTAACTGACGATGCGCTTGTGGGTGCGCTCGTTGTCGACCTGCGCCGACACGAAGTCGCCGGCGAAGAGGTCTCGCACGATTCGCAAGGGCAGCTCCGCCTCCTGGTACACGAGCGTCGGGGCAGTGGCACCCTTCGCGCGGGTCTGGATCGTCTTCCAGAGACGCTGCAGGAAGACGAGGTCTCGCTCGACGTCCTCCGCGGAGGCACCCTCGGCGGCGGTGCGGACGATGACGCCGCCCTCCTTCACCTCGAGACCCTTGATGATGTCCTTCAGTCGCGCGCGCTCGGCATCCTCGAGTCTGCGGGAGACACCGAGTCCTTCGCCGTTCGGGACGTAGACGAGGAAGCGGCCTGGCAGCGAGATCTCGGTCGTCAACCTGGCGCCCTTGGTCTTCATCGGATCCTTGACCGCCTGCACGAGCAACTGCTCGCCTCGGGAGATCAGATCCTGGATCTTCTTGCCGTGATGACGCTTGCCCTCGAGTTCGGGGACGACTATCTCATCGACGTAGAGAAACCCGTTCTTCTCGAGCCCGATCTCGACGAACGCGGCCTCCATCCCGGGAAGCACGTTGTCGACGACCCCGAGGTAGATGTTGCCCGCGATCGAGCGCCGCTCGGGCCGCTCGAGGTACACCTCAGCAACCCGATCGTCCTCGATCACGGCGACGCGCTGCTCACCGATGTCCACCGAGATCAACAGTTCGCGCTTGGCGGCGGGCAACGGTGCCCGGCGCGGCGGCTGGCGGCGGCGCTGGGTGCCACCGCTTTGCCCGGTACGACGCCGGTCGGCGGCCCGCTCGGCCCGCTGGCTCTGCTCCTGCTTCGCCCGAGCGGGCTCCTTCGCTGCCTTCTCGGCTGCTGGCGACCCGTTGGCGTTCCCTCCGGCGGCCCCGTCGGCAGCCGGTCTCTTACGGCCACGGCCGCCACGACTGCCGCGCCGGCGCTTGTTTCTCAGCGCTTCGGCGTCAGCACCTGTCGCGGTCGGCTCTGCGGTCGTGCGCTCCGGCTGAACCTCCGGCTCAGCCGGAGCGACGGGGACTTCTGTTGTTGCGCCGTCGGGCGCATCCTGCTCGTTCTTCTTGTTCTTCCATCGAAACCAGGGCAAAGAGTGCCTTTCCTTGTTGTAGCGCGCGCGGGCGCACAGCATCCCAGCGGAATGCCGGCCTCGCGCAGCGGATGTCGAAAACCAGGGCCATGTTCAGTTGGGCCTCACGGTTCAGGGTATCAGTGCGCGAACCGCCCGGCCGCGGCGTCGGCACCCGTCACCTCAGGCCGCGGCCGGGCGGAGCCGAGCACGGCGGGCGCGAACTGCTCGAAGACGCTGATTGAGGCGCGCCCAGGCCCAGGACTCCACCTCCGAGTACCGCGTCTCGGACTGGGCACGTGTCGCCTCGAGGTACTCGAACCACGCATCGGCCTCTTCGATCTGGAGCAATTCTCCTGCGAGCTCTGTATCCGGCACCGGCACTCCCTTCGTGTCTCGGGGTCGGATGCGATCCTAGGACCCGGTCCGGACGGAGCGCCCCGCGATCACGCACAACGATCGATTCAGACCGTCAGAGACGCAGGCGGGCAGAGCCGAGCGCACGGGTACCGGCGTAGGCGACGGCAGCCCGGATCAGTGGGCCCCGGATCGGCAACCGCCGCACGAGCGTACGCGCACCGAGACCAACGCCGAGAGACCCCGCGAGAACAGGCCCTGCCGCGATCGCCAGATCCTGCGGGTCGCGCGGAAGGACGTCTCCCCGGCTGAGCCCGAGCAGCAGCAGCATGCGGGTCTGCGCGAGCGTTAGATGCGGGAGCTGTGCCTGCTTCAGTCGGGGCGAAGCAGCGAGCGCGGCGTTCGTCAGAGCCGTCGTGCCGATCAGCCGCCGCGCCACAGCCGGGCGCAGGAGCGGCAACCGCGCGGCAAGCGAAGGCGCAGTACCAGGCGCGACACGGGCGATCGCAGCCGCGAGCTCCACAACCGGTAGCTCTGTCCCGGCGTCGAGCACATCCTCGGGAAGAACGTGAGGAATGTGCTCGGCCCCACCTTGCCGCACAACGATCAGGGGCGTGCCTGCGCGCGCGATCCGACGGAGGACAACGGTCTCGGCGGCAGACGGTTCGCCCCTTACGAGCCGGATCGCAACGGCGGCTCGAAGTGGGTCGCCGTCCACCGAGACGGCGGTGGGGTCGCCTCCGGCCGCGAGCGCCGCAGCAAGCTCACGAGCGCCGGCACCCGATAAGGTGATCTGCGCCGTCGAGCCCTCGAGCCCGCGCGTCTCGCGCACGAGCCCGACCACCTGGCGGATTCCGATGCCGAACGGCACTATTGTGCTCCCTCCGGCCGGCCGCGCGCGTGGATCGCCTGCAGAACGCCTACCGCCAGCAGGTTCGCGACCATCGAGGAGCCACCGACGGTGACGAACGGGAGCGGAATACCGGTGACAGGCGCAATCCCCATCGTCATGCCGACGTTGATGAACACCTGAAAGAGGAAGGCGAAAACGATCCCTCCGGCGACGATCGCAGAGTAGAGGTCTCCGGCAACCGTGATCACGCGCAGGCCGCGCCACACCACGAGGAGGTACAGCAGGAGCAGGATCGAGGTGCCCACGAACCCGCGCTGCTCTGCGAACGATGCGAAGACGAAGTCGGTGGCGTGCTCGGGGAGATAGTCGAGACGCGTCTGGCTCGCCCCCTCCACACCCCGACCCGAGAGGCCGCCGGCGCCGACCGCCGTCCTCGACTGCGTCACGTTGTACGTCAGCCCACCCGGGTCGCTGTCGGGGTTCGTGAATCCCGTCAGGCGGGCAGTCTGGTACGGCTTGAGTACCTGGACACCCGCCGCCGGGAGAAGCCACAGCACACTGATCACGAGCACGACAGCGCCGACCCCGAGCACGACCAGGTGCAGCCAGCGCACCCCGGAGAGAAACAGCACGGCGGTAAGTGCAGCACCGTAGACGAGTGCGGTACCGAGATCGGGCTGCAGGAAAACGAGGCCCATCGGCACGACGCCGAGGCCGATCGCGGTGGCAACGGTGCCTAGCTCGCCGACGCGTCGACCGCGCTCCACCAGGAAGCCGGCGATCGCCAGCACGAAGAATAGTTTGCCGAACTCGGAAGGCTGGAACTGGAAAGGCCCCAGGTCGATCCACCGCTTCGAGCCGCGCACCGTTTCGGCGAAGGCGAAGACGAAGATCATCACCCCGATCGTGCTGCCGTAGAGGAATCTCCAGTGGCGCTGATAGACGGACGGCGGGATGAGGATCGCGATAAGCATCCCGACGCCGCCGAGAGCAGCGGCGATCGCCTGCCGTCTCACGAAATAGTCGGGGCTCCCGAGGACGTCGAACCTGGTGATGCCGCCGATCGCCCAGAGGCCGTACCCGACGAGCGTCGCGACAGCGAGCAGCAGCAGCCAGTCGAGCCGACGCAGGACTGAACCGACGCCGAAGACACCGAGTGACGGCGACCGGAGCGCCGAGGGGCGGGATCGAGCGTCGACGATCAATCGACGTTCACCAGAGCCTGGGAGACGGCCTTCCGGTTGAAGTAGTTCTCAAAGACGCGGAGCGCGGCCGGAGCCGCGACCGACGATCCGTGGCCGCCGTTCTCGATCACGGCGCAGACGACGAGCTTGGCGTCGTCGGAGGGTCCGTAGCCACACCACCACGACTGATCCTCGAGATGTCCGACCGGGTAGCCCGGGAGGTTGACGACCTTCTCGGCAGTCCCCGTCTTACCCGCGATCGAGATCGGGTAGGTGCCGAAGACGCCGGACGACGTCCCCTTACTCGAGTGGGTCGCCGTCCACAACCCCTCGCGCACCGCCTGCAATGCTGCCGGATCGACACCGGCATCGCGCGGAGGGTCGGGTGGAAACTGCTTCAGGGTGACGGGCTGCTGCCGGTTCGGGCCCGGCTGCTCGACACCCGAGACAACGTACGGTGTCACGAGCTTCCCCCCGTTCGCGATCATTGCGTAGAAGCGAGCCATCTGAAGAGGCGTCACCGTGACATCCTTCTGCCCGATCGCGAGCTGGATCGAGTCACCCGGGTTCCAGGCCTTGTCCCAGTCACTCTTGAAGTGCCGCTTCCGCCAGGCGGGCGTCGGCACGATCGTCTGCCATGAGGGTGCCTCGTTACCGATGTCGAGCCCCGTCGGCGCCCCGAAGCCGAACTTCCGCGCCCACTGCTGCAGGCGGCTCTGCTCCGCCGAGCCGCGCTCGTAGAACCGGTTGCCGACGTTGTAGAAGTACGTGTCGCACGACGTTGCGAGCGCTTCCGGGAGGTTCATCGGCCGGTTGGCGTACGGATCCCAGTTCTTGAAGACCTGCTTGTCACGGCCGTACTCGGCCGTTGGGGTGCACTGGATCGAGGAGTACGGTGAGAGGAGATGCTCCTGCATCGCCGCGAGTGCGGTGACGGGCTTCCAGGTCGAACCGGGCGGGTAGGCGACCTGGGTGACGCGGTTGAGGCCGGGAAAGTTCGCCTCCTTCGCAGCCGAGTCGTTCACGAGCGGGGCGAGCTTGTCGGGATCGATTCGACCAACGTAGACAGAGGGCTTGTAGGTCGGGTACGACGCCATCGCCCGCACAGCGCCATCGCGCGGGTCGATCGCGACAATCGCGCCACCGGCCACGTTGTATCGCTTGTTGGCCAGGGCGAGCGCGATGCCCTCGCGGATCGCCCGCTCGGCGGCACGCTGAAGGCCGATGTCGATCGTGAGCCGAACGGCCGTTCCCGGCCGCGCGTCCCGCCTGATCTCGAGCGGGCTCTGAGGCCGCCCGCGCGAGTCGACGGGAATCTGAGCAGCACCCGAGAGGCCGCGGAGATACTCGTCGAAGGTCGCCTCGACTCCCGATTTGCCGATCTTGTCGCCCCCGCGGTAGTCGTGGTCGATCTTCTGGCCCTGCTCCCGCTTCAGCTCGGCGGGCGAGATCTCGCCGACGTACCCGAGGATCTGGGCGCCGAGTGACTGGTAGGGGTAGTCGCGCAGGTACGTCTGCTGGATCTGCACGCCGGGGAATTCGGAAGCGTGTTCCTGGAGGTAGTAGACCTGATCGTCGTGGACGGCAGTCTTCACCGTGATGGGCGTCAGCGGATCGAGGCGCCTACCGTCCACCTCGCGGGCCAGACGACGTGTGGGCACGTCCAGAACAGCGGCGAGCCGCTGGATCATCCGGTAGCGCCCCTCCTTCTTCGGCATGTCGCCGACCCACAGCTTCACGGCGGTGCCCGGAACGTTCCCGACGATCACCTTGCCGTTGCGATCGAGGATGGGGCCACGCGGCGCCTCGACCCTGATCGTGCGGAGCTGGTTGTTCTGGGCCGCATCGAGATACCGCGTACCCGAGAGCACCTGCAGCGACCAGAGCCGGAAGAAGAGAACGGCGAAGACCGCAATCGCGACGACGCCGAGCACGGCAACGCGCAGGGCCAGGCCGGGCGTCAGACGGTACGGGGCGCTGACGCTCGGATCATGTGGCAGAAACCGGCTCGAGGTGTTGCGACGCTCGCCATAGGGTGCGTCAGACAAGTAACTCGACCTCTCGTGCCCGCTGCGCGTGCTCCGTCGTCCCGACCAAACGGCGAACAAGCCCGAACACGGGGTAGACAAGCAGGGCGTTCCAGAGAACGGTGGCCGGTAGCCCAACGAGAACCACACGCGCCGCAACGGGCTCGCCCAGCATCAACTGGAGGCCGTAGCCGCCGAATGCGACGAGGATTGTCGCAGCGACGGTCGCAGCGAGGGGCGCATGGGCCCTGCTCCGCCCCGTGGTCTCGCCATAGCGGCCGGCCCAGTAGCCCGCGAGCGTCAGCAGCAGCGATGTGAGGCCGAGCGTCCCGAGCGTCGTCACATCGACGATCAGGCCGGCGGCGAACCCGGCGACCGCCCCGGTAACGGCACCGCGAAGCAACGCGATCGAGACGAGGGTGACGAGCAGTACGTCGAGCCCACCGCCGGCGACCGTGACGGACGAAAATGCCGAGACTTGAAGGATCGTGACGACGAACACGATGAGTGCGATCCGGATGCCGACAGCCGCGCTCACCGCTGCTCGTCCTTGCGCACGAGCACGAGCACCGCGTCGACCCGGTCGAAGTCGGCGAACGGCTCCACCTGTACCTGCTTCCAGAGGTCGGTGTCCGCCTGCCCCACGCTCGTGACGCGGCCGATCGGGATGCCCCGCGGGTACAGCGAGGCCAGCTTGCTGGAACGCCAGCCGGCGGTGACGATCGTGTCGCCGACGGCGACTTTCAGCCTCTTGGGAACGCGGTCGAAGATGAGCGTCGACGCCGACGCGCGCCCGTGCTTGACGATTCCTGACGCGCCGGACTTGACGTCGAGTGCCGATACTGCGAGCTGCTCGTCCGTGAGCAGCGTCACACGCGCGGAGCGAGCGTAGACCCGCGTCACGCGCCCGAGGAAACCGTTTGCGGTGACGACCGGGGCGTCGAGCGCGACGCCGTCGTTCGATCCGGCCGCCACTACGACGTCCTGCGCGAAGCTTCCCGTCGGGCGAGCGATGACCGCGGCGGCGAGCCCGGTGTAGTCGGCCGGAAACCGCGGCCCATCGCGGAACGCGAGCAGTGCCTTGAGTTTGTCGTTCTCGTTCGCGGCGAACTGGTTCTGGATTGCCTGCTGGCGCAGCGCGTCGTTCTCCTCTCTGAGCCGCTTCGCATCTGACCGCGCCGTGAGGAGCGAGTCCGCCCAGCCGTAGACGTCGCGGAACGGCTGAGCAACACGCTCGCCTGCGATCGTGAACGGACGCAGGGCGCCGGCAGCAGCGCTGTCCACCGAGGCCAGTGGGCCTGTATCGGGTTTTCGGAAGGAGAACGTGATCAGTGCCAGCGCGAGCACGACGAGAACACCCACCACGACACGGCGCCGGAGGGCGGAGTTCGTTCGAGAGGGGGGCTTGCCGGTGGCGGGACGCCGGACGTTGACGCCCAGCACCGCCGTGCGTGCGGTGCGATGACGGGGCACAGCAGCCGATTGTACCGGCGAGACACCCCGTCACTGCTCTAGCTCGTGCGGCCTCCCACGCCGACAACGCGTTTCAGGTCAAACGTTTGGGGACGCGGCACTAGTACCGGCGGGAGCCGTGGCGCCGTTTGCGCGAGCGGTTCGAGCGGTGGATCGCGTCGAACTCCTCGAGGCTCCGTCCCGAACCGATCGCAACGCACGTGAGCGGGCTCTCGGCGAGATGCACGGGCATCTGGGTCTCGTGACGCAGCCGCTCGTCGAGTCCCTGCAGAAGCGCGCCGCCGCCCGCGAGCACGATCCCTCGGTCCATGATGTCGGCTGCGAGCTCGGGCGGGGTCTTGTCGAGCGTTGACTTGATCGCGTCGATGATCTGCGAGACCGGGTCCTCGAGCGCGCGACGCACCTCTTCCGAGGAGATGACCACCGTCTTCGGAAGACCGGTGAGCATATCGCGCCCCCGCACTTCGGCCTGCATCTCCTCGGGCAGGCGGAACCCCGAGCCCACCTCGAGCTTGATCTCCTCGGCGGTCTGCTGCCCGACGAGCAGCTTGTACTCCTTCTTGATGTGCGTGACGATCGCGTCGTCCATCTCGTCACCGCCTACGCGCAGCGATTGCGAGACGACGATGCCGCCGAGAGAGATCACCGCCACCTCCGTGGTGCCTCCGCCGATATCGACGATCATGTTCCCGGTGGGCTCGCCGACCGGGAGGCCGGCACCGATTGCGGCAGCCATCGGCTCCTCGATCAGATACGCCTGCCGTGCGCCGGCGGCCAGCGTCGCGTCCTCGACGGCGCGCTTCTCGACCCCCGTCACGCCGGACGGAACACAGACGATCACGCGAGGGTGGGCAAACCGATGCTGGTGCACCTTCTGGATGAAGTGACGCAGCATCTGCTCGGTGACGTCGAAGTCGGCGATGACGCCGTCCTTCAAGGGGCGGATCGCCGAGATCGTGCCCGGCGTGCGCCCGAGCATGCGCTTCGCCTCGACACCGACGGCGTGGACGTCACCGGTGCGCTGGTCGATCGCGACGACGGACGGCTCCGAGAGCACGATGCCGCGGCCGCGCACGTAGACGAGGGTGTTGGCGGTGCCGAGGTCGACCGCCATGTCGCGGCCGCCGAAGCCGGTGAGAGCGTTGAACCAGCTCATGGACGGAGCAGTCTAGCTGCCCAATTGCAGCAGGTTCGGGGCGTGGGCGGCGAGCATTTCGATCAGGAGAGCTCCTGGAAGCCCGACGACGTTCAGGTAGTCGCCGTCGATCCGCGCCACAAGGCGCCCACCGAGGCCCTGGATCGCATAGCCGCCCGCACGGCCGGCCCATTCTTCGCTCCCGAGAATCACATCGAGTTCGGTGTCCCCGAGCTGCCTGAAGGTGATGCGGGTGACCGCATGATCGACAACAGCGAAGTCAGGGCCGATCAGGCACACGCCACTGAGCACGTCGTGGGTGGCCCCGGCGAGTTCGCGCAACATCGCGCGTGCCTCGTCACGGCCCTCAGGCTTGCCGTACACGCGGCCGTCGAGGTGCACGGTCGTATCGACGCCAAGCGTGACGGCGCCCTCGACGTGGACGGAGCGGGCCTTGCCCTCGGCGTGGTCGCGGACGAGCTGGACCGGCTCGGCGTCGGGCGGGTCATGCTCCTCGTAGACGGGCGCGACGGCGTCGAACGGGATGCGCAGCTGCTCGAGAATCGCTCGTCGCTGCGGCGACGTCGATGCGAGAACGAGCCTCATCCAGGCTTCTTCGCGACCCAGATCTCCTCGCTCGGCCACCTGCGCGCCCACTCGACCGAGAACGCGTCGTAGTACGGGTGGTCGACCGCGTCGTCGGGCGGATACAGCTCGACGAGTTCGACGATTTCGAAGCCCGCCCGGCGGAGGAGGCGGAACAGCTCGCCGTGCGGCAGTTGCCATTCGACGCCCACCTCGCCCGGCCACTCGAGCCGTCCGAGACCGCGCTGTGGACGCAACAGGGTCTCGGTCGGCGGCCCCTCGTCGGGTGCGCACAAGATCGAGAGGGGGCTGTTGCGGAGGAACCAGAGCCGTCCGCCGGGGCGGAGCAACCGGTGGGCCTCGGGGATCCAGAGGTGCGGGTCGCACCAGATGCTGGCGCCGTACTCGGAGACGGCGAGGTCGAAGCTCTCCGAGGGGAGCGGAACGTCCTCGGCGCTGGCCTCGATCAGCGGGAACTCGATTCCGAACTCGAGCTGACAGCGGCGCGCGGTGGCGAGCTGGGCCGGGGTGACATCGACGCCGACAGGACGTGCGCCGCGCCTCGCGAGCCAGGCCGAGACGTACGCGGTGCCGCAGCCGAGCTCGACGACGTCGAGGCCGTCGACCGCGCCAAGCGTGTCGAGCGGCGCCTCGGGGATCCCGAACACGCCCCACGTGATCTCATCAGCCGCCCACGTCTCGCTGGCCTTCGCATCGGTGTGCTCGGCGTTCGTCTGGGTCCAGCCCTCGCGGTTCCGCTTTGCGTCGTCTGAGATCTCGGCCACGGTGTGATCCTAGTGCGCCGTCCCGAAACGTTCGACCGGAAACCAGTAGGGGACGGGCGCATGCCCGTCCCGGTAGCGAGCGGATGCCCCACCTGCCTCGTGGGCAAACAGGCGCGTTCCGAGACAACGCACTAGACTAGTGCCTCGTCCCGAAACGTTCCACCGGTAACCAGTAGGGGACTGGCGCCAGCCTGTCCCGGTAGCGAGCAGATGCCTCACGTACCTGTGGGGCAAACGGGCGCAACGCTCCGAGACAACGCACTAGTGACCTGTCTCCGGGGGCCGGCCCCCGGAGACGTGAAGCGGGTCAGACCAGGCCGTCCGGGAAGAACAGCGAAAGCTCTCGCTTGGCGCTCGCCTTGGAGTCGGAGCCGTGCACGATGTTCTCCGACAGGAGCGTCGCGAAGTCGCCGCGGATCGTGCCGGGTGCGGAGTCTGCCGGGTGGGTGGCGCCCATCATGCCCCGCACGCCGAGGATGGCGTTCTCACCGCGGACGGCGAGGGCGAGGACGGGACCCGACGTGATGAACGTGACGAGCTCGCCGAAGAACGGTCTCTCCTTGTGCTCGGCGTAGTGCTGCTGCGCGAGGGCACGGGAGACCTTCAGGAGGCGGGCGCCGCGCAGCTCGTAGCCGCGACGCTCGAAGCGCGAGACGATCTCACCGCAGAGTGCGCGGCGGACGCCGTCCGGCTTCACGAGGACGAATGTGGTTTCGGTAGCCATAGGCGCGGAAGCCTACTCACAGCCGTTCGGCTGGGGTCGGGAGATCAGCTCGTCCGTCGTACGCGCAGCGGCTGGAGCGGCTCTTCGCCGATGGCAGCTGCAGGCGGCACCGGCGTCGCACAGAACGGGCATGCCTGCCAGATCGGCTCGAGCGGGGAGTTGCACGAACCGCAGGCCTGCTTCAGGCGCGTCGTGCAGACGGGACAGACGAGAAACGATGATTCGACCTGGGCGCGACAGACGGGACAGCGGAGATCGCTCTCTGCCAGGCGCTCCTCGAGAGCACGGTTATCAAGGTCGCGGTCACGTCGCTCCTCGATCGAATCGGGGGGCCGCAGGAAGAGGTAGACGATCGGGCCCACGAACGGCGGCACGAGCCCGAGCACGGCCGCCATCGCAACGAGCCAGCGGTCGTTGATCCGGCGGCGCGCATCCTTGTAGACCCAGAAGGCGGTCGCCAGCCAGAAGACGACGACGAAGAACACCGTCAG
>Ga0315273_10010070_pt1 | contig 12028 bp, 12 predicted proteins | sample YL17G02_0_MG_FD_205753 | JGI IMG/M metagenome (GOLD analysis project Ga0315273, IMG submission 205753) | Sediment microbial communities from Yellowstone Lake, YNP, Wyoming, USA - YL17G02_0 | ecosystem: Environmental > Aquatic > Freshwater > Lake > Sediment | place: USA: Wyoming | collected... | reverse complement strand
TCCGAAGCGGAGAGTCGCAATGCACCATCGATGTAGAACTCGAACCAATCGAATTCAAACTCGCTGGACACGTGATAGGCGAACGAAACGTTCCCTGCCGCGTAGGTGCCCGCAACCTGGATCGCCGCGGATTGGCTGTCGAGAATGGTCGCCGACTTGAGGTTGTAGACGCCGTGGTACGCGGAGTCATTGGTCACGACCCAGCCGGCATCGGCCCCGGGTGAGGTCGTCCAGCCGACCGGCATTTTCCCGCCGGGCGGGAAATCGTCATCCGGCAACGCGAAACTGGCGGTGACGCTCTTGGCGGCGCTCATGGCCACCCCGCAGGACGGGGTGGTGCCGGTGCAAGCCCCGGACCAACCGGTGAAGATGCTGCCGGCAACCGGCGCCGCGGTGAGGGTGACCGTGCTCGCGGGGGCGAAGTAGGCCTCGCAGGTGACCCCGCAATTGACGCCGGCGGGATTGCTGGTCACCGTGCCGCCGCCGCCACCGGCCCGCGTCACGTTCAGCGGGTTGTACACCGGGCCGGACGGCAGGACGACGGTATCGATCCACGCCGCATCGGTGCCTGCCGCAACGCTGTCGTCCTTGACGTAAACCCATTTGAAGACGTGCACGCCGGCCGGGACGGGAAAGAACAACGGCCCCGTCCACGGCACCTCGCCAGCGGCGCTGAACCGCAATGCATCATCGATGTAGAACTTGAGGGAATCGCAGCACGCCTCGCTGGACACGCGATACGCGAACGAAACATTCCCTGCCGCGAAGTTGCCGCCAACCTGGATCGCCGCGGATTGGCTGTCGAGAATGGCCGCCGACTTGAGGCTGTTGGGTGAGCCGTTGAACGAGTCGATCGCCACGGTCCAGCCGGCGGCGGCCCCGATGGAGGTCGTCCAGCCGACCGGTAGTGTCCCCCCGGGCGGGAAGTTGTCATCGGCGGCCGCGGAGTGGGTCGCACCCGCGAGAGCCATTGCGAGCACAAGAAGGGCACCGGCCAGGCGGGGGAAACCGCGCCGGGCAAGTGGTCCGCTCATCGAATTGCTCTCGCATATTCGCACTATGCGTAGGGTACCTTACTCGGGGCCGAGGGTGAGTCCGTCGGCAGGCTGCAGCGCCCGCGCGTCGTCGGGCCGTGGCCACGTCATCGTGTCCACGACCACGGGTGACGTTGGCGCCTGCACGATCCGCGCGTGCGTCAATGCGCGCGGCGGTAAGGAGCGGTGGCGCATTCCCGACACGAGGTGCGGCGGTCCTGCGCTCTCGGCATCGGTCCATCCGGCCGTCGGAGACGGTTGGGTCCAACCTGGAAGAGCGCCCTCGATTTGGCCAACGTCCCGAACCTCAAACGACAGCAGCTTCCACCCCCGGCCCCGGGCCGCGGCTTCGGCCGCCGGCCAAAATGTGAAGTTGCCCCGATCCCAGAGGACCGCCACGGGCGACGCACCCGGAACGAGCTCCTTGAGCAATTCGAGCCGCTTCCCCATGGTCTCCACTGACGGCAGGCTCAGCCCGGTGATGTTCCCGCCCGGGCGTCTTCTGGCGTGATGAGCGGGCATGATCGAAAGACTCTCAGCCTCTGAGGCTTTGGACGTACCCCGAGCCCACGGGGTCGCTTGAAGCCGCCATGACGATGGGAATCGTCGAAGTCGCTTTTTTGAGCGCGGGCAGCGCTGGCCCTGGGGCGACGATCACGTCCACCTGCAGACCGACCAGCTCGGCGGCCAAGCCGGGAAAGCGCTCCAGCTTGCCGTCGGCCCCGCGCACCTCGGTCACGAAATGCTCTCCATACACGTAGCCGAGCTCGCGCATTCTGCGCAAGAACGCGAGAGTGGTAGGGGACCGGGGCTGCGGCCCGGCCAGGTCGGAAGCCGCACCCATACCGAGGATGCCGATCCGGTAAACCTTGCGCGTGGATTGGGCGCGAGCGCCGCGCGTCACCGCAAGGACTCCCGCGGCGAGGCCGCCGACGAACGCGCGCCGGTCCGTCACTGGATCACCTCGTCCGCGCGCAGCAGCAGCGATTGCGGGATGGTCAGGCCAAGCGCCTTGGCCGCCTTGATGTTGATCGCCAGCACGATCCTGGTTGCCTGCTCGACCGGCAGGTTGGCCGGCTTGGCGCCCTTCAGGACCTTGTCGACCAGGACGGCGGCGCCGCGAAACACCTCGCGCAGGTCGGACCCGTAGGACATGAGGCCACCCGCTTCGACGAAGTCCCCATGTTCGTAGATCGTGGGCAACCGGCTTCTGGCGGCAGCATTCACGACCCGTTCCTTGTGGGCATGAAAGAAGGACGATGACGGGGTCAGCATCGCGCCGGCGCTGGCCTTCGCGGCGGCAGCGAATGCGCGGTCCACGTCGTCGATGGTGCGCACATCGAGCCTCTACCCCAACCGGATGCCCAACTGTCGGGCCGCAACTTCCGATTGCTGCCAATACCGTTGCGTGCTGGCGGAGCCCTGTTGCCCCGAGACGTCGTTCAGCCCGGCCAGGTTGACCAGGCCGGGGACGGCGTCCTTGAGCAGCTGGACTCGCTTCGCGTCGAAATCTCCGGAGGTGAGCTCCACCCCGGTCAGGTTCCCGCCCGGGCGCGCCAGGCTCGCCACCAGTCCCCTGGTCACCACAAGGCTGCTGACGAACACGATGGGGATCGTGGCGGTCGCCTTCTTTGCTTCGAGACTCGCCTGGGTTCCGGTGGTCACGATGACGTCAACCTTGAGACGAACCAGTTCCGCGGTCACTTCGGCGTATCGTTCCGGTCGGACTGCGTAGCGCTCCTCGATGACGAGATTCTCGCCCTCGACATATCCGAATTCCTTCATGGTCCGTCGAAACGTCGCCAGGTTGGAGGCAATGGGCAGGAAGGCCAGCCACCCGATTCTGATTGCGGCCTTGGGCTGCGCCAACGCGGCAAGCGGCACGGCGAGCACGCTGCCCGCAACGCTGCGGACGAAGATTCTACGGTTCATCATTGGATCACCTCGTCCGCGCGCAGCCTCGGGGCTCGCGAACCATCGATCGCCAGCTTCACGACCATGCCGGAATGACGTTGCGTGCAGGTGGAATCCGCGACAAGGCGATGGGTATAGTGGGCTTTGTTTCGTGTCCCATAGGCCAAATGATGAATTATCGCGAGATCATCACCATCGAGCCGGGGAAGCGTGGCGGGAAGCCTTGTATCCGCGGAATGCGCATTGCGGTGTACGAGGTCCTGGATTACCTCGCGTCCGGGATGTCGCCGCAGCAGATCCTCGCCGATTTTCCGGATCTGGCCGCCGAGGACATTCAGGCATGCCTCGCCTATGCCGCAGACCGTGAGCGCACGCAGTTCATGGTCGGCACGTGAAGCTGCTGTTCGACCAGAACTTTTCACCGAATTTGGTCGCGCGCCCCGCGGACATCTTTCCGCAGTCGCTTCACGTGCGGGAAGCGGGACTCGAGCGTGCCGACGACCTGTCGGTATGGCGCTTCGCGCTGGAACGCGGATTCGCCATCGTGACCAAGGACTCGGACTTCCAGGAACGCAGTCAAATCGCCAGTTCGGCACCCGGCATAGTCTGGATTCGGCGTGGCAATTGCTCCACGCGTGACATTGAAGCGCTGCTGAGGAAGCATGCGCTGCCCATCCAGACATTGGACCAGGATCGAGGCTTCCTGATTCTGTTCTGAATATCTGCCGGCCTGCCGCGTGCCTGGTGCAAGGCGCTCGGATCACTGGATCACCTCGTCCGCGCGCAGCAGCAGCGACTGCGGAATCATGATGCCCAGCGCCTTCGCGGTCTTGAGATTGATCACCAGCTCGAACCGCGAGGGCTGCTCGACGGCCAGGTCGGCGGGTTTGGCGCCCTTGAGCACCTTATCCACCAACTGGGCCGAGCGGCGCAGCTGATCGGGGACCGACGCGCTGTAGGAAAGCAAGCCGCCGACCTCGGCCACCGCCCCGAGACTTCCGACGACCGGCACGCGCCTTGGAATGGTCAGTTCGATCAGCCGTTCGCGCAAATTCGAGCTGATCGACGTGACCGCCAGGATGGCATCGACGCGCTGCTCGATCAGGCTGGCCACGGCAGCATCGAACTCGACCGGGCTCGACGCTTCGCGCACGATGATCGTCAGGCCGAGCGCCGAGACCACGGGCGCGAGCGCCGTGCGGTCGTTCGTCAACCGCGGGTCGGACGAATCGCCCAGGAGCCCGATGCGCTTCGCGGCAGGAAGGATCTCGCGCAGCAGTTCGAGGCGCTTGGGTGCGAGCGAATCGATGACGCTGATGGCCCCAGTCGCGTTCCCGCCCGGCCGAGCAAGGCTCGTGACCAGGCCGGCTGCCACCGGGTTGACTCCCGTCGCGAACACGATCGGGATCGTGCGCGTGGCCTGCTTCGCGGCCATGGCCGCCACTTGCGGCGGCGCATAAATCAATTCCGGCTTGCGTGCCACCAGCTCGGCCGCGAGCCTGGCCAGATCCTGATGGCGATCGTCGGCGTAAGCGCGGTCGTAGGCGATGGTCTGCCCCTCGATCCAGCCGAGCTTGCGCATCTCGTCGAAGAAGGGCTTGAGCGTGACCTCCTCCTTCGCGTGCGTGCTGGGCGCGAGCACGCCGACGCGGCGCAGGCTCGCCGTCGTGTTCTGCGCCCAAAGCCGCGCGGCGCCCGCCGACACCCCAAAGCCGAGGGCGCACCGAAGCATGCGGCGCCGGTTCACTGGATCACTTCGTCCGCGCGCAACAGCAACGACTGCGGGATCGCAAGCCCGAGCGCCCTGGCGGTCTTGAGGTTGATGACGAGCTCGAACTTGGTCGGCTGTTCGATCGGGAGATCTCCCGCTTTCGCGCCTTTGAGAATCTTGTCGACATGAGCGGCCGCACGCCGGTAGAGGTCGGTGAAGCTCGTCCCGTAGGAGAAAAGGCCGCCGGCTTCGACGAAGGCGCGCTGCTCAGAGGCCGCCGGAAGACGTGCCGCGCGGGCCGCCCGCACGATGTCGTCGCGCATCGACTCGATGACAAAATCGCGCACGACCAGCAGCGCGCCGGCACCCGCGTCGCGGGCGGCTTGCAGCTGCGGTCCGACGCGCTCTGCCGTCGTGAGATCGACGTGGCGAACGGTGATGCCGAGCGTACGCGCGGCACCTTCGAGAAACGCGCGCTCGGCGGCACCGGCGCCCGTTGTGGAGTTCATCGATCTCGCCAATCTCGCAACAATCGAGAGACCGGGCACGATCTCCCGCAACAACTCGAGTTGCTTGACGTGGAGATCCTGACTGACCGAGGCAAATCCGGTCACAGTGCCGCCGGGTCGCGCGAGGCTGGCGACGGCGCTGCCGAGTTGCGACGGATCCGTGATCGCGATGGTCACGATCGGCACGCTCGTCGTCCGCTTGAGAACGGCCAGGGTAACGACCGTGCCGCCGGTGACGAGGACATCGACGTTGCGGCTCAACAACTCCTCGATCAGCTCGGAAATCCGGCCCTGGTCACCGCCGGCGTAGCGCTCCTCGATCACGATCGTGCGTCCTTCGACATAGCCGAGTTCGGCCAACCCCTGCCGGAAGGCCCGCGTGAAGGCGTCGTTGCGGGACGCTGCCGATAGATAGCCGACCACCGGTGTCTTCCGGGCAGTCTGGGCCAGGGCGCGGGAGAATCGCGCCATGGCCAGCGTGGCCGCGCCGGCAATCAGGATTTTCCGGCGGTCCATCACTGGATCACCTCGTCGGCGCGCAGCAGCAGCGACTGGGGGATGGTGAGGCCGAGGGTCTTCGCCGTTGTGAGATTGATCACCAGCTCGAACTTCGTCGGCTGCTCGACGGCCAGATCGGCGGGCTTCGCGCCTTTGAGAATCTTGTCGACGTAGGCGGCAGCCCGTCGAAAGTTGTTCGACAGGTTCGGCCCGTAGGACATCAGTCCGCCCGCTTCCACGTACTCACGCTCGGGATACGCGGCGGGCAGTCGATACGAAGCCGCCAGGTCCACGATGCGCGCGCGCTCCGTGAAGTACATCCCATCGGCGATGACCAGCAACGCTCCGACACCCGCCTGACTCAGTTTCGCGACAGTTGCGGCAAGTTCACCGGAAGTCTGCGCCTCGGCGAAAGTCAGTTCGATCGCCAGCGAACCGGCGCCGGCCCGCAAGCGCTCCCACCTCAGCGTCCCGCCGGTCCGCGTAAATGGGTTCACCGGGTTGTACATGACCCCGACCCGCTTTGCCGGCAGGATCTCGTGCAGGAGTTGCAGCCGCTTCGGGGCCAGTTCGCTACTGAAGTTCGTCAGGCCCGTCATGGTGCCGCCCGGACGGTCGAGGCTGCTGACGAACCCGGCAGCAACGGGATCGCCAACGAACGCGAAAACGATCGGCGTGGCCCCGATCACGGCGCGGATCGCCGCCAGCGTCGCGCCCCCGTCCACGACGAGTACCTGCACCTTGAGTCGAATGAGTTCCCCGGCGAGCGCGGGAAGGCGGCCCGCATCGCCATTCGCATAGCGTTCGTCGATGATCAGATTCTGGCCTTCGACATGGCCGAGTTCCCGCAATCCCAGGCGGAGCTCCGCGATGTCGGCGGGCTGGAGCGATGTGCGTCGGAGGTAGCCGATCCGCGACACTTTGCCGGCCTGCTGCGCTCTCGACACCGACGGCGTGGCCACCAGCAGGCCCGCGGCCAATCCGATGAAGCGGCGTCGCGAAGTCACTGAATCACCTCATCCGCGCGCAGCAAAAGCGATTGCGGGATGGTGAGGCCGAGCGCCCTGGCGGCCTTGAGGTTGATGACGAGCTCGATCCGGGTCGGCTCCTCGATCGGCAGATCGCCCGGTTTGGCGCCCTTGAGGATCTTGTCCACGTAGGTGGCAGCGCGGCGGAAGATCGCGGCATAGTTGGCCGCATAGGCCATGAGTCCCCCACCGTCGGCGAACTCGCGCTCCCCGTAAACCGCGGGAAGCTTGTGCATGGCCGCCAGGTCCACGATGCGCGCGCGCTGGCTGAAGAACATCGCGTCGTTGTCGACCAGGAGGGCCGTGACGCCTGCCTGACTCATCTTCGCGAAGGCTTCGGCCAATTCGCCGGGACTTTGCGCGTTCACCCGCATCAAATCGATGCCGAGCGAGCGGGCGGCCCCGGTCAATGACTCCGCTTGCGCGGGCGGCGCCGGGTTCGAGGGGTTGTTCAAGACACCTACACGCGTTGCCGGCACGGCCTCACGCAACAGCTGAAGCCGCTTCGCCGCGAGTACCACATTGAAAGTCGTCAGCCCGGTCATGGTGCCGCCGGGATGGTCGAGGCTGCGCACAACTCCCATCGCAACGGGATCGCCTACAAGCGTGAACACCAGCGGTGTGGCCCCGATGACCTCACGGACGGCGCGCACGGTCGTGCCTCCGTCCACAACGAATACCTGCACCTTGAGTTGCATGAGCTCGCGTGCGAGGTCGGGAAGCCGGGCCGCCACCCCATCCGCATAGCGCTCGTCGATGACCAGGTTCTGCCCTTCGACGTAGCCGAGTTCGCGCAACCCGAGCCGCAGCGCCTCGATGTCGGCCGGTTCGCGCGATGTGCGGCGCAGGTACCCGATGCGCGAAACTTTCGCCGTCTGCTGCGCGAGTGCGGCGAGCGGCGCGATCAGCAGGCCGCCGGCTGCCGTACCCATGAATGCCCGCCGGTCCATCACTGGATCACCTGGTCGACGAATGGAAGTCCACCGATACTACGCCTTCCAGCGGGGCCTTCACGCCCGCCCGGCCCCGCTCGCGGCGAACCGGTCGTTGCTATCCACGCGGACGTCATGCGCTGCGCGCGCGGACCAGCCGGCTGCGGCCAACAGCCGAGCATTGGCTGTCCTTCAAGCGCCGCGCTGGCCCGAAACAATGCGTCCCGCACGTCCTCAGGACTCGACGCCATGCTCAGCCTGCAGCGCGTCTCAATCGTTCGCCAACACAGGGCGGCGAGCCCGCGTGCACCCAGGCTCGTCGCACGCTTGACCCGTGCCACCGGCTCCCCCGCACGCAGGTGCGCGCGATTGAAATGCCGATCCTTCCAACCACCCCATTTCCCTGTCGGCCCGGTCGCGTCAAGCCGTGATACCCTCCTCAGCAGGCACCTCGTAGGGTTGGATTTCCTGTCCTTTCCTTCGAGAAACGCCCGCGCCGGCGACTTCGCCCGCCGCCGCGCCGCGCCTCAACTCGTTGCCATCCGCCAGCGGGCGCGCGAAATCGCGACCGGCGGCTGCGGCTCGCGCCGCCTGCTTCCGTTGCAGATACCGATTCCGGACGAGTAGAAATCCAGACTGTCCGAGCGAGCGCGGTCGCCGACGTCGGGTGCCGCTGGCCGGAAACCGAGAGGGGAGCCCACATTGCCTGAAAACGATTCAGCGCCGCGAGCAACGCGCATTCCACCACCGTGGTCCGCGGTCCTGGCCGCGGCCGCTCTTGTCCTTGAAGCCGCTCCCGCGCAGGCCAGTTTCGGCGGACGCCTGGACCTTGGATTCGGATTTCTTTTTGTCGCGGCAGCCGTGGTGTCGTCGCCCGGGGCCCTGTTGTGCATGATCGCCGAATGGGTTGGCGCGCGCCGCCGCCCACCGCTCTGGGTCGGCAGCGCCGCGCTCGGATTGGCCGTTTGTTGCCTGTTGATTGCGCTGCGCCTGATCGGGCCCGGCGGTGATAGCGGGTTATTCGTAATATTCATTCCTCCGCTGATGACCCTGGCGCTGGTGAGCTTGCTGCCTGCTCCAGTCTGGCGCGTGATTGCCGTGTGGTGTGTCGCGATAGGCGTTGCCTGGCTTTTCGTGCTTCGCGCGCGAAACCCTGGCCCGTCTTCGACGACGGTCGAGGGACTGGGTGCGCTGCTCGGGGGGGCGCTGGTTTCCATGCTGTTGTGGCACCTGGGGTTCTGGCTGGGACAGCGCTCGCTTCGCCGCGCCGGCCATGCGCCTGCCTCCGCGCCGGATCTGCCAGGGGTGCTGCACCATGCCGTCGATGGCTTGAAGCAGAGCTGTGCCCACCGGCCGCGATGGATCAGCCGGATCGGAGTGCCTTCGGGTTTCTTCCGGTGGCTGGAAGAACATCCGGGTTTGTCGTGGTGGTTGGGCGGCGCCGCGGTGTTCTATGCAGGAATCGCGGCATTGACGGCAGTGGGTTACACGACCCTCTTGATTGCAATGCTGCAAGGCGAGTTGCTGGTCGCCGATTTTCTTGGGCTTGCGATCAGTGCGCCAAACGCCCTGACCGCAGGCGCGTGGGCAACGCACGGGCTCATCTGGTCGGCGGTCGCGGGGTGGGGTACCTGGGGTGCGGCGGCAACGGCCGGCCGGTTCGACGCCGGTCAGCTCGCGCCATTTCGGCTCGCCGCAATGGTCGTCGCCGCCGGGATGCTGTTTTGGATCGCGATGCGCGCCAGCGCGGTTGGGCACTGAACGCGCCTTCGCGCGGCGTGGCGCGAAAGGGCGACCTTCCGCTTCATTCGCCTGCCATCACGTTCGTCACGTTCGCTCAGTGGTTGTCTCTCGGCACGCCCTTGGTCGCCGCGATCTTCTGGTACTTGACCGCCGGCTTCAGCACCATGCCGTTCGACAGCTCGTCGACCATGCCGCGCTGGATTTCCTGCCACGGCGTCTGGCTGCCGGGTATCTTGAAGCCGCCCTGCTTCGCCAGCACACGGCGCCGCCGTTCGTACTCGGTCTTGCTGATGAGGATGTCGGCCGTGCGCTTGTTCAGGTCGATGCGCACCCGGTCGCCGGTCGCGAGCAGCGCGAGCCCGCCGCCGGTCGCCGCTTCGGGGGACGCGTTCAGGATCGACGGCGAGCCCGACGTGCCGGATTGCCGGCCGTCGCCGATGCACGGCAGTTCGGTGACGCCCTGCCGGATCAGCTTGCCGGGTGGCTGCATGTTCACCACTTCGGCGGCGCCCGGGTAGCCTACCGGACCCGTGCCACGCACGAACAGCATGCAGTCGTCGTCGATCGCGAGCTTCGGGTCGTCGATGCGATGGTGGTAATCCTCGGGGCCTTCGAACACGATGGCGCGGCCTTCCCACGCATTCGGGTCCTTCGGATCGCTGAGGTAGCGCTTGCGGAAGGACTCCGAGATCACGCTGGTCTTCATGATCGCGCTGTCGAACAGGTTGCCCTTGAGGTTGAGGAAACCGGCCTGCTGCTTCATCGGCTTGCTGTAAGGCCAGATCACCCGCTCGTCCTGCACCGCGGTCTTCCTGCAGTTCGCGTACAGCGTCCTGCCGTTGACGGTCAGCGCCTTCTTGCGGATCCTGCCCGCCTTGATCAGTTCATTGACCACTGCCGGCACGCCGCCGGCGCGGTGGTATTCCTCGCCGAGGTACTCGCCGGCCGGCTGCAGGTTCACCAGCAGCGGGACGTCGTAGCCGATCCTTTCCCAGTCGTCGTTGTCGAGCTTGACGCCGATATGGCGCGCGATGGCGTTGAAATGGATCGGCGCATTGGTCGAGCCGCCGATCGCGGAGTTGACGACGATGACGTTCTCGAACGCCTCGCGGGTCATGATCTTCGACGGGCGCAGGTCTTCCCACACCATCTCGACGATGCGCTTGCCGCTTTCGTAGGCATTCACCGCGCGATCCTTGTGCGGGGCCGGAATCGCCGCGCCCCCGGGCAGGGACATGCCGAGCGCTTCGGCCAGCGAGTTCATCGTCGATGCCGTGCCCATCGTGTTGCAATGGCCCGGCGACGGCGCGGACGAGGCCACCATCTCGATGAATTCCTCGGCGTCGATTTCGCCCGCAGCCAGCAGCTCGCGCGCCTTCCAGACGATGGTGCCGGAGCCGGTGCGCTCGCCGCGGAACCAGCCGTTCAGCATCGGCCCGCCGGAGAGCACGATGGCCGGGATGTCGACGGTCGCCGCGGCCATCAGCTGCGCCGGGGTGGTCTTGTCGCAGCCGGTGGTGAGCACGACGCCGTCGATGAAATAGCCGTACAGGACTTCCACCAGCCCGAGGTAGCACAGGTTGCGGTCGAGCGCGGCAGTCGGGCGCTTGCCGGTTTCCTGGATCGGATGCACGGGAAACTCGAAGGCAATGCCGCCGGCTTCGCGAATTCCCTCGCGCACGCGATGGGCGAGCTCGAGATGATGGCGGTTGCAGGGCGACAGGTCCGAGCCCGATTGGGCAATGCCGATGACCGGCTTGCCCGCTTGCAGTTCCTCGCGCGTGAGGCCCCAGTTCATGTAGCGCTCGAGATACAGCGCCGTCATGTCGGGATTGTCCGGACTGGCAAACCATTGGCGGGAGCGCAGCTTCGCGGGGTCTTTCCTGATCTTGCTGGCCATGCTCTGCTTCTCCTCGGGGGCGCCTTGGCTGTGAGTGCTTCGGCGGTCTGATCGTGGGTGTGGCAGGGGATTCTATCCGAGGGGAAAGGCAAGCGCCGGGCCTTGCGGCCAGACTGCGGCCCAGTTACGCGCGCGGTGCTCCGTCGAGATCGGGCACGTACTCCGCGCACTGCGCGGGATGCGCCCACTCACCCTCCGCGCGGGAGAGCCGCACCGCGCTGCCGGGACCGAGTTGCGACGACGCGCCGCCGAGCCGGCCGAAGCACCGGTTGTCGGCGCCGTCGAGCCGGATCAGCGCAAAGGTGAATTCGCCGGCGCTGCCCGTGCCCGGGAGCACCGCGCGGCCTCGTGTCAGCGTTACGATGGTGCCGCGCCCGGTCAGCTCGACCCAGTCCAGCTCCCTGCCGCCGCAGGGGCACGCGAGCCGCGGCGCAAACCACGTCCGGCTGCAGCTCCGGCACCGTGTCGCCACCGCCGCGCCGCGCTCGAGGCCCGCGAAATACGGCGCCAGGCCGCCCAGTCCGTGCGCATAGCGCAGCCGCAATTCGATCGGCACCGTGGCAGCTGCCGCGCCCGGCGCGGGCTCAGTCATCGCGCGCCTCCAGGATGTGGGTGAAGCTCACCGTCGCGACGCCGCCGTGCGCATCGGCGAGTGCGGTGCGCAAGCGCCGCTGCGGTTGCAATGCGGGCCAGTAGCGGCCCTGCAACAGCCGCGTCAGCGTGACGATCTGCATGACTCCGGTCGCACCCGGAGCGCCG
>Ga0315273_10010068_pt1 | contig 12029 bp, 11 predicted proteins | sample YL17G02_0_MG_FD_205753 | JGI IMG/M metagenome (GOLD analysis project Ga0315273, IMG submission 205753) | Sediment microbial communities from Yellowstone Lake, YNP, Wyoming, USA - YL17G02_0 | ecosystem: Environmental > Aquatic > Freshwater > Lake > Sediment | place: USA: Wyoming | collected... | reverse complement strand
CTCGGTAAGTCCCGCAACGGCAAACACGTCCTCGGGCCTGCACTTCTCAATCTTCGCAACCGTCTTTCTGAGCTCCTCGTCTCCTTCGGAAGGCGCGTAGCCCTTGAAGTTTTCGTCGAGAGCGCTCTTCACCCGCTCGGCTATCACCCTGAAAGGCTTGAAGCCGTACTGGGGCGGGTCTCCGATGTTGAGGTAAATCATCTTCTTGCCTTTAGCCTCTTCGAGCTTCGCCTCCATCACGATGTCTCTTATCGGATAGCTTACGACATTCATTCTTTCCGTGGGCCTGTAAGGCAACTGCCGTTTTAGGTGGTCCATGTCATCATCCCGTAATTTTAAAGTTTCACTCCCTGCTTGCCGATAGGGAGAAAAATGGCCGACTTAACTTTTAGAGAATTGTTTTTTATCATAAAAAAAGAATACCACTTGAAAAGGAAATTAACAAGAGAAAAGAGGCTAACTCTTCTTTCCCTTTGCTTCGTCCCATAATCGGTCCATTTCTTTAAGGGTCATATCCGACAGTTTTCTGCCCTGTGAGGCCGCGTTCATCTCGATATAACGGAACCGATGGATGAATTTACTGATTGTCCTCCTGTGGGCGTCTTCAGGGTTTATTCCGATGAACCGTGAAAGATTTACAAGCATGAAAAATATGTCCCCAAGCTCGTCTTCTATCTCATCCCTGTTTTTGTTTCCCAGCGCCTCTTTAAACTCTTTTATTTCCTCGTCAAGCTTAATTAAAACATCCTCGATCTTTTCCCAGTCAAAACCTACCCCGGCCGCCCTTTTCTGAAGTCTGTGCGCCCGAAGCAGGGAGGGGAGCGTTTCAGGAACTCCCTCAAGAATGGACTCCCGCAGTTTGCCCTCGAGCTTTTTTTGCACCTCCCATTGCGCAACTACCTCATCGGATGTCCTGCAATGCGCATTTCCAAAAACATGCGGATGTCTTGAGATCATCTTGTTGCCGATTTTGTCGATAACGCCGGATATATCAAACTCTTTATTTTCTTTGGCTACCTGTGATTGAAAGACTATCTGGAAGAGCAGGTCGCCCAGTTCTTCTTTTATTTTTTCTGGGTCATTTTCTTCAATCGCCTCAATAAGCTCATATGCCTCTTCAATGATATACGGCTTAAGAGTTTCCCTGGTCTGTTCCCTGTCCCACGGGCAGCCTTTTTCGCTTCGGAGTTTTGCCATGATGCCGAGTAATTCCTGAAATTCCATTTTGACCTTTTGAACCGAGGATAGAGTATTTTCGCTCATTCTCGGTCGTTCCTCCCTGCGAGGCTTTTGCCTCTCTATTTTTATATACTGTATTTGACTATCGGCAACAAAAACCGCGAAAATACTCTATCCTCGGTTTTTGTTTACTTCCTTCTTTTGAAAAAAAGACCGATCAGAAATATTGCGGTTGCCGTCAGGACTATTCCGCCGCCGGGCGCTATATCGAATTCGTATGAAAGGAAAAGCCCGGTAATGGTTGAGAAGACCGCTACCCCGCAGGAAGTTGCAATCATAAAATAGAGGTTCTTTGCAAAAAGCTGCGCTGTTGCCCCTGGTATAACGAGAAGCGCGGAGATAAGGATGATGCCTATGATTTTCATGGAAACGACAATGGACACGGCAAGCGCAACTAAAAACAGGGTATTGATGGCCCTGACCGGTATGCCGCTTACGCGCGCTATTTCTTCATTGTAGGTTGTAATGAAAATTTCTTTGAGAAAGAGCAGGATTATTCCTATTACCAGCACCGCGACAACGACCGAGAGCATGATCTCCCCTTCCGTGATGGCCAGGATATTTCCAAAGAGATACCCGAAAAGGTCGACCGTATAATTTCCGGAAAGACTGATAAGTACGACGCCGAGCGCCATCGAACTTGAAAAGAATATGCCGATTGAAGCGTCCTCTGAGACCTTTCCTTTTCTGCTTACAAATTCAATGCCGAGGGCAACTGCAACCGAATAGAAGACCGCCGTTACAACCGGATTGAGTCCGGTAAAAAAGCCGATTGCCACACCGCCGAAAGCGGCATGTGAAATCCCGGCCCCTATAAACGACATCTTGCGGAGCACAACAAAAACCGAAATAAGTCCGGCCAGCAGACTTACCGTAATTCCGACAAATAACGCCTTTTGCATGAAGGGAGCGCTGAAGGTCTCAAACATCTTTCATGTCCTCCTCAGTCGCTCACATTTTTCACATACATCAGTATGCATAAGGAGGTCTACATTCTTCCCGTACAGGTCGGTCAGGACCGCTTCATCCAGAGCTCCGACAGGGCTGCCCTGGTAATGGAATGTATTGTTCAGACATGCTATTTCATCAACATAGGCCGTGATCGCGCCGATATCGTGAGAGGCCATGAGTATAGTGATGTTAAATCTCCTCTGAAGGCCTTTCAGGAGATGATAAAAATCTTCCTGGCCTATTACATCAATGCCGGTGTTAGGTTCATCAAGGACCAATATCCCCGGTTCTCCTGCAAGCGCCCTGGCTATGGAGGCCCTTTGCTGCTGTCCTCCGGATAATTCTCCGAAAGGCATGTTCCTGAGGTCTTCTATCCCCATCATGGAAAGGTATTCCAGGGCCTTTACCCTGTCTTTTTCTCCCGGCCATTTGAACATCCCCATTCTACCGTATCGTCCCATCATGACAACATCTATGACCCTCACAGGGAAATCAGGAGATATTTTTGAGATTTGTGGAAGATATCCGAAAACTCTCCCGGATTTCAGGACATCCTCAGGCCTTTTCCCGAAAATGAGTATTGAACCGGATGCCGGTTTTATCAGCCCGAGGACCGTTCTCAGCAATGTCGTCTTTCCGCCTCCGTTAGGCCCGACTATGCCGAGGAATTTACCTTCATCCAGAGTAAGCGATATCTTGTTAAGGGTTTCTCTGCCGTTCAGTTTAACGGTAAGATTATTGATTTCGATAGCTTTCATGTGATCGTAGGAATATTATTATCTCATTGCTCTTTCCATAGCATTGATATTATATCTCATCATCTCTATATACGTCTCCCTGCCTTTCTGTCCGCCGATCGGATCAAGGTACAGCACCTTTGCCCCTGCTTCTTTTGCGATGACCTCTCCGATTTTCGGATTGAACTGGGGTTCGACAAAAACAACATTGCTTCCCGTCCGCTTTATGTCTTTAATAATTTTTGCAATATGTTTCGGGCCGGGCTCTTTGCCGGGCGCCTCCTCAATCACGCCGGATACTCTAAGACCATACCGTTGTGAAAAATAGTTCCACGCCGGATGAAAAGTTACATATTCTTTAATCCTGAAATTCTTTGCCCTTGCAGCGATGTCCCTGTCAAGCAGAGAAAGCTTCTCTTTATATGCAGAGGCATTCTTTCTGTAGACGCCGGCGCCTTGCGGGTCGGCTTCTGAAAGGGCCTTTTCTATCTTTGCAACTATAGAGATTGCAATGACGGGATCAAGCCATATATGCGGATCGGCGCCGGACGGACCGTGCGCCTCATGTTCATCATGATGTTTTATCAATTGAATTCCTGATGACGAATCGACAACGATGAGCTTTTTATTTCCGGAAGACTGTATGATCTTTTCCGCCCAGAATTCGAGACCGGCGCCTATTTTGACAAATACATCTGCAACGGAAACGTCTTTCACGGCCTTTGGGGTCGGTTCAAATACGTGGGGGCTTGCTCCGGGCGGCAGAAGCAGCTTTACATCGACCCTGTCTCCTCCGACCTGCCTGACAAAATCGGCAAGAGGCGCGATACCGGCAATGACCTTTATTTGTCCGGCATAAGACGGTGAAGCAGTCGTCAGTAAACATAAAAACAGTGTGAAGGCAATTATCTTTGCGGTTTTCATCTATCCCCTTTTATAATAATCCTGAATATTGCAAACTTTTTTCAAAAGACTATTTTACACGACTTCTCTATAGACAGGCAATTTGACGGTTGCTATGTTCCCCGGATTAAGCAGCTCGAAATCAGGCGATAAATACATGGTATAATATTTAATTCGGAGCTTCTCCGTCATTTGAGAAAAATAGAGCAAATAAAAGGACCTGTCGGGAAATAGCAGGCCGCCTGTTATTGACAGGTTTGGCCGGATGTGATACTTTGAATAATACATGCCATGTCTGATAAATCTGCAATTATAAAAGAAGCGCAGAAGTATCTTGCCCGTGGACAGATAGAAAAGGCTATCGGTGAATGGGAGAAACTGGTAAAGGAATATCCGGATGGAAACGCCTATAATACCGTTGGAGACCTTTATCTTAAGAAAGGCGACAGGACGGATGCAGTCGAATCCTTTCACAATGCGGCGAGTTATTTTAAGCAGGAAGGTTTTGCGCTCAAGGCCCTGGCACTCTATAAAAAGATACTGAATTTAATTCCGAACGATGCTATCGCTCTTTTTTCTCTCGGCGAATTAAACGAGGAGAAAGGGCTTACCACCGACGCCATAAAATTCTATCTCGCCGCAGCCGATACTTTGTCCAAAGAAGGTAAAAAAGAGAAAATCCTCGAAATCTATGACAGGATACTTGCTCTTTCGCCCTCGAACATACCTCTAAGAAACAAGGTTGCCGAAATATATGCCAGAGACGGGCTCATGTCCGAAGCTGCAAAACAGTATCTTCACGTTGCAGGACTCTATTCCGACAAAGGAGAGATGGAAAAGGCCATTGTTTTCTACCGGAAGGTCCTCGATATACAGCCTGTCAATAAGCAGGCTATTATCGGTATCGTCGATCTTAATCAGAGGCTCGGCAACCTTGTAAATGCTATAGAACAAATTAAAGAGGCCATAACCCTCTTCCCGGAAGATGCGGAAATTCTGCTCAGGTGTGCGGAAATATACATTATGGCGGAAAAGTTTGATGAGGCATTAGGTTATCTCAGGCAGGTTGTTGAAATAGAACCGGCCAATATCAGGGCGCGAAGACTCATCGGAGATATATACATAAAGCAAGGGGACAGAGTAAAGGCATGGGAGGAGTATCTTCCCTTGCTTGACGAAATGATACTTGAAGAGAAATATGGCGATGCTATTAATCTATTAGAATCATTTAAGGACATTGACCCTCTGGAAACCGGCAAACGGCTTGTATCTCTCTACAGGCAGATCAACGAACAGGACCGTGTCATCAGTGAGCTTGTTTCCCTCGGAGATATATTTTCATCTAAGGGAATGAAGAAAGAGGCTTTAAACTGTTACAGGGAAGCCGTTACCCTGTCTCCCGATAATGGACCGCTCAGGACCAAAGTCATTGAATATGAAAAGGATATCGCAAAAGAGTCTATTACGATAGAAGCTGAAAAGCCTGTTGATGAGGCAATCATGGAAGCTGATATATATCTCAGATACGGCCTTTTTGATAATGCAAGAGATATCCTTGAAGCCTTTAAAACAAAGGAGCCGGAAAATGTGACCCTCCATCTGAAACTGAAATCCCTCTATACGGAAACGGGTAATAAGGAGATGGCTGTAACGGAATGCATTGTCCTGAGCGATTTATACAAAGAAGCGGGAGAGATTGAAAAAAAGGAACAAATTATTAAAGACGCCTTTGCAATAGACCCTGATGATCCGAGACTGGCCGGTCTGACCCCTCCCTCTCACGAAGAGCCTGAAGTCAAACAGCCCGAAGGCCCTTTTATAGAAGACTACAGTGAAGAGATATCAGAGGCGGCTTTTTATGCAAGGCAGGGGCTGCTTGATGAGGCCAGGGAGATACTTGAACGTCTGCAGAGTCTGTTCCCCGACAATGAAGAGATAAGCCAGAGCCTGGCCACGCTCGGTCAGATGCCTGTTAGCGCGGGACGAGAAGGTCTGACCCCGGAAGCCGCGCCCACAGAGGCTGCCATGCCTGAAGAAGCGCTTGAGGTTGAAGAGTTGACCGAACCCGCGCTCGACAGCGACGTCCTGGATATTTTTAATGAATTCAAAAAAGGCCTTGAGAAGGAGCTCGATGAAGAGGATTATGAAACCCACTATAATCTCGGGATAGCTTACAAGGAAATGGGACTTATCGATGATGCTATAAGGGAATTCCAGGCCTCGCGCAACGACCCCAAGAGATTCATACATTCATCAAATATGCTCGGAATATGTTATATTGAAAAAGGTCTTTACCAGCTATCAGTGGACGTACTGACGAACGCTATTGATAAAATGGAAGACAGGGGAGAATCTTACTGGGCCATGAAATATGATTTAGCCGATGCATATGAGAAAAACGGGAATATGAAAGAAGCCCTTGATATTTATACTAACGTTTACGGCTGGAATTCCAAATTCAGGGCAGTCTCGGAGAAAATAGATCAGTTAAAGAATCGCATGGTGGATACAACCGAGAAGAAAACAAAGGACAGGAAGGACAGGGTTTCCTATTTATAATATATGGACTATTTAGAGTTTTTCGGCCTTAAAGAGCATCCGTTTTCTAATGTTGTGGATAATAAATTCTACTATAATAGTCCTCTGCATTCGGATGCGCTTATTAAACTGAAATATGCCGTCGATACCAGAAAAGGGCTGGCCGTAGTCGTCGGTCCTATAGGCGCAGGCAAGACGACTCTGGCAAGGAGATTCCTTGAAGAACTCGATGAAAGCGAATATGAAGCGGCCCTCCTGGTGGTGGTACACGCCAGCGTAAGTTCGGAATGGCTCTTTAAAAAATTTGCTATCCAGCTCGGCGTCAAAGATGTGAAAGACGATAAGGTTGAACTCCTTACACAGATTTACAAGAGACTGTATCAGATAAATGAAGAGGGCAAAAAGGCTGTTGTAATGGTTGACGAAGTCCAGATGCTGAATTCAAAGGAGATAATGGAGGAATTCAGGGGGCTTTTGAATATGGAGTCGTCCGAGGGGAAGATGATCAATATTCTCTTTTTCGGCCTGTCCGAGCTCGAAAATGTCCTTGCCCTTGACGAGCCGCTAAAACAACGCGTGGCCATGAAAATCAGGCTCAGTGAGTTTTCGGAAAAGAATACAAAAGACTACATCAGACACAGGCTTGTTGTTGCCGGCTGCAATAAAGAGATTTTTACGGAGGAGGCCATAAGATTGCTATATCAGTTTACCAACGGGACGCCCAGGCTTATCAATACCGTCTGTGACAATGCGCTCCTCGAAGCCTTTCTTCAGAAGAACAATAAAATAGACGGGACAATTATAAAAGGCGTTTCGTCTGATCTCGGGTTGATCCTGAAACAATAGTAACCCCCTCAAAGGAGTTACCTGATCCGGATTATTCACAAATATTTCTGATTGAACTGAGGATAGAGTATTTGAGCTCATTCTCGGTCGTTCCTCCCTCCGAGGCTTTTGCCTCTTTATTTTTATATGTTATATTTGACTATCGGCAAAAAAAACCGCTCAAATACTCTATCCTCAGTTGCCGTGTCGATTTTTATGAATAATCCGGGCAAAAAACTTTTTTTATTCCCGAAAGCTTTTGGGACCTTACAAATTGAGTATCTGTTTTGCTGACAATCCTCTGTGTTTGATTGAATTTTTTGGGTTTAATGTTCCGAAAGGAAGGCCATATCTTTAATACGCAGGATTACCGCATATCTGGAAAGTTCGATCCTGATTTTCGAAGGGTACCACGAGCCGCCGATCTTGTCGGGATTTTCGTAAGAGATATTCAACTCCTTGCCGTCTTCCAATGAAATGACCTGCCTGACCGGAAGCATGGTTTTCCCGTCGATCCATATCCGTCTCTGAGAGTTTGTGAGAATGAAATTCCCCTCTTGTTCCTTTTTCTCAAAATCCTTTATGTCCCACCAGAAAAGGCAGTCGCGCAGGCCGTAGGTGAGTATCAGTGCCTTGTTTTTATCAACCGCCGGCGAGCTTTTTACAACTCCGTTTACGGAGGAAAGTTCAAAAGCCAAAAACCCGAAGGAATAAATCCGCATGTTCATGTCGCCGGAACGTGAGATGTTCACCACGCCGTCCCCTTTGATCTCGGTGTCTTCCTTTTCAAAGGTTATCGAAAATGTAGTATCAATAGCGAAAATACTTTTGCGCGCCGAAAGGGCGTTTCCGACGTCAACCCCTTCATAGGAAGGCACCTCGACGTGCTTCGGCGCGCATGCAGACAATATGATAAGGATACTAACTAAAAACAGCTTCGAGACAATCTTCGACATTTTTCACCCCTGTGATCTTTAATCCGAAATCGCCTTTTATTTTTTCATAGTTACCGAAAGGGATAACAGCCTGCCGGAAGCCTATTTTTGACGCTTCTTTAATGCGATTTTCCGCATGCGCTACGGCCCTTATCTCGCCAGACAGTCCGACCTCTCCGAATACAAAAAGCCTCGGGTCCACGGGGATATCTTTCAGGGAGGATGCAACGGCTGTTATAACGCCGAGGTCCGCGGCAGGCTCGATAATTTTAAGGCCGCCGACTACATTTACAAAGATATCCATGCCTCCCAGATGCATCCCGACTTTTTTCTCAAGGACTGCAACCAGAAGATTGACCCTGTTATAATCAACGCCGATGGTTGTCCTTCTCGGCATCCCGAAGTTTGTCTGCGAAACGAGCGACTGCATCTCGACCATAAGTGTCCGCGTACCCTCGACGGCGGCAACAACTATTGAGCCTGAAACATTCATGGGCCTTTCAAGCAGGAACAGTTCGGACGGGTTTTCGACCTCCAGCAGCCCCGCATCGGACATCTCAAAGATGCCTATCTCATTTGTCGAACCGAAACGGTTCTTTACCGTCCGCAGCAAACGGTATGCGTGACCGCTGTCTCCTTCAAAATACAGCACCGTATCGACGATATGCTCAAGAACCCGGGGACCCGCTATCGCCCCTTCTTTTGTAACATGCCCTACGATAAAAACGGGGATGTCCGATTTTTTTGCAAAGAGCATCAGCTTTGCGGCGCACTCCCTCACCTGGCTTACGGAACCTGGAGCGGACATGATATCTTCCGCATAAACGGTCTGGATGGAATCAACGACCATAACCTTGGGTTTGAGTTTTGCCGTTGCATGTACGATCGATTCAAGCGAAGTCTCGGCAAGGAGTATGATATCATCGGAGTTGATTGACAACCTTTCCGCGCGGATCTTAATCTGTTCGGGAGATTCTTCCCCTGAAGCATAGAGGACGTTCCCATATTTTTTTGAAATTCCGGATAGCGCCTGTATAAGAAGTGTGGATTTTCCGATACCCGGATCGCCGCCGATCAGAATAACCGAGCCTGCTACAACACCGCCTCCAAGCACTCTGTCCAGCTCGCTTATCCCGGTGGAAATCCTGTTCCCGGATTCATGTTTTATTGAACTGAGAGGCTGCGGTTCGGATTTACCGAGATGGGTAATGAGCGACGTATGGCGGGAGACGGGCCCTTTCTTTTCTTCGGCAAAGCTGTTCCAGGCCCCGCAGTCCGGACACTTCCCGACCCATTTCGGGCTCATATGTCCGCAGGCCTGACACTGAAAAAAGGTCTTAATTTTTGGCATGACTTTCAATGTAGGTTCAACCCATCAGTTTCATAAAGTGAAAGGGAGACATGATAAAAAACCTTTTAAATGCGACAAAAATTGATCCATATTCACCTGACGGCCCTTTTAACCTGATGTGCTTTTTAGATAGATGCATATCGAACAGTGTTAATAGTGCATTAAGGAGTCGCTTAAAAGCTTTTTCATCATGTCTCCCTTTCAAATTGAGAACAGCTTTTGCAGCTTTTAGGTAATTATACCTGAAATGTGAGGGATATTTTCATGTTTACTGCCCTAACGCCTGGAGACCGGATTACTCATCTACGAGGTAATCTTTCAGCTTTTCCTGCAGCGAATCCGGCCATTCGTCTTTGAACAGAAAAGAGTTCATTTCTTCTTTCGTGAGGGATTTTACCACTTCCGCAGGCAAGTTTCTTAAAGCCTGAAGTCTTACCGGGTCCACCTTTTTTGCTTCGCGTTTAATTTCCATTTGTGTCTCCCTGCTTTATTTATAAAATTCTTTTTCCAGAACGATCTCTTTTTTTATCCGGGACAGAAGTTCCTCGAATACCGGGAGCACCAGGGTCCTGAACTTTCCGGCAACCAAAAGATACATGATATCATCGCCGACCTTCAATAAGCCTTCGTTGATCCAGGCCTTTATTGCCACGATGCCTTCTTTCCCTCTGTATTCATTGACTAAGGAATTTAATTTATCCTTATCATAAGTCAGGTCCATGCTTTTTACGCTTTTCCCGTCTTTTGCGGTAGCCCTCACCATGCCGTTATGGACAAGGACCATCCCGAGTTCGTTGAAATCCGCATTCTTTTTTATTTCAGCCACCCATTTTTCTATCATGGCGCCACCCCCTTTTTATGACATAGTTGACGTATTTTATTGTAGCAGAAGCCCGGACAAAAATATCGTATCTTCCGGGAATTGCATCTTCTTTAAGTCAATGCTCCCTTAATACTTTTCTTCATGCTTACTGTAAATTTTGTCCAGATAGCACCCGCCCAATATACGGCAAAAATCAGAACGACGCCAAGAAGGAAAGAAGCGACCACTACAATGATGTCCGGGACCCATTGAACACCGTTAGAAAAAAATAGCCGCTCTGTGAGTTTGAAGAGGTCATCACTTCGCCAACGTTCAGGACTAACAGATGGGGCCAATAAAGCCGCAACTCTTGAAACTAAAATTGAACCCATTTCATAAAAATCTCCGGTAACGGATATAAATGGCGCATATGCAAAAGGCATCGAAATGCCGAATATGATGCTGTTAATTAATGGCGCCGCATTTCGAGATGTCACTGATTTCAAAAGAGGAACACCGAACACAATCGTTAGTATATAAGGGAAAAAGTCAGTTAAAAGATATGTCAGATCGCTTCCGTGGGTATCGAAACCGCTGAGCCTGCCTGCATATTTTGACCCTGACTCTACGAAAGGGAAAAAACCTTTCAGGAAATCAGCCCCGTAAATGGTTGCTATTTCCAGCCTGCTTACTTGTCCTCCACCGATGATACAGCCCAAGGCATGGGATAATTCGTGGATCGGCACATAGAACCACCATGAAACAACAAGCGATAGAATAATGGCGGCAAGATGCCTTATCTTGAACCGGCCCAGGCATATATTCAGGGCTGCAAAATAATCGTGCAGAGGCTCTGTCGATAACCTTATAATTCCACAGCCTTTAATTATTGACATGCCTTTTTTTAGTAACTCCATATTCGCAGGTTGACGGGCCGATTAATGATGTCACTTTTGAAACGGTTTTTGCAACCAGACCTATCATTGAAGATAGCAAAATCATTGCAAGTAATCATAGCGTATGTTTACGAGGTTTGCAATCCAGCTAAATACCGGGCAGGTAGCGGGGACCACATCTGTTGTGGAGTTTCGATCATAGCGCTCTATGGCTTATAATACATGAGTTGTCGGGCGTGCTGAGAAACGGCATTCACTAACTCTCTCTGTTCTTCAATAGGCATGGCTTTGAAGGATGTGGCAAACCCCACATTCTCTTTAAGCTGCAGGAGGTCGTCGCAGCCGATGACTGCGGTGGTTATGGGCTGTGAAAGGGCGTATCGGTAAAAAGGTCCAAGGGACGTGACCCCCGGAAGCTTCGTCGCAAGGCCCCTGAAATAAACCTTCATGCCGATGATTCCCATTCCCTTGTCTTTGGCAACCGGTATTACTTCTTCTATGAAGCTCTTGTACATCGGCTCCGCGGGATTCACCGGAAGAAGTACGGTATCGAAATGAAACCTCTCAATACATCCGAGGAGAATGCCTGGGTCGTGGTGACCAGTAACGCCTATGAACCTCACAAAGCCTTTGTCCCTTGATTCCCGGAAGGCCTCTATCGCTCCCTCCGGACCGAATATTTCTTCCACATCCTCTTTAGTCCTCACATCGTGAACTTGCCAGAGGTCCAGATAGTCGGTCCTCATATTATTCAGCGTCTCGCGCAGATGTTGAAGGGCCCCCTTTTTGTCCCTCGCATGTGACTTGCTCGCAAGGAAGATGTCCTTTCTCCTCTCTCTGAGTGCCTTCCCG
>Ga0315273_10010067_pt1 | contig 12029 bp, 7 predicted proteins | sample YL17G02_0_MG_FD_205753 | JGI IMG/M metagenome (GOLD analysis project Ga0315273, IMG submission 205753) | Sediment microbial communities from Yellowstone Lake, YNP, Wyoming, USA - YL17G02_0 | ecosystem: Environmental > Aquatic > Freshwater > Lake > Sediment | place: USA: Wyoming | collected... | reverse complement strand
CTTGATGAACGGCGATTGCGCGTAGATCAGTTCAATCTCTTCGGGATAGATGTTCTTTCCCGATGCCAGCACGATCATTTCCTTCTTCCGCCCCGTGATGTGCAGGCGTCCTGTCGGATCGAGATATCCCAGGTCGCCTGTGTACAGCCACCCGTCCCGGATCGTCTCGGCGGTGGCATCAGGGCGGCGATGGTACCCGGCCATCACGATCGGTCCCTTGATCAGCACTTCGCCGTCACGGTGTTCGCGGGTGTTGGTCTCGGCAGGCTCATCGATAATCCGGATTTCGACGCCGTCAAACGGCAGTCCCACGGTGTCGATATGAGGATCGCCCGGCCGGTTGATCGTCGCCGCCCCGGAACACTCCGTCAGGCCGTACGCTTGGATGATATTGAGGCCCATGGCGAATAATTCGCGTCCGATCCTCGGATCGAAGCGCGATCCGCCCGTGACCATGATGCGCATGCGTCCGCCAAGCGCGGCATGGACGCGGCTGAAGAGGAGACGGCCGAGATTGATGCGGAGAGCCTTCCGCAGCCAGCCGTTCAGGAGCAGCAGTGTCCTGAAGGTGATCCGCACCGGCAGCGGCGAGGCCTGGACCTGGTCCATCACGCGCTGGTGAAGCAGGTAGTAGAGCTGGGGCACCACGCAGAACGCCGTGATGCGGCACTCGACCAGGGCCCGCATCATCTCGGTGCTGTTCAACGTTTCGAGAAACACGACCCGGGCGCCCGTCGTCAACGGCAGCAGGAGATTCGCGACCTGCGCGAGCGCGTGAAACAGCGGCAGGATGCCGAGGATGCTGTCCTGTTCGGTGAGGGTGACGACCTTGAACGCCGCGGTCTTCTCGGCCAGCAGGTTGCCGTGCGTGAGGATGACACCCTTGGGATCGCTCGTCGTGCCCGACGTGTACAGCGTGACCGCCGGGTCATCCGGGGTTGCAGGGCAGGAGTCCGGCAGCAGCGTCGCGCCATCGTCAGGCTCGTCGAGGCTGGAGAGGCCGTCGTGCGAACCTGACAGCAGCACCAGGCGGGGAGGTGCTGAGAGCGCGGCGATCGCCGCGCGCGCGATGTCGAGGTACCTGGCCGTCGTGAAGAGGACCAGGGCGCCGGCGTCATCGATGACGGTTCGGACCTGGTGCGCCTTGTACGCGGTGTCAAGAGGAACCACGACCGAACCCAATCGGAGCGTGCCCAGATAGGCCGCGCACCATCGCGCATCATTGTCGGCAAGGATGGCGCACCGGTCGCCCGGTCCGATGCCCTGTGCGGCGAGGAGTTGCGCCGCGCGCCCGGTCAGGATACGCAGGTCAGCGTATCGATACGTGTCGATTCCGACCCGCGAGAAGATCTCGATCGCCGGCCGATCGGCGAACCTGTCGGCGGCAGCGGCAAATGCGTCGTAGATGTTGCTGATCATGGTCCCGACGCAGAATCATATCAGCTCCGCGGCCTACGGCCACAAATGTGGATAGGGATGGTCCTGGGTGAGAGCGGGGGTCGTCTTCCTGCTCGCCTTGTCGGCATACATGCGACGATCAGCGACCGCCATCATGTCGTCGACCGTGTGGCCGTCTTCCGGAAACGAGGCAGCGCCGATGCTCACGGCGAGCTGCACCTGCTGGCCGCGTGCGGGCACGAACGGCAGCGCCGCGATCGCGGATTGCAGCTCCTGCCGTCGGCGTTCGGCCTGGGCCGGATCGCACTCACCGAGCACAAGGACGAACTCGTCGCCCGCGAATCGCGCACACACGTCATACACGCGGAGGCTGGAGCGAAGGATGTGCGCCACTTCCTTCAGTGCCCGATCGCCGGCCTGATGGCCAAACCCGTCGTTGATCTGCTTGAAGCGGTCCATGTCGAGCACGAGCAGAGACAGGCGCCCCTGTTGACGCTGGGCACGTGCCAGTTCCTGTGCGAACTGGCGGTCGAGATATCGCCGGTTGGGCAGCCCGGTCAGCACGTCGGTCAGCGACTGCTCCTGCGTGCGTTCGAACTCTACGGCGTTGGCGATGACTGTGGCGGCCTGGGTCGCAACCCTGCCGAGCAGGCGGCGATGGTCGGCAGTGAACGCCTCCCTGTCCGTGTGGTACAGCGCAAGCGCGCCAAGCGTGTGGTCCTCGATTTGAAGCGGCGACACCAGTACCGACTGGATGCGCGCGCCAGGCGCCCGTCCCTGGAGCGGCTGGGCCGGCAGCATCCCGGCCAGCGACTCAACGTGGGCAGCCACCATCGCCCGGATTCCGTCGTGCTGGATGCCGGCGACGTGGCGGCACAGGAGTAACTGGCATTCTTCGTCGAACAAGAACAACGCGCATGAGACAAAGGGCACGCATTCCACCATCGACGACGACACCAACGCGAGCGTGTCCGACACGCGGAGCGACGCGTTCAGGGCCTGGGAGATACCGTGGAGCATCTGCTGCTCGCGATGGGCTCCGGCAATGTCGGTGAGCGCCTTGTCGGCTCCATCGGTCCTCGAGGCCGTCCGGCCGCCGTCTGCGACCGGCCTGCTGGCGTGAAGCTGGTACTCCATGTCGGGCAGGATCTCGATGAACCGTTCGACCAGCGCGGGATCGAGAGCCGATCCGCCGTTTTCGCGCAGCGTCGCGATGGCTTCAGCGTAGGTGCGCGCCGGCCGGTGCGGTCGTCCGGACAGCATGGCGGTAAAGCAGTCGGCGACCGCGAGGATTCTCGCGCCGGGGGCGATCTCGTCGCCCTTGAGGCCTTCGGGGTAGCCGCGTCCATCCCAGCGTTCGTGATGCGACAGGATCAGCGAGGCCACCGGGTAGGGGAATCGCACGCACTTGATGATCTCGGCGCCGACTCCCGGATGGACTTTCAGGCGGTTGTATTCCTCGTCGGTCAACCTGCCGGACTTCGACAGGATGTGTTCGGGGACAGCCAGGTTGCCGATGTCGTGGAGCATGGCCGCCGTCTTGACGCCCCGGATCTCGGGTTCGGGAAGACCGACCGCTCGCGCCAGTCCCTCGGAGTACGCCTGCATCCGCCGCAGATGGTCCCGGCCCGTGCAGTCCTTGGCCTCGATCGCCAGGGCGAGCGCCTCGATGGTCGCCAACTGGACATCCGCAAGCTCGCGCACCTGCCGCTGTTCGTCGACGATCCGATCGGAATGGGCCCGGAAACTGCGGTACATCAGGTACACCGGCATAGCGAAGACCACCGCCCACCATTGGAGGCCTGCCTGCGACAACTCGACGATGACGACCGCGAGGCCCGCCCCGATGTAATAACCGGGCACGCTCCAGACGAAGTTCTTCTGCCATATCTGGGGCATGGACTCCCGCGACGTCGTTGAGACGGTCAGACTGATCAGGCTCGTGTTGATCAGGAAGCAGGCCGACGCCGCAGCCGCAGCCGCCCCGATCTGGGTCCACCACGAGTGTGCCAGCGGAGGCAGCGCGAACTGGAAGACCACGCTGGCGCCGGCCGCCGACAGGGCCAGAGTCGCCATGCCGAACAGATTCTCGCGCATGCGAGAACGAGTCCGGAACGCGTTCTGCGCCCACCCGGTCGCGGCGGAAATGAGAACCGTCGGCCACGTTCCCAGAACGAGCAGGGAGGCGAAGCTTGCCACATAGGAGAACGACAGACTCGATCCGCCTCCGGCCAGTGGCAGCGAAATCCTGATGCCGGACGTCAGCACGGACACGACGAGCAGGCCGAAGAACGTCGCGAATTCCCCAGTCAGGCCCAGCAGGAGACTCCCGCCGGCCAGCGCCGCCCCGGCGACGACGGCGACTGACGCCACGGCCGCGGCTCCCGGCAGCCGGGAGCGGACGCTCCGGCGTGCGTGCGGGCTGCCGGACACTTGCGCCGAAAGGATCTGGTCGTTCATGCGCGTCCCCCTTCGGAGCGGGTGACGGGAGCGCCGACGGCCAACTCATTCCCGCGCGCCGAGGGTTCGGCGGCGACCAATCGCCGGCGGGCCACAGCCAGCAGTTGAGTGACTGTGTCGCCGTCGTATGGGCCGCAGGCGAACGCCATCTGGAGCGGAGGCGGCTCTCCGGCCTGTGCGACGACCGCGCGCGGCAGCGCTGCGGCGATGCGGTCGACGATCAACTGACCGGCAGCAGGTTCGCAATCGGGCATCAGGACGACCAGTTCCTGTTCGTTTGGACGGAAGATCAGATCGGCGATGCGTGTGGCCTGGCCGACCGCGACCGCTGCGTGGTCGATGAGGCCGTCGCCGCCCGTCGCGCGCACGCACAAGATACCGAGCGTGCGTCCGGTCGACCCTCTCCAGAACACGTCGCGGTCGAGGATCGCATCCATGTGGTCCGCGATCGGTGCCACGCTGGCCGGCACGTGTCCACGACCGATCATCATCAGCGAACGCTGGTAGGCACGCTCGATCGCCTCGGCTACCGCCCCGCTAATCAACTCGATGGCCATGCGCTGATCGTCGGTGAACGCATTCGGCTGGTCCGAATACAACGTGACCGCGCCGGTCGTCTCTGTGCCAGGCGCCAGCGGGACGCTCAGGGCACTGCGGAATCTCGGGCTGAGCTGGTCGAATCGCGGACCCACTTCGAGTGCGGGATCGGCATTCAGAACGGACCGGCGGTTGGCGACGACCCAGCCGCTGATGCCATGACCCATCCCGATGCGGAGATCCGGCAGGAGCGCTTCGCCAAAGCCTGACGCGTGCTCGACGACGAGCTCGTCGCTCGTGCCGTCCATCCGGTAGAACACGACGAGCCCGGCAGGAGCCATGCGCCTGAGATACCTCACGACGACATCGCACGTATCGGCGAGGCTGGCGTCCGGACCGAGCGTCGAGATCTGGTCGTACAGGAGGAGCAGTCCGTTGGTGGCGAACAGCCGCAACTCCAGCGGCACTGTGCTCGGCTGCAGGTCAGTCACGGATGACACTCGGGCCGTTTCTTTGAGCTGTTCGAGGACGGACGGCAGGGGCTCTTCAACCGACTTCGCCTCGATCGCCGCCTGAATCGCTCCGAAGGCGTCGACCACCGCCGGGTCGTACATGGTGCCCCGGCGTTCCACGATGATCGCCATCGCCTGAGCCGGCGAGAGTGCCCGGCGGTATGGGCGGTGGGAGCGCAGCGCGTCGTAGCAGTCGACGACCGAGAGAATCCGCGCGCCAATGGGAATGGCATCGCCACCGATACGGTCGGGATAGCCAGTCCCATCCCAGTTCTCGTGATGATGCCGGACGATGGGCACAACCGGGTACGGAAAATCGACGGACGACAGCATGTCCGCGCCGAGCGGTGCGTGCTGTTTCATCCGCTCAAACTCGTCAGCCGTCAGCTTTCCGGGCTTGTTGAGGATGTATTCGGGCGTGGCGAGCTTGCCCATGTCGTGGAGCAGGGCAGCGGCGTCAATGGCCTGAAGTTCCTTGGGGTCGGTGACATTGAGCGTCTGGGCGAGTTGAAGCGCGTATGTCTGCACGCGGCAGATGTGCCCGTGCGTCACCTGGTCCTTGGCGTCAACGGCCGCCGCGAGCGCTTCGACCGTCTTGAGGTAGAGGCGGTTGACCTCGGCCAGGTGGAGGTTCTCGTCCTCCAATCGGCCCACCGACGACTTGAACATGTAGTACGAGACGACGACCAGCGGGGCGAGGGCCAGCATCACACTGGGGTTGACGACCCGGGAGTTGACCGACAGCAGCACGGCGATTGAGGCGCAGGCGAAGTAACTCACCGACGTCCAGAAGAAGTACTTGCGCCAGATGCCAAACGGCGACGCGCCCGATTCCGAGGTCATCGCGATCGCGTTCAACCAGCTGTTCATCAGGAAGTACACGGCGCACAGCGTGAGCGCTGGAAGCACCACTTGCGCGATGGTGACCTGCGTGTCGGCCGACAGCACAGCCAGAGGCGGGATGCCTGCCAGGGCGAAGTAGATCTTCGAGGCCACCCACATCGAGAGCGCCGGTTCCGCGAGGTTGAAAGCGATGTGCTTCGGGTGGTGATGCCGGCGAATCAGCGAGACGGCGAGTCCGTCGATCGCCACCGTGATGACGGCGAGCTCAGTGCCGTACATCATGACCATGCTGAAGAGGAATACCTCGGAAATGCTGAGGCTGGCCGCCATCGCGGGGACCTTGACGCCGAATCGACCGCTGGCCACCACGAAGATCGTCAGCAGAATCCACCACCACCACTTCCCGGCCTGGGCCGTGTTGAGGCTCCAGATCGAATCCGCCAGCGCCGAGAAGCCCAGTATGAAGACGAGCGTCACGAACGCGAGATGGTATCGACGTTGACCACGCGGGCTCAGACTCATTTGCGGCCACCGTCCTGAGCCAGGTTGTATTCGGCAATCTTCCGATACAGCGTCTCACGGCTGATCTGCAGGATCTGCGCGGCGCGTTTCTTGTTCCAGTTCAACGTGCCGAGCACCTTGCGGATGTGGTCGCGCTCGACGTCCTTCATCGAGAGCAGCGCGGCGTGCTCGGTCCGGCCCGACGCGAGCACCGGGTGCAGGAACTGCAGATCCGCCGCGTGCACGTAGCCGTCCCGCGCGCAAAGCGCCGCGCGCGAGATGGTCGTTTCGAGCTCGCTGATGTTGCCGGGCCAGGGGTACGCCATCAGAAGATCGAGAGCGTCTGGCGCCAGTGTTCGCGCGTCCACCGGGAAGCCATGGTCCACGCAATAGCGGGCCAGGAAGCGTGCGGCGAGTACCGGGATGTCGATCGGCCGCTCGCGCAGGGAGGGCAGGCGGATCGTGAACGCGTTGATCCGATAGTAGAGATCCTCCCGGAAGGTGGCGTCGCCGACCAGCGCGTCGAGCGGCCGGCTGGTCGCGCAGACCAACCGGACATCGACGTCGGTGGCCGACCGGCTCCCGAGCCGCTCGACACGGCGATCCTCGACAACCCTGAGCAGTTTCGCCTGAGCGACTAGCGACAGATCGCCCACTTCATCCAGGAACAGCGTCCCCTGGTTGGCGAGTTCGATGCGACCTGGTTTTCGTTCGTAGGCGCCGACAAACGCGCCCCGCTCGTAGCCGAAGACCTCCGATTCAAAGAGGGAGTCCTGCAAGGCCGCGCAGTTGACCGCCTGAAACGTCTCGTACTGTCGACTACTGAGTTCATGAACGACGCGGGCGACGATTTCTGTGCCGGATCCGGTTGGTCCGAGGATCAGCACCGAGAGATCGGTTCTGGCCACGGTCCGAATCGACTCAAAGAGCATCATCATCTTCTCGTCGCGGCCAAGCATCTCGCGGAATCGTTGGACCGATGGTGACCGGTCCTCGATCGAATCGCTCTGTCTGTCGGTCAGGAAGTCGTCGAGGACCCGCGCCACGTCGGGATCGCAGGGCGTGACGGCCGTGAAGAACGGGGCCGGGCTGCCATCAGCCTGGACCAGGCCGGCCGCCACGAGCTCCCGGACGCAGTTGTCAACGTCACTCCGGAGGCGGCCGAATGTCGCCATGATCGACTCGAGGTCGAATCGCTCGCGCGGACGGGCATGCAGATACCGCAAAATGCCCGCCCGCAACGGCGACTGCACCAACGCCCTGAAACGGGTTCGGACCTGGGCCGAAGCCCGGCCATTATCAATGGTCGCCACGGAGGGCGGAATCGGCGACGCGGGTGCTCTACGCAACATGGATCGGTCTCTTGCTCGGTGACCCCGTGTCCAAGAAGCGTGCCACGCGTCCCAGTCTTGGACAGTCCACGCAAAATCGGGCACTTTTCGAGACATGGGAATCAATCGTGCCGGACCGCGCAACACGAAATGTGGCCAGAAAAGCCGGTGAGACTACAGGAAGTGTATGAAGACGCGACCGCGTCACCTGGGTTGACGACCGCCGGCCGGAAGGCCCGTCAGCCCGGCCGGCGGCATCTGCCGGGCCGACAGGTGTGCCCCCGCGCACACCAGTTCTGCAGACGTCGCACGCGGGTGAAAACGGAAGGTCGTTGAGGTCAGAAACTCACTGGTCGGCAACGAGCAGGGTGGCCCGCCCGAAACGCTGGCCTTCCAGGTCCGCTCACGCCGTTTCGAGAGAGACTCGCCGACCGAGTCGGCAGGAGGATCCTACCATCCGTGGTGTTCGATTATGACGCTCGCTCCGAGTGAGTCGCACCCGACAGGGCCAGACGCACCGGCGCCTCACTTGGAAATGGGCCGAATTCCGCCGAAACCGCGAAGGTGCCTTGGCGTGGCCCGGCCGGTCGACACGGCGCGAAGGTTGCAACCGATGAGAATGGACGCCGGGGACAGAAGGGCGGTTCGATGATTGACGGCCTGGCGGGCATACCGCAGAAGCCGGTCGAAGCCGCCGCTGTTACCCGGAGGTCGTGCGAAAGCCCTCGTGCCGACTTCGCCGCGGACTCGGTGGGATACGGCACGGGGGTGATTCGCACGTCTTGAGGCCACCAAGGCGAGTTGACAACGGCGGGTGGGGTCAGCCATCCGCCGTTGCCTTTTCGTCGGGCGGGCCGACGGCCCGCGATTAGATCCCTCAACCGCCGCCAGGCGCGCAGGACGATCCGAGGCGCGAACTGGTGCCATAGCCACCGTTGGTTCCCCCGACACCAAACGTCGAAAACTGCTTCTCGATGGTGGGGGCGTCGCATTGCGGGCATCTGTCGGGCTGCCGGCTGCCGATGACAAGCGCCTCGAAGCGATGTCCGCACGACTTGCACTGATACTCAAACAGCGGCATGGCATGAACTCCCTGGCTCCCGATAATCACTCCGGGAGTGATTGTTCTCCGGTCGGCTTGGTCCGAGGCGGCGCTTCGAGAGGAGCCACCCCGCATCCAGTCTACCGGCGCACGCAGGTTACCGGAGCGTCCATAGTAAGATTCACCAATCATCTATTTGGTGACAAGGATGTGACGCTCATGAACTTCCGCACCATTATTGAGCCATTCCGTATCAAGTCGGTGGAGTCCGTCAAGTTCACGCGCCGTGACGATCGAGCCGAGGCGCTGAAGACAGCCGGGTACAACGTCTTTCGGCTGCGCGCCGACGACGTGCTGATCGATCTGTTGACCGACTCGGGCACCGGCGCGATGTCGGCCATGCAGTGGGCGGCGATGATACAGGCTGACGAGTCGTACGCCGGGAGTCGGTCCTTCTATCGCTTTGAACAGGTGGTCAAGGATCTCACCGGCTTCACGCACATCATTCCCACTCATCAGGGGCGTGCGGCCGAGCGGATTCTCTTCCACACGATTCTCAAACCCGGCATGGTGGTCCCGAACAACAACCACTTCGACACGACGCGGGCAAACATCGAAGTGGAGGGTGCCGAGGCGGTCGATCTGGTGATCCCGGAGGGACGCATCCCACATGTCCTGCATCCGTTCAAGGGCAACGTCGACATCACGGCGCTCGACGAGTTCCTGGACGAACGCGGAGACCAGGTGCCACTGGTGATGGTCACGGTGACCAACAACTCTGGCGGCGGACAGCCCGTGTCGCTGGAGAACCTGCGCGCCGTCGGCGAACTGTGCCACAAGTACGACAAGCCGTTCTTTCTTGATGCCTGTCGATTCGCCGAAAACGCCTGGTTCATCAAGCTCCGGGAGCGTGCGCATGCGGACCGGACGCCCAAGTCGATCGCCCAGGAGATGTTCTCGCTGGCCGATGGGTGCACGATGTCGGCCAAGAAGGACGGCCTGGCCAACATCGGCGGATTTCTGGCGATGAACAACGACGCGTGGGCCGAGGCCGCCCGCAACCTGCTGATCCTCACGGAAGGCTTCCCGACGTACGGCGGCCTGGCGGGCTACGACCTGGAGGCGATTGCCCGTGGCCTCGAAGAGGTGGTCGACGAGTCGTATCTCCACTACCGGATTCGATCCACCGAGTATCTGGGCGAGAAACTCATCGCGGCCGGCGTGCCGATCATCCGGCCCCCGGGCGGACACGCGATCTACATCGATGCCAAGATGCTGCTGCCGCACATCCCGGCCTTGCAGTATCCGGGCATAGCCCTGGCAAACGCACTCTATGTCGAGGCAGGGATCCGCGGGGTGGAGATTGGGACGGTGATGTTCGGGATGCGTCCGGATGGCACCGAGGTGCCGGCGTCAATGGAGTTGGTGCGGCTGGCGATTCCGCGCCGGGTCTACACGCAATCGCACATCGACTATGTGGCCGAAGCGGTGATCCACGTCGCGTCGCGCCACGATGAGCTACGCGGGTATCGACTGGTCGCGGCCCCGAGGGCCTTGCGGCACTTCACGGCGCGCTTCGAACCGGTCTGAAGAAATGGAGTCGGACCTATTTTCGTCCCCGGCCTCCCGGAAATAGGTCCGACCCTATTTCCTGGTCATGCGACGGCCGGTGATGGAACCGCCCTCGGGAGGCGCTCCTGGTGGGTGGAGGAGAATATCCAGGTAGCCCCTGCACTCCTTGGAGCGGCCCCATCACCGTGCCGATCTCGGCGTCGAACTGCCATCAGATGACTGACCCGAAGACGCGACCGCCGACCTTCCCCGGGGAATCACGCCATTCCCCTGGCAGCCACGTCTCCGGGTCACAGCCGGGCCAATCCGACTAGGACGGATTGGCCAGAAACTCGTCGGTGAGGGCCTGCCACTGCTCATCGGTGAGCAGCGCCGGCGGATGCGCGACGAAGTCGCCGCCGTCGGCCGCGGCGAAGCCCAAGTGGGTCTCGTAGAATCGCGACAGCCGATGTTCCTCGCTGGAGAGCCAGTCTTTCGCGGTGCGGCCCGTCGGTAGTTTCCGGAACGCGGTGTCGGACGGGCTGACGGTGAACAGCCATCCCCGCGAGTACGGGTCGCGGTGGATCAGTGTGGGATCCTCACGCACGGCCTCGTTGACTCGAATGACCACACCCGAGATGGGTGAGATGATCGGGGCGCGGCGACCCGCCGTCCGAACCTCGGCGATGGGTTGTCCTTCCCGGACCTCCGTGCCCGGCAGCGGCAACTTGAATCCCATCGGTGCGGCGAACAGGCGCTGCGCGAGATCGTCGACGCCGACCAGCGCGCGCTGACGCGACATCGGTCGAATCCACGTATGACCAGGGGCGTAGTACACCTGGTCGCTCCAGAACAGGCGTCCGACTCGCATCACGCCGTCCAGGCGCCGCCGAATGGCGTCGACGCCCTTCATGCCGGTCAGAAACAGGAACACCGGCACCGAGAGCGCGGCCAGTACGACGAGCAGGAGGACCACCCGAACGGTGAGTCCCGCTGCCAGTACGGCCGCTGATTCCAGGATGCTCAGTAGTGTGTCCATGATCTCCTCGTCCTTCTTACTGTCTCACTGTCGGGTTGGCGGCTCTCAACTGCGATGACACGTCGTGCAGTCATCGAACCCGAATGATTTCTTCCCGTCATGGCACGTGCCGCAGGCCCGGCCCTGCTTCATCGCATCGTGCGTAATCTGCTTGCCGTCGGCTACGATGCCGCGCTTGAGAATCTTGAACAGCCTGGGATGACACGCGGTGCATCCGGGCGCGTTCTCATCGACATGGGACGTGTGATTGAAGGTGACTCTTCCCGGGCTGTCTCCCGCCTGCGCAAACGTGAACGGCTGGGGCAGCCTGGGCAGTCGGCTCTGCGCGATCGCCGCGGCAGCGGCCAACAGGCATACCAGAGTCACAACGCCTACGGAGGTCCAGATGCGGACGCTACGCATTGGCCTCCTCCTTGTCTTCCGTGAGCAGATGGGTCCGCGCGAAGCTGTCCCAGTATTCCGGATCAATGGCGCGTGCCATGCCGGTCAACGGCACACCGCCGTCCTGGGCCAGAGCGCCCAGTTCGGGCGACAGTGTGCGCTGCAATCCGGCGACCGCTTCGTCCATCCAGCGCCTGGCCGTCGCTCCCGACAGGAGGTTGGTGCTGTTGGCGCGGAACCTCTGTGGCCGGACGCGAAACAACCATCCCCGTCCGTACGGGTCGACTTGCGCCGCATCGGGGGTCCTGGCCAGATCGGCATTGATCTCGGCGATGGTCCCGTCAATCGGCGACAGCATCTCGACCGCCCGGCCATCGCCGGCGACCAGTCGCCACGCTCGTTCGCCCTGACCGATGGCGGTTCCGACCTGGGGA
>Ga0315273_10010066_pt1 | contig 12029 bp, 9 predicted proteins | sample YL17G02_0_MG_FD_205753 | JGI IMG/M metagenome (GOLD analysis project Ga0315273, IMG submission 205753) | Sediment microbial communities from Yellowstone Lake, YNP, Wyoming, USA - YL17G02_0 | ecosystem: Environmental > Aquatic > Freshwater > Lake > Sediment | place: USA: Wyoming | collected... | reverse complement strand
AAGGGGGTGGAGACGGCGATCCGGCTACTGTCCTGGGGTCGCGCCCTTCTGTAGGCCGCCGACGAGCGCATCGGCGTTCTTCCCGAATTCCCGTGTCCCTTCCGCCGCCCATGCGCCACGCACGAAACCGTCCCCGTCCACCAGGACCACCGTGGGAGTCTTCTCCAGGCCGTACGGGTCGGAGGCGACGAAGTAGTCGTCGCGGAGTTCGTCCAGGCCGACCGGAAAGCCGGGATTGGCCTCCTTCAACCAGGCGCGCACCGCGTTGGTGAACCGTTTTCCGTCGAGATTTACGGCGATGACGCGGACGGTCTTGCCGTGTCGCACGGCGAAACGTTCGACATCCGGCATCATCTCCCTGCACAACGGGCAGAACACGGACCAGAAGACGACGAGCGCCGGTTTGCCGTCGCCGGGGCGAAAGGAGATCGTATTGCCGTCGATGTCCTTCAGGGAGAAAGCGGGCGCCTTCTCTCCCGGGTGAAGCAGCGAACGCAGTTGTTGCTGATCGCCCACGGCACGCGTGGGGGCGAGCGCGGGAAGGAGGAGGAAAAGGAGGAGGGCCGGAACGTGGATCCGCCGGCGGGGAATCCGCATCAGTCCTTCTCCTGCCGGATCTCGCGGAGGACGTCCGCGATCTTGTCCTGCGTCGCCCAGTAGTAATTGGGCTCCGCGAACCGGACTTTTCCCTTCCGGTCGATAATGATGCTCGTGGGCAGCGCGTTGATGCAGAAGCCGTTCCACGCGTCGAGATTCCGGTCGATGAGCACCGGGAAGTCGATCTTCCACTCCTTCAACGTTTTCCGGATCCGTTCGATGTGCGCCTTGGAGATGTTCTGGCTCTCCTGGTTGATGGCGAGCACGACGATGTCGGGGCTCGACTTGTGGACCCCCTGGAGGAAGGTGAGCTCTTCCTCGCACCGGGGACACCAGGACGCCCAGAACGCGAGAAGGACGATCTTTCCGCGAAACGAGGAAAGCGTCACGTTTTCCCCATCGATCGTCGGCAGCGTCACGTCGTGGACCGGTTTTCCCACCTCGACGCACAACGCGGAGGCGGCGACGGGGAGGAGGGACGACAGGACAAGGGCGAGCGCGGCGAACCGGAGCGTGCGGAACATGGCGGTCAGGCCCCTTTCACGGGAGCGGGATGGCAGACATAACAGATGCTACGGAAATCGGGGCGGGGAGGAAAGTCATTTTTCCCGAGCGCTTCCTCCGGAATGAACTTGTGGTCGTGGACGGAAGGGGCGCCCCCTCCCGTTCGCCGCACCGGGTGGCAGGAGAGACACGCCACCGCGCGCAAATTGTTCAACTCCCCGTGATGCCGTGGCGGCGGCAGAACCGCTCCCCCATGGCACGATCGGCAGAACTCCGACGAGGACATTCTCTTCGGCTCGCCGGCCTGCGCCGGTCCGGCAGGTCCGCCGCGGAAATTCTTGCACAGGTCGCACGTCTCCCCCTCGGCGACGAGCATCCGGGAAGACCAGAAGCGGAACTGGGCGTGGCGGTCGGCGGGCGTTCCGTCCCCGCTGAACGTCGAGTCGTCCTGCCCGGGCTTCGGGACCAGTCCGAAGAAATGCCTCGAAAGGTCTCTTCCGGGAAGATACCCGACGGGGAACCGGTACTCTCCCGTGGAGTCGTGCCCGGTGGTGTGGCACCCTTCGCAGATCATCGTCCTGCGCGCGGGGGAGATCTTTCCGGGGTGGAGGATCGAGGTTCGCTTCCCGCTCGCGGAATGGGCGCGGCCCGGTCCGTGGCACGCCTCGCACCCGATCCCTTCCTCCACGAACGCGGCGGCCCCGGGGTCGTACCCCGTGACGTGGCATCCCGCGCAGTTTTTCCGCCAATCCTGCTCGCGCCAATAGTCGAGATTCCATTTACCCGTGCGCACGATCCAGATCGGCGTTCGAACGACGAGGTCGTTCCCCTTGCGGCTCACGAAGCGTTGCGCCGAACGGGTTCCGAGGACATAGGCGATTTCCGACGGCGGAAACGGGGAGCTTCCATCGAATTTCGCAAGCACCGCGCCAGGGTGCCTTCCGGGCGAGCGCACCATTCGCGCGTGAGAGGACCGCGACCACTCCGCATGCTCCCCGGGATGGCACCCCTTGCAGGAAGCCGACCCGGAATAGTTCGCGGGATCGGTTTTCTCCCCGGACGGGAGTCGAGTGGCGATCGCACCGGGGGCGTGGCAACGCTCGCAAAGTTCACCGCGGGTGTTCGGAACGCGGAGGAAATGGGTTCGGAACCGCCCCGGCAGGAACGGGAAGACGGTGTCCTGCATTTTCGCGAAAAGGGAGCGTCCGACGTGGCCCTCGGAAGCGTGCGGGTTCGAATGAGGGGCATGGCAGGTGACGCAGGTCATCGTCCCGTCCGCGTCCAGCGGGAGATTCCCGGCGATTCCGCTGCGAGGGGCGATATCGATCGGGTGGACGACCGGCGCCAGGTGGCAGGAGGTACAGAGAGTGTAGATATCCTTCCTGAAATTCATCTGTCGGTACGGTCTCCCGGGTTCCGGACGATCCTCCATGTGGCAGATCCGGCAACGCGCGGGATCGCGCAGGGAAGCGTGCGGGTCCGCGGCGGGGGAGTGGCGAAGATACAGCCATTGCCCCGCGTACGCGATCGCGTACACCGTGACGGCGACCGTGGCGATGCGAAGGACCCGGTTCACGATGGCCTGGTTCGGAATTCCCTGAGCGCCTCGCGAAGCCGTCCGAGGGCGTCCGCCGTCTCGCCGATCCGGCGCATCTCTTCGGCGGGAAGCTCCCAGGTTTCGAGGGAACGGCGCGCTTCCGACAGGGAGCGATCCGCCAGGTCCCCGAGGTCCTGGAGTTCCCGGATCCGCTCCGCGTGAACGCGCAGCGCCTCCCGGTACGATTCACCGAGGTGGAAGAGGAGGTCCCCGTTCCGGAAATGGAACCCGGTGTCGAGGATCCCCTTTCCCAGTTCCAGGAACAGCGTCCGGAACTTGTGGATCGGTCCCCCCAGCCGGTGCGATTCGCGGACGGCGAGGAAAAGAGTGGCGCCGATCGTGACGAGGTAGGAAACCCCTCCCGCGATCAGCACGGCTGGGAGCAGGATCTGCCAGGTGTTGCGAAGACGGAGATGAACGCTGTAAAAGCTTCGGCCCAATTCCTCGTCGGCAAGGTAATATAGCAACAGGGAAAGAAGGATCACGCCCCCCGCCCAGACCGATCCGATCTTGAGCAGGAACGGCCCCTGGGTTCGTACGTCGATCCAGTACGTGTGGCGGCGTACGAAGGTCATGGCGCCTCCCGCGGAGTGTGGTGCAAGGCACGGTGTCGTCTATTCATCTTTTCATCTAAACTTTTCGGCAGAATTTCCGAAAAGTTCACTGTCGGGCCAGATCGTCGGGAAAAGGTGGGTTCGTATTGTCCCGCAATCAATCGCGCTTCCGCACCGGCGATCTCTTTCTGGTCGCGCTTCTCCTTGGGAACCTCGTCTGCGGTGTCGGCCTCATCGGCGCCTTGCGGGCGGACCTTTCGAAGGACCTGGTCGCGGGCGAAAGCACGCTCGCCTCCTCGAAGATCAGCGCCTACCTGTGGGGAAAGATCCTCCGGTTCACCTCCGCGGTGGAGGAGGGGCGCAGGAAGGCGGTTGACGGCCCACCGGTAAAGTGGGACGTCGACGCGCTGACCGCCGTCCGCGATCTGCCCGTCGAATGGAACTTCCAGCGCATCCGATCCGGGACGGGGGAATGGCTTCCGGTCTTCATGGGGGCGCCCCGGGATCTTCCGAACCGCGGGAACGTTCTCCCGCTCGGGTTCCTCGTCGCCGGCGGGTCGAGGCAGGACCAACGCTACGTCATCGGGACGATTTCGCTCGCGGACGTCACCGGATACCTCGGGGACCTGCGGCGGAGAGGGATCCTTTGCCGGATCGTCGACCCGGAAGGACACACCCTGCTCGGCGCGACCGGAGGGTTCCCGGCTCCCCGCGATTCCGCATCCCGGCTCAAGGGAGAGGCGCCGGTGATGAGCGGGACGCTCTCCAGGGAGTGGTCCCTGCAGACGTTCATTCCGGACGCCGGCTCCCGTCTTCCGTTCCTGCCGCAGGCCATCCTCGCCACCTTCTTTCTCCTCAACATGGTCACCCTCGTCTTCATTCGCCAGCGCTTCATCCTGCCCTCGGAGGCGGCGTTGTCGGCGGTCGCGGAAACCGTCGCGGAGCAAGGCGAGATCCTTCCGTCGCGCGCCGCTCCCGGCTATATCGCCGGGGCCGTCCACAGCCTTCTGTCGCGCAGCCGCCTCGAGGCGGAAGAGGAGAAGCGGTCGATCCGGGAGGGTGGCGAGCGTCGAATCCGGGAGCTCTCCGAATCCCAGAAGAACCTGGTGTCGCACCACCGGCTCACCAAGAAGATGCTCCAGTCGCGCCAGGCCGACGAAGTCTTCGAGATCCTCCTCGGCGGGATCGCCGAGGCATACGGTTTCACGGGAGCGTTGATCGGGAAGGTCTCCGCCGAAGGGTACCTCGTGTTCCAGGGAGAAACCGATCCCGTCTCCGGTAATCCGCTCCGGATCCCGCTGTGGCATCCCGGCTCCCTTCTGGCGCGGACGTTCTGGTCCGGGAACCTGCTCCATGCGTCTCCCCTGGAGCTGCCTCATCTTCCGGAGGAGGAGTGGATCCTCGGTTCCTCTCCCGCTCTCTGCCTCCCGGTGATGAGAACCCTCAAGGTGCGCTGCGTGGAAGCGAAGAATTGCGGGGAACGGAGCTGCCCCAACTACTATTCCGAGAGCCTGAAGTGCTGGTTGAGGCAAATTCCGCAGGAGTTTTTCACCGGAGCAGGAGTCCCGGAGATCTATCGTGAGGCGATCACCGCCTGTCTCCGTTGCGACGTTTTCCCGTCCGCCGCCCTCCTGGTCGTTCGGAGCGTCGAGAACGGGAAGGTGGTGACCCGGGAAAACACCGTCCCCATTTCGAATCTCGCGGCCGAAGCGGGGCTTGCCCTCGAAGTGGTATCCCTCTACGACAGCATGAATATAATGGCGGTAACCGATGGATTGACAGGGCTTTATAATCATCGTGAATTCTACCAGGCGTTGCGGAGAGAACTTGATCGTGCCCGCAGGTATCGGCACACCCTGTCGCTCCTGATGATCGACGTGGACGATTTCAAGGGATTCAACGATCGGTTCGGTCATCCGGCCGGCGACTTCGCTCTTCGGAAGATCTCGGAACTTCTTCGGAAATGCGCACGGGCCACGGATATCATCGCCCGGTATGGGGGAGAGGAGTTCGCGGTGATTCTCCCCGAATCGACCCCTGGTGGCGCCTTGATGGTCGCCGAGAGAATCAAGTCCGAAGTCGCGGACCACAACTTCATCCAAAGCGCGAGCGTACCTGTACAAATAACCGTAAGTATAGGTATTTACAGCTCGGAAAGCGGGGAAGTATCCGAAGACCAGATGGTGTCCCTCGCCGACGAGGCTTCCTACGTCGCCAAGAAATCGGGGAAGAATCAGGTCGTCGTGAGGGCGCCCGGCTGATGTCCGTCGAGAGGGAATTCGATCAACGCTTCAAGACGGCGGTCGAGAAGAACTTCGACCAGAGCGCCGACGCTTACGACCGGTTCGAGGAACGCCACCATCTTTTCGAGACGCTGACGAGACGGCAACTCGAGCTGATCGAGCCGTCGACGCCGGAGAGGATCCTCGATGTCGGGTGCGGAACGGGAATCTCCACGCTTGCCCTGCACCAGGCCCTGTCCTGGAGGTCGCCGAACATCTACGCGATCGACATCAGCGAACGGATGCTCCTGCGGGCGAGGGAGCGATGCGACTCCTTGCCGGGGGTCTATTTCGTCCGGGGGGACGCGGAAAAGCTGTCGACGTATTTCAACGACGCGTTCGACGCGATATTCTACACGGCCTCTATCTTCCTCCTGCCCGGGTTCGCCGAATCGCTGCGGCAGGCGAGCCAACTCCTTCTCCCGGCTGGCGTGTTGTCGATCAGCTACTACGCGGGCCTCTTCAACGAACAGGGGGACGACGCGATACGGAAGGCGTTCCCCGACCAGAAATACCAGTACGGCGCGGTCCCGATCGGGGATCTCGTTTCGGTCCTCGAATCGCTGCCGGGGACGCGGACCACGCGAGTCGATTTCCGGTTCGAGGTCAGTCGGGATTTCCTGTTCGACTTCCTGTCGATTCCCGCACAATCTTCCGGGCTGTTTCCGAAGATTCCGTATCTCGAACGGATCCCGAAAGTTCGCGATCTGTGCGATCTTCTCGTGAGGAGGGTGGACCCGGTTTTCATGGGGTGGGAGTTCCTGATCGCGCGGAAGCGGTGATTTTTCTATTCCCGGCTTGATTTGACATAATATACATTACCGGACGTAATATCTCCGGCAACGACGTTCTTCAGGCCTGCCACATCCTCTCCGTGAAATCGGTTCCGGGAAGTTCCGCGGAAAACGTTCCGTAGATCGGCCACCGCTCTCCGAATGCTCCCGAAATCTGGATCGTCACGAAGAACTCGAGTCGTTCATCTCTTCCACAATCGAGCGCCTCGAAAGGAATCGCGAGCTCCAGGACATTACCGAAGGCGGCGCGGACGTTCCCGGTATCCTTCGACGTGTCTTTCTCGGACGGCGCTCCCTCCCCGGAATCCCCGATTTTCACCAAGGAACAGGAGAAACGGCCGCCGATCGGATCCAGGACGGAACTGAACTTGACGGATTTCTCCTGAAAAAGGATCTCTAGTTCCACCTCATGGACATTTTCGACGGCCACCTGGTCCAGGTCGAAGCGAAAAAAGATCTCATCGACGCTGAAGCCGAAATGGAAACAGGACAGGATGAGATGCCCGGCACGGTGCATTGTGCCGAACCCGGGAGCCGGAACGACTTTTCTGGCTGAATTCCATTCAAAATACGAAGTCACCACGCCGTCGATCCGGGGTTGAATATAGGATCTTGGGGCGGGGATCCGATTCGTTTCCTGAACGACTCTTTCGGCTTTAATAATTGGAATATCTATTGAATCCGGAGGCATAACCCCCATTGCCTTATACGCAGCCTTTATATTGTGGCGGAACAGGCGGTCGAACTCCGGCCCGTGGGGCGTGTAATGGTCGTCACCGTACCACCAGCACCAGTCGGAGCCTTCGGCGACCATGAGGTAGTCGCGCGCCTTTTGCAGCGCTGGAGATTCGCCCTTCCCTTCTTTCGTATAGGCCTTCGATTTCGTTTCCATTAGGGCGCGGGCACGGGAGAGCATCTCCCATGCGGCGTGGTCTTCCGGGTGTCCGATCCAGATGTGGAAGGTCCCGTCGATCCAGGATCCCGTGGGAATGGTGGGGAGTTCCCGGATCTCTTTGATCTCATCGAGGGCATCAGATAATGTAATGAATTCGATATTCGGCCTTAACTGCTCAAGTTTACTTAATAACGTATTTAAAAATGCCACACCTGAGTCGTGAAAATATTCCCAGGCGTTCTCGCCGTCCAGGATGACCGGGATGACGTACTCATCCCCCGGAATATCCGTTTTGAAAGATGAGAGTCGGTCGTATATTCTCTTGATGTTATGTATGAAATTATTTGCCGCGTCCTGCGCATCCCAACGGGAATATTCGAAGCCGATCAGGTCGGAAAGGCGGTGATCCCGGAAAAATACGGGGATCGCCCCGCCCTTTGTCACCGCGGCGTAGGGGCGATAAAACCAGTCCGGCTCGGTCGGTATTCCTTCCGGATCCCTCCGGACGGGTTTCCCGAACGCCCGCGCAAGGAGGATTTCGTCCGTCGCTGCCCACCGGAACCCGGCGCTTGAGGCCATCTCGAGGGCGGCGGGGCTGATCGAACCTTCCGAGGGCCACAAGCCGGCGGGATTCGATCCGAAGAGGCCGTGAAACACTCCCCTCCCCCGTTCCAACTGGGTTCGGGCATCCTCGGGCCAGGAAAATGGAAGGCCGGGGAGCGCCGCCCCCGGGTAGGCATCGAGCGCGGATCGGTTGTCGATCAGGAGCGGCAGGATCGGATGGTACATCGGGGAGGAGGATAGCTCGCCCCCGTCTTCCCGGGAGAGTTTCCGGTACTCGTCGATGACCCGCCCCATCACTACGATCTGGTGATCGAGGACATAATGTTTCTCCCGTTCCGTGAACCCGCTTCCCTTGCGCCAAAGGCGCGAGAGTTCGGGATCCTCCTCCCGGAACAGCGGGTGGAACCAGGTCAGATTGAACAGGGTGGCGAGATCGGTGTACTCAGAGGCCCCGTACCCGCCGGGTCGGCCGTTTTTCCTCCCCAGGGAGCGAAGCGCCGCTTCGTGCCCGCGAAAGAGGTCGGCGTATCGAGGCTGCGGGAGAATCATCGTGGGGGCGTAGGCGGAGAAGAAGTTCCGCAGGAGGAATTCGTTCTCCTCCTTCGTGAGATCGAGGGCGTTCTTGCGGGATACCGAGAGGAACACGTCCTCCGCGCCGTTCTCCACGTAATCCTGGACCTGGACGAGCAGGGACGGAACGAGGTTGACCGTGTGCCGCACGCCCGGGTGTCGGCGGAAAATCACCGGAAGCGCCGCGTAATCCTTGATCGCGTGCAGCCGCACCCACGGAAGGATGTAGGATCCCGTCTCGGGGTCCTTGTAATACGGTTGGTGCATGTGCCAGAGGAAACAGACCCGAAGCTTCATCCGCGCGATGCCCCCGGGACGGAGATTACTCTGTCTGCGCCAGCTGGATTTCGACCAGGTCCCGAAGGGGGGTTTCCGGTGTCTCCTTGAGGATCAGGCGGTACAGCGCCGCCGCCTCGGTCCTTTTCCCGGCAAGTCCAAGGACGCGCGCCTCGCCCAGCCTCGCTTGGGTCTTCATCTCCGCCCCCGCGACCGCCCCGGAATCGCCGTACGCCGCCGCGGCGGCGCCGAAGTCCCCCTTCGCCTCGAGGGAACTTGCGATCCCCTGCCGAAGGAGATACCTCAGGATCCCGGCCTCTTTCCCGGTGGCGATTCCCGCCCGGAACCGCGTGATCGCGAGATCGTGATTCCCGCGGGAAAACGCGATGCTTCCGAGATAATACAGGGAGTACACGGTCGCATGCGTGTTCGGATGCCTGTCCACGTGGCCCTGGAGGAACCGCTCGACGTCCGCCAGTTGCGTGGGGTCCGCCGCGAAAGGGGCCTGGAGGAGTTCCTGCGCCCGGTTCAGGGTGGGCCACAGATCCCGGGCGGACTTGTTCTCCTCCCACTGCAGGTACGCCCGGGTCCCGAGCGCGAGCGCGACGACGGCGACGACGCCGATCGCGCCGGCGGCGGCTTTCGTCCGGTTCTCCTTGCACCAGGCGACGGTTCGTCCGAACGTGGAAATGAATTCGTCGGGCCCCTTCAGGTCCCGACGGCTGAAGCCGGTCTTCTCCGCCATCGTCTCGGTCTCTCCTTGGTCGTTCGATGATTTCGCATTGTATACCAGATGGGTCGGGTGGTGGGTCCCACGTTCAGGCGCTCTCCCCCTCCAGGAACTGCCGGATGACCGCGGCGAGGGAGTCGCGGATCTCCTCCGCGGTGACCTGCTCCATGGCCCGGACTTTCAGCGCGCACCCGAGTCGCTCCACCCGGTTCCGGAAGAGACGGAGGGTGTTTTCCCCGATGCCGAAATCCGCGAAGGAATTCCCCATGACGGCCAGCACGACCCGGGCGGAGACGCCGCGGGTGTAGTCCGATACCGCCATCAGGCTCTCGAGCGATCCCGACATCTCGTCCTTCAGGAAGACCACGATCCCCAGCGGAGCGGGCGCGAGAGTGTACCAGAGGGGGGAGAGGACCCGCAGGTACGGGAAGGCGTAGAGGCGGATCGAGCATTTCTCCCCCACGCGGAGGCGCCCGAACATCCCGGCGGGGATCCCCTCCTTCCGGCGGAGCGAGAAGAAAACGTTGTCCACCTCGAAGTCCCGGAATTTCCCGAAGGCCATCAGCAAACCCTCGAGGAGCGAAGGGTCGGGAAGGTAAAAAACGATCTGCCCCGACGACTCCCCCGCTCCGGATCCGTGGTCCTCGAGCCGCGCCCGGAGACGGGCGAGGTCCTCGGCCGGGAGAAATTCGCCCTTTCGGGGGCGAGCGTCGAAATTCCCGAACCGCAGGACCCCACGGGCCTGGAGCGCGATCAGGGCTTCGTAGACCACGAGGTCGGGGAATCCGCAGTTGTCGACGATCTCCTCGACGGTGGCGCAGAACTCCGCCAGCAGGAGGATCTCGCGGATCACTCCGCCGGCGGAGGAGATCTCGCGGACCTCGGGGACGACGGCGACGCCGTCGGTCGGCTGCGGGAGGGTGTCCCCGAGCCTTCGAAGCTCGTCGTCGTGTCGCATCCCCTCGAGGATCGCCTGCTGGCTCGGAGTGAAGATGGTCCGTCGGACGCCGACCTTCCCCGGGAGAAAGCGGAATTTCCCCTCCTTGAGGGGAATGAGGCGGAACAGGGCCTTTTCCCCGGCGATGTTCCGGGTGACGGCGGAGATGATCTCTCCCCGCTCTATGTACACCGACCCGGAGACGCGCTCCGCTTCCACCTGCAGGATCCCGTTTTTCCGGTTCATCGCGAGCATCTGCCACAGGTCGGGCAGGAAGATCTGGCTCAAGTTGCCGCTGATCTCCGAATCCCCGGTAAGTGCCTCCGAGAGGGGATCCTGGTAGAGCGCCCGCTGGATCCGCAGGAGGATCTCTTCCTCGTGGAACGGCTTGCGGATGAACTCGTCCACCCCCTGGCGAAACCCCGACACGCTCTGCTCCCGGTCGCTGAGGAAGAAGACCGGCATCGACCGGGTGTTCGGGTTGCTCCGCAGGATCTGGACCAGTCGATCGGGCGCGAGGATCGGGACCGAAAGGTCCAGCAGGAGGATGTCCGGCTTCCGAAGGAGGGTCTCGGCGAGCGCCTTGCTCCCGTCCGCCGCCTCGATGATCTCCAGTCCCTTGTCGCGAAGGTACGTCGACAGCGCCTGCCGGGACTTGTCGGAGGGATCGGCGATCAGGACGCTCTTTGTCCCCGGGGTAATGGCCATCTAGAAGTTCCCCTGCAGCTGGTACATCTCCTGGGCCTTCTCCAGCATCGCCTCCACCAGCGACTCGTCGGCCGTGTTGAACCCTTCGACCTCGCTCCCCCGGGCGGTGCAGAAAAACCCGTACGCGCCGCCCTCCTTGAGATACAGGACAAACTCCCGGTTCTTCAGCAGTTCGTCCTCCGTGGCGACATACATCAGGTTTTTCGAGTCGAACCGGGTGCTGCCCGACTGGCCGACGACGTAGACGTTCCGGTGCGTGGGGATGGAAGCCTTGAAGGAGAGGAAGATCTGCTTGTAGATCTCCGGGGTCGGCCCCGCGGCGATGACGAGGCCGCGATCCTCGGGGTTCGCGACGACGTCCTGGGCCACCGCCTCGAGGGTCCGCAGCCAGGTTTCGCGAGGGACGGAGAAGTGGGCGTTGCGCCCGAGGTCCTTACGGAAGCGCAGGAAGTACGGGACGTCCTCCCCCTTCCGGAGGAGCTCGTAGTGCTCCCGTTTCCCGACAAGGATCTCGAAGGCGTCCCAGAAGGGGCGGTCGGCGAGCCGCATGCGATGCAGCGGGCTCTTCTGCTGTCGCGCGTATTTCTCCTCGGCGACGCGCAACAACTCCGGGAAGTCCCGGCCGTCCCTCGGGCAGGTGGCGGACATGAAGAACGGCTGGAGGAAAAATTCCGTCCCGAGGAACTGGATCCGGCACTTATCCTTCACCGCCTTCCGGAGCCGCCGAACGGCGAGCAAGGCCCCGAAGGCGTCGGTCTCGGGAAGGACGACGCAGAAGCGGTTCGCCTCCTCCCGCGCGACGAGGTCGGAATCCCGCACGGCCCGGCGGACCGCGTCGATCATCGACGTCAGCGCTCCCACGACGATGCTCTCCCGCGTCTGCTCCATCAGGAAGGAGAAGTTCTCGACGACGAGGAAAACGACGGAGAGCGGGCGGCGGAACCGGCCCGCCTTGTATCGCTCCTTCTCGAAATAGTCGGCGAGGAACACTGCGGAGTAGGCGCCGGTCTCCGGGTCGCGC
>Ga0315273_10010064_pt1 | contig 12032 bp, 11 predicted proteins | sample YL17G02_0_MG_FD_205753 | JGI IMG/M metagenome (GOLD analysis project Ga0315273, IMG submission 205753) | Sediment microbial communities from Yellowstone Lake, YNP, Wyoming, USA - YL17G02_0 | ecosystem: Environmental > Aquatic > Freshwater > Lake > Sediment | place: USA: Wyoming | collected... | reverse complement strand
CACAGATCGGGGTCGCCGTCCTCATCGTAGTCACCCCAGGCCGCTCCCACACTCGAACCTATGTTGAGGCCCGGGTTGATGTCCTCGAACTGCAGTCCAGGCTCGCCGATCCTCGTGACTGTCAGGTCTTGCGTCGCGGTTTCGCCGACGCGAATCTCCACGCTCTCCGCGGCCGACCACCAGTGGCCCCCGGCGCTCGCGCCGACGGAGTAGGTGCCAGCCTTCGTTGTGAAGATCGAGTAGCGTCCATTGCTGTCCGTGACCGCCCGCAAGGAGCCGCAGGAACTCATGCTCGTTCCGCTGGAATACTCTGGTAGCCATGTCGCTCCTCCTCACAACCTAGCAGTAGCTGCCGGGATGCGTCATCCCAGCTCCAAGGGCGGCAGCCGTGTCAGCCCCGGGTCTCCTTCAGCCCCGTCTTCCGATGCGCCGACGCTGGATTCCGCCTCCTCAAGGTGGCACAGGCTCCAGCCCCCCGGGAGTGCCCAATAGGGCCAGCTACCGGCCGCATGCAGGTTGGAGCCAAAGAGGGCGGTCTCCTCTCCGAAGGCGCGGTAGAGGTAGGAGACCACGGAGCTCTCGCCGGCATCGGTGAGCCGGTCGGTGGAACCCAGGGCGTCGTAGTGATGGAAGGCGGGGCCGTCCTGGGAGATGAGTTCACCATACACTTGCGGGTCGAGCGTATAGCGGCGATTGGTGGCGTTGTTGACGTCGGTCTGGCGGGCGATGTTCTCCCCGTCCCAGAGGAAGTTGCGCAGCAGCGCATCCTGATTGTCTTCGTAGCGCCGCCGCTTGCCGTCCCCGTCGTAGGTAGCCGTAGTGCGGGTGCCCGCGGGCAACTGCACCACGGTCAAATGGTTCTCGATGTCCCAGGTGTTCGTGGTCAGCGCGCCGGCCGCGTTGATCACCTGGGTATTGCCGTTGGCGTCATAGCTGTAGGTGGTAGTGTCCCTTCGGTACGTCTCGGTGCCGAGCTGGTTGGCCCCATCATAGCTGTAGGTGGTGGGGTAGCGGCCCTCCACCTTGGTGAGGCGGTTGCCCACCTCGTCATAGGTGTAAGTGACGTCGTAGCGCTCCTGCACGCTTCCCGATCTCTGCTCCCGGGTGAGCTGCTAGATCCCGTCCCTTCGGCTCCGCTCAGGGTGAACTCCGCTCCAGGTCACCCGGTTGCCATCCTGCTCTTGCACCCCGGTGCGGTTGCCGGCATTGTCGAACTGTACGTTGTGACCCCGCTCGAATCCTGCATGGGCGAGTGGTAGCTGGGCGGCGCCACTCACACTCCTTCTGACTCCGACGGGGCGCTGTCCGGTGCCCCCGTGCTTGCCATCCGCATCAGCGCATCGCCTACCGTTAGTACCTCGCACGAGATGGCCTCCGGTGCTGCCAAGAGATGCCGATCACCGGTCACCAACCATGTGGCGTGGACGGCGTGCGCAGCCGCGATCACCGCGGCATCGGACTGGTCAGCAGCGAACGCCACCGGCAGGAGCACGTCCTCCTGCGCGATGAAGGCCTGACTCGCGTATCCCTCGACAAGCTCCTCGACCGTTCGGCCCGTTCTGGCGACTACCGCTCCCAGCTTTGCGTACGCGAGCAGCAGTCGCCGGGGCGGCCCGAAGAACGGCAGCGCTGACACCACGACGTTCGTGTCCAGCAGCACCCTCATCGCTGGGCTGCACGGACCTCGTGCACCAGCGCCACGATCTCATCAAGCCCCATAGTCTCCCCGGGCGGAAGGCGGTCAAGCTCGTCCAGGAGGTCTTTGAGCCGCCCGTCCCGGGCCTCCGGGATGGGCACCTCCACCTGGGTGTCCGCCGGGATATCCACCTTCTCCTCCAGGATAACGGTCGAACCGTCGTACCTGCCTCTCACTCGCTTCATGCCAGTCCTCCCGCCTCGTCTAGCGGATGCCTCCAGAGCCGATTGGCCTCATCAGCATTATAGCGTATATCGACCTACCTTTGGACATGTCTCCTGCTCTGCGTACCTGCCCAGAGCGGGCCGGTCACGAGCATTGCCTGGCACCATCCAGCGACGGCTCTTCCCGGACACGCGGGTAGCAGCATTCCGGTTGGCGGCGTGATGGCAGGCCGGCTCCATGGGCGGGTGACAACGACAGCCGGACCCGGGAGTGCCCTCAGGCCGGCTTCACGCGCCCCTGACAGGGACAGTCGGCCACAAACGCGGCCCGAACGGCAGGGGCGTTCATGTCATGATCTCGCCACAAACGTCGCGTCCTAACGCGCAATGTGCCATCTGCCGTAGTACCAAGTCGCGTGCGGGTCATGTAGGATTCCTTCCGGCCGTTGTCGGCACACACCGCAGGTCAACTGTGTAGCTGGAATGGGAAACGGGGTAGGTCGCCCCTGGACTCGGCGGCGAGGAAAGGAGGGAGAGCAGCAAGACTCACAGGCCGCTATCTTCCGCAAGTAACCCCTCCAGACACCTAGTGACAGGACAGGCATGGAGGACGTGAAGCGATTCGGCGCAACAGAGTGCTACAGGTGACGATGGCAAGTGCGGCGCTGACCTGGGAGATGAACCCGGCCTGCGTGCAATTGCCGCAAACTGCCAATCCAAGGCGAGGTGAAGGAAGATGCGAACAGCGATGGTCGGGATGATGTTGGCCCTCTGGGTCACATTGGCTTTCGTCGGGGTGGCCAGTTGCCATGATGGCTGGATTCAGAGCAATGTGCCCAGAGTAGCCGTGGGCGACATGTGCTACATAGACATGCCGTTCGGAAACCACGGCAACACCCATCGGGACTACAAGATCTGGGGGTCCAAATGGGACGTCACGAGTTCGACCTTCACCCTGTACACCCCGGAAGGGCGGATGGTTGACCTGAGGGAGGCGGTAATAGATGTGGGCTACGATGAGATGAAGACGGCCGGGGGAGTAGCGTACAAGGACGTGAACGGCTATCTCGTGGCTTCCTTCCAGGCGCAGCGGAAAGGCATCTACATTGTGGATGTCAGGCAGGACAAGGTGGTGAGCTATGCGCCGGAGAGGTCCATCAAGTGCGCGAAGGCCGTGGTGGGCGCGGTGCCGGCGTCTATGGCCGGCTTCACGGCCTCCCTTCGCGGGTACGACCGGGTGCTGTCGCAGGTGGTGGAGATCGTCCCTCTGAATGACCCAACCCACCTGGCTGTCGGCGACACCTTGACTGTGCTCGTTCTGTTCAAGGGTCTCCCCCTGGCCGACGCGCATGTGTCCATCATCCCCCGAGGGAGAGAGCTTCCTCCCATGGGGGTGGAGAATCCCTATGATCTCATGACCGACATCAACGGGGAGATCAGTTTCACGTTCGACGAGGCCAACTACCATCTGATCGTGGTCCACGTCGAGACCGATGAGGCGGGAACGCTGGGAGACAAGCCCTACAGCTACACCAAGTACACCGGAGACCTGACCGTCATTGTGAAGCCGGGAAGATAGCGGATAGTCAGGGCTCCCGACGGCGAGGAGGCGTATCAGTTGTACCTCTTCAGGCCGCGCTGGTCCTGTTGTGGCAGTTCCGCGACATGTTCTTTGCGACAGCCGGGGCCAGATGCTTCGAGGCGTGGGACTGCGCTCGCCCAGGATGACGGTGTGGCCGCTCCCGGCTCAGCCGGCCGCCTCGAGCACGAGGAGCGCGTCCTCCCACCCACTCGGGGTTGGGAACGACGCCGTCCCGGTGTTCGCATGGCTCCCTGCGGCGACTGTCTCCGCGGTTCTGGGATCGATCCAGAACGCGTTGACTTCCTTCCCGCCGACTTTGCTCATGTCCACGGCAAAGGAGGCCTCCCCGCCGCAGTAGATCATCACCCACCGGCCCTTCTCGTGGCGAGCGGCCAGGTTCAGCACCTGCCCCTCGGTCTGCCCTCCGCTGGCAAAGACGGACTGGTCCGGGACGAGCCGCCACCACTCGGGGCGTGACAAGAAGATCCCCTTTAGCAGGCTGAGCTGGCGTGCGCCAGGCGCGTCCAGCGCTTCTCTCCAGTTGGGACCGATGCGCCAGGCGGCGTTGTGACCGTAGGAGTGCGCGGCGCCGGCGAGATACGAGTAGTAGGCCTGGCGCCGGACCCACAGCGGGCTGATTTCGTAGCCGTACTCCTCCCCCGCTTCGTAGGCGCCCTCCGCCATCACGACCGGCTTCGTAGGCTGGAGGTGGTAGTCGTGGGTGATCGCCCCGTAGAGGTCCTCCACCCACTTCCAGGTCTGGATGCAGTTGAAGTCGAGCCACCCCTCCTGATGTGCGAAGTTGGAGGTGTAGGGCGGCGCGGGATCGGGCTTAAGGGTGATAAGGTGCTTTCCGCCGTCTCCCTCGCGCAGGCCCGCCGCCAGCTCGCGGGTGATCGGGAAGGACTCCTCCTTCGCCTCCGGCGTCATGGACCAGATGATGGTCGGCACGTCCCGGTAGCGCTGCGAGACCCACTTCGCCCAGGCGCGCGCGTTCTGCACCGTGATGCTCTCGCGGTAGCGCTGGTGGAACACTGCAATGGAGAGGTTGATGTTCTTCGCGCGGGCCATCTCCACCACGGCGTCCATGTGTCGGAAGTAAGTCGGGTCCGGCCGAAGCGGGTCGTTGTCGGCCCAAGGTGGTGCTCCGTCGATGTTGGGCTTGATGCCGTCCCCACCCCCCATCATCTTGACCTGCACAACAGTGAATCCGATTCTCCTCGCGCTCTCGAGGACCGCCTCAGTGTCCTCCAGGCTGAACCCCCTGAACAGCTCCCACTGGGTGGTACCCATCCAGAAGAACGGATCGCCTTGCTGATCCACGAAGTATCGCTTATTGTCGCTGATCTTGACGGGGTACATGAGGCCTTGCCTTTCTCGCGGCTTCAGAGGTGTGCTGCCCTCTTGCGTGGGACTCGGCTGATCCCTGCACATGCTCGCCCGGTTCCGGGGTGATCACGCGCAACCCATGGCGCCCGATCCGCGTCAGATCGCCGTGAGTGGGCGAGAGGACCTCCGGCAGTGTGCTCTCGCGACCGAGGCGGGCGCACTTCGACCCGGCGAGCCGGCGGTAGGTGAGGAGCCTGACGCCAGTGATGTTGCCCAGCGGGGCGAGCAGGGCCACTACCGCGTCGACGACCTACGGGGAGTCATTGATGGTCGAGAGGAGGGGGATGCGGATCTCGACCGGTACCGCATGTCCTTGTTACGCGGCGATGGAACCGCTCAGACCAGCGCTTCCCGGCCATCGGGGTTGGCCCGACGGCGACCCCATCCCAGGCAGGCAAGACAGCAATCCCACATAGGCATAGATGCACTGGCAGCGCGCATACTGCGCCGGGGGCCATCTGCTGCCGCCATGCTTTGCCCGCCCTGGGCTTGCAGGGCCAGTGCCATCGCCGCCTAACAACCACAGATGGTTTCTCTTGCGCGCCGCGACCATCAGCTTCACCTTCTGGCTCGGACACGTGGTCCGGTTCGGGCACTAGCCACGGCGGAGTCTGGCGCTTGGGAATGATCAGACTCGGTCGCACGGAACGCCGTCCCCGGCGGATACCCGCTCAAAACCCTCGCTCAACCCCCGGTACAGTGAAGGATGCCGCTCCCGCCGCCAGATGTTCCTGAAGTCGCCTTCGCCTCCGATAGACATCCACGGCTGATAGTGACGCTCATCGAGATCGACATCCGCGAACACCACGCCCGGCGTGCCCTTGGTGTCAGCGAGGACGCGGCCCCTTGTGTCGATGATAAGGCTGCTCGGCACATCCCGCATCGACGTCACGTAGAACACGGTATTGTCGATGGCGCGGGCTCGAGCAACGGCCTCATGCGCCTGATTCCCGTACCGGCCGTCCCCCATCACCGGGGTGAAGATGATCTCCGCGCCATTGAGCGCCAGCAAGCGCGTGACCTCGGGGTACATGTGGTCGTAACAGACCTGGAGGCCGACGCGGCCGATGTCCGTACCGAAGACCGGGAAGGCGTCGCCGGCCTCAGTGCCGGATTCGAGTTCGGCCAGCGGCAAGTGGGTCTTCCGGTAGCGGCCGACGATGCTGCCGTCGCGGCCGATGATCACCGCCGTGTTGTACCGAAGCTCTCCCACCCACTCGGCCAGGCTGACGATGATGAGCATGCGGTAGCGGCACGCCAGTTCGGAGAGCACGGCGGTGGCCGGCCCCGGGATGCCGTGTCGCGCCGCGGGGTCGGGGGGAACGATCTCCGCCAACTCGCCCAGGCATACCGCGTCTGCCTTTCCGTCGCCCGCCTGCTCCACTGCCCAGCGCCAGCCCTCGGGCGTACGATGGCTATGGGGTATGTAGGCCGTCGCCAGCCGCACCCGGCGCGAAGCAACCGCGGGCGCCTCCTCCAGCGACACATCGTCCCACCAAACGCGACTGTCGGGTCCCAGCGCGCAGCCCAAAGATATCTCCGCATGGGACACATCCTCCGGGGCGTGCACCCGCGTCGAGAGCCGCCACCAGTCTCCATCTCGCTCGACGCGGTCCAGGTACGTTCCCCGCAGCATCTTCGTATCGGGGCTCCGCCGCCATATCAGCATCGCCCACGCCGACTCATAGATGCTGGCGACGTTCTCCGTGCGGAGGTGAACGGTGACCAGGTAGTCCTTCCCAGGCGTGATGGCGGCGCACGTGCCGACAACGCGGCCGACCGCGCCGCGCTTCCCATCGCTTGACACCAGCAATGACCGGCTGCCCGAACGCCCTCGTTCGCTCGCGGACGCCATCACGGGTCCGATTTCGGGACGGGCTGACTCAAGCGTCCACCCGACCGGCAAACCATCCGCGATGATCTCGAAGCTGGGATTCGGCGCCAAGTTCTCAGATGGCATGGAACACTCCATATCCCGCAATGTGCCGGAGCTTGGGCCTACCACGATCGGCCCATTGGCTCCAGGACCGAAGTCCCGAGACATCAATGCTCTTCGCTAAGCCACGGCTCACGCCCTGCGGCCGATGGAGGCGCTAGCGGCCGCGGCGTGGGCTGCAGGAGAGCAGTTGCCCTCCACGAACACGGGAGATGGTGAACTGAAGAGAGGAATGCGCGCATGTACCTCTACGTCCGCGTTCAAGAGAGAGAAAGCTATTATCGGGATGGCCCAGAGAGTCAGGTGAAGATCCGCCTCGAGGAAGCCTCCGGAGAACGCTGCTTGGTCATCCCGTACCAGGAGTTTGATCTTTCCGTCGTGCAGGAACTGCGCCCGCGCGCCATCGCCATGAGCGGTTTCGGCGGGCATTGGCAAGACCGCAAGGTCGAGTGGTTCTGGGGCATGGACGAGGTGCTGCACCAGGCAGATCTTCCGATCATCTGCTTCTGCGGCAGCCACCAGCTCCTTGGCTTCTCCTTCACGCGAGACTTGCGTCAAACCCGACTGCTATCCGATGAGCCCATGGGCAAGTTGTCACCTGAGGATGAGAGTCCACGCCAGGCAGGCGATCTCGCCGACTACTTCGTCGCCGAAGGCTTTTACCCGATCCGGCGAACGAGGGACGATCCACTCTTTGATTCGCTGCCCGAGACCATGCTGATGCGCTGCTGGCATTATTGCGAGGTGAAAGAACTCCCCCCTGACTTCGAGCTGCTCGCCACCAGCGGTCATTGCCGGATCGAGGCAATGCGCCACAAGAGCCGCCCGCTCTATGGCACTCAGTTCCATCCAGAGGCATACGACGCGCCGTTCTTCGACGGCCGAACGCTGCTTCACAGCTTCGCCCGCATCGTCGACGGCTTCTGGTCCGCGCAGGGGCGGCATTCCGCTGCTGCCCGGGACGCTGGAGGATAGAAGATGAGGCGCGCAAGACTCGCTGCAGCACAGATCAGCGCCAGGCCGGGCGGCAAGCAGGCGAACCTCGAGCGCATCGGCCTCTGGGCGGAGCGCGCGGCATCAGTGGGCGTCGACCTTGTCTGCTTCCCCGAGCTGTGCACCACTGCGCTGGCTGCCCTCCCGGCGGCCGAGCTGGCGGAGGCCATCCCCGGCCCGACCACCGACCACCTCGCAGCCATGGCCAGACAGCACAACCTGTGGATGGTCGTTGGGATGATCGAGGCGAACCCGTATGGCATGCCCTACAATGCAGCCGTCGTGATCGATCCTACCGGGGCCGTCGCCTCCGTCTACCGAAAGGTCTACCTCTTCTCCAGTGAGCGCGATAGGTTCGCACGCGGCGCCCAGCCCTGCCTGCTGGACCTGCCGTTCGCTCGCGTAGCGGTCACGATCTGCTATGACTTCATCTTCCCGAGCTACATAGCCGGCCTGGTCGACCGCGGAGCAGAGCTGATCCTGCACCCCACGAACTGGCTCACTACTGAGTCCTGGGTGCAGTTGGGCTACAACCAGCAGGAGTACCGTGCCGTCGGGATAGCCCGGGCGGTGGAGAACACGGTCTGGTTCCTCTCCGCGAACCGATACGGACCCTCTGACAAGTCGGCGGCCTACTCATCTATCGGTCAGTCCGCCATCATTGCGCCTTGGGGCAGAGTGCTGGCTGAAGTGGAGGACGGTGAGGGTCTCGCGGTCGCCGAGGTGGACTTCGATGCCGCCGCGCTATGGCGTGAGCAGGTGGCGCAGTACTTGGAGGATCGCAGAAGCACTGACCCCTGGCGCGGGACATGAGCCGGGTCGGCGCGGGAAAGGAGGTCGGGAGTGTAGCTTAGCGAAGCGACTGTTGCATGTCAGCAGTGCTCACACCCAGCACGAGCACGAGAGGGGAGCCGAAAGGAGCGGAGGAACCATGCGGATGCCGGACGGGACATCATTTGCCTTCTGGGATGACGTCACCGAGTACCAGCAGGTCTACCACGTGGCCTGCGCGCATCCCGGGGCCTCCGACCAGAACCTGGGAACAGCGGAGGAGCCCTTTGCCACGATCAGCCGCGCCGCGGCGATCCTGCAGCCGGGAGAGAAGGTGGTCGTGCACGGAGGCATGTACCGCGAGTGCGTCTGTCCGGCACGCGGCGGCGAGGGACCGGACCGCATGATCGCCTACGAGGCCGCGCCGGGTGAGGAGGTCTGGCAGGTTGCCGTGAAGGTAGAGCCGGGGACCGGACGAAGGCCGACGGCTAAGCAAGGGATTGCAGAATCCCATTGACCAGGACGGCGTCGCGGCCTAATATGCACACGAGAGCCCACCCAACTTTACACTACGGGAGGGACATAATCGGGAGGTGTGGGGTGACACAGTGCAAGGGCATAGGTCTTCTATTGCTCCTGGCCCTGGTGGTCGGCGTGTTCTCGGCCGGGTGCGCCGGGGCTCGTCGGACGGAAAAGGTGGCGCCTCCGCCAGAGGTCAATCCAAACGCGGTGATCTGGCGCACGCCCGAGCCGCCGAAGGAGGCGCAGGCCGGGGATATCTGGGTCAATCCGAAGGACCGGGCGGAGATGGTGTGCGTCGCGGCGGGGGAGTTCACGCTGGGAACGAGCGATGCCCAGCGCGAGACCTGGCTCAAGGAGCATCCGCTCGACGAGCGCGAGTCGTTCAAAGATGAGCGGCCGCAGTGCCGGGTCAACCTCCCAGGCTTCTGGATTGGGAGGACTGAAGTGACCAACGCGCAGTACCTGGCCTTTGTCCGGGCCACCGGCCATCGTGCGCCGGATCACTGGAAAGGAGGGGAGGCGCCGTCGGGCCTAGACCGCTTCCCTGTCGTGGGGGTTAACTGGGAGGACGCGCATGCTTATTGCGGATGGGCGGGGGGCCGGTTGCCAAGTGAGTTGGAATGGGAGAAAGCGGCGCGCGGCGCCGAGGGGCGCGTTTTCCCCTGGGGAGACCAATGGGACAACAAGCGGTGCCGCAACTTCGAGCTTATCACGGGGAAGAAGTATGCGTGGGGGACTGATTGGATATCGGACCTAGGTAGTTGGTCGCACGACCCGGTGCGCGAGGGTCCGGCCGCGGTGGGAGCCTACGGGGCTGGCGCCAGCCCGTACGGGTGCCTGGACATGGCGGGGAACGTGACGGAGTGGTGTGCGGACTGGTATGAGGAGAAGGCCTACCAACGGTATGCCAAGGGAGACCTGAAACCTCCTGGACGTGGAACCGAACGGGTGCTTCGGGGCGGCTCCTGGTTCAACCCCCGTCCGACGTACTTCCGTTGTGCCTACCGCAACTACTACTACCCCGGCCGCCGCTACTTCAGCCACGACAGCATCGGCTTCCGTTGTGTGCGGGGACCCGAATGAGGTTGCCATTTTGGCCTCTTACTCTTTGGAGGGGGTACCGGGGCGAGGCTCCCGGTCCGCGGGCGAAAATGCGGGATGTGCGGATGCTAGGTGAGGTCGGGACACCGGCGGGGCCGCTCAGATGTTGCCGGCGGCCGCCTTCCCTGCCGCGGCAGCTGCCACCGCCTCACCAGCAGGGTCGCGAGCGCTTCATGCATTGCTACGCAACACGCCCCCGCTACCAGGATTCCTTCCCGCCATCTTACCACGCCTTAGCACCTGCGGGAACGCCAGCTCCTGCACGATCGGCGCCAACGGGATTACCGGCTCTTGTCGCATTCCAAACTGCACTCGTGAGCGCGCGCTGGGCGGGGAGAAGCAGGCTGTCCACGACGCAGGGAAACTCGCCCTCAGCCACTGCTGCGGGAATGTATCGGAGATCATGCCGGACATTATCGAGATCGGCCCGGATGTGCTTCAGAGCATCCAACCGGAGGCCATGAACCCCTACGAGCTGAAGCGGAAGTGGGGAGACAAGATCACCCTCTGGGGCGGGCTGGGTTCACAGAGCGTGATCCCTTTCGGGACGCCCGATGCGATCCTCGCAGAGGTGCGCCGGCTATGCGAGGAGATGTCACCAGGCGGTGGCTACATCCTGGGCCCAGCCAAGGCGCTGCAGCCAGAGACGCCGACCGAGAATGCAGCAGCGGTGCTGGAGGCGTTCCTGCTCCACAGTGGCCACGGCGAAGTGCTGGAGGGCGTCTTCGGGGCCCGAAGGGCCGAGCAGGCGGCTGGCACATGAGATCTCGCCGGGCAGGAATGCGGCAGGCACAAGCTCCTGCTCCGGGTTCTGCCTCTCACCCAGCCAGTGCGCCCAGACCCGATGGCGCCGGCACGGGCCCATGTCGTGGTGAGGAGTCTGCCCCTCGTCCTTGCGCGCTACTCCGGCAGCTTCACCCCGAAGAGCGGCGAAAGCAGGGCGAAGAAGGCCTGCGGGACGTAACCACCGATGACCATGCCAAGGAAAGCGGGGCGGAGGGTGCGGTAGAGGCGGAGGCCGCCGTAGCGCCGCACCAGTGTGGCAAGCATCCAGCCGATCAGTGAGTTGGACCACACAAAGACATCGGTGGACCAGCCGCTGGCGATGAGGAAGCCGACCGGGCTAATGGGCCACCAGAGAAAGCGGTTGTGCAGGGCGATCATCCCGCCCATCAGCACCATGCCGATCGCCAGCGCCGCGCGCGACCAGTCATCGGGCAACTCTGGGCTGCGCAGGCTGTTGTCCACCTCCGCCCACATTCCTCGCTGGGGCATGGCCATGGGCCAGTCCGGCAGCGTCACTGCGCCATGGCGGTAGGCGATAGTGAGAAGCGTCGGGAAGCCGACCGCGAGCATGACCGCCACCGCGATGACGGCGGCCCAGGGGAAGCGCCGCGCCTGCACTCGACCCGTGTGTAGTAGCTTAAAGCTGTTCATCGCCTGGGCCATGAGCACGATGCGCGGATCGTACATGAAGACCGTGCCGAGGTAGCCGAATATCACGAGCGACACCGGCCCCACAGCGGGTGCGCCGATACCCCGAAGGATGACGGTGCGGGGGAAGAAGCCGGTATCCACGTGCGTCACCCCCGCCGCCGCGACGAGCCGGGAGACGCCGATCATCACGCTATAGAAGAGTCCCATGATGAGCGCGAAGGGCCACCAGGGCATGCCGGTCTGCACGCCCCACCAGAGCAAGAATGCGTTTGCCAGCACGAACCCGAGCAGGGCCCAGGGGGGTGCGAGGGGGGTGAGTGGGTCGGGCCGGCGGCGAGCACGGGACATCAGCCCCTGCCAGGCTTCCGCGAGCGTGCGCCGGGACTGATAGAGCACGACGACGCTGAGCGCAACGAACCCGCCGGCCTCCTGCATACCCAC
>Ga0315273_10010063_pt1 | contig 12033 bp, 11 predicted proteins | sample YL17G02_0_MG_FD_205753 | JGI IMG/M metagenome (GOLD analysis project Ga0315273, IMG submission 205753) | Sediment microbial communities from Yellowstone Lake, YNP, Wyoming, USA - YL17G02_0 | ecosystem: Environmental > Aquatic > Freshwater > Lake > Sediment | place: USA: Wyoming | collected... | reverse complement strand
CCTTCCCTGAGTTTTTAAGTAATCTTCAACAGGCCGGCGAACCTTAGGACGATACGTTATCTGATATTGGTCATAAATTACCTCATAGAGAATCCACAAGCCACATTCCACAGCCAAACGAGATACCTCAATGGTCTTTCTCTCTGGAAACCGCCATCCTGTTGGGCACGGGGAGTGGACGTGAATGTATTTGAATCCACATCCCATATCTCGCCCCTTTTCGAGTTTCTTCACATAATCCTCTGGAAATGCCATTGATGCTGTGGCTACATAAGGGATATGGTGGGCTACCATGATCTCCGGTAGATCTTTCTTTTTCTCTGTCTTTCCCTTCAAGGTGGAGGTCGTCCAACTGCCAAGAGGTGTGCAGCTACTGCGCTGAATGCCTGTATTCATGTAAGCTTCGTTATCGAAGCAGATGAAGATCCCATCGTCATTCCGCTCAGCAGCCCCTGATAAACATGCCATTCCAATGTCTGCCGCAGATCCATCGCCAGAGATTGCATAAATATGAATTGGCTCGTAGGTTTTTAATCTCCCTTTACGTTTCAAAACCTTTAGGGCAGCACTCACCCCGGTAATCCCAGCAGGAGCGGTTGACATGGAAAGGTATAGTGAAGGGGTGGTCAGAGCGGATGGATAGACATGTGAAGGGAGAGCCAGACATGATGCGCTCACCGTACAAATCGAATTTTTCCCCAAAACCTTTCCGGTGAGACGCCAAAGGGTACCTCCTGGGCATCCTGGACAAAGAGGATGCCCCGACCTAAAAAATTCTTCTCTCGGCAGTCTTTCGGCTAATGCTCTCATGAAAGTCCTCTAACACCTATCCATTGAATAGGCTGGACGGTGGTCTCGGTTTTAACCATCCATAGAGTTTTTTCCGCTAAAACTTTCAATGCTTCATAAGTGACCTCTCGTCCACCGAGCCCTACGATATAGTTAATTATTTTAGGTTTAGGTTCATTCATATAGAGCGCTGACGAAAGCTCCGTATAGATAACTCCTCCTGAACCGATGGAGGCATCCCGCTCTATTACTGCAACCCCTTTCAAACGAGCAAGTAACGATTGAAGCACTTCTCGAGGGAATGGTCGAAAGAAGCGCAATTTAACAAACCCAATTAGAATCCCTTTCTCCCGCAAATCTCGTACCACCCTCCGCGCAGTGGAACTAATGCTTCCCAATGTCAGCAACACAACCTCTGCATCTTCTGTCCCAAAAGCTTCCAGCAAACCTCCATACCTTCGACCAAATATATTTTCAAAGTTCTGATCCACTTCTTGGATGACTAATTTTGCATTCTCCATGGCCACCTGTTGTTGGTATTTGTATTCCATGTAGTAGGCATCATCAGTTAAGATGGCCTGAACATGAGTTGGCCGTTCCGGATCGAGTAAGACGTGGTCAGGGCAATAGTCAGAAAGAAACTGATCAACCTTTTGTTGATCCAAAAATGTAACAGGCTCCATACAATGAGAAATGATGATACCCTCGTAACAGATCGCAACAGGCAGAAGAACTCGTTTATCTTCTGCAATCTTGTAAGCCTGAATGACCATATCCATAATCTCTTGTGCATTCTCAGCATAAAGCTGAATCCAAGAAGCATCTCTAATATCCAAAGAATCCTGAAGGTCTCCGAGAAGGCTGTTGGGAGCACCAAGCGAACGATTAACGATACACATCACGATCGGAAGACGCATCCCGGATGCCACGAAAAGCATTTCATGCATATAGACAAGACCTTGAGCCGATGAAGCCGTAAAACTTCTTGCTCCCATGGCTTCAGCCGCTATTGCAACAGCCATGGCTGTGTGTTCAGATTCGACAGGGACAAATTCTGCATCCAGCTCTCCACTATTGATAAATTCAATAATCTTCTCCATGAGCGATGTCTGAGGGGTAATAGGGTAAACCGGGATTACCTCCGCACGAGCGTATTTCACGCCATGGGCCGCCGCATAATTGCCCGTTACCATCCCTCTATCCATCTTCTTTACTCCTCCAGTTCGATTTCCATATCAATTGCCCCAACGGGGCACTCATTTTGACAAATCCCACACCCCTTGCAATAATCGTACTCAATCACGTTTTTTCCTTCGTCAACATTCTTGTGAACTACCCCATCGGGACAGAAGATGTAACAGTTCTCGCAAAGCATGCAGCATCCACAATGAAAACAACGACCTGCCGCTTCTAATGCCTGATTTTCGCCAAACCCTAGATTAACTTCGTAAAAATGAGAATCTCGATTATCCATCTGGAGTTTCGATAATAGCGGCCTGGGTTGAGGGTAGAAATACGCGGTATTGATATCTGCAAAAGATACTCCTCTGAAGGCAGTCTGACTTTGATGGTTAAGATAGACCCTCATCGAAATAGGTCCATTCTGCCCGATTGGAACAGAATCAGGGAAATCCTCTGCTTTTTTACCTTTTAAATAGAGGTCAATAGAAATGGCCCCAAGTTTTCCTGATGCGATAGCGTGCACCACCGTCTTCTGTTGGGAAATCATATCCCCCCCCGCAAAAAAACCCGGTTCTTCTATCGAGGAGATTGGACTTATAGGGATCTCGTCTCCGGCCTTTTCCCATTTAGGGGGTAAATAAGATCGATCCACCTCCTCCCCAATGGCATAAATCACTGCGTCTACATCGATTGTAAAATTAGATCCCCCTAATACAACAATTCTACTTCTGCCATCACCCTCAGATTTTAGAATGGTTCGCTGGCATTCAAGACCCTTGACTCTCCCCTTTTCAGTGTGGATGTTGATGGGAACAGTTAAAAATTGGATGGGAATTCTCTCTTCTTCCGCCTCTCGAACCTCATCTTTAAAGGCTGGCATTTCTTTTCGGTCTCTTCGATAGAGAATAACGGGTTTACTCCCGAGGCGAGATACCACTCGGGCAACATCGATTGCCGTGTTTCCTCCTCCAATGATGGCTATCTTTTCACCCAGAGAAATAGATCCGCCCATATTCACTTTTCGGAGAAAATCAATTCCCGAAAATACCCCTTCCGCCTCTTCACCGGGGATATGAAGCTTTGTACTCTTATGGTTTCCAATGGCTACGAAGACAGCATCGTAACCCTGAATAACTTCCCATGTAACATCTTTACCGACCACAGCAGGAGCAACCGTTTTTACGCCATTGTTCAGAGCACCTTGAATCTCCCGATTCAACACATCCCGCGGAAGACGGTAAGCGGGAATACCTATCCTCAACATCCCCCCCAACAATTGCATGGCCTCATATAAAGTAACCTGGTAACCCATTCGTCCAAGAAAGTAAGCACAGCTTAAACCTGCAGGCCCACCTCCTATGACAGCAACGCGTCTGGAGGATGGATCCGGGCTCTTCCCATGACCTTGGAGGTTTTCATTCACTCTATCCGAGACAAATCTTTCGAGGGCATTGATATCGGTTGGCTCATCAAACTCACCCCTGAGGCAATTTGCCTCACAAGGGTGATAACAAACTCTGCCACAGATCCCAGGAAATGGGTTCTCCTCTTTAATCAATTTCAAGGCTTCTTCGTACTCTTTTTGGCTTATTAGCCCGATCACTTCCCGGATCGGTATCCCGAGAGGACATCCCATCTGGCAAGGTGGAACCCTCTCCACGAGCAAAGGCCGAGTATATCGCCATTGGCCTGTGCGTCTAAGATAGGAATCTGCGCCAATGATGACAGATCCAATTGGAACCTCTAAATATGAAAAGAGTTCGTCTGAATTCGGTCCCAAGGCATTCTTTTCAATCCTCATTCAGACACCTCACCTGTCCGTATCCCAATTCCAAGGCCCTTCGGTTTGAATCCAATTGAGAGGGTCGAAAGAATTTTTCGAGAACGCTAAAGAGAGAATTCAATTTGATTTCTTCCGTCATCGCCGCAAACGATCCTAAGAGAATCACACTTGTAATCGGGATTGACGTGGGACCGTAAACGAGAGCTGATATAGAAGAAGCATCCACACTAAAGACCTTCTTCACTTCTTGCCGAAGCTCCCGCTTGATGATCTCCGGAGGTTTCTTGGAATTGACCAATAAAAATCCGCCTTTTTTCAACGATTCAAGAGGATTGGAGATCTGCAATAGTTTTGAATCGAGGACCACAATGCCGTCTGCCTGAAAAATCTTGCCCCGAATCTCAATCGGTTCATCATCAATTCGAAGAAAGGCAACAAGAGGTGCCCCTCTTCTTTCCATCCCAAATTTGGGAAAGGTCTGAGAATAGTGCCCCTCACTGAATGCTGCTGTAGCAAGGATTTGAGCTGCAGTCACGGCCCCCTGGCCGCCCCGTCCATAAAAACAGAATTCTCTAACCATGATATGACCTTTTTCATACTAATCGCAGGTTATTAAATGTTCACATTCTATCAGCGATCGAGTTTTCCAGCTCTATAAGCAGATATAAATTGGCTACAGTATTCGTCCCTTCCTAAAAGAGCTTCAGTTGTAATTAGATTTGCCATAATTTTTTTATCAAGAGGATCCAAAATCACTGCTTTAAGTCCTCTCACCATTGCTGCCACTAGGAATATCTGATTAATCACTCTCCTTGAAGGGAGCCCATATGAAATATTGCTCAGCCCACATATCGTATTTACGCTTGGAAAAGATGTTAAAATCCTTTCCAACGTTTCCAAGACTGCAATGCCACTGTTTGGGTCCGCACTGATAGGCATAACCAAGGGATCGAGAAAGATATCCTCCGGAGATATCCCATCGTGGATTAGCTTCTCAATCAATCGCGATGCGATTTGAAACCTCTCCTCAGAGGACATCGGCATTCTACCATCAGTCATGCAAAGGGCCGCAACCTGAGGTCGAAACTCTTTAATGATTGGTATCATCTTCTTATAACGATCGGCCTCATCCGTGATCGAGTTGACCATGGCTCGTCCCTTGTGAATGGATAGACCTTCAGCAAGAGCGCTGGCATCCGGACTGTCAATACAAAGAGGAACCTCGCCAGACTCTTGGATTGTCTGTATTAACCATTTTAAGTATCCCGCCTCTTTACCGACAAAAACACCAGCGTTCACATCGATTAAATGAGCACCCGCTTCCTTCTGCCTTAGAGCTTCTTCTTTGATCAAATCAGTATCATGAGCTTCAATAGCCATCGCAATTGACTTTCTGCTCGCATTTATTCTTTCACCAACAATAAGCATTCCTCACCTTTTGTGTAATTCTTATATTGCCCCTTCCCTTAAATATTTCATTGTCTGCTTCCCATCTAATTCTTCAATCCCTAATTCTTCGAGAGAAACTCCTTCTTTGAGGAAATCACGTTTACAGATCACAGATCCCAACCTTATCATCGATTCTATGATAGGAGTCTCTACACCAAATTTTCTTGCTAAGTGATAGCGCACGACTGCTCCCACAGGTATGTCTTCAGTGAAGTATCTGTGTTCAACAGAATCAGGCCCGACTACAGGTGGTATGACAACATCCCCAAATGGAATCCAGAACTCCACCCCCCCCATGACGCTAACCTTCGAGAAGAAATGTTCCTCTCGATACTCAACCATCTTTATTCCCATAGCATCTGCAATTTTCTTTTCCTCTTTATAAAAGGCCAACTGGACATTGGAAACACCAGGACTCATCCCATATTTATACATGGAGTATTGGCCCTTCGGAATACCCAAAATTCCCTCCATCTCAGATACCTCCATGGCGCCCACATTAAGAATGGAGCCAGGAACGTGAACAACTGGATTAGGATTGGATAGGTCAACTCCGAAGATTGTATCTCCCCTTTTAAGTTCAATAGTGCCATCAAACACGGGGAGACCTTTCATAATCTGAAAGAATTTATCCCCATCTTTACTGGGTAAGGCATCACAGAGAATCTCCCGTATTCTGCAAATACAATCGGCCTTACCAGGCTTGGTTAGCCTCACCGCATATGGCATGGAACTCCATCCGCCGATAAGAACATCCGCATTGCACCCTTTCTGACGCATCATGTTCCGGAGCACCAGGGACCCGAAATTGTCCGGGAAGATGCTGACCACCTGCCCGTCTTCAAGGTGTGGAATTATTTTCTCAAAGAATGGCTTATGGCCAGTGGATGGAATCGCCAATATCACTAACCCAGCTCCTCTGAGTGCCTCGGAAATCTCTGTGGTCACCACATCGACCTTAGCCACACCAGCTCTTCTAAACCACTTGAAATTAAGCTGTTTCCCTCCAAGCTCTATCTCATGGGTTTTTAGAACTTCTCCGAGAGTCTCCGGAGCAAGCTCTGGCAATTCATACAATCGAACCCTATATCCTGCAAGAGTCAATTCCGCAGCAAAGGTCTGAGCACAGGCACCTCCTCCGAGAACGGCAATTGGCTTTTCTAATATCTTCATCTTATCATTTACCTCCTTGGTCAGTTGCCCTGAATTTTATTCATATAAAACCAGTAAAGGGACGCCTTACTATGCCAGTATAGATCCAATTTATTAAAGTGGAGAAATCGAAGACGGGGAGCTTAACAGCATTATGGATAGCCCAGGCGTAAGGGGGCATATCGCTGCACTCCAATAATATTGCGCCAATATCCGGGTTATATGTTACGAATTTTTCTGTAAGACCCACTAATTGTTCTTCCATCTTATGACTGTTAAAATGACCGGTACACTGAATAATATTCTGAAACTCAGGCAAGTCCTGAGCGCCGGTAATGACGATATCAGATAAATTGTCAACTCCACATTGACTGAGTAGCTTCGGTGTCAAAGATTCCTCCACACCACAAATGATACCAACTTTCTGTTTGGGCTTAAGCCCCCTTCTTATCATGTGCACCTGTAAAAGACTGGAGAGATAGACAGGAACATCTAACGTGGCGGCGGCCTCCTTTTGAAAATTACCAAAATATCCACAAGCACCTACGATTGCTCGAACGCCCTGTTTTTCTAATTCCTTTCCCCCTTCAATAATCAAATCCAGCAAGGAAGGGTCCGCACTTAGAATTTGAGGTACAGTAGTTCCTTCCAATATTTTAAAGAGTACAGGAAAATTATAAGTACTCGCATTGGCCACATTTCCTGGCAAATAGGGATACCAGAGATCAAGTACAAGAATTCCAATCGCATTGCCAGCGATTGATTGCCCTTTTGGCATTGAGATTTGAATATCAGGCTGCTCCGGCCCAGGAATGAATCCGTATGTCATAATAAGCGCCTCCTTGTAATTAAAATATTACAATTTATCGCTTTTCACACCCCTTTCTGTTATCAATTTTCATCTAATTTTGGATATTCGTGCTTCAGGCCCACACGGTCAAACCAGGTCTTTTCAACCTTTTTGAGCTCTCTAACCAAATCTTCAGGAAGCGGTTTGGGTCTATACGTTTCCAATGTCTTAATCGTCTCTTGATTGAGTTGTTCTTCACAATCCTTGACCCCTACCGTTTTTGACATGCTTCGATCAAATATTTTAGGCACCCAGAATTTACGAAAATGCTTAAATGTATGTTGTTCTGAAAGAAATGAGTTTCTTGGCCCTACACGTTCGATAAGATTGAGAGGAAGAGTTTCATCGTTGACTTCTATGCCACCCATTAAAACCTTGACCATATCAATAATTTCGTTCCCGAGGACCATCATTTCGGTAGATATGATACTCGCATGATACAATAGCCCTACATCATGAACAAAATCTGCCCCGGAAAGGGCTGATATAAGTATCTGGTATGTAGCCTCTGCTGCAGCTTGAGCACCAATAATTTCAGCATCTGTGCAACCTGCTGTACCAAGAATTGGAAGCTTATAGTAGTGACTTATTTCGGTCAGGGCTCCTATCAGGAGGGTCAATTCTGGAGCTCCGTAGGGATAAATCGTTGTTTTCATATCCATGATATTTGGCATGGCACCGAAGATAACAGGTGCTCCAGGATATTTAAGCTGAAGCACAACCAATTGTGCTAATACTTCAGCACTTGCAATGGCCAAAACCCCTCCAAATGTAGCTGGAGAGGTTGCACCGGCCATTGGCATACTATAGACAAAATTTGGAATTCCTTTTTCAGCACACAAAAGGCTCTTCTCCATCGCATCCTTTCCCTGGATGAGGGGACTTACTGGTTCGGATGAACCGATAAAAAACGGCTTCCTTCGTAATTGTTTTTCTCCTCCTGCCACCATCGAGCAAAGGTCTATCATTTCTCTCAGACTTGAAACATCGTTGATGCAACATGCCACCGGTTTTGAGCTATTTAGTATCGCCTGGAGGAGAGAGATTTTATCTGTGATTTCCCCAGGTAGAGTCGGATGGGAAGAGGCAGTAAGCATCCATTCGATATTCGGTAAGGCATCAATTAATCGAGCTGCATTCCCAATATCCTCAACATAACATTGCCGTCGCTTTTTTGTATAAGGGTCTAGAATCTCAGGACAATCAGTAACAGCCCCGAAGTGAGCCCCGGTTTTTCCATTTAGGACGATTGCTGGTTCCCCGTCTCGGGTATATAAAGTAATCATTTTAGGAGCTGTTCTCAGGGCTTGTTCTACTAAAAATGAAGGAATCTTTACTCTATTGACATTAGATATATCAGCGCCTGCATCGCCCAATATTTCGGTTGCCTCCTGACACTCGAAAGCCACCCCTGTTCTTTCTAAGATTTGGAGAGCTCCAAAATGCAATTCCTCAATTTGGTTATCGGATAAGATTCGAAATTGGGGACTATTATATTGAATATAATTTGAGCGCATAATGACCTCCATTATGGTTTTGAAATCGCCTTTCTCACCCACTCCACAGCCGAACCCGCCTCCGGAGCATAGCCGTCTGCTCCTATCGATGTCGCAAATTGGTTAGTGACAGGAGCACCTCCAACAATGATTTTTACTTTTTCCCGTAATCCCTTCTCCTTCAACAAGTTAATCGTCTTCCGCATATTAGGCATTGTAGTGGTTAATAATGCTGACATTCCAAGGATGTCAGGCTTATGTTTTTCAACGGCTTCGCAAAATGCCTCACCCTTAATATCAACACCAAGGTCTATGACCTCGAATCCATTACCTTCTAAAAGGAAACAAACTATTCTCTTTCCTAAATCATGGATATCTCCTTCCACTGTGCCTATAACAATTCTTCCCGTGACTTTCTTCTTTGAGTCAGATAGCAATGGCTTCACAATACCAAGCCCTTTATGCATTGCTTGAGCACATTTTAAAACTTCTGGGAGAAATAGTTCTCCCGCTCCAAACCGCTTACCTACAACACTCATGCCTCCGATAAGCCCTTTTTCAAGAATATCCTGTGCATCAGTCCCCCCATTGAGCGCCTTATTGATCTCACATTCGACTACATCCGCATCTCCCTTCATAATGCCTTCAGTCAAAACCTCATATGAAAACATATCAATCCACCTCCTCTATATTTTTATTCATTCAGTCTCCGGTTTGAAAATGTAACGCCTCACTCCCTCTCCTCAATTGCAGTTCATTTAATTAATTTGGACGAACGTTTGGTCCAAAATGATCTTCATTATTAAGTATCTGGGTGACAAGCTTTGCTGCTCCCTCCAATTTCCTTTGGCCCTATCTCAAATCCTCAGCTTCGTTAGCGAGCTGAAAAAATTACAGAAGGAGACTGGGAAATGCCTTATACCTCTCTTCCAAGGTCTTCAGAGCAGATTCATAATTCTCGTTCAAACGGGTTATTGCCAACGAAATATCTTTTTCTTTCAAAGCCTCGACGATCCTCCTGTGTTCCTCAATAGACCTCCCCGCTCTCTCATTGTCCTGAACAACAATTAATCCGATCATTCTATAAAGATCATGCGTATTTTTGATAATCTTAAAAAACAATTTACTAATCCCACTCTGGACTAATGTCTCATGGAACTTCTCATCCAACTCCAAATACTTAACTATATCCTCAGGCATTCTTAAAGAATCTGCATCGGGAATCAATTTAATCAAATTCTCAATGGTCTTATCATCAATAACTCCTGCCATCTCAAGAGAAACTCTTTCGAGAGCCCCGCGAATCTTTAAAATTTCAATAGCCTCCTTCCATGTTAAATGAACTTTAAAAGCTCCCCTGTTAGAATTGATGATGACCAAACCCTCCTGTTCCAGACGACTTAATGCCGTCTTGATTGGAGTCCGGCTGACTCCAATCCCCTCAGCAAGCCTTTCTTCATAGAGACGTGTTCCCGGTGGAACATCCGGACTAATTACATAGTTCTTGAGTATTTCATAGACTCTGGATTGTAAGCTATTATCTTTTTTTATTTTCTTAATCTTGACCATAATATTGATATTTTGATTGATTTTATTTAATTTTTCTATTAAAAAATTAGGATTGTGTGCATTTGTATCCATATACAAGCACAAATTAAGAATCTTGTCAAGAAAAAAATTTTGACTGTTACGGAAGAATCATTTATGGACATAGAGATTAAATATTCGTCGTAGTAATGAGGGGGGGCCTGGGGGGGAGACTCATAACTTTGCCAGATTGTGGAAAACTTTTTAACCGACTGAAACGAGATCCGATTTATTCGTTTTTCTTTGTGGTTTTCTTCGACAACCCTTTCGGCAGAACTCCACAACGCTCCAGAGAAATCGCTTTTTGACTTCCTGAAAGAGTTACGCATCAGAATGGAAAGAAGATGTTTTCCCCCGCGGGATGGAGAGGAAGAGCTGTTTTTGATTTAATATAGCCTCCCCGGCCCGGCGTTGTTATGCGTCCGGAATCAGAAAAGGGGAGGTTAGGTGGCAGCGAAAAGATGTCGTTATTGTGGGAAGCAATTTACTCCCGATCCGAGGGTGGGGCACCGTCAGAAGGCTTGTTCTGCTCCGTGCCAAAAGTTGAGGGAAAAGGAGAACCTCAAGGACTTTATCCGTAGATACCCCTCTTACTGGCGTGACCGATATCCCGAGGTGAAGCAGTGGAGGCAGCAACATCCTGACTATCAAAGGCGATGGAGACAAGCGAAGAAGAAGCGAAGATCCCCGGGTGAGATACAAGTCGAGAGGGGGAGGAAAGATCTGAGAGATCCAACAGGTTAAGGAGCCAACCCATCGTGAGATACAAGTTTGGATTGCATGGAAAGAGCCAGGGGGAGACAATGGTCTCCAGATGAAGGAGAGAATCCACAAGAGACTACCGGTTCAATTCGTGCAAGAGGTTCTGCAAGCCTTCAACCACCACAAGATCTCTGAGAAAGAGGCGATAGATCTCTTAGGGATCAGGCGGAGTCGTCTTCATCAATTGAGGAAAAGATGGTTGCTAAGCCATCGAAAGACCCCCTTTTCCCTTTGGCGAAGAGTGGGGAATGCGTTTCATGTGATCCCCGAAGAAGTGAGGGAATGACTCAACCAGGAGCTTCACTACATCCAGAAGGAAGCAGAGGCCTTTCGGGGGAAGTTCAATTTTGCCTTCTTGGCCGAGGAGGCCCAGAAGCGATTTGATCGTCCCTTTAGCCGCAATAGCCGGGGATATGCCTTAAAGAATGGCTATTACCATGCCCTGCCTGAGGAGAAAGGGAAAAGGTGTATACCCTGTTTGAGACGTCAGATCATAAAAACCGGCATTTGATGGGAGGAAATGAATTGGTAATCAAAGGAATGTAGGGTCTGAGCTATAAGGAAACATTACAGACTGTTGATGGTATCGGTCATCCAATAATTGAACATATCTTGCCAATATTTGCTCCACATCAAAAGTTGCTATATAGCGGACGTATCGAAACTCGGAACCGACGTAATGACCATCTCGGAGTGTGTCTGCGGGAAAAAGGGCAAGTGCAATCTGTGGATTACCAGTTGTAAGAGGGTATGTTTCTCGATTTCAGAAAGTACTCCTCGGTTTTAAAAACCTTGCCGATCACAATATCGAATTGAAACTTTCACAAAGGGTCAGGTCGACTTAAGGTAAGGGATTGAAGATTACTCAGTTGAAAGATTGGGAACGACCCAACCAAGCAGCGCGGCTGTGTTGCGTCCGCCTTGAGTAATTTGTTATCCTCAACAACTGTATCCCAGTTTCTCAAGGAAAAATTAGAAAGAAG
>Ga0315273_10010062_pt1 | contig 12033 bp, 17 predicted proteins | sample YL17G02_0_MG_FD_205753 | JGI IMG/M metagenome (GOLD analysis project Ga0315273, IMG submission 205753) | Sediment microbial communities from Yellowstone Lake, YNP, Wyoming, USA - YL17G02_0 | ecosystem: Environmental > Aquatic > Freshwater > Lake > Sediment | place: USA: Wyoming | collected... | reverse complement strand
AGTATTGTTTGAACGGCGGGGTCAGAGAGAACGTCTCGCCGGGCTTCGATAACTTCAGGGGCACTCTCTGGTTGTTCCAACAAATCTACCCTGGTGCGGTATTTGATCCATGCCGGTCCTTCTAAGAGCCAGTCTATCATATTTGTCATTTTAGCCCTCCGCAATATCCTTACCCCAAATCTATATTATATTAATGTAGTGGCAAGTCGATCCAAATCTATGGTTTATACCTCTTTGGGCGTTTGGTTTCCCCCATGTTTCCTTTGCTCCAACTGGTGCCGCTAAAAGACCAGGTTTAGTCTGGTTCTTAGAGCTGATTGGGTTTCTCAACTATCTAACAGTCTGCATAGAATCCAGCAAACGGTATATCAGAAACACTCATGAGGCGCTTTATGCTTTAGAACGAGGCCATGGTAGATGTTAAGTCTGTATAAATTTCAAAAAATTCTACCATACCCGAGATTTCCAGCGTCCGGCTTACCTTGGGCTGCGGATTGAGCAACTTTTATTTCTCTTAAAGCGCTTTTCCTCGTCAGCCATGGCATGAAGAGCAGGCCAACCACTTTCAGGAGATAATTTCTCCTTTCAAAATGCTTTTTTACCAGGGTCAACTCATTACCTCCCTGGGGCATTGCAAGATAACGTACCTGATCCATATACTCGCGTATTAGATGAATACCCAGCCCACCCGGTTGACGTTTCTCCAGTAGTAAGGTCAAATCGGGCGGCGGGACAGTCGTAGGATCAAATTGAGGCGCCTGATCCAATAAGTGCACGATCAGAGCGGCTCCTTCTCGTTTTACCTCAACATCGATTATCCCCGGCTTAGCCGCGTAACCGTGGACGATGATGTTGGTCGCGACTTCATCTACAGCCTGGATAACATCGTCAATGGCTGCCTGGTCAGCCTGCAGGCTTTGAGCGGTGTTCTCCACAAAGCCCCGAATCAGGACGAGGTTTTCTAGTTCGGCTGTAAAAGAGGCTGTACCCACTTATTCCGGATGCTCCAGGTTTTTCGCATTGGTGAGAATGAGAATAATATATATCAATGAATATGTTTTGTCAATTACTCGAAAAAGGCTATTCATCAGGAGGATAAGTTCCCCGCAGCCGTTTGATTGCTGCTCTACGCTTCTTTTTTTCCACCCTGCGCTGTTGCGATGCCAATGTGGGTCTGGTTTTGTGGCGCGGCTTTGGTTTTTCCATGGCTTTCTGTATCAGGGCTACCAGACGATCGATAGCATCCTTGCGGTTCTTCTCTTGCGTGCGGAAGCGTTTAGCCTCGATTACCAGCACTCCTTCAATAGTCATACGTGAGCCTGCTAATTTCGCCAGGCGCGTCTTGACCTCCTCCGGCAGCGAGGGTGAATTGACCACGTCAAAGCGGAGCTGACAAGCCGTGGATACCTTATTGACATTCTGCCCACCAGGCCCGGAGGCGCGCATGAAGTCAAGCTGGATCTCGCTCTCGTCGATCTTGAGAGCGTGGGTAATCTCGATCATGCCAATAGTATAACCGCTTTAGCGGGTTGATCAACCCTTGCAAAATCATTTCGGATATGCTTAATATTATTGACAGGGGTATAGAGAGCATTATAATATATTCGTATACGCGAATATATTCTCAAGTTGTCCGAATAGGAGCAAACCATGCGCGATTATCATGAGACCACAGTTGACAAATTTACGTTTACGGTTGCCAAGGATCGCTGGTATAACTCTGAGGGCATCTGGGCGAAAGAAGATGGTGGCATTATCCGCATTGGCCTTTCCGATTTTCTGCAGCAACGCAGTGTCGACATTGCCTTTGCTGAGGTAAAACAGGTTGGAATCCGCCATCCTCCGCTACGCCCGAAGAAGAAGTCGTCCGCCTGCCATGAATATTTCGCCCTGGCCGAAACACGCGGACACCGCCTCACGCTCAATGTCAAGAAGGGCGCCGGCGAAGCGGGCTTCAACGCCGCCGAAACCCTGCTCGCCGCGCTGGGTGCCTGCATCCTGACCAATGTCAACGCCATCGGCGAGAAAATGCGCCTGCAGATTAACGATGCTCTCATAGAATTTGACGCTGTACGCCGCGAAGAACCGACCACCTTGACCGAAATTCATTACAAGTTGATTCTCAAAAGCCCTGAGCCGCCCGAAAAGCTGGCTGAATTGCACGATCTGTGCGTCAAATGGGGCATGGTCACGAACACCGTTATCAACGGTCTTGTTCCAAAAGGCGAACTGGTGATTCACAAGACCGATTGAGAAGGCCGAGCTGGAACGAATTCACTCGGCACTGAGGAGAACAGGTTATGTGTCGTTGCACTCGTAGAATGCAATCCATGTGCTGTGGGCACGGCTCCAGCAGAAAGCGTTCACCCCCAGGGAATGAGGTCGCCCGATTGGTTCCTATCATCCCCATCAAATAGAAAGGATAAATAAAATGGCAGATACCGAAGCCCTCAAGGATTTCCTGGGAATTCCCCGTAAACTAATTCCATGGTTCCCGACCATTAATGACGAACTGTGCAGCAATTGTGGCTTGTGCGTCAAGGCCTGCAAGCACGGCACGTACACTTTCAGTGATAACTCAGATAAAGTCATCGTCACCAACCCCTACCACTGCGAAGTGTATTGCGAAAGTTGCCGGTTCCAGTGTCCGGAGAACGCGATTTCGTTCCCGGACCGCAAGACGATCAAACTGGTCTTCAAAGAACTGCGTAAGCAGTATCCACCAGCCGCATAATTCACTAATTCAAGGAGTACCCTATGTCTGAAGAAAACCTACCTCGATTTGTGCAGTGTATGTGCCGGGGCGACTGCCCGGGCTTTACTCAATTGAACGTTTGGAGTCTAGTGAACTACGTTCGCAATGAATTGGATGTGGAATATACCATCGTTCACCCGCAGTTGTGCGTGGACGACGGTGACCGTTTTTGGCAGGACATTGCCAAACCTGGCGTGACCTACGTCGTCGGTGGCTGTGACCCCAAGATGCAGCGCAAGATGTATAAAGATGCACTGGCCGCGGTAGGCGCGGATTTTGATAAGCAGATTATCGCACTCGACCTGCGCAATATGCCGACCGAAGAGGCCATGCAGAAAGTCGCGGCTGCGTTTGAAAAGCTCAACGCTTCCCAGGCTTAACATCACAACTGGGCTGGACATCAGCGTTGAGCCGATGTCCAGCCATAGGTTTTTGTTCCCCTACAATCAGAAATTGGTGATAGCGAATAAGGAGCATTTATGAAGCAGGAAAATACAAAAGCAGGATTGACTTATTACCTCACGGTGACTTGTGAAGACGAAACGCACGGCCGGGGCCTGCGTGGGCATGGCTTTGAGCCGCTAGCACAAAAAAGGAATATGAAATATGCAGCCACATCCCAATCGAGGAATTGAAAACCGGTTATTATTATCGCTTGCTTTAACGGGTCTGATCTTTATCGTTGAAGTGGTTGGCGGTATTTGGACGGGCAGCCTGGCGCTGCTCTCTGACTCGGCCCATGTCTTCCTGGATTTGTTCGCTCTGGGGCTGAGCTTTTTAGCTTTGCGCCTTTCTGCTCTCCCGGCCGACGATGCTCACACTTACGGTTACCATCGCCTGGAGGTGCTGGCGGCCTTGGCGAATGGCCTGACCCTGGCCTTCATTTCGGTAGGCATATTCTATGAAGCCTGGCAGCGCTGGCAGGTTCCCACTGAAATCAAGAGCAAGGAGATGCTGATAATTGCGGTAATTGGTCTGGTAGTGAATGGCATCGTCGCTTTTATTTTGGGTGGACATAACCACGGTGATGAATCGCCCCATAAACAGGAAGATGTTAATGTCAAGAGCGCTTTTCTGCACGTGTTGGGTGACGCAATTTCATCGGTGGGCGTCATCCTGGCAGCCCTGATCATCTGGAAAACTGGATGGCAGTGGGTGGACGCACTGACAAGTGTATTGATCGGTGTGATCATCTTGGTGAGTTCCTGGCGTATCCTGAAAAGCTCGCTGCACATTTTAGTCGAGGGTGTGCCGGCAGGAATAACACTCTCGAAAGTTGGTGAGGCCATGGAAACAGTTCCGGGCGTGACCGGGGTGCATGATTTGCACATCTGGAATATTTGCTCCGGGCATGTCGCCTTGAGCGCTCATGTTGTTGCCACCGACCAGCCTCTGTCTGAAAGTGAAGGCTTGATGGCTGAGCTTAAGCGCCGCCTGAGCACCTTCGGTATCGAACACACCACCATCCAGTTTGAATGCAGCTCCTGCGAGCAAGGTATAGTTACCTGCACAGAACGTGCATCGTAAATCGCATGAGAAATATCCTTGAGGAGTTCAGTGACGTATTCTTTTGAATTTCCTTCGCGTTCTTTGCGCTCTTCGCGGTTAAAAGGGGTTTTTGCAGCGGACTCAATAATTGTATGGCAACACAAGGGAGAATAGGCAATGAACATTACGAACTTTCTACTGAATCTCTTACAAGGCGGTCTGGGCAACCTGGCGGCCTACCTGGCAGCGCACGTGCTGTTATGCCTGGTTCCGGCCTTCTACATTGCCGGGGCGATGACGGCGCTCATCCCCAAAGAGTCCGTCACCCGCTTTTTGGGCCGCAACACCCCCAAGTACGTTTCCTACCCGGCGGCGGCGCTGGCTGGCTCGGTGCTGGCGGTGTGTTCATGTACCATTGTGCCGCTGTTTGCCGGAATCTACAAGAAGGGCGCCGGACTCGGCCCGGCAATCACCTTCCTGTTCTTCGCTCCGGCGGCTAACATCCTGGCGCTGGTTTACACCGGCGGGGTGATCGGTCTCGACCTGGCTTTTGCCCGCCTGTTCCTCTCGCTGGCCTTTGGGATCGGCATCGGTCTGATCATGGCGCTGATCTTCAGCCGCTCGGATATTGCTCACGATAAGGCCACAGATGTCATGTTTGCCGGCCAGAGTAACAAGGGCATGCGCCGCGCCGCCCTGGCGTTCCTGCTGATCCTGGTCGCCCTGCTGCTCTCGGGTACGCTCAAAGTCGGCCTGCTGACCAATTCCTACGCCCAGCTCACGCTGCCCATTCCGGGGGTGGATCGCTTCCAGGACTTCCTCTACCGCCTAGCGCCATATAACGCGGCCAAAGGCGAGGAGGGCGTCACCGCTCAGGGGGCGATCCTGATCGGGCTGTTGGCCATGATCGGCCTGACTTCCTGGAAGGGGATGGAGAACATCCACGCTGGCTTCACCCGCTGGACCTGGATCGCCCTGGGATTGGTCGGCCTCACATTGCTAACCGCCGCCCTTGGCATTCAGCCACACGCCGGCGGGCTGGATATCCTGTTCACGGGCAAGTTCTTCGGCGTGCTGCTGGCGCTGGGGGTATTGGGCTGGCTGCTGCGCAAGCAGTTGAGCGAGGACGAACAGCGCGACTTTCTGTGGGAGTCGTGGCGCTTCGTGAAGCAGATCTTCCCCTTGCTGGTGGTAGGCGTGTTTACGGTTGGTATGATTCGCGTGATCATCCGCCCGGAGTGGATCGAGGCCCTGGCAGGTCAAAACACCCTGCTGGGCAACCTGGCAGGCGTGATCTTTGGTGTCTTCATGTACTTCCCCACCCTGGTGGAGGTACCGATTGCCAAAATGTTCCTCAGCCTGGGTATGCACCGCGGCCCGCTGCTGGCTTACCTGATGGCTGACCCCGAACTGAGCTTGCAAAGCATTCTCATTACAGCCACCATCATCGGGCGGCAGAAGGCGTGGGTGTACGTGTTCTGGGTAGCGCTGTTCAGCACCCTGGCTGGGCTAATCTACGGCTCGTGGATAGACGGGACCAGCCTGGGGCTGCTTGTGCTCTACCTGGCGCTGTTCCTGGCCGCGCTGGCGGGGGTGTTGTGGTGGGCAAACCGCCGCAACCAGTCTCGGGCTGTTGCGCAAGGTGTGACAACGGATTGAGGTTTCAACGGGCTGTCTCAGCCCGAAAAATATTCACTATTAAATTTATGGAGGTACCATGCTTACAATCAAAGTTCTTGGACCTGGCTGTGCTAACTGCAAGAAGGTGGAAGCCATTGCCCGGCAGGCTGCAGAAACGATGGGACTGCAAGCTGAGTTCATAAAAGTCACCGATTACAATCAGATCACGGGATATAACATTATGTCCACGCCGGGGTTAGTTATTAATGAAAAACTGGTGTGCGCAGGTCGCATTCCTTCCCCGTCGGAGGTGACCACCTGGCTGGTAAATGCGTTGAGTTAGCATGAAACGCAAGGTGCTTTTCCTGTGCACCGGAAACTCGTGCCGGGCGCAGATGGCGGAGGCGATTGTCAACGCGCGTTTGGGTGACCAATGGGAAGCGGTGAGCGCTGGGACGAACCCAACTGGCTACGTCCACCCAAAGGCGCTGGAAGCGCTGGCCGAGACCGGCATTCAGCATGAGGGCCGCTCGAAGCTGGCCGATGAATTTCGAGGCACGGATTTCGGGATGACATCGGGCGCGAAATCATTTCGTTGATTGGAGTCTTATGCAAATTGACCTGTTGTATTTCGATGGCTGTCCCTCCTGGCAGAGTGGGTTGGAAAACCTGAAAGCTGCGTTGGCTGCGGAGGGCAGTCAGCCGGAAATCCGTTATTCACATGGATGGGCAGGATGGGCAGGATAAAAGGGGGGGAATAAGAAATCCTGTATATCCTGTCTATCCATGTTTGACTTCCTGGCTTCTGGTGAAACGCTTGTATTCGAGTATTCACATGGATGGACAGGATAAAAGGGGGGGAATAAAATATCCTGTATATCCTGTCTATCCATGTTTGACTTTCTTCTGGTGCGGGTGGAAGATAATGCCGAGGTGGCGCGCTTGCGCTTTTTAGGATCGCCATCGTTTCATGTCAACGGAGCGGAACTGTGGCCAGAACAGTGTGATACGCATGCGCTAAACTGTCGGCTGTATCCCACATCGCAAGGTATTAAGGGTACGCCTACCGTACAAATGTTGCAGGAAAAATTACGCGCGCTTAATCTTACAAGCGATTGAGTATTTTTGAGAGGCAAAAATTACGCATGCCGATACCCAAATCGAAACGACGTCGTCATGAACCCTCACGCCTACCGCAGTTCTTAATCATAAGTGGCGTCATTCTGCTGGCTGTCATGATCCTGGTCTTAAAGCAAGACAGGACGTCTGATGCTTCCTCTCTGTCCACCTCCGCCGATATGCCTGAAGCACAGCTTGACCGCGCTTTGCAAGCCGGGCAGCCCACCCTGGCTTTCTTCCACTCCAACAACTGCCAGCAGTGTATTGTGATGATGGAGACCGTAGCACAGGTGTCCTCTGAATTTGCCGCTTCGGTGGCGCTGGTGGACGTCAATGTGTACGACGAGAACAATGCCGCGCTGCTGAAAAGAGTTGGCTTGCAGTATATCCCAATGCTGATTTTCTATGACCATACCGGGAAAGAGCAGGTCTCTGTTGGGGTGATGGAAGCTGAGCAATTACGCCAGACTCTGGCAGCTTTGGCTGGAGGAGATTGAAATGATCTTTGATCCAACCTCGCTGCAAACCGTTTCCTTGTTGGCGTTTGTTCTGGTCTTTCTGGGGGGTGTGGTCACCAGCATCGGGCTGTGCAATATCGCCACCATCCCGCTGATCGTTGGCTATGTAGGTAGCAGCCATAACCTGTCGCGCCCCCGCTCCTTCATCCTCTCGTTGGTTTTTGCCATCGGCCTGGCGCTCACTTTCATACTGCTAGGCGTGGCGGCTGCTTTGATTGGCGGATTGATTGGGGCGGCCACGCGTTGGTGGTATTACCTGGTGGCGGCAATTTGCTTCGTCATTGGGCTGAACATGCTCGGCGTACTGAACATCCAGCTTCCTGCGACAGGAAATCGCTCGTGGTTCGGCGGCTTGCGTGAGCGCATCGGGCTGAAAGGCATCCCCGGTGCGCTGGCATTAGGGTTGGTTTCCGGCCTGGTGGCTTCACAGTGCGCCACGCCCGTGCTGGCTGCCATCCTGACCTATGTGATGGCCAAAGGTGCCATGCTGTACGGCGCGGCTCTGCTGTTCGTCTATGCATTGGGGCGCGGCGTACCGGTGGTGCTGGCTGGAACATTTGCCGGTGTTCTCAAAGGTGTTCGTTCCCTGGGACGCTGGTCCGGGATCATGGAAAAGGCCGGCGGCGTGATTATCCTGCTGGTTGGCTTATACTTTTTATGGATCGCGTGAACCGTAAGGTTGTTGCCGGGGTTTTCTTCCTCCTTGCGATTACACTCATCCTGTTAAGCTACTTCCTGTAGCAGAAAGCTGTTCAATCGGGATGGTTTGCTCCACGACCACCATTGGCCTTGAACGGCCAGCCCGCACTCTTGTTCTTCAACAACGAACGCGGGTGCGAGTGTGCTCATCGTCTATCGCCATGCAGATGCCCAACTCTCTGCCTGGCAATCATGGTAATCAAGGTCCGAGTTCCCATTATTCTAATCGACATTGAACGCCGCCACGATCTGGCACGGGAATATCAAGTGATCCGGGCTGCTATCCTCCTATTGCTCGATTCGGCAGGTGAGATAGTTTGGCGGCAGGATGAAGTAGCCAGTGATGAATACCCATTTGATCTGAAAGCAGTGGAAGCGCAGATTGAAATATTTAATATACTATCGTTCACATTTCCGCTGATGCCGGGATAAGAATTGCTCTAAAGATGCCGGCTCCTTTAATCGGGAAGATTGGTAGTTCTTCCAAAGGCAAGACGATCATCGGCCATCTGCAGTCTGATGGATATTAGGTCATTGGTTTGACATTAAGGGCTACACAATGGACCTTGTTCACTTGACAAATCAGGATAAAGTAGTATAATACAATCTGTATTGAAGCATATTCTAGAACCAATTATGGATAAACAGATTTTCTCAAACGAACAGTTGTCAGATTTAGCGCGTTGGTTGAAAGTGATTTGCGAACCACGTCGCTTGCTGCTGCTGGAAAAAATCATTGAGGGCGTGCAGTGTAACTGTGACATAGGCGATGCTTTGCTAATGGCGCCTAATCTCACTTCCCATCACTTGGGAATTTTGCGTGAAGCGGGTTTGGTCGATGTTGAACGAGATTCAGTTGATGCCCGCTGGGTATATTATTCGGTCAACCTGAAGGCGATGAAGGAATTAATGGATGTATTTGGCGATTTCTTTGATCCTGATCGCATTCAACCGCGCCGTTCGAGCTGCGGTCCACAGGCAATGGATGATCACCGCTTAAAATTATTTATACCCCAACATCCCGAAGGTTTGGGTAGATAGGTCAAGGCGCTTGATAAAAACCTTCGGGATGGTTTTTGTTTTTGCTTGGATACTTCAATGGAGGTTGAAATAACATGGGCGATATGGATATGAATTACAAAGGAGAATTTATGTTTTCAAAAACGCTAAACCCGCCTGACGTGCAGATCTTTGACCCGCCGATGTGCTGCCCGACCGGTCTTTGTGGGCCGGCCTTGGATCAGACTCTGCTGGATGTGAATGAGATGATTTTAGGTTTACAAAAAGAAGGCTACCAGGTGGAACGCTATCAGATGACGGCCAATCCCCAAGCCTTTTTAAGCCAGCCAGAAGTCATGCGGCTGGTGCGTGAAAAGCAGATGGCTGCACTGCCTATCGTTATCGTTGGCGGGCAGATCGTTACCGAGGGTATATACCCAAAACTGGCTGAAATCCAGAAAAAACTTAATGGAGGCAAGTAATATGACAACCGATTATATCTTCTTCTCCGGCAAAGGCGGCGTCGGCAAGACCTCAATGGCCTGCACCCACGCGGTTCGCATGGCCGGGGAAGGGAAGAAAACCCTCATTGTTACCACTGATCCTGCCTCCAACCTGGCTGATGTCTTTGAGCAACCCATTGGCCACCAGATTACCCTGATCCAGGGCATGCCGAATTTGTGGGCGATGGAGATTGATCCGGACACAGCCGCACAGGAATACCGCGAGCACGCCCTGGCGCCCATCCGTGAGTTGTTTCCACCCCAGATGGTTCAGGTGATCGAGGAACAGATGAGCGGTCCCTGCACGACCGAAGTAGCCTCCTTCGACCGATTCACGGATTTTTTAGAGGCACCGCAATCGAATAGACAGGGCTATGACGTGGTAATTTTCGATACCGCCCCAACGGGACATACGCTGCGTCTGCTGGAACTACCGTTCGAATGGAGCCAGTCGATTGACATGGCCAGCCAGGGCAGCGGGCAAACCTGCATCGGTCCGACCGCTGCCATTCAAGACGCAAAGCAAAAATATGAACGTGCCATGAGTACATTACGCGATGCAGGGCAGAGTACGTTTATTTTTGTACTGCATCCCGAGGCAATCGCAATCAAAGAAACCAGGCGCTGCATTCAGGAGTTGAGCAAGCTGGGCATTCACAATTACCGGCTGATCATCAACGGCATCATCCCGGAAAACGCAACTTCGAATGCGCTGTTTGCCGCACGAGCGAAGATGCAGAAGGGGTATATGGAGCAAATCGAGCTGGAGCTTCCATTGCCGGCCCAATTTATGTGGCTGTTATCGGGCGAAATTAAAGGTATTCAAAAGTTACAGGAGGTCGCCGCTCTGTTTTTCGATGGGAAGCCGATGCAAAACCCGATTGAGAGTCAGATAGGCGCATTGTTAACAAAAACGGCAGCTATCTCGCCATTGGCTTTAAACCGAATCCTGCCCAACGGGAAAGGAAGGACGCTCTTCTTTGCCGGTAAAGGTGGTGTTGGCAAAACCGTAGCCTCCTGTATTACAGCCGTGTGGCTGGCTCGCCAAGGCCACCGTACTCTTTTGTTGACAACCGACCCGGCGGCACACATTGGCGATGTAATGGAAGTTCCGGTTGGGGATCAGGTAACCCAAATTCCTGGTATCCAAAATCTGTGGGCTGCGCAAATTGATCCCAAAGCAGCCGCGGCGGAATACCGGGCGCGTATCCTGTCTGATGCGCGCCAGCGCGGGCGCACGGAAGATGCCGTCCGGGTGATGGAAGAAGAGCTAGATTCACCCTGCACAGAAGAAATGGCTGCCTTTGACCGGTTTATCGATTTTGCCTCGCAGCCGGATTGGGATGTCATCGTGTTTGATACCGCGCCTACCGGTCATACTCTGCGTCTGTTGGAATTGCCCGTAGATTGGAGCCAGCAGATCGAGATTAAGGCGTTTGCTTCGGTAGAAACCTCCGCCAGTAACGATCAGACCAAGCAGAGATTTGGAAAAGTGATCGAGATGATGCAGGACCCGGCGCGCAGCACGTTTGCGTTTGTTATGTACCCGGAGGCCACACCAATTCTGGAGGCTGAACGGGCGATTCGAGAGCTGAAAACGGTAGGTATCCAGCTTGGGTTGGTAATTGCCAACCAGGTGATTCCAGTCGACCAGGCGGATACGGCCTTTACCCAATCCAGACGGGATATGCAGGAAACGTACCTGGATGAAATTCAAAAGCGTTTCCCGGTTCCGGTGGTTCAGATCCCGTTAATGCCGTATGAAATCAAGGGTTTGAAGACCTTAGCCGAGCTAGGAGAGACCATTTTTACCCCCTGAACCAGAAAGCCCAGACTTCCGAAGTCTCGGAGACTTCGGAAGTCTGGGGTGGGTCTATGCGGAAAGGGGCCATCTCCCCCCCTGAAGGGGGGGCTGGGGGAGGTCAAAAAAAAAACAGACCCACCCCTACTCACTTTGAATAATGGAGGATAGAATGACAGAAACAACATGGAATGATCTAGAGATTACCCTAAGATCGGGGGTCATGCAGACCGCCAAACAGTTTGCCGAAACACTCGCATATACGGCTCAATTCCGTGAATTTGAGCAATCGTATTCCAGCTTTCGTCAGGATGCAGAAGCGCAGAATGCCATCCGGGAATTTCAGGAGAAGCAAACTTCGTTGAGGGCATTGCTGATGCTGAATGCTGTGAGTGAATCGGACCGGCAGAACTTAGAAGTGTTACAAGAGCACATCTACCGGCAGCCCTCCGTCCTGAAGTATACCCAAGCTCAAGAAGAGTTAGCAGCGACATGCCAGCAGATCGGCGATCTTTTATCCGAAACAATCGG
>Ga0315273_10010061_pt1 | contig 12034 bp, 3 predicted proteins | sample YL17G02_0_MG_FD_205753 | JGI IMG/M metagenome (GOLD analysis project Ga0315273, IMG submission 205753) | Sediment microbial communities from Yellowstone Lake, YNP, Wyoming, USA - YL17G02_0 | ecosystem: Environmental > Aquatic > Freshwater > Lake > Sediment | place: USA: Wyoming | collected... | reverse complement strand
GCCCAGGACTACCGAGCTCGAGTGCAGGGCTCGGTGCAGGACGAGAGCCAGGCAGCGTTGCCAGGCGCCACCGTCACGCTCGTCAACGAAGGGACTGGCGCGAAGGTCTTCAAGGTCAGTGACGCGCTCGGCCGCTTCTTGTTTGACTTCGTGGAGCCCGGGACCTACAGCGTCTTCGCGGAACTGACGGGGTTCAAAAAGGCGGAGCGCAAGAGCATCCGGGTGCAACAGCGCGGCGACGTGACGGCCAACCTGACGCTTCAGATCGGAACCGTGGCCGAGACGGTGACGGTCATCGCGGAGACGACGCAAGTGCAGCTGAACACCAGCACGGCCCAGGTCACGCTCGAGCGCCAGCTGATCGACCAGGTGCCGCTGGCCGGGCGCAACCCGTACAGCCTCGCCATCCTGGAGCCCTCCTTGAACCCGGGCGTCGGCACGACGGCCAACGAGAACCGGCCGTACCACCACGCGTTCGCGAGCGACTATGACGCGGGCGGCGGCACGCGGAGAGGCAATGACGTGATGCTCGACGGCGTGCCCCTCGGGTTGAGTTACAAGACGGCCTACACGCCGGCGATGGACGCGGTCGAGGAAATTACGATCTCCAAGACCAGCGTGGACGCCGAGAACGGCCACAGCCTGGGCGGGATCATCAGCCTGAACATGAAGTCCGGCACGAACGTGATGCGCGGGTCCGGCTACGCGTTTTTCCGAGACCCGAGCATGAACGCGCGGGCCGACCCCACGATCGCCATCACGCCGGGCCAGGACACCAAGGCGCTGCGGGGCACGGAACTCCAGTTGCTGGGCGCCACGCTGGGCGCGCCGATCCGGAAGAACAAGATATTCAGCTTCACTGCCTACGAGCACTGGAACGACAAGCGGCCGATCAGCTACGTGAGGACCGTGCCCACCCTGGCTGAACGCAGCGGCGACTTCAGCCAGTCGGTGCTCAACGGCAAAGTGCGCACCATTTATGACCCGTTCTCGTCGGTGCTCAATCCCTCCACGGGCAGGGTCGTGCGCACAGCCTTCACGAACAACATCATCCCGCTGTCGATGCAGGACGCCACCGCGCTCAAGATGCTGCAGGAGATGCCGAAACCGAACGTGGCGGGCAACGTCGACAACCTGCAGTACAGCGTCTACGACCAGACACAGTACTGGAATCTCTCCGAGCGCGTGGACGTGAACTTCACCGACAACTGGAAGATGTTCGTCCGCTACGGGCAGTTCAAGGCGAATCTCTACCAGCAGAACCCGACCGACGCCGGGTTCTTCCCGCTGTCTGGCAGCAACCGCTACGGCATGAGCATCGCCGCGGACTCGGTGTGGGTGATGTCGCCCAAGACCACCCTCAACGTGCGCGGGAGCTTCAACAACCTGACCGATGAGTTCTACAATCCGTCGCTCCTGCTCGGAGCGGAAGGGCTCGCGAACTACTGGCCCACGCCCTGGTACTCGTCGCTCTACAACAGCGGCTACGTGTACTATCCGGCGCTCGACGTGGTGTCGGGCACCAGCAACACCGTGACCACCAACCGGCTCGGACGCCAGGGCCGCGAGTGGTGGCAGCATCCCAAGTCGTGGGTCGCATCGGCGCGCATGAACTGGTACGAGGGCCAGCACAGCATGAAGTTCGGCGGCGAGGTGCGCTCGTACTACGGGAGCGCCGCGCGATTCGAGCCGATCAACCTCACGTTCAACTCTGCGCTGACCGCCAACAGTTCCGACAGCCCCGACATCGTGAACTCCGGCAACCAGTGGGCGTCGTTCATGCTTGGGGCCATGGATAGCGGGACCAGCGCCCGACTCGTGCCGCTGCAGACTCCGGATCTCCGCGGCTTTGCGGCCTATGTCCAGGACGACTGGCGCGTGAGCGACCGTCTCACGCTCAATGTGGGTTTGCGCTGGGAATACGAGCCTGGCCCGATCGATGCGAACAACCGCCTGTCGGCGCGTTACGATCTCACCTCGCCCATCCCCGAAATGCAGACGACGCCACCCACCATGAACGCGCAGGCGCTCACGCTCATGGCCAGCAAGGGGTACAGCTACAGCTACACCGGAGCGTGGATCTTCGCCACCGCGGACAACCCCAACGCGTGGCACGCGACGTGGAAGAACTTCCTGCCTCGGGTCGGCCTGAACTACCGGCTGCAGGGGGACTCGGTCGTCCGGTTCGCCTACGCGCGCTACATGAGGGCCACCAGCGATGTGCGGGAGACGCTGGGCGACTTCGTCACCCAGTACTCCGGGTTCGCCCAGACCACCACCGCGCTCGGCCTCGCCACCGGGGTGCCCCAGCAGACGCTGGCGAATCCCTACCCGGCGAACAACCCGGTGACCGAACCGTACGGTCAGGCCTACGGCAGGTACACCAACCTCGGCGGCACGATGAGCCTCGACCAGTATGAACAGCGCCCGCAGATCAACGACCGGTTCAATGTCTCGTACCAGCGCAAGATCTGGATGGGCATCATCACCGACATCAGCTACTTCTACAACCGCGGCTCGCGCGTGCCGTACAACGTCAACCTGAACATGATGGACCCGGCGTTCAGGTACGAGCAGAAGACCGTCCTGAACACCCAGGTGCCCAACCCGTTCAAGAACTACCTGACGGTTGACAAGTTTCCGGGGTCGCTCCGCAACCCCACCACCGTCAGGCTCGACAGCCTGCTGGTGCCGTACCCGCAGTACGGCGCGATCACGCAGACCAATACAGACGGCAATCTCGCCAAGACGCACACCTTCGAAATTCGTGGCCAGCGACCGTTCACCAAGGGGTTGAGCGTCCTGGCGTCCTACGCGTACAACAACGAGAAATCGCAGCAGTGGTTCGACGACCTCGCCAACTACAAGGTGCTCACCAGCGGCGGCAAGGACGGCTGGGAGTGGCGGCCGGTCCAGAACGTGCCGCTCCACCGCTTCACGGCGGCCGTCACGTGGCAGATACCGATCGGCAAGGACCGCCAGTTCCTGACGACCATGCCGACGGCCCTCGATTGGGTCATTGGCGGCTGGCAGTACACCCTCACCAGCCGTTCGTACTCGGGACGCCCGCTGCTGTTCGCCAACAGTTATGTCGTGACTGGAAACCCCAAGCTCGACAAACCCACGCGCGACCGATGGTTCGATACGAGCATGTTCGCCGTGCTCCCCGACACCAACACGCCACGCACCAACCCGTGGGTCTACGCGGGGCTCAACGGGCCGGGGTGGAGCGTCACTGACATGACGCTGACCAAGATGTTCCGCTTCGGGTCGAAGTACCGGCTCGAGGCGCGCATCGAGGCCTACAACGCGTTCAACACCATCACTTGGGAAGATCCGGATCTCGTCATCGCCAACACCGCGACGTTCGGCAAGGTGACGCGCAAGCGGGTTGACGGCAACGGCCGCGAGCTTCAGATCGGCTTGCGGTTCATCTTCTGATCATGTCCTGATTCGGCCGAGTGACCGATCCCGGGAGCGTCCGGAGCGCCCCGGGATCGGTCGACGCCGTTCCCGCCCTGTAATGGTATGAACCGACGAGCCGCGCTGCGCACCCTTCTCACCGGCGCCGGCGCACTGGCCGGGGCGGCACTCGTGCCACGGTCTGGCTTCCCGGGTCCGGCCCAATCGAACGCGCCCATTGCCACGACGACCTCAGGCCGGATCCGGGGGCTCCTCGATTCCGGCATCAACGTCTTCAAAGGCGTCCGCTATGGCGCGGATACGGCCCCACGGCGCTTCCTCCCGCCCGTGCCGCCGACTCCCTGGATCGGTGTGCGCGACGCGATGGAGTTCGGACCGGTGGCGCCGCAGCCGACCGGAGACAAGACATGGGTGCTCGGTGAAGACTGCCTGCACCTGAACGTCTGGACGCCCGGCCTCCGCGACGCGGGCACACGGCCGGTGATGATCTGGTTCCATCCGGGCGGCTACTCCAGCGACACCAGCAATCGCATCGAGACAGATGGCGCCCGCCTGAGCCGGCGCGGCAACCTCGTCGTCGTGACGGTCAATCACCGGCTGAACGCGTTCGGCTACCTCTACCTCGCCGAGTTTGGCGGGCCGGACCTTGCCGACTCGGGCAACGCAGGCATGCTCGACCTGGTGCTCGCGCTGCAATGGGTCCGCGACAACATCGCCGAGTTCGGGGGCGATCCCGGGAACGTGACGATCTTCGGCCAGTCGGGCGGCGGGGCCAAGTGCGCCACGCTCATGGCGATGCCAGCGGCCGCAGGGCTGTTCCATCGGGTGTGGACGATGAGCGGCCAGCAGATCACCGCGAGCCGCGTGACGACGGCGACGGCCAACGCGCTGCAGCTCATCGAGGCGCTGGGGGGCCGCGAGCGGGTTGCCGATCTCAGGTCGCTCCCGATGGACCAACTCGTGAAGGCAAGCCGCGCGTCCCGGTACTTCGGGCCGGTGAAGGACGGCCGTTCCCTGGTGCGGGATCCGTTCGACCCGGACGCGCCGACGCTCTCGGCGCACATCCCCATGGTGCTCGGCAACACGCGCGACGAGACGCGAACGCTCATCGGCCGCGGCGATCCGTCGCTGTTCGAGCTGACCTGGGAGACGCTGCTGCCAAGGCTCCAGGCCAACTCGCCATTCATGGGGGATCTGGACCGTGCGCAGGTCATCGCGACCTACCGGAAGATGTACCCGGCGTTCGTGCCCGCCGACGTCTTCTTCGCGGCGACCACAGCTTCCCGATCCTGGCGAGGCCAGGTGATCGAAGCAGACCGGCGAGCCGCGTCGGCCGAGAGCACCCGACGCACGTGGGTGTTCCAGCTTGACTGGGGCACGCCCGTCGATGGCGGCAAGTGGAAGGCGCATCACGGGCTCGACGTGCCCCTCGTGTTCGACAACGCGTCCCTGGCGCCTCACATGGTCGGAACCGGCCCCGCCGCCCAGCGCGTGGCCGATCAGATGAGCGACGCGTGCATCGCGTTCGCCCGAACCGGCAATCCCCACACGAGGGCCATCCCCGCATGGCCGACCTTCGACCTCTCGCGACGTGCCACGATGGTGTTCGACGAGGCCTCGGAAGTGGTCGACGATCCGCGCGGAGGCGAGCGCCGGCTGTTCAGTCAGGTGCCGTACGTTCAGCCTGGCACGTAAGGCGCACCCGCCGGAGGCGCGCTGAAGGGAGCCCTGTGATGACCCGTGTCTGGCTGCGCCGATGCTGGCTGACCTGTCTCCTCGTCTTGCTGGCCGGAACGGGCGGCGGTGCGCAGTCGCCGGCACCGGGCCTCCTCTTCTACCTGTCGGCAAGCCACTCTCTTACCGCCGACTGGGCTGCTGGCGGAGACCCCGAGCCCAACTTCGCCAGCGACGTTCAGGTTGTCGCCGACGGCGCAATCGGCCCCGGCGTGCAGTGCGGCCACACGCAGGTCTTCTCGTACCGCGCGCCGGGCAACATCTATGCGGAGCGGGGCACGCTGGCGTTCTTCTGGCGCTCGCGCGAAGCGGTTGCCGGGACGCCGTTTCCGGTCTTCCGCGTCGGCTACGGCGATCACTCCAGCTGGGACATGACCTGGATGCGGATCGACTACAACGGCAAGCCCGGCTTCGACGCCTTTGTCACTGACGCGAACCTGGCGCGCACGCGCGTGTCGTACGCCATGCCCGGCTTTCCCGGTCCGAAACAATGGGTCCACCTCGCGCTCGCGTGGGACGAGACGCGCGGCATCCGCTTCTACGTCAATGGTCAGATGGTGGCCAGCCAGGACGGTCAGGCTATCTTCTCGGCCGCGCTCGACCAGTTCGGCCCTCACTCGCGCGTCATCAGCCCCTACCAGGTGCAGAGTGCGTACAACTTCGTGCGAGGCGGCGACATCGACGAACTGCGCATCTACGATCGGATGATCGGCGACGAGAACGTCGCGGCTCTCGCGCGCGGCGACGCGTCTGGCGCCATGCCCCCGCTCAACCGGACGCTCGCCGAGCGGCAGTGGCGCGACCAATGGTGGTACCAGTACGGCTGGAATCGCGCCGGCGACCCGCCGCCGGCGCTCGACGCGCAGGCGGTGCGCATCCGGAAGGTCGAGATCCACGACGTCTACGACGTGAAGCGCTGGTGGTGGAAGGGCACCGATGGCATTCGTGAGACGACCTGGCCGGGCGTCTACAACCGCTCGCGCCTGCCCGGCCGCAACGACTACTTCCAATTGCCCGACTGGGACTGTTACTCGGTCTCTGGTGAGTCCGTACAGTTCGCGATGCCAGACGAGCCGTGGAACCACCTCGAGGTCAGCGGCGCGGCGTTCGGGTCCTTTGCGCTCGTGCCCTCGGGCGTCAAGCCTCCGGATCCGACGGCTCCCCCGTCTACCGGGCGCCCGGTCGAGGTGACGCCGCTTTTCGAGCGGCCGAAAGGGCAGGAGCGCACGTTCCACCGGCTGGATCGGCCGGTGACAGGCCTGCAGGTACGATTCACCAACGTCGAGCGAGAGACGCCCATTGGCGAGTTCGCCGCCTACTACGTCGGTGCCGGGAATGAGCCGGCAGGGACCGCCGTACTGAGCTACCGGCTCACGGCCCAGGTCGAGCCTCGCTACCCGAGCGTGCAGCAGGCCCTGACGTTTCTCAACGGACGCTACCCGACGGACGCGCGCACGACGATGGTGGGCCTGCCGGCCGGTTCGGGTGTGCCGCGGATCAGTCGCGGGCCGCAGCCGGCCGGCCTGCCCATCGTGCACATCCTCATCCCCTCGGATTTCAGAGACGCACCGTTCGGGGCCTGGCGCGGGAACAACTCCTACACATGGACAAACCTGGATGGCGGCCTCGACGGCATCGCCATCGATCTGCCGCCCCTGAAGGTCTTGCCCACACACGGGGAGCTCTTCCCGATCAACATCTCGGTGAGAGACCCGTTGTGGCCGCTGCGGTCGATGCTCGACTTCAGCTTCACGGTTAGACCTGGCGAGGCGCACACGCTGTGGCTGGATCTGCGGGACCGCATCCTGCCCCGGGGCGCGGGCCTGTACCTGACGCTGGCGGGGGCCGGCGGCGATTTCGGATCCGCCGCTCTGGAAGGCGCCGCGGTCAGGCTGATCTTCAAGTCCGCGAAGGCGGCGAAGGCCGAGCATGTGCTCGACCGATTCACCCAGGTCCGCGACAACTTCGCGCACATCATCGAAGAGCGGCCCAACACGCGCAGGCTGTCGCTCTACACCCGTTTCGAGACGGACCTGACCGATCTGCTGGCGGTCGATCCCGAGAACCCGCGCGGGCGCGAGTACTGGTACGAGTACAACCGCGAGCAGCCGCGCCCCGAGATCCCGCTGTCGCCGACGCCGCCGGGCACGCCGCGCTGGGCCGCCAGGCAGGTCGAGTACCTGCGCTACGTCAAGAGGTTTGTCAATTGGTTCATCGATCACCGGCAGCTTGCGAACGGCGAGTTCGGCGGTGGCCTGTCGGATGATGGCGACCTGACGAACTGGTGGCCGGGCACGGCGATGATGGGCGTGGCGCCGGAGCGGATCCGCGCATCGCTCTTGCGCGAGTTGGACGCGTTCTACGACCAGGGGATGTTCGCCAACGGCCTCTCCACGATCCAGACCGACGAGCTCCACAGTTACGAGGAGGGCATCCAGGTGCTCGGGCAGGCACTTCTGCTCGACTTCGGCGGTCCGCAGAGTCTCGAGCGGGCGATGGAGACGGCCCGGGCGATCGAGGAACGGATCACGGCGATCAACGCGGCCGGCCACCGGCACATCACCTCGTCGTACTTCAGCGGCACGCGGGTCGCCACCGACGGGGTCTGGGGCTGGTCCAAGCCTTCGTCGTACCTGATCCTGCATCCGGCGATTGCGCTGGTGGACTACAACGGTGCGCCGCGCGTGAAGCGGTGGCTTGTCGAACTCGCGGACGGATTGCTCGCCCACTACAAGCCCGATGGAACGGGCGGCCGGGTGCTGCGGGCCGCGGTGCGGTTCGAGACTGACGAAGATCAGGCGGCCGCGGGCTCTGATCGCACCTGGCCGCTGCTGTGGGCCGTCTACCGTTGGACTGGAGACCGCAAGTACCTCGCCCCGATACTCGACGCGGGCATCCGGGGGCTGCCGGGCGTCGCGGCCAACGCCCTCGACCTGTTGTCGCTGCGTCGGTCTCTCGGACCGCAGATCCTGGCGGCGGCAAAGACTGGCTCGGACCCGTCGATTCAGCACCTGGCCTGGCAGGTCAGTGGCGACCGAGGCTGGCTCGAAGCGCTCTACGAAGATCAGATCCAGGCTGCAGCCGCGCGCGAGTACATCAACACCCAGGGAAGCCTCTGGACGGATCGCTCGTCGATCAACCACGCCGAGCTGCAGCGCGCCCGGCTTGGCGGCGTGGCACTGACCCGCAACGCCTACGAGCCGGGCCAGGCAATTTCGTGGACGTTCTCCGGAACGCGCGACGACGAGCGCGTGGCCGTGCTCGTGCCGGATGCCACGCCGACACACCTGCGCGTGGTGGCCTGGAATCTCGGTGCCACGCCGGTGCTCGCTCGCATGCGGGGCTGGGACATCGAGCCCGGCTCATGGAAGCTCACCCAGGCAACCGGGCCGGACCCTGACGCACTGCCGGGGGATGGCGCCGCGTCGCGAGCGATCGAATGGGAACGGTCCCGTGAACTGGAGGTGAGCCTTGCGCCGGGAGTGGCGACTGTGCTGGAGTTCACACTCGTGAAGAAAGGTGTGCCGTACTGGACGCGCCCGGACCTGGGCATCGGCGACAAGGACGTTCAGACTTCGGGGCGGCGCATGACCGTGACTGTCCACAGCCTGGGCGCCGTCGCGGCTCCGCCTTCGCGTCTGGTCGTCCGGGATCGCTTCGGCGCCGAACTCGCGCGCGCCCGGGTGCCCGCAATCAAGGCTCCATCCGAATTGAAGCCGGTTGCGGCCCTCGTGAGGCTGTCCTTGCCAGCGGGCGCTAATCTCGATCGCGCGAGCGTCACGATCGAGACCGACTCGAGCGTGCCCGAGATCACGCAGATGAACAACCGTGTGCGCCTGCCGCGCCCGCCGCCGGACCCGGCCGTCAGAGAGCGGCCGCCGACGGATCCAGCGCTCCGCGACCCGGAACTTCCGACGCTCTTCATCGTGGGCGACTCCACCGTGAAGAACCATGGAGCGGGAGACGGATGGGGAGACTTCATCGCGCCGCACTTCGACGAGCGCGGGATCCAGGTGCTCAACTGGGCCATGGGCGGCCGCAGCGCCCGCAGCTTCGTCGAAGACGGCCGGTGGGCCCGGGTTCTCGCCCAGATGAAGGCCGGCGATTTCGTCCTGATCCAGTTCGGCCACAACGACCAGAGCGAGATCACCATGGACCGGGGCACGCTCGCAGGCAGTGGCGAGGAGCGCGAGCGGGTCTACGCGGATTCGACGGGCCGGCCCGTCACGGTCTCGACCTTCGGTCACTACCTGCGCCAGTACCTCCGGGACGTGCGGGCCAGGGGCGCGACGGCCATGCTCTGCACGCCCGTGCCGCGCAACTACTGGCTGGACGACGGGCGGTTCAACAACGTGATGGCCGAGCACGCCGCGCTCGTGCGGAGGATTGCTGGCGAGGAGGGCGTGGGCGTTCTCGATCTCAACGAGACACTGGCTGCCAGTTATGTGGCGCTCGGGCCCGCGGCCGTGTCGTCGCGCTACTTCACTGTGGGCGACGACACGCACACCAATGGTGCGGGCGCGGAGGCGAGCGCCGAGCAAGTCGTGAAGGGCATTCAGGCGCTGGGCGGTCATGGCCTGGCGGCGCACCTGAAGGCCAAGCGTCAGGTGCATCCGTTGAATGGAGGAAACGAGTGAGGCTCGACAGACAATATTCCCGCCGCGCAGCCAGGCCGGCTCTCGTGCTGGCCGTCGCAGTCATGATCCTCCTGGGTGCCGGGACGGACCGCGCGCAGCAGGCGGGCCGTTCCCAGATTCTCGAGGCGATGAAGCGTGCGACGGTCTTCATGGTCGAGAAGGTCAGCACGAACGGCGGATATGTCTGGTCGTACCTGCCGGACCTGTCGCGACGCTGGGGCGAAATGGAAGCTCGCGACACGCAGGTCTGGATACAGCCGCCGGGCACGCCGACGATGGGCCACTTGTTTCTCGACGCGTATCACGCCACGGGAGACGAGTACTACTATCAGTGCGCCGAGAAGGTGGCGGGCGCGCTCATCTGGGGACAGCATCCGGCGGGGGGGTGGAACTACGTGGTGGACTTCGCCGGTGACCGTTCGCTGCGCGACTGGTACGCGACGGTTGGGCGCAACGGCTGGCGGCTCGAGGAGTTCCAGTACTACCGGGGCAACGCGACCTTTGATGACGCGGGAACGGCCCAGGCCTCGAAGTTCCTGCTGCGTCTCTATACCGAGAAGCGGAATCCAGCCTACAGGCCGGCGCTCGACCGTGCCATCCAGTTCGTGCTCGAAAGCCAGTACCCGATCGGCGCGTGGCCGCAGCGCTTTCCGCTCAAGTCCGAGTTCGCGCACCAGGGCAAGCCGGACTACACCTCCTATCTCACGTTCAATGACGATGTGGCGGCCGAGAACATCGATTTCCTCGTCATGTGCTACCAGGCGCTTGGCGACCCGCGCCTCCTCGATCCGATCAACCGCGGGATGAACGCGTTTCTCGTGACCCAGCAGGGGCAGCCGCAGCCAGGCTGGGGCCTGCAGTACACGCCGGATCTGAAGCCGGTTGGCGCCCGTACCTACGAGCCCGACGCGCTCGTCACGCACACGACGGCACGGAATCTCGAGTTGCTCATCCAGTTCTACCGGCTGACCGGTGAGACGAAGTTTCTGGCGCGCATCCCGGAGGCGATTGACTGGCTCGAGCGTGTGACTCTGCCGGCGAGCGTGGCGGGGCAAGGCCGCACGCATCCGACCTTCGTCGCGATCGGCACAAACAAGCCGCTCTTCGTGCACCGCGAGGGATCGAACGTCGAGAACGGCCGGTACTATGCGAACGGCAACCCCGAGAACACGCTCGCGCACTACGGCTCGTTCCGGCGCATCGACGTCGCGGGGCTGAGGACGCAGTACGCCGAAGCGAAGGCACTCCGGCCCGCGGAGGCTGCCAAAGACTCGCCTCTCCGCCCCGGGGCTGGCCTGAGCCGGCTCGCGAAGTACTTCGCCGTAGACCAGCGCGCGAGCGCGACTGCAGACTCTGTGATCTCCAGCCTGAACGCCGAGGGATACTGGCTGGTTCCGCTTGGGACGAACAGTCATCCGTACCGCGGCAAAGGCTCGGCGACCCCGGCCCCGGGCGATTTCTCCCGAACTCACGTCGGGGACGAGACCGACACGTCGCCATTTCCCGACGACAAGATCGTGGGGATCTCGACAGCCGCCTACGTGCGAAACATGAGCGTGCTCATCCGATCGCTGAATGGGACAAGGTGAAGGGTATGAGGGTGATCGCTGGCTGCGTGCCATGGGGCGTGACCGCCGCAATGCTGCTGGCGGGGGCTGGGGCGGCGCAGCCCACGGCGCAGGCTGAGAGGCCCCAGCCGGGCAGCGCTCCCGTCATCTGGTCCATCGATAGCCTCGTGACGATTGGGGGTCAGCACGTCACGATCGCCGGCTCGCCGCGCGTGGTCGAGACGCCTGAGGGCAAAGCGATCGAGTTCAACGGCGCGAGCGACGGCGTGTTCGTCGAGAACAACCCGCTGGCTGGCCTCGACCGCTTCACGATCGAAGTGGTCTTCTCGCCCGCGGCGGACGGCAGCGAAGAGCAGCGCTTCGTTCATATTGAAGAGACCGGCACTGGCAACCGGGCCCTGATCGAGCTACGGATGCTCCCTGGCGCGGCGTGGTGTCTCGACTCGTTCCTGCGCCACGGCGACGCGTCGCTGACGCTCATTGATCGCGCGAAGATCCATCCGTCTGCCAGCTGGCACGTGGCCGCGCTGAGCTTTGACGGGCAGACGATGGCTCACTACGTGGATCGGGTTCGCCAAGGCTCTGGCGGCGTCGCGTTCAAGCCGCTCGGACCCGGGCGCACGTCGATTGGCGTCCGGCAGAATCTCGTGTCGTGGTTCAAGGGCCGCGTCC
>Ga0315273_10010059_pt1 | contig 12036 bp, 8 predicted proteins | sample YL17G02_0_MG_FD_205753 | JGI IMG/M metagenome (GOLD analysis project Ga0315273, IMG submission 205753) | Sediment microbial communities from Yellowstone Lake, YNP, Wyoming, USA - YL17G02_0 | ecosystem: Environmental > Aquatic > Freshwater > Lake > Sediment | place: USA: Wyoming | collected... | reverse complement strand
AATTTCAAAATGCAAATTGGAAGAAAAAGCAAGGACCCTACGGGGCGCACCTGTACTACATTAAGGAAATCCAGAATTAATGCCCCTGGTTTTTGTTTGATTTAAGGACCGCATGGATATATTGTGATAGTAGAGCCTCTGCCGTGTGCGTGAGGGAAGAAAAAATTTTGTGAACCGATAACCCTTAACTTGGGTACTTGATTGCGACAGCCTATGCCAAAGCCCCTCGCGGGGACTGGCGGATCTTTCGCAGAAGTTCCCCCTTTGTTAACGGGTTCCAAAATTTACTTCCCCAACGGCACCGTGGAGGCTTTTTTATTGGGATGAAGGGGTTTCAGCGGGCCATGGATCTTTTCGGCGAGCCGAAGGATAAAGGGGCATCGAAGCCGCAGCCGCTGGCGAGGCGAATGCGTCCGCGAAACCTTGACGAGTTTGTCGGGCAGGAGCACTTCCTGGGCCCCGGGAAGCTTCTGCGGCGGCTTTTGGGGGCCAACCGGCTGACATCGTTGATCTTTTACGGTCCGCCCGGCACCGGAAAGACGGCGCTGGCGCATATCATCGCGGACGAGACGAAGGCCCACGTCGATCGGATCAACGCGACCACGTCGAACGTGGCGGAAATCCGGGCCATCGGCCGCGAGGCCCACGCGCGATTGGCCTCGACGGGCCGGCGCACCCTGCTTTTCATCGACGAGATCCATCGCTTCAACCGGGCCCAGCAGGACGTTCTGCTTGGGGACGTGGAGGACGGTGTGATCCTGCTGATCGGCGCCACGACGCAGAACCCCTTTTTTGCCATCGTTTCTCCGCTGGTATCGAGAAGCTCCATCTTCGAGTTCAAGGCGCTCGCGCCCGAGGAGATCAAGACGCTGCTGCGGCGCGCCATCTGCGACAAGGAACGGGGCTTTGGAGCGATGAACGTCGAAGTCGCGCAGGACGCCCTGGATTACATCGCCACGCTCTGCGACGGCGACGCCCGGCGCGCCCTGAATGCGATCGAGGTGGCGGTGCTTTCCACCGCCGCCGGCGAAGACGGCAAGATTCGAGTCAACCGCGAGCTCGCCGCCGAGAGCATGCAGAAGAAGGCCTTCGCCTACGACGTGACGGGCGACGAGCACTACGACTCGGCCAGCGCGTTCATCAAGAGCATGCGCGGCAGCGACCCCGACGCGGCGCTCTACTGGCTGGCGCGCATGCTGGAGTCGGGCGAGGACGTCCGATTCATCGCGCGGCGCATTGTCATCTGCTCCTCGGAGGACGTCGGCAACGCCGACCCGCAGGCGCTGGTGGTCGCGGCCGCGGCGCTTCAGGCGTGCGAGTTCGTCGGAATGCCCGAGGCGCAGATCATCCTGGCGCAGGCCGTGATCTACGTGGCCTGTTCGCCCAAAAGCAACGCAAGCTATATGGCCCTGTCGGGGGCCGTCGAGGACGTGAAAAGCGGCCGCACGCTGGAGGTGCCCGCGGCCCTGAAGGACGCCAGTTACAAGGGCGCCAAGCGCCTGGGACGGGGAGAGGGCTACAAGTACAGCCACCAGTACGAAGGGGGATGGGTCGAGCAGGAGTATTTGCCGGCTCCCCGCATTTATTATCTGCCGACGGACCGGGGATACGAGGCCGAGATCAAGGAGCGGCTTGAGGCATGGAGAAAGCGGAAATCCGGCGGATCGTCCGCGAAAGAATAAGCGCAATGTCCGCGGTGGATCGCGCGCGCAAGGGCCTCGAGGCGCAGCGCCTGTTCCTTGAGCTCACCGCATACCAAAACGCACAAACGCTCTCGGTTTATCTGGCGATGGAAGACGAAGTCCCCACGGATTTGATCGTCTCAGAGGCCCTGCGAGCCGGCAAGAGGGTCGTCGCCCCCGTGGTGGACACCCGGGCGCGCCAAATGGAGATGCGTCGAATCGAAAGTACGCCTTGCACGCGGGTCGGCGCCCTTGGTATATTGGAGCCGGCTTGCGGGGAGGTCGTATCAGCGGACGAGATCGATTTGGTGTTGCTGCCCGCAAGGGCCATTGACGAGGCGGGGAATCGCCTGGGCCGGGGGGCGGGTTATTACGACCGATACCTGGCAAAAACTACAAAGGCGGTCCTGTGCGCGCTGGCCTTCGAATGCCAGCGGTTTGACGATGTGCCGTTCCAGGACCATGACGTGCCCCTTGATATGGCGGTGACCGAGAGGGGCGTTTACCTTTGCCCCGAGGAGTGCGTCGATCCTCAAATGAGGGACGCGCGCAGAAAGCGGCGGGGGAGGTGAGTCCGGGATGCCCAAGCTGGTCATGAGGTTGAACGACAAGGTCGCGCGGGAGTATCCCTTTACGTCCGAGATCAACGTGGGACGGGGGGAAGAGAATGAGATCGCGATCCAGACCAAGTTCGCCTCCCGCAAACACATCCGGATCCAGAAGGCGGGCAAGGACTTCGTCCTCAACGACCTCAACAGCCGCAACGGGACGCTTCTGAACGGGAACAAGGTGTCAACCGCCTTGCTGTCGGAAGGGGACATCATCCGGATCGGCGACGTCAGCTTCCAGTTTTACAAGCAGGAGACGGCCTCCAAGGTTTCCGTTCAGGCTCAAAAGCCGGTGGAACTTTTGTCGGACGGGCGCGTCAATATTCGCGACATGCTGTCGTTTGGCGCCGCCGAGGAGATCCAGGTGGCCGCGGCATCCGCCGGGGCGTTTCTGCTGGCGAGCGAGATTTTCAGATCCCTGACCCGCATCGATGACGTGGAGAGCCTGGCCGAGCGAGCGGTGGATATGATGATCTGGCGGTTTCCGTACGTGCAGCGGGCCTGCCTGCTTGCGCGCAAGGGCCCTGAAAGCCCGCTGAATACCGCGAAGGCGAAGCTGGTCGAGGGGGCCGCCGAGCCGATCGTTCTTCTGAAGGAACTCGTGGATTCCGTGGTCAACGAGGGACGCTCCTACATGCTCAAGAGCGTCGAGGACGAGCTCGACGCGTATGCCTATACGGGGTTTCCGGTTTTTGACGTTCGCTCGCTCATCGCCGCCCCCGTGGGATGCTCGGAGCCTTACTTCGGCATCCTTTACGCCGACAGCGGCTCCAGCGACTACTATTTTCTCCTCGAAGATCTTTATTGGCTGCGATTCCTGGGATTTGCGTGCGGTTTTATCATCGGACGCCTGACGGGGGCCGAACCGTTGGGGACCTTCCTGGAACATTTCAGCAATGGCGAGCATCAGCGATATTGAAAAAGATTACATCGAGCGCCTTTTGCGCAGGGGCCTGCTGACAAAAGAGTCCCTCGATGTGCTCGGGAGCAAATCGCTTTTTGACGGGCTGATTCGCAAGGAAATCGTTTCCGCGCAGGACGTGACGGAGTATTTTGAAAGCCGTTTTCTCACGGCGGCCAAATGTTCTTCCTGCGGGCGCAAGCGGCTGGTCGGTGTTCTGGATTACAAGGGCGCGGTCTGTAGCGCGTGCCGCGGCCCGTTGAAGCCGCTCGAAAGCCGGGAAACGCTTCGGGACCTTGAGATCCCCGCGGAGAGCGAAGGCCACCTGGTCGGAAAAACGTTCGCCCGGCACTACGTCGAAAAACTGGTCGGCGGGGGAACCAACGCGGCCGTCTATCGCGCCAGGCATACGGGGCTGAACCGTCTTGCGGCGCTTAAGATCCTTCGGCCGAACTTCGCCCGGCGCCACGTATCCTACATCGAGCGTTTCCTTAAGGAGGCCCGCATCGTCGCCCAGATGAAGCACCCGAATATCGTCGAGGTGTACGACGTGGGGGAAGACCAGGGGCTCTATTATATCGCGATGGAATACGTCACCGGAGGAAGCCTGGCGGACCGCCTCAAGAACCTCGGGAACCTTTGGGAAGAGGAGGCCCTCAAGGTCGCCCTGGACGTCGCGGCGGCGCTGGTCAGCGCGCACAGCCTGGGCCTGGTGCACCTGGATATCAAGCCGGACAACATCATGCTCGCCGACGCGGGCCGCGGTAAGCTTTCGGATTTCGGACTGGCGGGGGAAATGGAGCTGGCCGGCCTGCCGGCGGGCGACAAGATCCGGGGCACGGCCCCCTATATGAGCCCGGAACAGGCGCGCAACGAAAGCCTCGATGAACGCTCGGACATCTACTCGCTGGGCATGACGCTTTTCCGGATGCTCTCGGGCAAACTTCCCTACGCAGGCTCCAGCTCTGAAGTCCGCAAGCAGCAGGCGTCCAAAAGCCGGGTTCCCCGGGTGCGGGCAATGATGCCCGAGATCAGCCGCGAGACCGACGCCCTCGTCTGGAAGATGGTCCGCAAGAACAGGTTGGCGCGCTATCAGTCGGCCGTCGCGGTCTGCGACGACATCAAACTGATCTTGAAGGGGAAAGCCCCCCTCGCCCTCGGCGAGCGCCTGGAGCGCCTGAAACGCACGAAAAAGCGTTCGGGCAAGAAAGGGGAGCCGAAAAAGAAAGCGCGCATGGCGTCCGCGAGCGCGCCGGCGCCCAGGAAAAAGCCCCTTAAGGATTATACGTTCTCGATGGGGATAATCGTTTTATCGATCTCGACGATTCTGCTGATCCTGATTCTTTGCTACGCGCTGGGGCTGTTTAAATCGGGCTGAACGCCGCGAAAGTCTTTGACAGCGCGCGGGAAGACGCTTAAATTGGTCCAAAAGATTTAAGAAAGGGACAAGCGTGCTAAAGAAACACAAGAGGCTGGCCGGGATGTTTGCGCTGCTCGCGGCGGGGGCCCTCTGCGTTGTGGGATGGAGGCATTTGGAGTCCAGCCGGGGGGTGGGGGACACGCCGGTCCTTTCGGCGAACCAGAGCGTTAAAGTGGCGGCGGCTCCGACGCCCGTCGATCGGGCCGCGGAGTCGCTGAAAGCGGCCCAGAAGGCGCCTACCAGGGCCGAGAAGATCAAGCTGTTCAGGGGGGTCTCTCGCGATTACGAATCGACGTGGGCCGGCAAAAGGGCGAACCTCGAGCTTGGGTTCGAACTGGCCGATTCGCGGGAAACGCGGGTCGAAGCGCGCAACGCGATCAGCGACGGCCTTTCGGCGTGCAAGGACGCCGAGGAACTTCGCAGGGCCCGATCGAGGCTCGAGGAGCTCAACGAGTACCTGGTGTTCATGCCGGCGGACAGCACCGACGTCGTTCGCTACGAGGTGGAGCGAAACGACAGCCTCGATCTGCTGGCCAGGCGTTTCAACACAACGGCGGAGTTCCTGCGCCGGATCAACGGCAAAACGAACAGCGCGCTCCACGTCGGAGACAAGATCAATGTCCCCTCGCGCCGGCTGAACATCAAGGTGACCAAAAGCGCCTTCGACCTCGAAGTGTATTACGGGGATTATTATCTGAAGAGCTACAAGGTGGGCATCGGCAGAAATGACAAGACCCCGGAGGGGGAGTTTGTGATCGGCCTGAAACAGAAGGACCCGGACTGGTGGCCCGGCAACGGCAAGCGCATCCCGCACGAAAGCCCCCAGAACCCGCTCGGGTCGCGGTGGATGGGCTTTGCCAACAAGCCGGGGGCCAGCGGCTTCGGCATCCACGGGACCAAGGAGCCGGACACCATCGGCAAAGAGGCATCCAACGGCTGCATCAGGATGCGCAACACCGAGGTGGAGGAGCTTTACGACATGATTCCGGTCGGGACCAAGGTGATGATTGTGCCCTGATTTCAGACGCGAACAAGGGTGGGACATTTGTTGGGAAAGGAGCGCGGCATGAAACTTGGAGTGTTTACGGCATTGTTCGCAAACAAGCCTCTGGATGAGGCGCTGGAGTACATCGTTGAAAGCGGCCTGGACGCGGTCGAGATCGGCACGGGCAACTACCCCGGCAGCTCCCACTGCGATCCGTTCAAGCTGCTGGCGAACGCCAAGGAGCTTGCGGCGTTCAAGGCGAAGATCGAGGACCGGGGGCTGAAGATCAGCGCGCTGTCGTGCCACGGCAATCCGCTGCACCCGGACCGCAAGGTCGCCGCGGAACACCACAAGGTCACCGAGGCGACCGTGCGCCTCGCCCATAAACTGGGCGTCGAGGTGGTGATTAACTTCAGCGGATGCCCGGGCGGAAGCGAGAAGGACAAGACCCCCAACTGGGTGACCTGTCCCTGGCCCCCGGATTTCACGAATATCGTGCAGTGGCAGTGGGAGAAAAAGGTCATTCCCTACTGGAAGAAGATGGCCAAGTTCGCCCGCGACAGCGGCATCAAGCTGGCCTTCGAGATGCACCCGGGCTTTGTGGTCTATAACACCGAGACGATGCTGCGGCTTCGCAAGGAGTGCGGCCCCAACGTCGGCGCCAACTTCGACCCCAGCCACCTTTTCTGGCAGGGGATGGACCCGGTCGCGAGCGTGCGCGCTCTCGGCAAGGCCGTCTTCCACGTCCACGCCAAGGACACCAAGATCGACGCGGCCAATACCGCGGTCAACGGCGTCCTCGATACCAAGCACTACGCCGGCGAGATCAAGCGCTCCTGGATCTTCCGCACCTGCGGCTACGGCCACGGCTACGGGTTCTGGAAGGACCTGGTCAGCAACCTGCGCATGGTGGGCTACGACGGCGTGCTTTCCATCGAGCACGAGGACAGCCTGATGAGCGTCAACGAGGGCTTCCAGAAGGCCGTGAAGTTTCTCAAGGGCGTTATTCTGGCCGAGAAGACCGGCGGGATGTGGTGGGCGTAAAATCGTCTCAGCGCCTAAAAAATCAAAAGGGCGCGGCGAATGCCGCGCCCTTTTTTTTTAGCTTGCGCGTTGAGTGCGGACTTTGTATCGTCGGGCGGGATCATCTTTGAGGCATATAGCAAGGCCGATTATTGTGACGAGACCTTATATGCCCAATTGCCCCAGCGCGTTTTTTGCCAGTGCGGAATAGCTGAAGAAAGAAAATGAAACGCTTTCCCCAATTCATCCTGATCTTCTCGACGGCCCTCGGGTCATGGCTGGGGATGCAGGCGGCGCATGAGCTCGGACACGTCCTCGGGGCGTATCTGACGGGCGGCCAGGTCGCGCGGGTGGTGCTGTACCCTCTCACAATCTCGCGGACGGACCTTGGGGTCAATCCGCACCCGTTGTTTGTGGTGTGGGCCGGCCCCGTCTTCGGTGTGCTGTTGCCGTTGGCGATCTGGGGCGCGGCCGCATGGCTGAGGATACCGGGCGTGTTTGTGCTGCGGTGCTTCGCGGGTTTCTGCCTCGTCGCCAACGGGTGCTACATCGCGGCAGGCTCCTTCGACCGCGTCGGGGATTGCCAACAAATGCTGCGCCACGGCTCGGCGCTCTGGCAGTTGTGGCTGTTCGGCGCTCTTGCGGCGCCGAGCGGCTTGTGGATGTGGAATCGGCAGGGGCCGCATTTCGGCCTGGGGCGCGCCGGCGAGCCGATCAGTCCCGCCGTTGCCTATGCAAGTTTAGTGGCGAGTGTGTTTCTGCTTGTCCTGGTTTTTTGTGCTTGAGATACATTTTCACGGCCTTGTTGTCCAGGCGACGGCGTAGCACAGCGCGCTCGCCAAAAATACCCACGTAAAACCCGCCACGATCGCCAGCACCATCCCCGCCAACGAACCCACGACGGATGCAACTCCATTGAGCCCCCAAAGGGCCGAAAGCGGCGCGCCGTTCGGATCCTGTGCCGACATCCTGAGGCCAAGCGGAAAGGGCATGCCCATCAGGAACCCCATCGGCAGCGCCAGGGCGCCGGCGACGATGATCCGCAGGGTCAGGTCCAGGGGAATCGCCGCATGAACGAGCTTCGGCAGCGCAAATGCCCCGAGCACGGTAAGGAGGATAACCCCGATGATAATCCACTTCAACGCGTCCTTGATGCGTTCCGTGGCGAACCGTTTGGCGAACAGGCTCCCGAGTCCGCCGCCCAGCAGGAAAGCGAAAAGGATGACCACAAAAGTGTAGATCGGATGGCCGAGAAGAAGAATCAGGCGCTGAATCATTGCGACTTCGCACATGATGAAGCCCGCGCCGAGGGCGCTGAAATACAGGACGGCTTTGGGCCCCGGCACGCGCAAGCCCAGGAAACGGGCGGCGGCAAGGAGCAAAAAGGCAAAGACGACGACCGCGGCCACCGGTATCCTTAAAAGGCGCATCACAAACGCGGGTATTCCCCACGGTTTGTCCTGGGCAAAATAGAAGGGACGGTCGTCCCGGACGGGCGTCGCCATGGTCTTGAAGCCGTCGGTGAATTGTTCAAAGTTCATGCGGCCGTCAAAGAGTTCCGAGTAGGGCCGCTCAGACTTCCTGCCGGGGCCGTAAATGATCTGGGCATCAGGGTGGCCGGCCAGGAGCGTATCGACCGTTGATTCCGAGAGCACCGAGCGGCTCAGCATAAATACCGTTTCCACGGGTTCGGCTTCGCGCGCCTTGTGCTCACTCGCCGCCAGCAGGTGCTTTCCGATTTCCTGAATGGGCATCCCGCGAGCGGACAGGAACTCAACGGTGTTCGCGGTCAGCCTGGGCACGTCCACCGGCCAGCGGACGATCACAAGGGCGCCTCGGTCGGTCAAATGGTCCCAGTAGGCTTCGAGGGCGTCGCGGGTGTACAGGTAATTTTCCGTGAGCGAAAGCCCTCCGCCCGCGACGGAAGCCCACGAATCCACGAAGCCGAGGATAATCAGGTCAAAGCGCTCGGGGGTGCGCTGAATAAAATTGCGCCCCTCATCCAGGACCAGCTTCACCTTGGGGTGGTCGTAAAGGTTTCCCGCCTCGGCTCCAAACCGGCGGACGGCGTCGATAATCAACGGGTTCATCTCGACCGCGGTCACGGAGGGGCTGCCCGCGACGATCGACAGCACCATGTCGGCGCCGCCCCCGGGGCCGATCACCAGGACGCGCGGCTCGGGCGCCAGCCGAAAGGGAAAGGCGCGAAACCAGTCGCGGCTCTCCGTCAGGCCGGCCGCCGAGCCGTCCCACTTCAAGACGTTTGTTTCCGCGTCGCTGTCGATGAAGAGCCTGGCGAGGTGCATTTTGTCAAAAGTTCGAACCGCGGTGATTCGGGAATACGCGTTCCAGCGGTCGCTTTCCACACGGGCTTCGGGGCGGTCCTTCAGCAGCTTATAAAGCGCCTTGTTCGGGGCGTCCCTGATCGCCAGTTTCCCGGTGGAATAGTTCACGCACGATAGAACGACGTTGAACAACAGGCAGACGGCCGCGGCGGCCGCGAAGATTCGATGCACCTCTTTTCGCAGGGCCAGGCTCAACATCAGGGCGGCGAGGGACGGCAGGATCGCGGTGGCGAGAACCGCCGTCTCGGCGTTGAGCAAACCGATCGCAAGCGGGGCCAGAAGCGTCCCCAATGCGGCGCCGATCAGGTCCGCAAAATACAACTGATTGACGTGCCGGCCGTGGATCTCGAACGCGAGGCTCAGCGCCCCGCCCCCCGCGAGGAATGGCAGCACGCTGAGCAAAAAATAGAACGGGAGTTTTTCGGGCGTGAACGGATGGCTCAGAATTTCAAAGAGAAAGAAGGGCAGGGCCAGCGAAAAAGCGATGGAGGCGACCACGATGATGGACTTTTCGAGATGTTTGAACCTTGTCAGGCGGATGATATAGACCAGGAAACCGCCAAGGCCCCACCCAAACAGCGCCACCGAGATGGCCACAAAAGCGTAATGGTACCAGATGGTTGCGGAGAATATGCGCGTCAAAGTGAGCTCGAACATCAACCCCGCGGCGGAGAGCATGAAAACCGACGCGAGAAACATATTCGAAACCCTGGGCGGCGTTTTTGGGTCCATTTAAATCGTCCCGAGGGAAACTTGGGTTATAGGAGCGGTCATCAGCGTTTATTCCTTTTCCCGTTGTCAAAAAGATCCCGTTTTCTGGGGGCGCTATTTTATCCGCTGTTGCCGCATGCACAAGCAATTAAAACAGGCCGCGACATAATTCCGTGAGCGCAGGCGAAGAATCTTTCAAAGGAGCGGACGTTCAGTGCTCTGAAAGATCCTTCGCCGGCGCTCAAGATGACAATTTATTTTTTTTATATTGAGGGGAATTATGCCCAAGTCTCCATTAAACGGGTCGGGCAAGATGGCAAAAAGATTGGACTTTAAGGCGGGAGGGATGTAAATTCTGTTGGGCACATTTTCGCATTGCTCCTGCAACCATCGTGAGGTCGAAAGCGCGCGAACGCTTTGACTGAGGAACCAGGGAAAAGAAGGGAGATTTAAAATGAACTCTCCGCCTATCGTGTTTTATTTGCTCGTCGTTATTGCCATACTGGTGCTGCCTTCGATCCGGGTCATCGGCCCGACGCAGATCGGGCTTGTGATCAAGAGGTTTTCTTTCAAAAAGCTCCCCGGCGACAATCCGATCGCGTTGAATGGGGAGGCCGGATACCAGGCCGATCTGCTCATGCCAGGCTGGCGATGGAAGTTCTGGATCATCTACAAGGTGGAGAAGCACCCGTGGGTCCAGGTGCCGGCGGGCCAGATAGGCGTCGTCATCGCCCAGGTGGGCCAGGCCGTGCCCATCGGCGCAAAATCGGCCGTCTATAAGAATCAATTTGGAAACTTCTCGAACCTGCGCAATTTCATGGAACTCGCCGGTCAAAAGGGCGTTCAAAGGCCGGTGCTGCCTCCCGGCACGCTGATCCCCATCCACCCCGTAGGCTTTTTGGTCATTAACAGGCAGAAGGTGTACGGAGTTCCGGTATCCCAAGACCTGCGCGAACAGGCCCGGCAGTTCTTCGGCCTGAGAGCGGACCAGCTTGAGGTGGTGAGGATCGAGCCGGAGCCGTCGCGCGACGGCTCGATGAGGGATGTGATCGGCATCGTGACCATCTTCGAAGGCGATCCGCTTTCCGCCAGCGACATCGCGAGCCGTCTCGGCGGTTTTGAGGACGTCCGGCAGGCGGAAAACGCCGGGGGCAAAACCGCAGACGACAGCGAGCTCATCGAAAGCGTGCTCGGCAGCAAAAACGTCAAACATAACAACTACCAGGACTTTCAGGCGTTCCTGGACGCGGGCGGAAAGATCGGTTTGCAGCACGACCCGCTGCTCTACGGGGCCTATAACCTCAACCCGTTCCTGGTGAAGGTCGAGAAGGTGCCGATGCTGGTGGTCGAGCAGGGCGAGGTGGCGGTGATCAAGGCCTACGTCGGGCTGCCGACGGAGGACACCTCGGGCGAGGCGTTCAAGTTCGGCATGCTGGTGCGGCCCGGCCACCGCGGCATCTGGCAGGAGCCGCTGCGGACCGGCAAGTATCCGATCAATCCGCACTGCTACCAGTGGGAGGTCGTCCCGACGTGCATCCTGACGCTGAACTGGGCCGAGGCGGTCTCCAAGGCGCACGACCTGGATGCAAACCTTGAGTCCATCACCGCCAAAAGCTGCGAAGGGTTCGTCTTCCAGTTGGACCTTCAGGTTCAGATTCACGTGCCGGACACCCAGGCGCCAAAGGTGATCTCGATGGTCGGCACGATGAAGAACCTCGTCAGCGAGGTATTGCAGGCCGCGGTCGGCAACCACTTCCGCGACAAGCTCCAGTCGATGCACGCGGTGAAGTTCATCGAGACGCGCCAGCAGGTCCAGGAGGAGGCGTTCACGCATATCAAAGCGAAGCTGGACGATTACTCCGTCGAGACCAGAGGCGTGTACATCCAGGACGTTATTCTGCCCCAGCAGTTGGTCGAGGTTCTGACGGCGCGCGAGATCGCCAACCAGGAGATCGAAACCTATAAGAAACAGAGGGAGGCGCAGGACCAGAGGATCGCCACCGAGAAGGCGAGGGGAACCGCGGACATGCAGGCGAACCTGGCCAAGTCCGAGGTCGAGATCACCATCAACATGAACAACGCAAAGGCCCGCCGGGCGCAGGCGGACGGCGAATCCGCCTACATCACCCAGGTGGGCAACGCGGACGCCTCCAGGACGCGGGCCATCGGCATGGCGAACGCGGAGGCATACAAAGGGCAAGTCGATGCGCTTGGACAGGTCCCAACGGCCTTTGTCAACGCCATCCGGGCGCTGGCCGAGCAGAAGATCAAGATCATGCCGGATATCCTGGTGGCGGGGGGCGACAAAGGCGGCTCGATGGACGGCCTGGCCGCGGTGCTGATGGGGCTTCTGAAGTCGCA
>Ga0315273_10010058_pt1 | contig 12036 bp, 9 predicted proteins | sample YL17G02_0_MG_FD_205753 | JGI IMG/M metagenome (GOLD analysis project Ga0315273, IMG submission 205753) | Sediment microbial communities from Yellowstone Lake, YNP, Wyoming, USA - YL17G02_0 | ecosystem: Environmental > Aquatic > Freshwater > Lake > Sediment | place: USA: Wyoming | collected... | reverse complement strand
CAATCCCGCCAGCAACATATAGGCGATTTCGTAATGTCCCCAGTTCTTATTTGAACCACGCCAGCCCAAAGACAAAACGGAGTAAATCATCTTTCGAATCGGATTCTTGGCTCGATCTCGAATGGAGGCCAAGTCAGGGATCAAACCGGTAAACCAGAACACGGCGGAAATTGTAAAATAAGTCCCCACCGCAAACACGTCCCAAAGAAGGGGTGAGCGAAAGTTAACCCAAAGATGTCTCTGATTCGGATAAGGAAGCAACCAAATCACGGCATACCAGGGACGCCCTGTATGAATGACCGGAAACAAGAGTGCCGTCATCACGGCAAAAATCGTCATGGCCTCAGCCGAGCGGTTAATGGCCGTTCGCCACTTCTGCCGGAACAGGAACAGCACGGCCGAGATCAAGGTCCCTGCGTGTCCAATACCGACCCAAAAAACGAAGTTAACAATAAAAATCCCCCAGCCATTGGGCTGATTCAACCCAAGAACTCCGAGACCGTTCATGAACATGTCGGCGGCCAAGAAAGCTCCGAGTCCGAATGCACTCAAAGCAATCATGAAACAGGCCCACCACTTACCGGTTGGAAATCTCTCCAGCGGGGCGGCGATGTCGTTGTTTACATCCGCATAGGTTTTACCGCCCGTGACATAAACGTCAGGTGTGTATTTTGCATCAAGCATGATTACGTACCTTGGTCATATAAGAGACAGATGGCTTGTTATTCAGAGCTTCCAGAACCCGGAAAGCCTGAGGACTCTCTTTCATTTTCGATACTCGGCTATGAGGATCGTTCATATCTCCAAAAACAATGGCGTTCGTAGGGCAAGTCTGTTGACACGCTGTTTTCAAATCTCCGTCCTTAACTCTCCCGCCTAAGTCCTTGGCCTTGTCCTTGGCGACCGTAATTCTCTGGGTACAGAAACTACATTTTTCCATGATCCCGCGAGTTCGAACCGTGACATCCGGGTTCCAGGCGAGATTCATGGTACCTTCATAGGCCTTCCAATGATCAAAGAAATTGAAGCGTCGAACTTTATAAGGACAGTTGTTCTGGCAATACCGAGTGCCGACACAACGATTGTAAACTTGAACATTCAATCCTTCATCGTCATGGACGGTTGCGATGACAGGGCAGACGGCTTCACAGGAGGCGTTTTCACAGTGCTGGCAGAGCATGGGCTGGAATACGACATCGGGATTTTCAGGAGAGCCCGCATAATAACGATCAATCCGAATCCAGTGCATTTGCCGACTGACCCGAACTTGATCCCGGCCTACGACTGGAATATTATTTTCCGCCTGGCAAGCAATAACGCAAGCCCCGCAACCGGTACAGGAATTCAAATCAATGCCCATGCCCCAGCGGTAGGATTTATACTCGTGAGGAGCAATGAGAGAGGGAATGTTCTCCATTCGCAGCTCAGGATCGGTGTGCATCGTGGCTGCTGGATTTTTACGAAATTCCGCCAAGGTAATGTCGTTAATAATCGGACGATTCTCACTAGCGCCGTGCCATTGAGTGGCTGCGAGTGAATAGAATTTAGACGTTTTTTTAATGCTGAGTGGCTGGCCTGCAAAAACCAAGTGATTGCCCTCTACCTGCACAAAAGGATAAACATCCACCCCCGCCAAGTTCCCTACTTTACCCACGGCACGTCGTCCATATCCCACAGCGGCGGTCGCAATTCCCGGATGAAGTCCCGGTTGGACATGAATCGGCAGCTGCGCAGTCACATCACCGGAGGTGATTTCAACGACATCGTCGTTTTTAACGCCCAACTTTTTAGCAAGAGTTGGCCCGACATTGAGATAATTGTCCCAAGTCACGGTGGTGATGGGATCAGGCATTTCCTGTAACCAAGGATTATTGGCACTTCGGCCATCGTACATGGACACCTTAGGATAAAGGACCAGTGAAACGGTCGATGGGTCTAAGGCCTTGTACTGAGGCAACTTGGAAAGTGAGGCCAAGTTAAAACTACGAGCAGAAGGCGCCTGAGCATCTCGAACCCCAGGGACCTGATAAACACCAGCGCGAAGCACACCTTCCCAGAAAAGCTCAAACGAGCCCGCAGCTCCGGAATCTTTATAGAGAGTCTCCTTCCAGTTGCTCTGGAGGTACTCATGCCAATCAGCAGCCCGGGTGGCCAAACCGGAGAGTCTGAACTTTGCCCCTTCGGACTTTTGTGGACTTTTTTGAATGGTCTGACCCCAGGTCAAAAGCGCGTCTTGGAAGGCACGACTCGAATGGATCGGCGCCATCGCTGGCTGCTGCAAACTGTACAAACCTCTGCGTGGATTTGCATCCCCCCAGCTTTCCAAGGCATGATGATCTGGAAGTACATAATCGGCATGAAGCGCGGTTTCATCTTCACGATCAGTGATCGCAATGACGAGGGGAACGTGCTTGATGGCTTCTTCCAATCCCAAGAGGGATTTAGGGAGCGTGTAAAAAGGGTTGGCACGGTAAATAATCAGAGCATCCACTTCACCCGCCTTCATGTCCCTGACTAGCTTGGCCATATCAGCGAAAGCAGAAGGAGAAGTCCCGTAGCGCGTGGTACCGTCCACGGTCGCTCCGTCGTTCTCCAGAGCGGAGTTCAGAAAATTCACGGCGACCTGAAGAGCGAGGGCTTCTCTAGTTTTAGACTGAACCCCCCCAGCAACGATTAAGCTTTTGCCTTTATTGCTCCAAAGTTCTTCGGCCAATTTCTTTAACTGAGCAGGCAATGCAGGCGCACCGATTTCGGCGGCGATTTTCGCAGGCTGATATCCCTGAAGAGCGGCGGCAATGGCTGAAGCGTTTGAAGCGCCAGCGGCAAAACTGGATTTCTTCTGGGTCACAATCAGTTCATACGCCAAGGCCAACGCAATTTTTAATTCATCGCCCGGACGAATGGGATGGCGCTCATCGGCATTAGACCCCGTAACAGTCATCGTGCTTTCAAAACAGACCATCTTGGAAAGCTTGGCTTGAGCGGCTTTTTCGCCGCTGAGCTTACGCCCCTTGGACCAAGCAATCGAATGCTCCACGGGAGAAATCCAGGTGCCCAGAAAGTCGGCGCCTAGAGAGACGATCATGTCAGCACGATCAAAGAGGTACCGAGGCACCACGGATGCGCCGTAGGAGTCAGCCTGGGCTGCCCCTATTTCTTCTAAAGCCAAAGGCTCGAACTCAACCAGTCCACCATGGCTGAAAGCACCCAAAAATTCGCGAACCAATCGTCGCGTGGAGTCGCCCTGAAGTTCCCCGCTCAGGATTCGAACTCGACCCGAACGGGAAGCAATCTCCTTCAATTGAGCGGAAATCTCAGCATCAACCGCAGCCCAATCCGTCTCTCTGCGCGAACCATTGGCTCGTGACCGAATGAGAGGAGCTTTGAGGCGATCAGGGTCGTAAAGATTCAAAAGCGAAGCCTGACCTCTTGCACAGAGGGTCCCCTGATTTAAGGGGTGATCGGGATTGCCTTCAATCTTGATGGGGCGGCCTTCTCGGTTTTTTACCAAGATCCCGCAACTGGATGAACATTCATTACAGGTGGAGGCATACCAATTGGCAACGCCGGGAGTGATCTCTTCTGGCTTCACTACATAGGGGATAATCTTATGAACGGGACGCCGAGCACAGGCAAAACTTGCCATCGCCATACTCGCACCCATCACGGTCAAAAAATCACGCCTAGCCACACCCCCCTGATTGGACTTGTCCAGCTTGTCGATGAACTCAATGGGCTTCTCGAAAAATTCCTGGCCCCTTTTTTCCTGAGTCTTGGCATCAGCCCAATAGCCAGCGTCCAGCTCCTCAGGCCCGATCCAGTGACGGGGAGGCACAAAAGGGGTTTCCGGCGATGGGGAAGCTTTACTGAACTCTTCGTGGTGTTTGTCCATAGTCTCTCTCTCTTCACTTCACTATCTAAATTCTATCTAATCTTTGTCCTGGCTAAGCTTTATTCTATCTAATCTCTATCCCAGCCACCAGTTCATCTATTTCCTTATTATCCAATCCAGTCGAAAACCATTAATTATGGCAAGTGTTGCAGCTCACAGGTGCCACGGGACCTTGTGGGTTTTTCATATGAGGGTAAACGGTCTTTAACACTTCTTTAGGAGTCGTCTGGCCTCGATGACATTCCATACACCACCCCATAGTCAGAGCCCCTTTCTGCTCTACCCGATCCATTCCTCTGACATTGCCGTGGCAAGTTTCACAGGAAACCCCTTTTGCAACGTGCCTCTTATGAGGGAAATAAACATAATCGGGAAGTTCATGGACCCGCACCCATTCAATCGGTTTACCCGCATCAAAGGCTGCCCTGACTTTTTGAATGAGCGGGCTATCTGTCTTCACAACGTTGTGACAGTTCATGCAAACATTCAAGGAGGGGATCGTGGCATGTCGCGACTTCTCCGCTCCCGAATGGCAATACATACAGGGAATCTTATTGTCTCCCGCATGCAACTTATGACTGAATGGAATGGGCTGCTCAGGTGCATAGCCCTGATTTGACGCCGTAGGATAGTATTCAACGATTCCGACAATCAGAATCACTCCTACGATCAGAGACAATACTACGCCCAATTTTTTCTGCGTCCCAGAGATGCCAACCATGAATTACCTACTTATCTTTTTTTTCGTATTAGCCTTAATCTCGCAAATTTCCTAGTAACTTTTCAAGCAAAACCGACTGACTCGGTAGTTTTTTGTTACTTCTCTGTTCTAACAGAAATCTAATAGAACAGACATTGTCAAAAACAAGGGAGATGTTAACTTTCCAAATATCTCCTGAGGAGGGGGATCGCTTCATGAAAAAAAACCCACCCTTAGCTGCACTTTCCGTTTCACCTGTAATTTCACCCGTAGTTTCACCTGTAGTTTCACCTGTAATTTCACCCTTGATTTCACGCGTGATTGCACCCTTGATTTCACTCTGGGCGCTCTTCCTAACTCCTACACAAGTCCAGGCCTTTCCGGCCCAGTTTGCGGTGGGCCCTGACAACAACCAGAGCTTAGTTCTTTCAACCCTTCGTTCCGCTCAGAAAAGCTTGGACATCAATATTTACCAACTCGACCACCCCGCTGTCGTGGATGCGATCCTGGACCGAATCTCTGCCGGAGTTGTCGTTCATCTTTTGGTGGAAGGCCACCCCGTAGGCGGGATCAGTCCCGCCGGAAAATATGCGCTTGCTAAAATTCAGGCACTGATTCAAGCACAGGCTCAGGATCAAACACAAGAGCAGGCACTGATTCAAGCGGAGAAGAAGGAAGGACAAACGAGCTACTCCTCGAGGGGCCGCAGCCATCTCTATTTGATGTCAGCGAAAAATAAAATAGACCGCAGATACCGTTTCGACCACGCCAAATATATGATTGTCGATCAAGCGAGAACATTAGTCTCCTCAGAAAATCTCACTCAGGGAGGTCACGCAACCCCAGGCCACAAAGGAAGCCGTGGCTGGGACGTCCTCCTGGAAGATCCTAATTTCGCAAAAGAACTTTTAGCCATCTTCACGATCGACGTGAACTCTACCGACGATATTTTAGATCTCAGCCAAGACGCGAGCTACTTGACTTCATCTTCAGTCACTCCTTCAAAGTTGAAATACCCGAAGCTCAATCGCGCTCAGTTCGACAAGTCTAACCGCGATCACGCTCGGTCTGACGAAACCAACACTCCAGTCGGCGCGGGAGACGTGAGAAGCACTACTCTCATTACTTCACCCGATTCTCGGGCAGGCCTAGTGGAAATGATTCGCTCGGCCAAAATCACAATCGAAGCAGAAGAGATGACGCTCCCCCTCACGTGGCAAATTGAACCCACGAAACAGATCGTACCCAACCCCATCCTCACCGCTCTAGTCGAAGCCTCTCGTCGCGGAGTGAAAGTAAAACTCCTTTTAAACGATGACTCGGTTTTTGGAAAACCTGGAAGTCATGTCTCGGCCTTGCAGCTCGCCACGAATAAAAATGCGGCACCCAGAAACGAACAGACTCGAGAGTTCATCCAGCAACTAGCCTACTGCGAAAAACTCCCCATCTCCGCCGCAGTCATCGACGTGAATAAGGCTGGAATCACCTACATTCATAACAAGGGCTTCATTATAGATGACGAAAAAGTCTTGATCAGCTCCATCAACGGCACCCAGAACTCCGTCACCCACAATAGAGAGGTCGCTGTTTTAGTAGAAAGCAAAGAAGCGGCGAATTACTTTCAGGTGGCCTTTACGTCAGATTGGAAAAACTCGTTGGCGCCGAAAGAAGTGAGCATAAGCTGCCCGTAAGCTTTTTATTACACACCTGAAAGTGGGTTACGGGAACCGGATTTTTTCGCACAATTGACTCATTTTTAAAGCTTACTTTGCTTTTTGGCGCTCAGATTTCGGTCAGATTTGCATGAGGCGATTGAGACGAATTCAAAGGTGATCGGAAGATGAGATGCCAAATGGGCAAGTTATTGTTGGACGGGTCCTAAGCAGATAGTGTGGCGCGGATCGAGCCTTGATCAGCTGGGAATCCCATCACGGAGGAGAGCGTCCCTAAGCGCTGCAGGTCTTCATCCCGGAAGACGTTATTCGTGGTATCGAAGATGGTAATAAATTGAGTCTGGTTGCGGAGGCCTTGCAAATCATACCAGCAACGCAAGATTTCGTTACTCAAGGTATGTGCGGCAGTGCCATTACCCGTGGAGAGAGTTTTAATGAGTGACGTGGTTTGTTTACCTTTGACTCGGAAGTCAATTTCAACCGGAATATTGAACTGCCCAACAAGTGGTATGGTGGATTCAAAAGGCAAATCAATTGCATCGAAAAACTCTTCCATATCTTCCCGGAAGACAGTTGTAGTTCGGAGCCGTTGAGTAAATGAAATATCCGAAACTCGGATGCAGGCTTGGGAGAGTAGTACGATGCGGTTCGCTAAATCGTTCATATCCTTTTTCGCAATTTTGATTTCAAACTGGCCATCGTTAAATTCGGTTCCGAGGGATTTGCAAATGTCCGCGATAATTGACTTCCGCTTTTTCGTTGCCGATAAGTTGATATGTAAGTCCAGGAGGTAGGCGACGGTTTGGCCTTGATCGGACAGAATCCAACCATCGGAAGCAGGATTCACTTCTTTCATGAAAAGGTCGATAGAGGAGCCGTTCGGATATTGGAAGGGTGTCGCAATTCTTAGAGCCCCGTTGCGAATGACATCGCATTCCTTCACTAAAGAGAATGTCTTGAGATATGACTGAAGTTCTGTGCAGTTTTTCATTGTGGATTACCCTCAAGGTCGGGAGCATGAAAAGTTCCAGTATGGCTGATATTCGCCTCTTTGCAGAGAATCTGCCAGACTTCGGTGACGGATTTCCCCTTTAAATCCTGACGCGCTATTGCGAAGGGCAAATTTCCCGCTGGATCGGTTTCAGCGGTAAATTCATGCTTATGGTGGCGTCCAACGTCTTTGTGAATCACACCGTTAACACAGACTCGGCAGATCGGACCAGTTCCCCTCAGTACGAAGTTAAAGGTGACGGATGGTATCGAAGGCTTATAGGTGCCGTTCAGCAGAACCTCATGATCCAGGGAATTAGCCACAGTTATTGGGTCGAACACAAGATTGTCCGCACCAGAGCCTCTTTTTAAGGAAAAAGTGATGTCATCGATAATCGTCTTGCCGGGCAATTTACGCAATTGGTCGAATTCATTTTTATTCATAGAGTTTTTTACTTCATGCGTCGAACTGTATCACGGAAAAGAATATCGCAATTCGCGCGTTTGCACAACGCATAATTTAGCGGTGCTGTCAAATCAGATTTCATCAAAAACTCCTGTAAAGATTTATTAATTTTGTAGTTCTACCAAGCCCCCTGGAGGGGAGCCTGGCAGGGCTCCGAATTCAGTCACGTGGAGCCCTGCTTCATTCTATCTTAAACATTATCCAGAATTGCTGGTCCTATCCCTCCCGCTTGCATAAGCGACCCAAGACAGGTATGCATGAACTCAAATGCTGCATAAAACCGTCTTAGACGTCATTGGAAATACACCGATAGTTAAACTCAACCGCGTCATTGCAAGTTCGCCCACGAATTTTTATGGAAAACTTGAATTTATGAACCCGGGTGGGTCCATCAAGGATCGCATCGGCTGGTGGATGATCAACGATGCCGAGCAGCGCGGTCTTTTGAACCCAGGCGGCACGATCATTGAGGGGACGAGCGGTAATACCGGCGTTGGCCTGGCAATTGCGGCAGCCATTCGGGGCTACAAGTGTGTTTTTGTTTTGCCGGATAAAATGTCTCTCGAGAAAATTCGCAACCTCCGCGCCTTCGGTGCCAAAGTCGTGGTCACTCCGACCGCCGTTGCGCCTGAGGATCCTCGCAGTTACTACCAGGTGTCCCGGCGTCTGGCCCGTGAGATTCCGAATTCCATTTATATGAATCAGTATGACAACCTCTCCAACCGCGAAGCCCATTACAAAATGACGGGGCCGGAAATTCTACGACAGATGCCTGAAATTGATGTCTTCGTCGCGGGAATCGGAACAGGCGGAACTATTTGTGGCATTGGTAAATATCTCAAGGAGCATAAGCCATCTTGTAAGGTGATTGCGGTGGATCCGGTAGGCTCCATTGTTTATAACTATTATAAAACGGGTGTCGTGGGTTCGGCACCCAAGACTTATAAAATCGAAGGGATTGGGGAAGATTTTATTCCCAAGAACTACGACCTCTCCGTGATTGACGACATGGTCCAAGTCGATGACAAGGAATCTTTCGTAATGACTCGAGACCTCTTGACTAAGGAAGGTCTCTACTCCGGCGTCTCCAGCGGCTCGGCGGTCGTGGGAGCGATCAAGTGGATTCGAAGCCAAAAAAGCGACCTGTATAAAGGCAAAAACGTTTTGGTCATGTTACCTGACAGCGGCAATCGCTACCTCTCCAAGGCCTTTAACGACGACTGGATGCGCGAAGCGGGATTCCTCGACGAAGTCTCCATGGGCACGGTCGCAGATCTTCTCCATATGACTCAGTCCACTCGCCTTAAGATTATTATGGCAAAACAGACAGACAAGGTCTCGGCCGTAATCGAAAAAATGAGAGAAAAGGGCGTCAGCCAGCTTCCTATTTCAGATGATGCCGGCTGGATTAAAGGCGTAGCCACGGAAGGAGCCATTTTAAGCGCCCTCTATGAAGGGCGAATCAAACCTTCAGACACCATCGAGCCTCTGGTGGATGCGTCCGTGGAATTTGTTACACCGGACGATCCGATTGAGAAAGTTTCACGGTTGGTCACGGCAGGTAAAACTCCTCTCGTCAACGACCCCAAGAAACATGGCGAATTGCTTTCAATTATTACTAAAATTGACCTACTCACTTACCTTGGAAACCGGACGTAAGCACCTTGGAAACTGGACGTAAGTACCTTGGAAACTGGACCTAGGTAGCATGGAATTCGAACTTAGGAATACTCTATGAACAACACAAACCAACCTGACCCATCTGATCAACCTGACCCATCTGATCAAACTGACCTGTGTGGTGAAAAATCTGGTTTCGGAACCCTCGCCATCCATGCCGGTCAGCCACCCGACCCGCTCACCGGCGCGGTCATGACACCCATTTACCAAACCAGTACCTACGCCCAGGAGTCACTTGGTAAACACAAAGGGTATGAATATTCCCGTACCGACAATCCCACACGCACCGCCTACCAAGCTTGCTTGGCAGCCCTGGAGGGAGCCAAGCACGGCCTGGCATTTGCGTCCGGGCTCGCGACGACCGATGCCGTTCTCCACACGCTCAAATCCGGTGATCATGTCCTCTGTTCGGATGACGTGTATGGAGGAACATTTCGAATTTTCGATAAAGTCTATCGGAGACTGGGCATTGAATTTACGTACCTAGACCTGTTGGATTTAAAAGCTGCGGAGGCGGCTTTTCGTCCCAACACCAAACTCCTGTGGATTGAAACCCCCACGAATCCGATGCTGAAGATTTTAGATATTCGGGCACTGACGGCCCTCGCCAAAAAGCGACACGTGGTTTCTGTAGTTGATAATACTTTCATGAGCCCCTACTTTCAGAAGCCCCTCGGTCTGGGCGCGGATATTGTCGTACACAGTGTCACCAAATATCTCAACGGCCATAGCGATGTAATAGGCGGCGCGTTACTCACGAATAACACCCCCCTCTATGAGGAGTTGAAGTTCATTCAAAATGCGGTGGGCGCTGTCCCGGCTCCCTTCGATTGCTTTTTGGTGATGCGGGGAATTAAGACTCTCCATGTAAGAATGGAACGTCACGCTCAGAACGCCATTGAAATCGCGCGTTACCTGGATAAACATCCCCAGGTTGAAAGAGTCATCTACCCGGGTCTGAAATCCCATCCCCAGCACGCTCTCGCCTGCCAGCAAATGTCGGGTTTCGGGGGTATGATTACCTTCATGATTCGAGGAGGAATCGAGGGGGCTAGGTCGTTCCTGGAAGAACTCAAGCTTTTCACCCTTGCCGAGAGCTTAGGAGGCGTGGAATCCTTAATTGAGCATCCCGCACTAATGACTCATGCCAGCATACCTGCAGAAGCTCGGAAAAAGCTGGGTATTCTGGATGGCCTCATCCGCATCAGCGTAGGCATTGAGGATCTCGTGGATTTGAAGGCAGATCTCCACCAGGCCCTCGAAAAATCTAGCTCTCGTCTGGCTCTTGCTTCACTGCTCTGAGCAGTCGAGACTCCACATCAAATATCACGGCTGAGCAATCACGCTCGGGCATACCCTTGTCCGGATCCATGCTCGCTTTAGCATGAAAGACCAGCTCATTGAGCGTATCTACGGCTTCTCTGCGACGAAAACCCTGTAAGATCTTTTGTAATTTTAATGCCCCCCCACACGCCACTTCAAATCCACCAGAAATGAGCGCGAGACGCCCCTCGGGGAGTAATTCTATTTCATTTTCAATGACCTCTAAACTGGCAACACCTTTATGAATCACCCCCCCCTGCTTGGGAAGTTCCGTAAAACCCTGCTTGGGAGGCGCAAAATAGGCGGTAGACTTTCCTAAATGAACGTAACGTAATACCAAATCACTCCGACTAATCGTGCCGTAGAAAAGCGAAAGCTGATCCTTCTCTCCCAAGACCAAGAGGAGTTCGTCATAAACCCGCCTTAAAACCTGCGAAGGACGAGCCAGGCCACCCTCCTGCTCCTGGGATAACTTCAGGGTCACCTTTAGGAGAATCGATAGAATGGAGCTGGAGAGTCCGTAACTTGAAGAATTCGAAAGAAAGATGGAAAGCGACTGGGCCTCCTGCACGCCCCCGCCTTGAGACGATTCAGCTAGATCAAAATAATCCCCACCCGAAGCGGCTCCCGCCAAATATCGACTCACGACTTGGAAGTTTTTAACTTCGGGAAAACGTCGGGGAAGGCAGCCTTTCTGCAATCTCTCGGCAAGTTGCACATCTTGCGACAAATCATGAACGGTCTGAGCAAGTGAGTGATTCAACTCGCCTACCTGCTGCCACATCACGACCTGTTCATAGAGACGGACGCACCCGAGGAGTTCCAGCCTTCGAAAGGGAACAAGAATTACGCCATCGACTTTGCCGTCTCTTAATAAATCGGGCACTAAATCGGGCACTAAATCAGACAATAAATGAGGAATAGTTCCCGCCACCGAACTGCCATCGCGTAGGACCAAGACCAACGCCTGCCTACGACGATCTGCCCGCCCCAGCTTATTTTCCAACCCCTCTAACTGACTATCCAGGAATAGAATTTGGCTTTCCTCCGCTTTTTCACGGCCTTCAAAAACTTGCACCTGCGCAATTCCCTGGAGAAACTCCGCGATCTGCGTCCTCCAGTTTTTTTCGTCCGCTGAATCCTGGGCCCAGACCGTTACTTTCAGTTCCATTTTTTAAAAACCCTTCATCAAATATTGCATTGAAAAACGTGTATCCCTCTGATCCATGTAGCCGCTTCCCATTTCAACGCTGTACCAGGCAAAAGAAAGCTCATTTTTTCCGGCCTTAACCCCTAGCCCCGCTGCCGGATA
>Ga0315273_10010056_pt1 | contig 12036 bp, 12 predicted proteins | sample YL17G02_0_MG_FD_205753 | JGI IMG/M metagenome (GOLD analysis project Ga0315273, IMG submission 205753) | Sediment microbial communities from Yellowstone Lake, YNP, Wyoming, USA - YL17G02_0 | ecosystem: Environmental > Aquatic > Freshwater > Lake > Sediment | place: USA: Wyoming | collected... | reverse complement strand
TGTTCGTCGGGTCGCGACTGTCGCTACCGCTTTCTTCAGACCCCACCTCACGGTGACGCCCTTGCGGTTCGCTCGCACTTCACCTCCATCAGGTTGTGCGGGGGACTTGCACCCCCGGGGTGTCGAATATACTCGGCACACAGCCAAAGCGGCGTCGCGGCCGCCGCAGTCCATAACCCGTTCATACGTAACGAATTAGCTTTGCCCGATTCATTGACAGACCACTCGGAAACGGGGGTTGGGCCGGCCCTTGACAGGCTGCCCTAAACCCGGTAATCTGCGGGGCTTACGCGAAGAGGCTTGCCGGCCGCTCTGCGATGCTGCAAGCCTCTCTTTGCTAGTGGGCGGACCGCTTGCCCGACGTGGAGGCCGGTTCCGCGGCTGCGGCTCAGGCCGCCGCATCGGTAGGACTGCCTGATAAGGACAACTGCTATGCTACCCCCCCGCAGAGTGGGCAAAGCCCGTAAGAGGAAACGTCGGTCGCACCACGCCCTGCAGCGCCCCAACCTGGTGGCGTGCCCCAAGTGCGGCGTCGCCAAGAGGCCCCATGCCGCCTGTGAGAACTGCGGCTACGTGAGTGGCCGGGTGGCGCTGCCGCTTGAGAAAGAGGAGACCTAGCCTTCATGCGGATCGGGATCGATGCCATGGGCGGCGATTATGCCCCCCGGGAGATCGTCCGGGGTGCGGCGGAGGCGCTCGGGTCGCTGAACGGCCACGAACTGGTGCTGGTCGGCGACGAGGCGGTGGTCCGCTACGAGCTCGAGCGGCTCGGGGTGGCCCCCAGCCGGATCGAGATCGTCCATGCGTCGCAGGTGATCGGGATGAACGAGTCGCCGGTCGAGGCGGTGCGGATCAAGAAGGACTCGTCGCTGGTCAAGATGGTGACCATGGCCTCGGACGGCAAGCTCGACGCGGTGATCAGCGCGGGCAACACCGGGGCCTTTGCCACCGCCAGCCAGATCCGCATGAAGCTGCTGCCGGGCGTGTCCCGGGCAGGGATTGCCGTGGTACTGCCCTCGTTCACCGGGCCGATCATCCTGTGCGACGCGGGGGCCAACATTGCCCCCAAGGCCCACCACCTCATGGAGTACGCGATCACTGCCAGCGCGTATGCCCGGTACGTGCTGCGGATCGATCGGCCGCGGGTGGCGCTGCTGTCGATCGGCGAGGAGGACATGAAGGGCACGACCCTGGTCAAGCAGGCCCACGAGATCCTGCGGGAAAGCAAGAACGTGAACTTCGTCGGGAACGTCGAGGGGCGGGACCTGTTCCGCGGCGGGTGCGACGTGGCGATCTGTGACGGCTTCGTGGGCAACATCGCCCTGAAGTTGATCGAGGGTCTGGCCGAGGGGCTGTTCAAGACGATCTCGAAGGAGATCGCCCTGGCCTCGCCGGAGCTGGCCCGCAGCTTCGAACCGGTCGTCAAGCGGGTCTGGGCCAACCATGACTATGCCGAGTACGGCGGCGCGCCGCTGCTGGGCGTGGACGGGGCGTGCATCATCTGTCATGGCAGCAGCAATCACGTGGCGATCCGAAACGCGGTCCGGGTCGCGGTGAACTACCTGAACAACGATCTGAACTCGATCATCGCCGCGGAGCTAGGCAAGGAACCCCTACCGTCCTCGGCAAAGTAGCAGCAGCAAAGAAAACATCCATGAGCGACCGGCTTCCAGTGGCCATCAAAGGGGTAGGTTCTGCCCTGCCCGAGAAGGTGATGACGAACGCCGACTTCGAGAAGTACCTCGATACCTCGGACGAATGGATCACCACCCGAACGGGCATCCGCCAGCGGCGGTTTTGCACCAACGGCGAGAACACGCTGACCCTGGCCGTCGAGGCCTCGCGCAAGGCTATACAGCAGGCGAAGCTGTCGCCGGTCGACATCGACCTGATCATCCTGGCAACCAGCACGCCGGCGTATCCGATCCCGGCGACGGCCTGCTTCCTGCAGCACGCGCTGGGGTGCCGGCCGATCCCGGCTTTCGACCTGGGGGCGGCTTGCAGCGGGTTCATCTACGCGTTCGTGTCGGCCATGAGCATGATGGCCTCCGGGCAGTACCGCCACGCCCTGGTTGTCGGGGCCGAGGCAATGTCCAGCGTCACGGATTTCCAGGACCGGACGATCTGCGTCATCCTGGGCGACGCGGCCGGCGCCGTGGTACTCGGGCCGACCGAGGACCAGGTCGCCGGCGTGTACGATCACCTGCTCGCCGCCGACGGCAGCGGCGCGGATCTCATTATCGTGCCGGCCGGCGGGTCCGCCGAGCCCCTGACCGTCGAGGCGATCGAGGCCCGCAGGCAGTACCTGAAGATGAAAGGCCGCGAGGTCTACAAGTTCGCGGTCATCAAGATGGTCGAGGTCATCCGGGGCGCGGTGCAGAGGGCGGGCATCACGCTGAACGATCTGGCCCTGGTGATCCCGCACCAGTCGAATGCCAGGATCATCGAGTCCGCCGCCGAGAAGCTCGGCCTGCCGATGGCCCGCGTGGCGATGAACCTGGACAAGTACGGCAACACGTCGGCGGCCTCGATCCCGCTGGCCCTGGACGAGGCGATGAGCGATCGGCGGCTTCGCAAGGGCGACTGGGTCCTGCTGGCCGGCTTCGGCGGCGGCCTGACCTGGGGCTCGGTCCTGCTGCGGCTCTGACAAAAACAACAGGTGCGTCACTAACGCAACCCACATTGGCTTAGCCGGGGCGCACGCGCGGCACCGACCCGTCGCACGCGACGGGGCTAAACGGAAACAGGAACGCAGGAAGATGTCCAAGACCGCGATCATCTTTACCGGCCAGGGTGCCCAGTCACCTGGGATGGGCAAGGATGTCGCCGCGGCCTGCCCGGCGGCGGCCGAGGTCTTTGCCCGGGCCAACGAGGTGGTCGGGTACGACCTGCGGGCCCGGTGTTTTGAAGGGCCGGCGGAAGTGCTCGAACAGACCGACATCCAGCAGCCGGCGATCTTCACGACCAGCGTCGCGATCTGGCGGGCCACGAACGACGGCCGGGACCTGCCGGAACGCCCGGTGGCGATGGCCGGCCTGAGCCTGGGCGAATACACGGCCCTGTACGCGGCCGGCAGCCTGACCTTCGAGGACGCCCTGCGGCTGGTCAAGCGGCGAGGTGAACTGATGCAGGCCGCGGCCGCGGCGGTGCCCTCCGGCATGGTCAGCGTCATGGGCCTGGACGCCAGCCGGATCGAGAATATATGCCACGAGGCCCAGGTCGCGGGTATGATCCGGCCGGCGAACTTCAACTGCCCGGGCCAGATCGTTCTGTCCGGGACGAAGCAAGCGTGTGCGGCCGTGGTGCCGCTGATCGAGAAGGCCGGCGGACGGGCCGTCCCGCTGAAGGTGGCCGGTGCGTTCCACAGCCCGATCATGCAGCCGGCCGCCGAGGGCCTGGCCAAGATGCTGGCCGATACGCCGATCCGGCCGACCCAGGTGCCCGTTATCGCCAACGTCAATTGCCAGCCGCATGGCGAACCGGATACCATTCGCAAGCATCTGATCGCCCAGCTCACCAGTCCGGTGCTCTGGCAGGGGTGCATCGAGCGGATGCTGGGCAACGGCGCCGAGCGGTTCGTCGAGATCGGCCCCGGGCGCATCCTGACCGGGCTGCTCAAGAAGATCTCGCGGCAAACGCCGGTCGTGAACGTCAGCACGGCCGAAGGCGTGGCGGCCCTGAAGCTCAAAAAAGAATTGAGTCGGCATCTATAAACGGAAGGTACGATCATGGTTCTCAGCAAGCAGGTAGCCATCGTGACCGGCGGGGCCCGGGGCATCGGCAAGGCCATCAGCCTGGCCCTGGCCGATGAGGGGGCGACGGTCATCGCCGCCGACCTGAACGCCGAGGGTCTGGCCGCCGTGGCCGACGAGGCCAAGACCAAGGGTGCGGCCGGCAAGGTCGTCCCCAAGCCCCTCAACGTCACCGACCATGCCGCCATCGAGAAGTTCATCGACGAGGTCATCTCGGAGTTCGGTAAAATCGACATCCTGGTCAACAATGCCGGCATCACCCGCGACGGGTTGCTCATGAACATGGAGGACGAGCAGTTCGACGTGGTCATCAACGTGAACCTGAAGTCGGTCTTCCTGATGACCCGGGCGGTCAGCCGGTACATGGTCCGGGCCCGTTACGGGCGGATCGTCAACATCGCCAGCGTTTCGGGTATGATGGGCAACGCCGGCCAGGCCAACTACGCGGCCAGTAAAGCCGGCGTCATTGGGCTCACCAAGACCACGGCCAAGGAACTGGGCAAGCGGGGCATCACGGCCAACGCCGTCGCCCCGGGCTTTATTGATACCGACATGACCCGGGTGCTGCCGGACAAGATCAAGGAGGGGGTTAAACAGATCGTCCCGCTGCAGAAGTTCGGGCAGCCGCAGGACGTGGCGGCGGCGGTGGCGTTCCTGGCCTCGCCCGCGGCCGGGTACATCACCGGGCAGGTGGTGCCGGTGGACGGCGGGCTGAACATGTGAACCGCCTAGACCGGCCGCAAGGGGCGGTCCCGCGGCCGGGACTGGCGTATTTTTCGTTTGGCGTTATATGTATTCCGCAGAAACCGGCCTCCCCACGGACGGGGCAAGCCGGCGGAATCCGTAAGCCGACAACTGTCAGTGGAAGGAGGATACATGGTGACGGTTCAGGAAATAGAAGACAAGGTGTTTACGATCGTCAGCGAGCAGATGGCCATCAACAAGGCCGAGATCACGCGCGAGACGTCGTTCATCAACGACCTCAACGCCGACTCGCTCGATATCGTCGAACTGGTGATGGAATTCGAAGACAACTTCGACATGAGCATACCCGACGAAGAGGCGGAGAAGATCAAGACGGTCGGGCAGGCGATCGACTACATCGTCAATAACCAGGGCAAGAAGGAAAAACAAGAACAAGACTGATCGCATCGCTGGGACTGCCTCCTGACGCGCAGGACCTGGATAAGTCGGCGCGCCGACCGGGCCCAGAACGCTATCGTTGCCCGCATCCCGGCGAACGCAGCGCTATTCGCTGTGCCCGACATCCAGGTGCCGCCGCACGTCTCGGGGCTTTAGCCGGCCGGACCAGTCACATTCCAGTATCCCCTTGGCCCGAGTCTGATGACACTGGAAAGGTGGGCATGGGCAATCGACGCGTCGTCATTACTGGCATGGGTGTCGTCACTCCCCTGGGACCCAGCGTGGCCCAATACTGGGACGGGCTCATCGCGGGCCGGTCCGGCATCGGGCCGCTCACCCTGTTCGACGCCACCCAGTACAGCTCCCGCATTGCCGGCGAATGCCGCGACTTCAATATCGAGCAGTGGGTGAGCGACGGCCGCATCGCCAAGCGGATGGACCGTTTCGCCCAGTTCGCCCTCGCCTCCGCCGTTCAGGCGGTCAAGGACTCGGGCCTCGATCTGGCCGCCGAGGACCCCTACCGCATCGGCGTGATCGTCGGGTCCGGCATCGGCGGCATCAGCGAGCTGCAGACCCAGCACCTGCGCCTGCTGGAAAAGGGCCCGTCGAAGATCTCCGCGTTCACCATACCCAAGCTGATGGTGAACGCCGGCAGCGGGAACATCTCCATCCACTTCGGCACGCGCGGCCCCAGCACCGCGGTCGTCACCGCCTGCGCCTCGGCCACCAACGCGATGGGCGACGCCATGCGCTCCATTCAGCGCGGCGAGACCGACATCGTGATCACCGGCGGCACCGAGGCGGCAGTCGTCGAGATCAGCGTCGCCGCCTTCGGCGCCATGCACGCCCTGAGCACCCGCAACAACGACCCCATCCGGGCCAGCCGGCCTTTCGACAGGGACCGGGACGGCTTCGTCCTCAGCGAAGGGGCCGGCATCCTGGTCTTCGAGGATCTCGAACACGCCCGAAAACGCTCCGCACGCATCTACGCCGAGGTCCTCGGCTACGGCATGAGTTCCGACGGCGGGCACATCGCCCAACCCGACGAGACCGGCGCGGGCGCCGCCGCCGCCATGCGATACTGTATGGCCGACGCCAAGCTCGGCCCCGACCAGCTCGATTACATCAACGCTCACGGGACCGGCACCTCGCTTGGCGACGTGGCCGAAACCAAGGCCGTCAAGCAGGTCTTCGGCAACCGGGCCTACAAAATCCCGATCAGCAGCACCAAGTCCGCCGTCGGCCATCTGCTGGGCGCTTCCGGCGGCGTCGAGCTGGTCGCGACGGTCATGGCCCTGCTTACCGGCATCATCCCCCCCACGATCAACCTGGACGAGCCGGACCCCGAATGCGACCTCGACTACGTGCCCAACCAGGCCCGCCAGGGCAAGTTCAACAAGGCCATGAGCAACTCCTTCGGCTTCGGGGGCCACAACGCCTGCATCCTGGTCGGCAAGCTCGATTGACCCCCTGTCCGCGTTTAGCCGCGACCCGAGCCTACTCCGCCGAAGCAGCTTCGGCTGCGAAGGCTGGAAAGGGAGCGCTAACAGCGTTTTGACGTTTCGGCGTTCTCTGCTTCGCCCTGCGTAGCGATGCTCCGCAGGAGCTTCGCAGAGCAGGGTCGGCGTCTCCACCCCGGTCAAGTCCCCCTCCAAATCGGCCGATAACTACGCCAAGTGGCGCGCAAGGGGTGTGCGCCCCGGTCGCACGTACAGGACCAACCGCAAGTGCCTGAGAGCCAAGAGGATATCGACGTCCTGCTCGCTGAGGTGAACGCCCTAGCCGAGGAGGCCGTGGCCGACATCGTCGGCGAGGAGACGACCCAGGCCGACCCGGTCGTCGGATCGTTCCTGGACACCCCCCTATCAGATGGCCGCATATCGGCCGGCGCTTTTGACCCAGGTACGGCCCCCATCCGCCTATCCGCGACCATGACCATGGCCGGTGAAGACGTGTCCCGCATCCTCAAGCTGCAGGTCCCGGTCATCGTGCAATTAGCCGGCAACACCACGCCGCTTTCCGAGATCATGGGCCTGACTACCGGGGCGATCATCGAGTTCGACAAGCCCGTCGATAGCGACCTCGACCTGCTCATCAACAACAAGTGCATCGGGCAAGGCCAGGCGGTGAAGGTCGGCGAGAACTTCGGCCTGCGGATCACGCGGGTCGGCTCGCTCCGCGACCGCATCCAGGCCATGGGCAGCAGGTGACGTTTCCCAGACTGAGTCCTTCCCCTGACTGAGTCCTACGGCACGTCGCGTGCAACTTCAGAGCCGGGCTCTATGAGCCCGGTCCCGCTTGACCCTGTCCGCCGGACCGTCCATAGTAAGCGCCATGCCCGCCCGCTACCGCCCATCGCCGGCGTTCCGCGGCCACATAGGCCAGCGCATCCGCTACTACCGCCAGAAGCTCGGAATGAACCAGACCACGCTGGCCCGCAAGGCCAAGGTGAACCAGGGTTTTTTAAGCGAAATCGAGCGCGGGCGGCGCAATCCGTCGCCGTCCTCGCTGAAGGCCATTGCCCTGGCCCTCGATGTGCCGCCGGCCGTGCTCATCGGCCCGGGCCCGGACCACGACTCGCCGCAGCCGCTGGACACCCGCGAGCTGCCGCTGTTGGGGGCCATCCCCGCCGGCCCCCCGGCCGACAGCCAGGAGCAGCCCGAGATGTTCCCCGTGCTGCGCCACTTGTGGAGCCCCGACCGCTACGTCCTGCGCCTCAGCTTCGACTCGATGGAGCCGACCCTGAAGCCCGGCGACCTGGTGCTGGTCGAGTACCGGCCAGGCGTCAACCCGGCCCACGTCCAAGGCCGCATCTGCGCCTGCCTGCTCGATGGCGGGCCCACGCTGAAGCGCGTGTCCGTCGAGCGCCGCGGCGAAATCTGCCTGGTCATTCTCCGCGGCGACAATCCCGACGTCCCGCCGATGATCGTCGATGACACCCGCGACTTCTCCATCCAGGGAATCGTGACCCATCTCGTGGAGCGGGTCCTCTGACAACACCACGGTGCCACGCCCCCGAGGATGACCCTGGTTTCGGGCCACTGCAAACGCTATTCTGGAAGTACAGGGCGAGTTCAGTTCGAGCCCGCCGGCCGACGGGGAGAAAGGGTTGTGTTCTTCGACTGGAACAGCAGGCCTGAGCTTCAGTACCCGTGTGCCTGGGAATACAAGGTCGTCGGGGCCGACCAGTTCGCCATTCGCCAGGCGGTGGCCGACATCATGGGCGAACTTGAATACGAGGTCTCATTGTCGCACTTCAGCCGGACCGGCAAATACTGCTCGCTGCTGGTCGCCCTCACCGTCGTTGACGAACAGCAGCGCACGTCGCTGTTCGCGGCCCTCAAGGCCCACGACGACATCCTCATGGTACTGTGAGGTAATCATGGATCGCCGCGGCGGTGTTCTTTCCGTCGCCCATGGCCAGGATGACCGTGGCGGCGCCGCGGACGATGTCGCCGCCGGCAAAGACGCCCGGGGCACTGGTCATGTTATGCTCGTCGATCTCGATGTATCCCCACTTGTTGGTCTTGAGTTCCGGCGTGGTCTGGGTCAACAGCGGGTTGGCCCGCGTGCCGATCGCCTCGACGAAGACCTGGCAGGGAATCTCGAACTCCGAGCCGGCCAGCGGCACCGGGCGGCGCCGCCCGGAGGCGTCGGGCTCGCCCAGCTCCATGCGGATGCAGCGGACCGCCCGGACCCAGCCGTCGGCGGCCCCCAGGATCTCGACGGGATTGACCAGCAGCTCGAGAACGACGCCCTCCTGCTCGGCGTGCTTGATTTCTTCGGCTCGGGCAGGCATTTCAACGCGTGAACGGCGATACACCAGGGTCGCGGGATCGGCGCCCATTCGGCGGGCGGTGCGGACCGCGTCCATCGCCGTGTTGCCGCCCCCGACCACGACCACCTGCTTCGAGCGGACCACCGGCGTGTCCGCCTCGCGGCGGAACGCGCCCATCAGGTTCACCCGGGTCAGGTACTCGTTGGCGGAATAAACCCCCTTAAGGTTCTCTCCGGGGATGCCCTGGAAGACCGGCAGGCCGGCCCCGTTGGCGATGAAGACCGCGTCGAAGCCTTCCTCGGCCATGAGCTGCTTGACGGTGTAGGTCTGCCCGATGATGACGTTGCAGACGATCTCGACGCCGAGTTGGCGGAGCTTCTCGACCTCGAGGTCGACGATCGCCTTGGGCAGACGGAACTCAGGTATTCCGTAAACCAGCACGCCGCCGGGCCTATGCAGGGCCTCGAAGATGGTGACGGCATGTCCGCGCCGGGCGAGCTCGCCGGCGCAGGTCAGACCCGCCGGCCCGGCCCCGACGATCGCCACGCGCTTGCCGGTCGGCGGCGGCGGCACGATCGCCTCGTGGCGGTTCTCGCGGGCCCAGTCAGCAACGAAGCGTTCCAGATAACCGACCGCCACCGGTTCGCCCTTCTTCGACCGCACGCAGCACACTTCGCACTGCGTCTCCTGCGGGCAGATCCGGCCGGTGATTCCGGGCAACACGTTGGCCGCATACAGAATGTCCGCCGCCTTGGCCAGATCGCCATCGGCCACCGCCTCGACGAAGTGCGGTATGTCCACGCCCACCGGGCAGCCGGCGATGCACTTGCCCTCGCGGCAGCGCAGACAGCGATCGGCCTCCAGCCGGGCCACCTCGGTCGCCAGGCCCAGGTTCACCTCCTTGAAGTTCCGGGCCCGGGCCTCGGCGTTCTGCTCCGGCATGTGCTGCCGGTCGATCTTCAGGCGATCGGATGGTTTCATGCTCATCTCGTTCCGTTTAGCCCCGTCGCGCCTGTCCGCCGTAGCTCACAGAGCGAAGGAGGATGCGACGGGGGTCGGTGCCGCACGCGGCACCGCTAAGCATGGGTTTCACAAGATGCTTCGATTCGGGCTCACTACGCTACTCCGCGACGCCGAGTCCAATCTTGCAGGCGTGGTCTCCGCTCTGGGCCCGCAGCCGATCCCAGGCCGCCTTCTCCTGCTCGCGGTAGGCGGTCAGCCGCTCGCGCAGCTCGTCGAAGTCGACCTGGTGGGCATCGAACTCCGGGCCGTCCACGCAGGCGAACTGCATCTTGCCGGCCACCATGACCCGGCACCCGCCGCACATGCCCGTGCCATCGACCATGATCGGGTTCAGCGACGCGATGGTGTGGACGCCCTTCGGGCGGGTCAGCTCGGCGACGGCCTTCATCATCGGCACCGGCCCGGCGGTGAGAACCTCGTGGACCGGGTCGGCCTGGTCGTCGATCAGCTCCTGGAGCTTGCCGGTCACGAAGCCGTGATATCCGTAGCTGCCGTCGTCGGTGCAGGGATATACCGCGTCGCAGATCCGGCCAAGCTCCTGCTCCATGATGACGTAGGGCCGACTGCGACCGCCGATCACCGCGGACACCTTGTTGCCCATCGCCTTCAAGGCGATGACCTGCGGGTGGATGACGGCCGTGCCGACACCTCCACCTACCAGCACGACATGGCCGACCCTGGCGATCTCCGTCGGCCGGCCCAGCGGACCGGCCACGTCCAGGACCGCGTCGCCCGCACCGAGATCGCACAGGCGCTGCGTGGTCGCGCCCACCTTCTGAACCACGAGCGTGATGGTGCCGGCCGGGGCGTCGGAGTCCGCGATCGTCAGCGGGATGCGCTCGCCTTCGGGCGTGACCCGGACGATGACGAAATGCCCGGCCTTGTGCCGGGCCGCCACTCGCGGAGCCTCTACCACCAGCCACCGCACGCCCGGAGCCAGCCACCTTGCTTCTCGAATCGCAAACATGCCTCTAACGCCTTTCATCTGTAGACAGTTCAGGATACCGGCGTTATCGAGTCAGTTCAACGCGTATGATGATAGGGCTGCGTTTCCGGGCAGACAGATGCCATCGCAGCCGCGGAACATTACGATATATGAAACAGAGCAGAAGATATGCTTATCGTTCACTGCCTGCGTCGGCCGCGGGTGCGGTTGCGCCCCACGAGCGGAGCGATGGACTCGTACCTTGAATAGCTCCGCGCCCGGCGGGATACTGTAGCGATAGTGTAGGGAATCATAATTGAAGCGTATTATAGAATCTAATGTTTAGCGGTTCCGCGTGCGGCAGCGAAGCGCGTCGCACGCGACGCGGCTAAACAATACACGGCGTAGACTTGACTTGTTCGACCAGGAGACGGCACACCGATGGTCAGCAGCAACTACACCACAGGCCTTCCCGAACTCGACCAGGTCCTGAAGGGCCTGCTGCCGGGTGATAACCTGGTCTGGCGGGTCGACCGGATCGAGGATTACCAGGCCTTCGTCGAGCCTTACTGCCGCAGCGCGATCGCGGCCGGCAAGCGGCTGATCTACTTCCGGTTCGCCAAACACCCCCCGCTGACCTCGACCGAGCAGGGGGCGGAGATCCACGAGCTCCATCCGGAGGAGGGTTTCGAGAAGTTCATCAGCGAGATCCACGCGGTGGTCAAGGACACCCGCAACCGGGGCGTGAACGTCTTCGACTGCCTGTCCGACCTGGCGGTGGACTGGTGCAGCGACCGGATGCTGGGCAACTTCTTCATGCTGACCTGCCCGTACGTCCTGGACGTCGAGGGGCTGGCGTACTTCGCCCTGCTGAAGAACTACCACTCGCAGCACGCCACCGCGGCCATCGCCGAGACGACCCAGATCCTGATTGACGTCTATCGCCACCGCGGCAGGCTCCACATCCACCCGATCAAGGTGCAGCAGCGGCATTCGCCGAACATGTACATGCTGCACGAGTGGTCGCAGGAGGGTTTTCGGCCGGTGACGGAGAGCTCCACGATCGCGGAGATCCTCACCTCCACGCCCTGGGGCGGCCTGCAATCCGACCGGACCCGCGAGGGCGTGTGGACCCGGGCGTTTCTGGAGGCTGAAGAGGCGATCAACCCGGCCTACCGGCAGGAATGCTCCATCGACGAAGGCAAGCAGCTCACCCGCCGCCTGCTGCGCATGCTGGTCACCCGCGATGAACGCATTCTGAATCTGGCGGAGAAGTACTTCAACCTCGCCGACATCCTGGCCGTCTGGCGGCGCACGATCGGCTCCGGCCTGATCGGCGGCAAGAGCGTGGGCATGCTGCTGGCCAGAGCAATCCTCGAACACGCGGACAAGCAGTGGAAACACAGGCTGGAGGT
>Ga0315273_10010055_pt1 | contig 12036 bp, 6 predicted proteins | sample YL17G02_0_MG_FD_205753 | JGI IMG/M metagenome (GOLD analysis project Ga0315273, IMG submission 205753) | Sediment microbial communities from Yellowstone Lake, YNP, Wyoming, USA - YL17G02_0 | ecosystem: Environmental > Aquatic > Freshwater > Lake > Sediment | place: USA: Wyoming | collected... | reverse complement strand
GCCACCGTGCACGCGCCGCACCCGATGCACCGCGCCAGGTCGATCACCATCGCCCAGCGGTGCTCCTTGTAGACGTGCGGGGCGTAGATGTCTCGGGCCGGATCGTACCCTTCCGGTAGCGGCAGGCGGAATTCGCCGCCCTCGCCCGGCTTCATCTTCTTGAGGGCCGCGAGCGGCACCCACTGCAAGAGGTCGCGGCCGTACTGCGCCTGCTGGGCGGCGGCATAGGCCGGCTCGTGGCGCCGGCCGGTCTTGCGGATCTTCACGGTGCCGGCGTCTTCGCCGCTTGGGCCGCCGAGGAGGGCGAAGGCGTTCGCGCCGCGTCCGGCGGCGTTTCGCCCGAGGGCCGTGTGTCCCTGGCCGAACGGGATCGCCACGACCCCCTCGGCCACGTCTTCCGTGATGCGGACGGGCGCCTCGACCTTGCCCGCCGTGGTGCTGAGCTCAACTACGTCGCCCGCCGCCAGCCCAAGCTGCTTCGCCTTCTTCGGGTGCACGTCGACCCAGGTTCCCCACGTGATGGAGGTGACGGGGTCCGGCGCCTCCTGGAGCCAACTGCGGTTGGCGACTCGGCCGTCGAAGAGCAGGGCGGAGGACCAGGTCCACAACGCGACGGTCGATGTGCCCGAATCGCCGGGCGGCATGCCACCCGCCGATGTGGACAAGCCACCGAGCTTGGGCGTGGGCATGGCGGCCGGCTCCTCCCATACGCCCCCCGCGCGGAGGGCGTCGCGCCAGAAGTCCTCGAACGGGCGCGTGGGTGCCGCGCGCTTGCGAATCTCCTCCCACCGCGCGAGCAGCCATGTCTTGAAGTCGCCCCCAGGGGCGCTCGACACGCCGGGTGGCATGCCCGCGGCATCCGTTCCGCGGCCATGTTCTTCCCCTTCGATGGCAGCGAGAGAGAGCGGCATCCCCGCCGCGGCGGCCAGCGCGAGCAGGATGTCGCCCGCCGGTCTCGTGTCCCACAGCCGCCGCATCGTCGGCTGCATGAGGCAGTGCACGCCTGTCATCGGCTCATAGTCGCCCCACGACTCGAGGGGAGAGTCGAACGGCAGGACCCAGTCGGCCAGCTCCGCCGTCTCGTCCATCATCGTGCCGAGGAAGACGACCACCCCCGCGCGGCGGATGGGCTCGGCCGCCGCGGGCATGGCGTAGGCGAGGTCCGTGTTGTGGACGATCACCGTGTGCTCGGGCGTGAGGTCCGCGAGCAGCTTCCGCACCTCGTCTGCCCCGGCGGCGGCGCTCAACGCGTGCGGACGCGAGAAGTCAAGCGTTTTGCCGATCCCGCCGGCCGCGCAGTTCAGGAGGGCCGCGGCCAGCGCCGTCCGGTAGGCGGCCGGCCCCGACGCGCCGACCGGGCCCGCCAGGGCCACGCTCGCGGCGCTCTGGCCGAAGCGACTGGCGAGCTCCTCGATAACCTGCGCCGGCACGCCTGCCGGAAGCGGCGACGACTCCGCGAGCGACTTGGCGAGCGGCTTCAGCGCGTCCACGTCGCCGCGGGCACAGCCCTTCTCGATCATCGTGGTCAGCACGGCCGCCGCCACGGCCGGCAGGGCCGACGGCGGCACCGGAACAAAATCGTCGGCGTTGGCCGCCGTCATCGAGAGCCGGGGACCGACGTAGGCCAGGCGGCCCATCCGGCCGTCGGCGTGGGCGTGCATCTCGGCGAACCGCCGCGCGTAGAGGACCGGCGAGACCCAGGATTCCAGGAAGTCCGCGCCGAAGCTGAGAACGTAGTCGCAGGATTCGATGTGATAATCGGGGACGGCGGCCTGGCCGAAGAGCGCCTCGTGGGCCGCCCGCAGCGGCTCGTAGTGGAACGGCTCGTAGCGGAGCGGCCGCCCCGCGCCGAGCGCCGCCGCGAAGCGGACCATCACCCGGGCGAGCGCGCCGGTCTGGAGGTCGCTCAGCAGGGCCGCCTTGGCGCCGGCCTTCGCCAGCCGCCGGCCGATCTCGGCGATCGCCGTGTCCCACGACACCGGCTCCGGCTTCGCGCCCCTCGTCTTGCGATGCAGCGGCTGCCGGAGGCGGTCGGGGTCGTACAGACCCTGGAGGGCCGACTGGCCGCGCGGGCACAGGCCGCCGGAGTTGATCGGATGGTTGGGGTTGCCCTCGGCCTTGGTGGCGCGGCCGTCGCGGTGCCGGACGTGCATGCCGCAGCCGGCCGGACACTCGCGGCACGTGGTGGCATAGACGGTCCACGTGCCGGGGACGTACGGCTCCGGCGGGACGACGTACGGGATGAGTTTGTCGGCCGTCTTCTCGGTGAGGCCGACGGCCGTCGCTACGCTTCCCCCGGCGACCGACTGAAGGAACGCGCGTCGCGAAGTCTTCGCCATGCAGCGGCTCTCCAGGTTGCGTGACGCCATCGCGGATGTTGCATTCCCGATTATAGCGGAGGGCGAGGGGTGGTGTGGGGAAAAGATGGCGCTGGAGTAGCCCCTCAACTATGGGTGGCACGGCCACGCGTCGTTGTGTGGCCGTGCACTTCGGACCGGCACAGAACACGGCCACGCAACGGCGCGTGGCCGTGCCACCCGGCTTCCGGGGCAACACGCGGATACCCCAGCGTTACTTTGACTGGTGCGCGGTGAGTCTCCGTATGTGTCTAGCGTTGTCATTCCGAGCGAGCGCAGCGAGTCGAGGAATCTCGCTGTGGCCGTTGCTGTTCGGACGGATGCAAGGCGAGACCCCTCGACTCGGTCGCCGCGGCGACCTCGCTCGGGGTGACAGCAAAGAAGGGCCGCGCACCCATCAGCGAGTTAGCGCCGTCATACCGAACACGTGCAGTCCGGAGAGCCCGCCGCGCTGTCAGCGATGCGACGTCTCGAAATCCTCCAGCAGCCGGACGATCAGGGCCGTCCAGCCCGTCTGGTGGCTCGCCCCGAGGCCCTGGCCCGTGTCGCCGTGGAAGTACTCGTTGAAGAGGACGTACGGGTTCCACAGCGGATCGTCGCTGAACATCTTCATGTTTCCCTGCCACGGCGCGCGGCCGCCGGCGTCGGGGATGAACAGGCGGCAGAGGCGGGCGGTGATCTCGGCGGCCACTTCCTTCAGGTTCATCATCCGGCCGGAGCCGGTCGGGCACTCGACCTTCAGCGAGTCGCCGTAGAAGTGGTGGTACCGCTCGAGCGACTCGACCAGCAGGTAGTTGATGGGCATCCAGACGGGCCCGCGCCAGTTGGAGTTGCCGCCGAAGAGGGCCGCGCGCGACTCGCCGGGCTCGTAGGCCACCTCGTGCACCTGGCCGTCGCACCGCAGCACGAAAGGGTGCTCCCGGTGGTACCGCGACACCGACCGCAGGCCGTAGGGCGAGAGGAACTCGTTCTCGTCGAGCATGTACCCGAGGACGCGCCGCAGCCGCTCGCGCGTCGGCGCCGCGAGCAGCCGCGCGCCCCGGCACTCCGTCTCGGCCGAGCCGATCAGGCAGGAGACCTGGCGCGCAAAGTCGGTGCGGTGCCGGAGGAACCAGTCCATCCGCTCCACGAACCCCTTGAAGGGCGCGAGGGTCTCGTCGTCGAGGACCTCGACCGCCACGAGCGGCATGAGGCCCACGAGCGAGCGGATCTTGAGATGCACATGCTTGCCTTGGAAGTACGCGTGGTCGTAGTAGAAGCCGTCCTCCTCGTCCCACAGGCCGGCGCCGCCGAGGTTGTTCATCGCGTCGGCGATGGCCACGAAGTGGTTGAAGAACTTCGAGGCCGCGTCCTCGTAGGCGTCGTCCTCCTTCGCCAGCTCCAGGGCCATCGAGAGCATCGTCAGGCAGTAGAAGGCCATCCACGCCGTGCCGTCGGCCTGCTCCAGGTACCCGCCCGAGGGCAGGGGCCGGCTGCGGTCGAAGACGCCGATGTTGTCCATCCCCAGGAACCCGCCCGCGAAGATCTGCCGCCCCATCACGTCCTTGCGGTTCACCCACCACGTGAAGTTCAGGAGCAGTTTCTGGAACGTGCGCTCGAGGAACCGCCGGTCGCGCCGGCCGCGCGGCCCGGAAATCTTGTACACGCGCCAGCACGCCCACGCGTGGACCGGCGGGTTCACGTCCGACAGCGCGAACTCGTACGCCGGGATCTGCCCGTTGGGGTGCATGAACCACTCGCGCAGGAGCACCACGAGCTGGTCCTTCGCCGCGTCCGGGTCCAGCCGCGCCAGCGGCAGCATCTCGAACGCCAGGTCCCACGAGGCGTACCAGGGGTACTCCCACTTATCAGGCATGGACATTATACCACGATTAAAGAGGTGCGTCCACGCGGCGTTGGGCCCGGTCAGGCGCTCGGGCGGCGGCGGGGGCTCCTTCGGGTCGCCCTCCAGCCAGTCTTTCACCACGTAGTAGTAGAACTGCCGCGACCAGAGGAGGCCGGCGTAGGCCTGGCGCATGGTGCGGCGAGTCTCGGGCGGGAAGCTCTGTGGGATGAGCGACGCGTAGAACGCGTCGGCCTCGGCCAGGCGCTCCGCGAAGACCGCGTCGAAGCCGGCGCCGAGCGGGTCGTCGGGCGCCTCGGACTCGGCGAAGAGCCGCAGGCGCAGCTCGACCGTCCCGCCCGGCGGAATCGTCAGGCGATAGTGCGCCGCGGCCTTCGTGCCCGTGCGGGCGGGGTTCACCGCGTCCCGGCGCCCGCGGATGACGTACGCGTGGAACGCGTCCTTGACGTACGGCGTGGGGTTCGGCGTCTTGAAGAGCCGCTCGGTGTTCGTCTCGTTCTCGGTAAAGAGGAGCGTCGGCGGCCGGCCGTCGGGCCCCGGCCCCGCGACGAGGCGGAACGTGCCGAGCGTGGGGTGGTCGGCGAGGATGGCGGCGTCGCCTGTCGCGGGCAACGCCTCCGGTCCGGGGGTGGCACGGCCACGCGCTTCTGCGTGGCCGTGCTTCTCGGCCGGCGGGGACACACGGCCACGCAACAGCGCGTGGCCGTGCCACCCGGCAAGGGAGTTCTCTGCGGCCGCGAGCTTCGGCTTGCCCCAGTCCTCGTATCGGCTGCCACTCGTCCAGGTGTTGCGGAACCAGAGGGTCGCGAGGAGGTCGAGCGCGGCCTCCTGCGGCCCGCGGTTCGCCACCGTCAGGCGGAGGGCGATGTCGTCGGGCGAGCGCTTGGCGTACTCGGCGAAGACGTCGAAGTACCGGTTGCCGGCGAAGACGCCCGTGTCGCGGATCTCGAACTCCGGGTCGGCCCGCGTGCGGCGGGCGGTCTCGGCCACGAGCCGCTCGTAAGGGTACTCGGCCTGCGGGTACTTGTAGAGCGCCTTCATGTAGGAGTGCGTTGGCGTCGAATCAATATAGAAATAATGCTCCTTGACGTCTTCGCCGTGGTTTCCCTCGGGGTTCGTGACGCCGAAGAGGCGCTCCTTGAGGATCGGGTCGCGGCCGTTCCAGAGGGCCAGGGCCAGCGCGAGGCGGCACTCGCGGTCCGTCAGGCCGAGCAGGCCGTCCTCGCCCCAGCGGTAGGCCCGGCTGCGGGCGTGGTCGTGCGTGAAGTAGCGCCACGGGTCGCCGTCGGGCGAGTAGTCCTCGCGGACGGTGCCCCACTGGCGCTCGGAGAGGTAGGGCCCCCAGCGTTTCCAGTTCTTCTCGCGCCGGCGGTCCTCGTCAAGGCGGACGCGCTCGGCCTGGTCCGGCGACGGCGAAGGCATGGTTTGGTTCTCCTGCGACGCAAGCGGCAGTGCGTGCCGAGCCCGCCGCGGAAGCGGCGGGAGATCCTCGCCTGGCGTCTCCCGCGGCTTCCGCCGCGGGCTCGAAGCGCGAGGAAGGCCGCGGCAACGCCGCCGCATCGGTTCTAACTTGATTGTAAAGTGCCCCGGCGGGCGGCTGTCATTTTTTCCCTACTCGCGAGGGCGAGCCTTATAATAGGATCTGAAGTGGTCGGACCAGGACAACCGGGCTTGTGTTCCAGAGAAGGGGAGGCTTTTGGACGCCGCCGAGGCAGGACCGGCCACCTTGTGGCCGCTTATGGTCTACTTCGCCGTGGTGGTCGCGACGGCCGCCGGGATGATCGGCACGTCGTGGGTCCTGGGCGAGCGCCACCGCGAGCGCGCCACCGGCCTTCCGTACGAGTCGGGGCTGGTGTCCACCGGTTCCGCCCGCCTGCGCCTCTCCGCCGACTTCTACCTGGTGGCGATGTTCTTCGTGATCTTCGACCTGGAATCCGTGTTCCTGTTCGCCTGGGCCATCGGCGCGCGCGAGTCGGGGTGGGCGGGGTACGTGGAGGTGGCGATCTTCGTGGGCGTGCTCGCGGCGGCCCTGGCGTACCTGTGGCGGACGGGCGCCCTCGACTGGGGCCCGCCCAAGGGCCGCGCGCGCCCGAGCCGGCTGGCGTGAGGGTGATGGGCCGGGTCAGCCGCCCACCTGGGTGGGCGCGCCGGGCTCTGAGCGCGCCCATTCAGCCGCCCAGCTTGCTGGGCGCGTTTTCGGCGTGCCGGCAACACGCGCCCGGCAAGCTGGGCGGCTAAATGGGGCGCGGGTTTGGTGCGCTCGCAGGCATTGGGGGGGCCGGCTTGCCGGGCGTGTGTTTTACCGTGAAAGGCTGACGCCATCGTGGCGACGTGCGACCCACACACCGGGCCGGATACGGGCGGCGCCGGCGACCCTGCCGCCGGGGCCGTCCGCCGCAGCGTGCTCCTGGCGCGCCTCCAGGACCTGGTGGCCTGGAGCCGCCGGAACTCGATGTGGCCGTTCAACTTCGGCCTGTCATGCTGCTATGTTGAAATGGCGACTAGCCTGACCAGCCGCTACGACATCGCGCGGTTCGGCGCCGAGGTCATCCGCAGCTCGCCGCGCGAGGCCGACCTCATGGTCGTCGCCGGCACGGTCTTCATCAAGATGGCCCCGGTGGTCCGGCAGCTCTACGAGCAGATGATGGCGCCGCGCTGGGTCATCTCGATGGGCTCGTGCGCGAACTCCGGCGGCATGTACGATATTTACAGCGTGGTGCAAGGCGTCGATAAGTTCCTGCCGGTCGACGTGTACATCCCGGGATGCCCGCCCAGCCCCGACGCGTTCATGGAAGGGCTGCTCCTCCTGACGAAGGCGGTCGGCGAGGAGCGGCGGCCGCTCTCGTGGGTCGTGGGGCCGCAGGGCGTGATCCGCCCGCCGAAGCCGTCGCGGCGCGACGCCCACCGGCCGGCGCGCGGGCGCGAGACGGAGCTCAGGCCGCCGGAAGAGATCTGAGAAGGTACGGTAGATGAGGCTATGATCGCGTCAACCGACATCGTCGCGCAGCTTCGCGAGCGCTTCGGCGAGCGGGAGGTCCTGGCGCAGGCCACCGCCGACCGCCTGCCCACGGTCTGGGTCGAGGCGGGCAAGGTCCGCGACGTGCTCGCGTGGCTGAAGACGGGCGCCCCGCAGCCGTACCGGATGCTCTACGACCTGACGGCCATCGACGAGCGCGAGCGCACGAGCCGCCGGGGCCAGCCGCCCGCCGACTTCACGATCGTCTACCACCTCGTCTCGTTCGACCGCAACGAGGACCTGCGGGTCAAAGCGCCGCTGGTGGGCGACCATCCTTCGCTCGGCAGCGTGACGGACCTGTGGCCCTCGGCCGACTGGTACGAGCGCGAGGTGTGGGACATGTTCGGCATCCGCTTCGACGGGCACCCGCACCTGGAGCGGATTCTCATGCCGCCGTGGTGGAGCGGGCACCCGCTGCGGAAGGAGCACCCGGCCCGCGCGACCGAGATGGGGCCGTTCCGCATGCCGCCCGACGTGCAGGAGTCGATGGAAGAGTCGATGCGTTTCCGCCCCGAGGACTGGGGCATGAAGCGCCAGGGCGAGGACTTCGACTTCATGTTCCTCAACATCGGCCCGCACCATCCGGCCACGCACGGCGTCGTGCGTCTCGTCGCCCAGCTCGACGGGCAGGAGATCGCGGACCTGGTGTGCGAGATCGGCTTCCACCACCGCGGCGCCGAGAAGATGGGCGAGCGGCAGTCCTGGCACACCTACATTCCGTACACCGACCGGGTCGACTACCTGGCGGGCGTGATGAACAACCTGCCGTACGTGATGGCGGTCGAGCGGCTGGCGGGCATCGAGGTGCCCGACCGGGCCAAGGTCATCCGCATCCTGATGGCCGAGCTCTTCCGCATCATCAGCCACCTGGTGTTCTACGGCACGTTCAGCCAGGACCTGGGCCAGATGTCGCCGGTCTTTTATATGTTCACAGATCGCGAGCGGGCGTTCGACATCGTCGAGGCGGTCACCGGCGCGCGGATGCACCCGAACTGGTTCCGCATCGGCGGCGTGGCCCAGGACCTGCCGAACGGGTGGCAGAAGCGGGTGCGCGAGTTCCTCGACTACCTGCCCGCGCGGCTGCGCGACTACGACAAGATGGTGCTCGAGAACCCCCTGTTCAAGGCCCGCACGCAGGGCATCGGCGCCTTGAGCGTCGAGGAGGCGGTCGAGTGGGGCGCCACGGGGCCGATGCTCCGGGCCGCCGGCCTCGCGTGGGACCTCCGCAAGCAGCGGCCGTACGGCGGGTACGACCAGTTCGAGTTCGACATCCCGACCGGCCGCCGCGGCGACTGCTACGACCGGGCGGTGGTGCACGTGGAGGAGATGCGGCAGAGCCTGCGGATCATCGAGCAGTGCCTGAAGAACATGCCGGCGGGCGACTGCAAGTCGCGCCATCCGCTGGCCACGCCGCCCCTGAAGGAGCGGACGATGCGCGACATCGAGACGCTCATCGGCCACTTCCTGGGCGTGAGCTGGGGGCCGGTCGTCCCGGCGGGCGAGGCCTCCGTCACCGTCGAGGCCACGAAGGGGCAGAACAGCTACTACCTGGTGAGCGACGGGGCGACGGCGGCCTACCGGACGCGGATCCGGACGCCGTCGTTCGCTCATTTGCAGATGCTTCCGATGCTGAGCCGCCGCACGATGGTGCCCGACCTGGTGGCGATCCTCGGGAGCATCGATTACGTGCTGGCCGATGTTGATCGGTGATGCGCTCGTAGGGGCACGGCATGCCGTGCCCCCGCGGCGGCGCGAGGCACGAGCGCCGTGCGGCACGAGCGTCGTGCGCGACACGAGCGTCGTGCGGCGCGAGCGCCATGCGGCATGAGCGCCGAGCGCGGCGGCTCTCCTGAGCCGCCGCGTGAGTGCGTCGCCCTGCGCGCGGGGGGGCGCGTGAGCGCGGCGGGTCAGGAGACCCGCCGCGCACGGTAGATGTTGAGGCCGAGAAAAGCGCTAACCCATGTTGACCGACGACGAGAAACGCGAGATCGCGTCGCACTTTCCCGCGTACGTCACGCGGCGCTCGGTGGCGCCGGAGGCGCTGGGGATCGTCCAGCGCCGCCGCGGCTGGGTGACGGACGAGGACGTGAAGGACGTGGCCGATTTCCTGGGCATGGCGCCCGACGAGGTCGACGGGCTCGCCACGTTCTACAGCATGATCTTCCGCCGGCCGGTCGGGCGGCACGTCATCCTCGTGTGCGACAGCGTGAGCTGCTGGGTGACGGGCTACGACGGCCTGCGCGAGCACCTGGAGGCCCGCCTGGGGATCCCCCTGGGCGGGACCGCCGCCGACGGGCGGTTCACGCTCCTGCCGGCGGCGTGCCTCGGCGTCTGCGAGCATGCGCCCGTGATGATGGTGGACGAGGACCTGCACCTGGACCTTACGCCCGAGAAACTCGACGAGATCCTCGCGCGGTACACGTAGTCGCATGGCGACCATGGACAAGCCGCTGACCCAGAACTTTCGGCCGGGGGGCGAGCCGCCGGACCTTCGCGCGTACGAGAAGGCCGGCGGGTACCAGGCCCTGCGCAAGGCGCTCGCCCTGTCGCCGCCCGACATCGTGTCGGAGGTGATGAGGGCGAACCTCCTGGGGCGCGGCGGGGCGGGGTTCCCGGCGGGCCGCAAGTGGAGCGAGGTGCCCCAGGCCGAGGACCCGCGGCGCCCGGCGTACTTCGTCGTCAACGCCGACGAGATGGAGCCGGGCACCATGAAGGACCGGTTCCTCATGGAAGGCGACCCGCACCAGCTTGTCGAGGGCGCCGTGCTCAGCGCCTACGCCGTCCATGCCCACAAGGCCTGGATCTTCCTGCGCTGGGCCTACAAGCTCGCCGCGCGCCGGCTCGAGAAGGCCATCGCCGAGGCCCGGGAGGCGGGGTACCTGGGCCGCAACATCCTCGGCTCCGGTTACAGTCTTGACCTATATCTCCATACAAGCCACGGTCGGTACATGTGCGGCGAGGCCGAGGGCATGCTGAACGCCCTCGAGGGCCGCCGCGCCATCCCGCGCTCCAAGCCGCCCTACGCGGCGGCGTGCGGCCTGTGGGGCAAGCCCACCGTCGTCAACAACGTCGAGACCGTCTGCTGCGTGCCGCACATCGTCAACCGCGGGTGGCAGTGGTTCCGGGCCCTGAGCCGCGCGCCGGGCGAGGGCGGCACGAAGATCTACGGGGCGAGCGGCCGCGTCAAGCGCCCCGGCCTGTGGGAGCTGCCCCTGGGCTCGACCGTCTGCGAGATCCTCATGGAGCACGCCGGCGGCATGCGCGACGGGTACCGCCTGCGCGGCTTCCTGCCGGGCGGGGCGTCGAGCCGGTTCCTCACCGACCGGCACCTCGACGTGGCGATGGACTTCGGGTCGATGGAGAAGGCCGGCAGCCGCCTCGGCACGGGCACGATGATCGTGCTGGACGACCAGGCGTGCCCGGTGGGGATGCTGCTCTCGCTCCAGAGATTCTTCGCCCGCGAGTCGTGCGGCTGGTGCACCCCGTGCCGCGAGGGCCTGCCGTGGGTCGCGCGGACGCTCGAGGCCATGGAGGAGGGCCGCGGCGAGCCGTCCGACATGGCGGTGCTCGAGGACCACGCCCGCTGGATCGTCATCGGCAACACGTTCTGCGCGCTGGCGCCGGGGGCGATGTTCTCGCTGGCGAGCGCCCTCGAGTACTTCGGCGACGACTTGCGGCGGCACATCCGGGAGAAGCGGTGTCCGTGGAGGTAGCCGTGCCAACGATTTATATTGATAACCAGCCCTACGTCATCGAGGAGGAGGGCAAGAACCTCCTGGAGGTCTGCCTGTCGCTGGGCTTCAACATCCCGTACTTCTGCTGGCACCCGGCGATGCAGTCGGTGGGCGCCTGCCGCCTGTGCGCCGTGAAGCTCTTCCGCGACGCGAAGGACACGCGCGGCCGGATCGTGATGTCGTGCATGACGCTGGCGGCCGACGGCACGCGGCTCTCGATCGACGACCCCGAGGCGGCCGCCTTCCGCGCCAAGGTCATCGAGTGGCTCATGGTCAACCACCCGCACGACTGCCCCGTGTGCGACGAGGGCGGCGAGTGCCACCTCCAGGACATGACCGTGATGGCCGGCCACGTCTACCGCCGGCACCGCTTCAGCAAGCGGACGCACCGCAACCAGTACCTGGGGCCGCTGGTGAACCACGAGATGAACCGGTGCATCCAGTGTTATCGATGCGTCCGGTTCTACCGCGACCACGCCGGCGGGCGCGACTTCGACGTCCTCGGGTGGCACGACGGCGTCTACTTCGGCCGGCACGAGGACGGCGTGCTGGAGAGCGAGTTCAGCGGCAACCTGGTCGAGGTCTGCCCCACGGGCGTCTTCACCGACAAGACCCTCAAGCGCCACTATACGCGCAAGTGGGACCTCCAGACGGCGCCGTCGGTGTGCGTGCACTGCGGCGTGGGGTGCAACACCCTCGCCGGCGAGCGGTACGGCAAGCTGCGGCGCCTCCAGCCGCGCTTCAACGGCCAGGTCAACAGCTACTTCCTGTGCGACCGCGGGCGGTACGGCTACGAGTTCGTCAACAGCGACCGCCGCCTGCGCCGGCCGCTGGTGCGCGACGCGCCGGGCGCGGCGCTCGGGCCGGCGACGCGCGAGGCGGCGCTCGAGCGCGCCGCCGAATTCCTGCGCGGCGGCAAGGCGATCGGCCTCGGCTCGCCGCGGGCGTCGCTCGAGACGAACTTCGCCCTGCGGACGCTCGTCGGGCCGGGGCGGTACTACCACGGTGTGCCCGAGCGCGATCTGGCGCTCGTGCGCGGCATGCTCGACATCCTGCGGCACGGTCCGTCGCCGAGCGCGTCGATGA
>Ga0315273_10010054_pt1 | contig 12036 bp, 13 predicted proteins | sample YL17G02_0_MG_FD_205753 | JGI IMG/M metagenome (GOLD analysis project Ga0315273, IMG submission 205753) | Sediment microbial communities from Yellowstone Lake, YNP, Wyoming, USA - YL17G02_0 | ecosystem: Environmental > Aquatic > Freshwater > Lake > Sediment | place: USA: Wyoming | collected... | reverse complement strand
TCAGGATCTCGCCGTAACTGCGCCAGTGATCGCCCATGCCACGAGGCAGGCCGCGCGTCGCCGCGTACGCGCGTGCGCCATTGCGGGCCTTCTGCACGAACTGCTCGGCGCTGCGGTACGGGAAGTGCCTTACAGCGATGCTCGTGTCGCTGTCGACCACTGGCGTGGCGAGCTGCACCGCATGGTTGCCTTGCCTGACGACTGCGCCGTGCTCCCATCTGAACGCGATCTTCGGCAGCGGGGCAACGGGCCGTTCCCGCCAGACCAGCCGCTGGAACGGGTCGGCGACAGCGTCGTCGTCGACACCCGTAACGAAGTGCGACAGCAGCTTCGCTGTCAGCAGGTTCACGCCCCGCTCGTCAGCGTGGTCGAACAGGACGCTGAGCGGGACGTCGCCAGCATGCCACAGCTCGTCAGCGTCGAACGGGACGACCCAGCCGAGCTGGTCATCGCGTGCCGCTCGCGTGAGCGCAGCAGTGATCTTGCGCGACTGGTAGTAGCCGACCTCGTCGTCGTCGAAGACCCGCACTTCGCACGTCGCCGAGACTTCGGCTGCTGCCTTGTCGATCAGCGCGCGCGTGCCGTCCGTGCTGCCGTTGTCGAGCACGAGCAGCAGATCAGCGCCCTCCGATGCCATGTGGCAGAGCACACCGAAGATCGTGTCTGCCTCATCTTTGACCATCGTCACGCCACAGAACGTGCTCACGTCGCCTGCCTCGCGAGGATCAGCGTCGTTGCCATCACGGCGCTCTGATCAGACCCGCGGGTCAGACCCCGGTGCACGACTTCGAGCCATTCGCTCTCAAGCCAGACTTGCAGCTCTGCGCCCGTCCATTCGCGGACGTGGCACAGGTTCTGCGGCGGGCCGTGCCTGCCGAACTCTTGCAGCTCCCGAGCTGGCGTCGAGATCACGAACAGCGCGTCGGCGAGCAGCTCGCTGCCAGCGAACGACGCGACGAGCGCGAGCGGGTCGACGAGGTGCTCGATCACGTCTGAGCAGATCACGACGTCAGCTCGCGGGAAGTCTTCGCGCGTGGCGTGCTCGAAGTCGAGCGTGCGCCAGTCGCACCAGTTATCGCCCCAGCGGGCGCGGCAGTGGTCGATATTCGCGCCATAGTCGAACGCCACGTAACGCCATTCGGGGTGGCGTTCGTGCATCGCTGCGAGCTTCTCAGCCCAGCCACAGCCGACGTCGACGATCACTGTCTCGTGCAGCTGGTCGCGTTGCGCTGCGAACAGCTCTGCGATGGTGTAAACGTCGGGTTGGAAGACGACGCCTCGCTCAGTGGTCACGTCATCGAGGAAGTAAACCGGGCCGGGGTTCTCCCGATAGCCGAGCACGATCCCGAACGCCATCTCAGTACCCCGTCCCGATGCGCTGCGCGCCTATGTGATACACCCACACTGCACGATCTTCTTCGCCTTGCCAGTACGCGAACCGTACCTGCGTGCCTGGAACTTCGGGGCTGCCTTCGTTCAGCAGCTCGTGCGTGAAGATTCCTTCTGAGCGGTCGACGTTCGGCCAGCCACGAGTGAGCAACGAGCGACGATAGATGCACGGGTTCGTCGTGAAGCAGACGCGATGTTCGAGCCAGTGATTTGCGTCGTGCATCGCCGGGAGGTAGCGCTCTGGCGCGACTTCGAGCACGCCGCCCGCTGCGATCTCGACGTCGTTCCACGGCTGTCGGACCAACGCCATCTGCGCGAGGTTCTTGTGCTTCGCGAGCACCGCTGCGAGTCGTCGCCATTCGACGAGCTTGACGAAGCGGAAGTCGTCTTCGAGGTGCACGACGAACTCGGCGTCTGTCTCGCGAAGCAGCCACGACCACGCCCCGCCGATCGTGCCCGAGAATCCTCGGCGGGTACGCCAGCTCACGATCTGCCAGTCAGGGAACGTGACGCGCAGCCATGCGGCGTAGCGGTCGTCTGCGCTGTCGTCGAAGATGACCCGAGCGCAGAACGGCCCGCGGGTCATCCGTCGGAACGATGCGATCGTGCGCACGAGGCAGGCCTTGCGACCATCGGTGAACAGCGCCACTGCTATCGCGTCGGTCATGCTGTCGCCTTGATCCTCGCGTCGATGCGCAGCCGGTACTGCCGCGACTTGCTGACATTGCGGCTGTCGGGCCGCTGGTAAACGCGGTACACCGCGTTTGGGAGCTGCTCGATCGTCGCTTGAGCACGCCGTTCGCAGCGCAGCCACAGGTCGTAGTCCTCGTGCACGGGGAAGTCTCGGAACCCGCCGACTGCGTGGAACATCGAGCGACGAACGAGCGTGCCGATCACCAGGTAGTTCGAGTCTTCGAGCGGGCGAGAGCGCACGAGCGCCGGGGCTGTCTCGCTGCCGTCTGGCTGCACGAACACGGTCGCGGGGCCGCGCAGGTCGGCGCTGCCAGCCGACATTGCTGTCAGGTAGTCGGGGCCGATCTCGTCGTCAGCGTCGACGAAGCACAGCCATTCGCCATACGCGGTGCGCGCGCCGAGGTTGCGTGCTCGCATCACGTTCTCCCCCCAGGCGAGCACGACTTCGACAGCTGGGTGCGTCTGCGCCGCGATCGACGGCAACGCACGCTCGTGCGCCCAGACCCGGTAGCGGTCGTCGCCGCCGAACAGCGGGACGATCACGCTGACGTCGAAGTCCACAGCTTCTCGCGTTCGTCGAAGAGCTTCTTGCCGACTGCACGGCCCTGCCAGCCGAGCCGATAGGTCGCGTCGACGTCAGCCTTGTGGTTGTACGGGTGCAGATGCTCGACGATGCTGTCGCGGGCGAACACCATCACGCCCCGCGCGAGCGCGGTCTGCACGAACTCGTCGTCGACATACTCGTGCGGGTAGCCCTCGTGGAGCACGACGTTCGGGTCGTCGATCGAGCCTCGCTCGGCATAACGGCGGGTCAGCAGCGAGTGCGTCGAGTGCGTCCCTGCGATCACCCGCGGGTTGAGCAGATCATTCGTGCCGACGACTTCGATTGTCTCGTCGAGCAGCTCGATCGCGTGCGAGTCCCAGCCCTCGTGGAAGCGCACGTCGTCTGCTGCCAGGAAGATCAGCGGCTCGTCGGTCGCGCGCACGGCGTCATTGATCTTGCAGACGTAACGACGGCGGGTGCGGGCCACCAGCAGCACGTCGGCTCCGCAGCGGCGCAGCTCGGTACGTTCACGACTGTCGACGGACTCGGCGATGAAGAGCAGCCGGTAGTCGCAGCTCGTCGCAGCAGCGAGACTACGGATCAGCGGTTCGACGTTCCGCGGCCGGGTCAGCACCGGCACGAGCACGACGAGCTGAGCGGTCACGATTCAGGCGGGACGCGGGCCGAGCAGCGCAGCAGTCGTCACGGCGGCGGCGGGACGTCCGAGGCCGACGCCGTGACAGCTGCGGCTGCTGCTGCTGGCGGGAGCGTCGTCAGCACGGGAATGTTCACTGCGGGGATCTCGGTAAACGCGTTGCGTAGCACCGACCACACAGCGGGGAGCGCCGCCCAGGATGCGACCTCGATCGCGCTCACGCTGATCGTCGCTCCCGAAGCAGACGCCGCCGCGCCTGCGATCAGCAACGGCACCACGACGTCGAAGTATGTCAGGATCGCTCGCTTGATGATCTCTTTGACGCGCATCTCGCACTCCGTTCTCAGGGGATGAGCGCAGCCCAGGTCTTCGGGCCGACGACGCCATCCACGACGAGCATGTGCATGCCCTGGAATCCTCTGACTGCTGCTTCGGTCTTCTTGCCGAACTCGCCGTCTGCGAGCACTGTCACACCGTTATGGGTGAGCATCGACTGCAGCAGTTTCACTGCGGGCGATGGGTTGCCGATGCCGTAGCCGAGCTTGAGCGTGAGCAGCTTGCAGGCGTTCACGAACTGCGCGACGGCGGTGAGAGCGGTCACGGGCTTGACGGGCGGGTGCGTCGGGTTGGACGGCCCCCACGGCAGGCCAGGCACGAGAGCGCCCTGATAGCCGACCCCGCGGGCGTTGTTCATCGTGCCTTCGATAATGCCGACTGTGTGACTTGCTGCTTCCAGAGTGTGCAGCCCGTCGCCGACGAACGCGACGATATGACCCAGCGGGCCGTACCCGTTCGGCCCGCCACGGATCGCGATGCCGCCGATCGTCGAGCGCGCGACTGCGAGATCGACGAAGCTGCCATGATCGTGACACCACTGCCAGTCGAGCGACGTGCACGTCGGGAACGGCACGCCCTGAGACTTGAGCCCTGCGTAGACGAAGCCCGAGCAGTCGGCGTGCAGGTTCGGAGCGGGGCAGTTCAGAAAGCGGCACGAGTCGACTTCGTAAGGCAAGCCGAGATGCGCCCGAAGGAAGGCGACGAAGCCCTCTGCGGTAGCGGTCATGCGGGCACCCTACCCCTTACTGACCGACTCGTCGAGCGACTCGCTGACGGCCAGGGAGTAGCACTGCGCTGCGCCGCGACTTCGCGCCGTACCGCTCAGACGCGATCCACAAGTCGATCGACGGGATGCCGGTCTTGCCGTCGTCGAAGACGTGCAGCGGGTCGAGAATCGTGATCGTCTCGCCTTGCCGGGTGATGCTCGTGATCCGCTTCGGCAGTGCGCACGCCCCTGAGTTCACCGGGTCGCGTGACAGTGCCATCTGGCATGCGAGTTCCGCAGCTGCGAAGACCCCACCGATCGGCGGTGCGAGCCCGAAGTCGTAATCGACCGCGAACGTATGCAGATCTGTCGCGTCGTCAGCGGTGAGATCCTGACAGCACGGCCAGCCCTCACCGTCGATGCGCACGAGCTTGTGGTGGTCGTCGAGCCGGTATTGCGACGGGTCGAGTGTCACGCCGTCGATGCGCACGACGATGCTCGCCGACAGTACGGGATGGCCTGGCAGGCTGATCTCGGGCACTGTCGCACAGCCGTACTGCTGCGAACGGTTGCACGAACACCAACCCGACAGCATCGAAGTGCTGCTCGACGTCGACGGCCACCAGCGGGGCGGGCCGTCGTGCTGACGCCACTGCGCGATCGGTCGGATCGAGTCTGAACAGACCCCCGGCCAGCGCCGTCCTGTCAGGTTGAACAGCACGTCCGACGCGGTGTAGAGCGCGTTCTGCATTAGGTCGGCGCTCATGGACAGCGAGCTGCACGGCTCACCGATGTCATCGAGCGTCGCCCAGGCAGAGCACGTCACTGTGCGCGCGTCTGATCCTGCGACGATCGAGCCCGCCCCTACGACGGTGAAGACGTCTTCGTCAGTGAGCGGAGCGCCATCGACGGTCGCTGACCAGTCGACGGCCCAGCCGCCCAGCTCTGCGTCCGCGGGCACGGGCCAGGCGTAGACGAGGTGCCCCGTCGTCGGCTCTGACGGCACAGCGAGCGAGAGCTGCGTAACGCCATGCGGGTCGACGATCGACACGCGCGGGTCGACCGGCGAGACGAGCAGCCCGTCGACGTCACGCACGAACGCGTCGAGCGTGATCGTCGCGCCCTGAACGATGATCGACGGCATGGGTGCAGCCTAGAACGCTCAGATCGAATCGATGATGATGAGACCGTCGCCGCCGTTGCCGCCGCGCCCGCCTGTCTGGCCCGAACCGCCACCGCCACCACCGCAGCCGTACCCGCCCTGACCGCCGTCGCCTGCGACGCCAGCGTCAGCAGAACCGCCGCCCGAACCGCCGCTCACGAAGAACGGGTTCAGCTGATTGAACCCTGCGTTGCCTGCGTTCGCTGCAGTATTGCCGCCTTGCCCCGCGACCGCGGCAGCGTTCGACGCGTTCGGTGCCGGGTTCTGTGACGGGATCGAGAGCGCAGCAGCGAACACCACCGTCCCGCCGTTCTGTTGCACTGACGGCGGGCCAGCCGCAGCCATCGAGCCCGCACCCGACCCAGACGAAAGCGGCGTCAGGTTGAACGCGTTCGTGTTCGCACCTCCCGCGCCGAGCGCGCCGCCAGCGCCGCCGACGACGCCGACGTTCGTCTGCCAGATCCCATAGAGATTCCAAGGTTGCACGACCGAGATCGTCGGAACCGTGCCACCGACTGCGCCGCCTGCAGCAGTGCCGTTCGCGCCGCCACCTGGCGCGTTCACGCCCGAATAGAGGAACAGGTTCGGGCTCGCGGGCGTCGCTTGGAACGGGGCCGTCGAGATGTACGAGTTCAGCCCTGCGGTGCCTGCGCTCGCAGGCGCGCCGAACGTGCCACCTTGCCCGCCACGCCCGACGAGCAGATAGAGCGTGTCGGGCACGAAGAACGCCGGGACGAAGAACCGGGAGATACCAGAGCATGCGCCACCCGCGCCGCCGCCACCCGCAGCGCCGCTCGCACGAGTCAAGCCGCCGCCACCGCCGCCGCCACCACCGATGACCGTGAACGACAAGAACGTGCAGCCACGCGGCTTATGCCAGATGTCGGTGTAACAGTTCGCAGCGCCAGCAGACGGTAAGAAGACGTCTTCACGGCCTCGCTTCGGCGGAGCCCAGTAGTTCTGATCGAGCGGGCCTGGCATCTCAGTAATCTCCGCCGAACGCGGTGCACTGGATCTGCTGGTTCGCGTTCTGCGCGATGTGCTGCGCGACGTGGACGTACAGCCCGGTCGGGTAGGACTGCTGAATCAGCATGTCGTAGAAGTTCGCGGCGTTCGTCGAGTGCGCAGCAGCCACGATCGGCAACGCGATCTCGCCGAGCAGCCACGTATCAGTGCCCGCGATCGTCGCGCCAGGCACCGAGATCGTCGACAGGAACGCCCGCACGGTCGTCGCCGCAGAGTTCGTCGCCGCGACGGACGCGATCAGCTGGCAGCGGATACGGTCGAGGTAACTGCCGTTCGCGCCGGTCGTCCAGACCTTCTGCATCGTTGTCGCCGCGCCGCCTGCGCTCACGCCCGTCGAGCCGATGATCGCCTGCGTGACGAGCAGCTGAGTCTTGCCGACGTTCGGCGTTAGCGTGAAGATCGGTTGTACGTTCGGTGGCATCTAGTTCTCCTTACCAGCCATTGCCCTGAGTCATCGCGATCTGCAAGCCGATCAGGTCAGCGAGTTTCGACACGACGATACCGGCAGTCGCTGAGACGTCAGCGTTCACGATCGTCGCGTTAGTGATCATCGCGCTCGTGACCGTCCCGGTGTCGGCGGTCGTGACGATCGTGCCGCTCACGTTCGGGACGGTCAGCGTGCGCGTCGTGCCGGTCGTAACGCCCGACACCTCGAACGCGAGCTGCTTCGTCGCGTCGCCGTTATCTTGCACGCGAAGCACCGAGTCCGACACCGTGGACGGGCCAGCCGCCCCGCTCGCGATCGTGGTCTGAATGTACGACGTCGCCGTCGAACCCTCAGTCGAGATCGTCACCGTGACCGTGCCCGCACCCGACGCCTTCGCGACCCACCACTTGAACACGATGCGGTCGTCCGCAGCGAACGCAGTCGGCGTGGCGGCGACATACGAATACGACTGCAGCGCGAGGGCGACGTCGCCGAACGCGCTCGACGCGCCAGTGCGGAGCAGCTGCTCTTTCGTGACGATCGTGATGGACGCACCCGCCGCTTCCGCGACGACGTTATCGGCGAGGATCAGTGTGAGATCCGATGCCGTGACGGTCTGCACGGTGAACGACGTGTTATTGCCGCCGTTCGCAGCGCCGCTCACTGTGACGAGGCACCCGTCAGTGAACCCGTCAGTAACGAAGCTGCCCGACGTTCGGTGGATCGTGTCAGCCGCTGCGCCGTTCAGCGCGAACGAGATGACGGTCTGTGCGCCCGTCGTCGCGACATTGCCGGTGGTCTTGTAGCGGAACAGGTCCGTGCGGATCGTCGCTGTGCCCGTATCGACCTTCGCCCATAAGTACCGATAGGCAGTGCCCGCTGGCAGCGCCGAGATGTTCGGCTCGCCGCTCGCCGTCGCGAACGCTTGCGCGAGCACGTAGGCGCTCGTCGTGGGAGACGCCGTAACGATGTCGCTCTCCGCGCCCGTCGATGGCGTGCTCGACGCGACCTTGTAGAGCGCAGCGAGCGCAGCGTCGCCAGACAGGTCCGAGCTGACAGAGTTCTCCGGGTAGAAGACTCGTCCTGCTTGGATGCCTTGCGTCCCCTGGAACCCCTGGGAGCCTTGCGCGCCGGGAGTACCAGCAGTGCCTTGCGCGCCTTGATCGCCTTGCGCGCCTTGCGCGCCGGTCGTGCCCTTATCGCCCGCGCGCTCGAACGTCAGCAGCAGAGCGTCAGCGTTCGCGAACGGCGACGCAGCGCTCGACGAGACGACTGCCACAGTGATGTTCTCGTACCCGGCAGGTGACGCCAGCGCGCTCACTGTGAAGACGATCCACTTCGTGCTGTCGGTCGCCTTGCTGAGACGGATATGGCCCTTCACTGTGCTCGTCGAGTCAGCGAACGTCGCGAGCACAGCCGACCAGTCGGTCGTGTCGTTCGCGAGCAGATCGGCGCGGATCGTCGTCGCCAGGTTCTGCGTAGCGTTGTCGAGGCGCAGAAGGCCGTTGCCGGGGTCGGCGTCTGCAGTCGTCGTCGAGAAGGTGTACGGGATCGTGACCGGCCCGCCGTAAGAACCCTGGAAGCCCTGGAACCCTTGCGGGCCTTGCGCCCCTTGCGGGCCTTGCGCCCCTTGAGCTCCCTGGTCGCCTTGCGGGCCTTGAGCGCCTTGCGTGCCTTGCGTGCCCTGCGAGCCTTGAACGCCCTGACTGCCCTGAGCGCCCTGGAAGCCCTGGAACCCTTGCGGGCCTTGCGCCCCGACAGCACCTTGCGGCCCCTGGTCGCCCTGCGGGCCTTGAGCGCCTTGCGTGCCTTGCGTGCCCTGACTGCCCTGAGCGCCCTGAGCGCCCTGAGCGCCCTGAGCGCCCTGAGCGCCAGGGCTGCCCTGCGCCCCGACAGCACCTTGCGGCCCCTGGAAGCCCTGGAACCCTTGCGGGCCTTGCGGGCCGACAGCGCCCTGATCGCCTTGCGGGCCTGTCGAGCCTTGCGGGCCGACGTCTCCCTGCGGGCCGACCGCGCCTTGATCTCCTTGCGGCCCCTGATCGCCAGTCGTGCCCTGATCGCCTTGCGCGCCCTGCGCGCCCTGCGCGCCGGTAGCCCCTTGCGCGCCCTGGGCACCAGCCGAGCCCTGCGCACCAGCGCCCCCCTGAGCACCAGTAAGCCCAGCGAAGCCTTGCGGGCCTTGCGACCCCGTCGCTCCTTGCACGCCTTGCGTGCCTTGCGTGCCTTGATAGCCGCGCACGCCTTGCGGGCCTTGATCGCCCTTCACGCCATGAACGCCTTGCGTGCCTTGATAGCCGCGCACGCCTTGCGGGCCTTGCGCGCCTTGCGGGCCCGTCGAGCCCTGCGGCCCGACTGCTCCCTGCGCACCCGTCCCAGCGACGCCTTGAGCTCCCTGGTCGCCTTGATGGCCCGTCGAGCCCTGCGGCCCCGCCACGCCTTGCGCGCCGACGTCGCCCGTCCAGCCCTGCGGCCCTTGCGCGCCTTGATCGCCCTGCGCCCCTTGCGGGCCGACAGCCTGGCCGATCTCTTTGAGTTCGCCGGTCACAGACCCGCAGCGTACCGTCACGATCACCGCCAAGAGTGCGACCGCGCGCTATCTTCCCGCCCCGTGCACAGACTGATCATCGTCGCCACGGTCAGCGCAGCAGCGCTGCTCGCTCAACCCACAGCCAGATCCGTCGCCGGTCCGAGCCGAGCACTTGCACCGCGCACAGCGCCTCGTCACGAAGCGAACAGCTGGGAAGCAGGCTCTCGCGCGGTCGAGCTGCGCGCCTACTTCGAGCGCGTCGCCGTCGCACGCACGCAGCTCGCAGCACGACGTCACGCACAGACAGTGCAGCTCGCTGCTCGACGCCCGCCAGACGTGCACCTGAGCGTCGTCAGCGCACCCTGGTCGTCTGTACGTGACTGCATCGCACAGCACGAGAGCGAGAACGCAGGCGGCTACCGCGCGCGGAACTCGTCAGGCGCTGGCGGGCGCTATCAGATCATCCCGTCGACGGGCGACGTCGCAGCTCGTGCTATCGGCCGTCGCGATCTCGTCGGCGTGAACGTCTCGCAATGGACGCCCGACGCGCAAGAAGCAGCCGGGGCGTGGCTGTGGAGCCAGTCGCACAGCCACTGGCGCGGCACGCACTGTCGAGGAACGTGAGCCTCGGCCCGCCCTCAGCTCCAGCGAGGAGGAGCGAGACGGGCCGAGGCTCACGAACTCGTGCTGCTAACCGATCAGGTCGCGGCAAGCGCGATGAAGCCGCAGTTCACTGTCGGCAGCGTCGTCGTCGGTGCCCATTGAGCGAGCCGATCTGACGGGTCACCCCAGTCGTTCGCGGGGCCGTCGAACCATGCAGCGTTCTCGTAGGCCTCGCCAGTGAACGGCGACTTCTGCGCCGTCTCGCTGAACTCCCGGTCGCCGAGCTTGAGGTTCTGCACGCGTGGCAGCACCCACCACGCATACGGGTAAGTGTTGTCGAGCGCGCCGCTGTCGATGCGCTTCGACCACAGCTCGATCGACACACCGAACCCGGTGAGCTGACCGATCGGCGGGTACTGGAAGCCCTCGCCGCCACCCGCAGCAGCGAACGCGATGCCGCCGTCAGTGAGCAGCTGATGCAAGAACGGGTCAGGCGTCAGCAGTTCCAGCTCGATGTCAGCACGCTTGAGACTGTCGGGGGCCTTGTAGTCCACCCCGACAGCGCCGCAGGCGTTGCGTTCGACGATCTCGGTCCCGGCTTCGTAGACAGGCTTGATCGTCAGCTTCGTGAGCGCATCGCTCACGTACATGTTTTGCGCGCCCGGTGCGGGAACGCCGTCGATGCCCAGCGCTGCGACACGAATGGCGCAGGCGTGAACTTGAGGCAAGCAGTCGGTCATGGTGTGTGCCCTCCTTCGGGCTGTGATCCCGGCGAGCGGGCTATGGGTGTTGCGGTTAGAGCGTGAGAGGCCATGCGGTGAAGTCGATCTCGAACCCGTCGACGTTCGCGCCTGCAGCGTCGACGACTTGCACCGTCATATCGGTACGCGGTGAACGGAAGCCCGCCATCACACACCGCCAGGCACGCGAGGTAGGTCGATCTCGACAGCGCAGAGCGTGCACGGGTCCATCTGGATCAGCGCGGGCCGTTCCGCGTACAGCTCGATCAGGTTCGTGGCACGGTTCGTTGCTTGAGCGCGCGCGCGTGCCTCAGCAAGCGAGCCGGGGATGATCTCGATAGGGCCGAGGCGCACTTGCACCATCGACGTCGCGTAAGCCCATTGAGTCGTGAGCCCCGTCCCTTTGCCGCTCGGACAGTTCCCTGAGTAGCCCGCGTCAGCGACGACGATCGTGCCGTTCGCGGTGAGCCACAGCTGACCTGCCTGCTCAAGCAGGAACGCAGAATGGGCAGCGTCGAGCGCGCCTTGCGTGCAGTGAATCATTCCGCGTCGGCCCAGCTGCTTCACGCCGAGCGCTTCTTCGAGCCAGCGGAACGCCGTGACGATCGACGCTGGTGCGCCGTCGTCGGACAGGTAGCACGTAGCGTCGACAAGCGCGGGATTGTCGAGAGTATTCGCGTCGCGGACCGAGCCTGACCACAGCTCGCTCGCCAGAAAGTACGACTGCGTCGCCTCCAGCATGCGGCGGGCACGGCCCTCGAAGTCGCGGGCTGCCCAGCCGAGCGTCGAGCAACGATCCCAGCCTGTCACGAACACAGGATCGGCTTCGGCTGTCGCGACGTTCGGGGCGTTCACGAGCGCACCGTCGCCAGCGCATGAGAATGAGCTGAGCGCACCACCCGTGCAGGCTTCGGGTGCCCATTCGACACCACCTTGCCAGCGTTCGCCGTCGTCGATGACATTCGCCGCGACGAGCAGCCCATAACGCGGCGGCGACGCCGGGGGTGCGGCGACGACTTGCTTGTACGTGCTCACGGGCTCACCTTCCTTCGATCGCAGCGGACGTGGCGGGCGGGCCGGTCAGAAGACCTGCCCGCCACCGTCTCTGCTGGTGTCAGCTCTCGTCGGTGCAGATGAGCGACGTGTCGGCGAGTGCAGCGGCGCTGCCATCGGGGCACAGTTGCATCGTGATCCTCTGCGAGGGTTCACCGCCGTGGAAGTGCGCGGC
>Ga0315273_10010053_pt1 | contig 12036 bp, 11 predicted proteins | sample YL17G02_0_MG_FD_205753 | JGI IMG/M metagenome (GOLD analysis project Ga0315273, IMG submission 205753) | Sediment microbial communities from Yellowstone Lake, YNP, Wyoming, USA - YL17G02_0 | ecosystem: Environmental > Aquatic > Freshwater > Lake > Sediment | place: USA: Wyoming | collected... | reverse complement strand
GCCGATCTCTGCCTTGGTCGGTCTCCAGCATCACCAGGGTCGCGCCGTCGCCCACCGATACGCCGGGATCATCGCCGGCCGCCCGGAGTTCCTCTGCCCGGCGGACGAGCACGGACTCGATCCCGGTGGCGTCCTCGAGTGCACGCCGGATGAAGGGCGCCGCGCTGGTCTTCAGGGCGGTGTGGGCGCCGTCCAGGCAGAGGACTCCGAGGGGCGCCAGGAGTTCGGCGAGCGCGGCGCCGCTGGCCGCGGCCAGGGTCGCGTCGGGCCGGAAATGGGTGCCGAGCCACTGCAAAACCGGATCGTGATGCTCCAGCGGCGCGAGGTCCGAGGCCAGCGCTGCCAGGGCGCCCGTGATCGCCGCTCCGAGCGGCTCGCGCGACATGGGCCGCAGCGCCTGCTCGGCGGGACGATCCGGGAGGAACTCGACATGGAGCGATCCGTCGGCGCGGAGCCATGCGGCGTGGTTCGCCTCCGCATAGTCGTGATCGTCTCCCGCCACCCAGAAGAGCGGAACCACCGGTCGCCCCCAGCGGGTGGAGAGCACCTGCGCGAGGGCGGCGGCGGAGAGCGCCTTGTGCACGGCGTAGAGGGGGCCGGTGAAGAGCGCCGGCTGCTGCCCCGTCGTGACCACCAGCACGTCCGGCTCGGCAAGACGCGCGCGGAGGGCCTCCTGCCCCGGCCCACCGATCAGGGCGGGGCGCAGCGTCGTATCGAACCCGCCGGGAGCGGGATCGGGCCAGGTGGAGGGTGCGGCGATGGGAGTGGCCAGGATACGCATCAGCCGTCCCGCCGCGCCAGCAGGATGGTGCGCGGCGCGCCGGACCGGAGCGGGCCGCCCTCGTAATCGCCGTGCCGCGCACGGACCGTCAGACCGGCGGCGTCCAGCATCGTCTCCAGCTCCTCGGGCTGAAACAGGCGCACGCGTTCAACAAATCGGCGGCCGTCGGGCACCACGATGGTCTTGATGACGCGCCGGCCAGCCTCGCTCAACTCCCGGGTGATCCGCACCCGGCCTCCACCCAGCACCTGCTCTTCCTCCGCCACGAGACCGCGGCGCACCGTGTCCGCGTTCAGGAAATCCATGGCGAACCACCCACCGACGCGCAGGGTGTCGGCGATGCCAAGGAGCACCAGCCCGTGGTCCTCGTCGCGCTCGAAGTACCCGAAGCTGGTGAACAGGTTCACGACCAGGTCCATGGTGCGGGGCCGGATGGGAAGCCGGCGCATGTCAGCCCGCACGAGGGGAACACCCGCCTCCCGCGCGCGCGCCAGCAGGGCGCGGGACAGGTCAAGCCCCACGGGCCGGGCCCCGGCGGCGGCGAGCGCCCGGGCGTGGCGACCCGCGCCACACCCCACGTCGAGAACCCGCCAGCCCGTTCGCCACGGGAGGGCGCGGGTCAGCAGCGCGACGGCGCGGGCGGCCTCCTCCGCATCGCGATGCGGGTAGAGCGCGAGGTAATCCTCATTGAACCAGTCCTCAAACCACTCAGCCAGCCCTACCTCCCCTTGTGGTACGGTTCACCGCGCAGGATCGTGCCCGCCCGGTAAAGTTGTTCGGTGACCACCACCCGGGCCAGCTCGTGCGGGAGGGTGAGCGGGCCGAGGCTCCAGCGCAGGTCCGCCTCGGCCAGGAAGGCCGGGTCGAGCCCGGTCGAGCCTCCAAGCACGAACGCCAGCGGCCGTCCCTCCACGTCCCAGCGACCGATCCGGCTGGCCAGCTCGGCGCTGCTCCAGCCGCTGCCCTCGCGGGCGAGCGCCACCACCCGGGCGCGCCGGGGCAGCCGCGCGCGCAGACGGCTGGCCTCCTCCGCCTGTTGAACGGCCCGGGTTGGAGCCCGGGCCGCTTCGCGCACTTCCACCTCGTGCACCTCCGCGCGCCGACCGAGGCGCCGGAGGTAATCGTCACACGCCTCGCGGTAGCAGGGCCGGAGTTTGCCGACGGCCAGCAGCCAGAGGTTCACGCGCGGTCAATCGGTTCAGGCGTACATGCCGCGGAGCCGGTGCACCGCCGCGACTCGCTCGATCGAGAGCATGTAGGCCGCGATCCGCATGTTGACGGCATGCTTGTCGGCCATGGCGGCCACCTCATCGAAGGCGGTGCCCATGATGCGCTCGAGCCGGCGGTTGACCGTCTCCTCGTCCCAGAAATAGCCGCTGCGGTCCTGCACCCACTCGAAGTAGCTCACCGTCACGCCGCCCGCATTGGCCAGGATGTCGGGGATCACGAAGATCCCCTTCTGCTCCAGGATCGCGTCGGCCTTGGCGGTCGTCGGGCCGTTGGCGCCCTCGCAAATGATCTTGGCCTGAATGGAGTCGGCGTTCTTGCTGGTGATCACGTTTTCCATGGCCGCGGGCACAAGCACGTCGCAGGCGCAGCCGAGCAACTGCTCGTTGGTGATGGCGTCACCCTTGGGGTACCCGGTGAGCACCTTCTTGTCCTTCACCCAGGCGAGCAGATCGGCCACGTCCAGGCCCTTCGCGTTGTAGAGACCGCCCGACTTGTCGCCGACCGCCACGATGGTGGCCCCCTGCCCCGCCAGCAAGTAGGCGGTCACCGAGCCGACGTTTCCGAATCCCTGGACCGCCACCCGGGTGCCCTTGATCGGCATCCCGTGGCGCTTCAGGGCCTCGAGCGTCACGATCATGCAGCCGCGGCCGGTCGCCTCCCGGCGGCCCTGGGACCCACCCATCTCGATCGGCTTGCCGGTGACCACGGCGGTGACGGTGTGCCGCTTGTGCATGGAGTAGGTGTCCATGATCCAGGCCATCACCCGCTCGTTGGTGTTGACATCCGGCGCCGGCACATCGCTGTCGGGCCCGAGGGTGTCGATGATGGCGGAGGTGTAGCGACGGGTGAGGCGCTCGAGTTCGCCCATGGACATCGTGCTGGGGTCACAGATGACGCCACCCTTCGAGCCGCCGAACGGAATGTTGACCACGGCGCACTTCCAGGTCATCCAGGCGGCGAGCGCCGTCACCTCGTCCAGCGTGACGTTCATGTCGAAGCGGATGCCGCCCTTGGCCGGGCCGCGGGAGGTGTTGTAGAGCACCCGATACCCGGTGTAGACGTCCACGTCGCCACCGTCGCGCTGGACTGGGATCGACACGATGATCTGCTTTTCGGGACTGCGCAGGACCTTGTAGAGACCGGCATCGAGCTTCAGCCGCTTGGCGGCATAGTCGAAGCGCGACATCATGGCTTCGAAGGGGTTCTCTTCGCTCAGGAAGGTGTCCTTTTCAGGACGGACGACGTCCTGACCGGTACGCACGCTTACGCTGCTCATAATCCTCTCCGGGTGATCCGGATCTACGGGTTGACTACCGGCGCTTCACGGGTGGCACGAGGGCGTCCAGCGCCGCGACGAGAGCTTCGCCCCCGGTGTCGAACCGGACGTTCAGTATCGCTACCAGGGGCTCTGGCGCGCTGGCGGGCCAGCGATCACGGAGCTTCACCGCGTCCTTGGCGGTCAGGACGACATGATCGGCCTTGCGGGCCGCGCGCGCAAGCCACGCCACGTCCTCATCGCGGAAGTCGTAGTGGTCCCGCCACGTGGCGACCTGGACCTGGGCGCCCGTCCCCTTCACCTGGGCCACGAAGGCGTCCGGATCCGCGATGGCCGTGGCGGCCACCACCCTTTGGCCACGCAGCGCCTCGACCGCCTGCCGGCGTCCACTGATGAGGCCCTCGAGATGGAGCAGCCCAAGGTGCGCAATCGCAGTCGGCACTGACGCCCGCCGGCCGATGTCCCCCTCCAGTGCGGCGGCGGCCTCGGCGGTCGCCCGCTTCCGGGTGACCACCACGAAATCCGCCCGTTCCATGGCACCCCAGCCTTCGCGCCACGGGCCCGCCGGCAGCGGCCACCGGACGGCCAGCGTGGTTTCCGCGCTCACGACCAGGATGTTCAGGTCCCGCAACACGTCGAGCCGCTGATAGGCGTCGTCGAGCACCAGGACATCCGCCCCATCGGCGGCTGCGCGCGCCGCGCCCGCCACGCGGTCCGGGTTCGCCACCACGATGGCCTCCGGCACATCGTGCCGGTGAAGCAGCACCTCGTCGGCCCCGTACCCCCGGAGCAGGATCCCGGGCCGGCGCCCCTGTGCGGCGTAGTGGCGCGCGATCCAGGTGGCGATGGGGGTCTTCCCCGAGCCTCCGACGGTCAGGTTGCCGACCGCCACTGACGGCAGGGGTAGCGGGTGCGACGCCCGCCAGCCGCGTCGGAAAGAGAATTCCCGCAGCCGCATGCCGGCCCGCCACAGTCCGGCAGCCGGCAGCAGTCCAAGGCGCGCGAGCCGGGCGTCCAGTCGGCGGCTGGTCCAGAGCCAGCGAATCAGCCGGTGGGTGTCGCCGTGCCGTCGGGCCATTGCGCCATCCTCTCGACTTCATGCATGGCGGCCCGCGCCTGTTCCAGGCCGGCCGAAAGTTGCTCCTCCCCCCGCCCAATCAGGAGCGGGCTGCCGTACGCCACGCGGATCCTCGCAAAGGGCTTCGGCACGCAAAAGCGGTCCCAGGAATGTAGCCGCCAGGCCCGGTTCACCTCGGCGTACATCGGAATCACCGGCACGCCGGCCCGCTGGGCGGCAGCCAGGACCCCCGATTTGACCTCGCGCCGCGGCCCCCGCGGCCCGTCGGGCGTCAGGCCCACCGTGGCGCCCCGCTCGAGTTCCCTTGCCGCACCGAGGAGCGCCCCCACAGCGCCCCGCGAGCTCGACCCCCGCAACAGGCGGTAACCGATCGAGTCGGCGAAGTCCGACAGGTACTGCCCGTCGCGGGCCTGGCTCACCACGATGACGATGCCGGAGTGCCGGTGATGCCACAGCAGCGGAAGCAGCGTCTCGTGCCAGAGCATGACGGCGAACCCGCGCCCGCTCGCCGCCAGCGTGTCCCACGCGACCCGGTTCACCTCCTCATACCGCCAGGTGGCCGCGACCGCCCGTGCCAGCGGGCGCAAGACCCACTCAACCAGCTTCGGCGGCACCCTGATCTTCACCTGGCGAGCAACTCCGCCGCGAGCGCGGCCACCCGCGCCGACGCGCCCGGCGTGCCCAGCCGCGCACGCACCTCCGCCAACCCGTCGAGTTGCTCCTGTCGAGCAGGATTGCCGGGCGTGAGCAGCGCGCCGAGGGCCCCGGTCAGGGCGCCGACCGTCATGCGCTCCTGCAGGAACTCCGGCACTACCTCGCGTTCGGCGATGAGGTTGACCAGGCTCACCCATTGCACGGTGACCAGCCGGCGCGCCAGCGCAAAAGACAGGGGATGCATCCGGTACGCCACGGCCATGGGGACGCCCGCCAGCGCCGCCTCGAGAGTCGTGGTTCCGGACTTGGCCAAGCAGGCGTCGGATGCGGCCAGCACCGTGCGGGCATCGGCGTGGAGGCGGGCCGCCCCCGCCGCGGGGTAGCTCCCGGCCGGAGTCGCGGCGACCACGACCTCATCGCACCGCCTCTCGGTTCGCAGCCGCTCCGCGACCGCCAGGAAAGTGCCCCAGTGGCTCCGGACCTCCTGCTCCCGGCTGCCGGGGAACAGCGCCAGGACGCGCGCCCCCGCCGCGATGCCGAGCGTCCGCCGCGCTGCCTCGCGGGAGGGTGCCGGCGGACGGTCGAGGAGCGGGTGCCCCACGTACGTAGCCTCGAGCCCTACTCCCGCGAAGAACGCCGGCTCGAAGGGCAGGATGACCGCCAGGCGATCGACGGCGGCGGCCAGCTTGCGCGCCCGGCCCGGGCGCCACGCCCACAACTGCGGCGGGATGTAATAGAGCACCCGCACCGCCGCTTCCCGAGCCGCCCGCGCGGTCCGCACATGAAAGCCGGGATAGTCAATCGGCAGGTAGAGGTCCCATCGCCGGCGGCGGAAGTCCGCCGTGAGCCAGCGGTACAACTCCAGGTGCGCGGGGAGACGGCGGAGGATCTCGACCCCGCCCATGGCGCTGAGGCGCTCCATGGGGAAGAGCGGATTCGCCCCCGCGGCCGCCATCCGTGGTCCGCCGATCCCATCGATCGTCGCCGACGGCCACCGCTCGCGCAGGGCGGAGACGACCTCCGCCCCGTGCAGGTCGCCCGATGGCTCCCCCGCGGATACGAGGATCCGGGGGGCCTGGCCAGTCATGCCGCTCGCACCACCGCGCCCACCCGGAGGGCCAGATCCAGGGCGGCGCGCCCGGCCGAGCCCGTCACGCCATGACTGGATTCGCCGCGGACCGCCCGCACGAACTCCGTGAGCTCGAGCCGCAGGGCGTCGCCCTCGGGCGCCTCCAGCACGATCTCCTCCACGGCGTCTTCCAGGCTGCTGCCGGTCCCGCGCCGCCACGTCGGACGCACCCGCAGAAACGTGGCTTGGCCGGTGGCAAGGTCCAGCGTCAGGTAGCCGGTGTCCTGGTAAATCCGGACTCGGCGCACCCGGCGGCGACCGATCCGGGAGGCCGTCACCGAGGCCACGGTGCCGCCGGGCAACTCGAGGCGCGCGTTGACCACATCGAGGTGCGACGACAGCACCGCGCCGCCGACGGCGCGGACATCGGTTACTTCCGGTGACCCCGTGAAGGCCAGGAGGAGGTCGAGGTCGTGGATCATCAGGTCGAGCACCACCGACACGTCGGTGCCGCGCCGAGAATAGGGCGCGATCCGCTCGGCCTCGATGTACCGGGGGTTCTCCACAACGGGAAGTGCCGCCCGAACGGCACGGTTGTACCGCTCGATCTGGCCGACGTGCAGCACGACCCCAGCCTGGTCCGCCGCGGCGACCAGCGCGTCCGCCTCCGCCAGCGTAGCTGCCAGCGGCTTTTCCATGAGCACCGCCACCCCCCGTTCGAGCGCCCGGAGGCCGACCTCGGCGTGAACCGAGGTGGGCACCGCGATAGAGACAGCCCCCACCTGCCCCAGGAGGGTGTCGACCTCGCTGACGACCGGGGCGCCCACTTCCTCGGCTACCCGTGCGGCGGTCTCGCGATTCGCGTCATACACTCCGACCAGACGGACACCTTCGAGCGAGGCGAGGTGCCGGGCATGATGCCGGCCGAGGGCCCCGACTCCGATGACGCCCACCGGCAGGAGTGCGCTCACGCGGGCACGCCGCGTCCGGACGACTCGACGAAGGCGATGAACCGCTCGATCTCGGGCATGTCCGGAAGGTCCAGCCGCGCCCGTTCGACCGCCTGGGTGAGGTTCAGGTCCGAATTGAAGAACAGCCGATACGCCCGCTTGAGACTGGAGATCGTCTCCGCGGCAAACCCGGCGCGCTGCAGGCCGATGGAGTTGAGGCCGAACAACTCCATCGGGTTCCCGACGGCCTTCACGTAGGGGGGGACGTCCTGGTTCACCCGGGTGCATCCACCGACAAACGCGTAGCTGCCGATCGTCACAAACTGGTGGATGGCATTCAGTCCGCTCAAGTTGGCGTGGTCGTGGATAGTGACGTGGCCGGCGATCTGCGTGCCGTTGGCGATGATGACGTGATCGCCGATTCGGCAGTCATGCGCGACGTGCACGTAGGACATCAGGAAGCACCGGGCACCGATGACGGTCCGCCCGGTGGCAGCGGTGGCGCGGTTGACCGTGGAGTATTCCCGGATGATGGTACCCTCCCCCACCTCTACCCAGGTCTCCTCGTCCTTGAACTTGAAGTCTTGCGGCAGCCCGCCCAGCACGGAGCCCTCACCGATCGACACGTCGGCCGCCAGGCGCACGTAGCGCTCCAGCGTGACGCGCGGTCCGAGGCGGCACCGATCGCCCACGACGACGTCGGGCCCGACAATCGCGAACGGCCCGACCTCCACGTCCTCCCCAAACCGGGCGCGGTGATCCACCAGCGCCGTGGGGTGGATGCGGCTCGTCACCGGTCCACCACCGCGGCCATCATCTCTGCCTCGACGGCGACCTTGCCGTCGACGTAGGCCACGCCCTTCATCCGGCAGGTCTTCCCGCGGAACTGCAGCATCTCCAGCTCGAACCGGAGCTGGTCGCCGGGAAGCACCGGCCGACGGAATTTCACCTTGTCGAGCGACATGAAGTAGATGACCTTTTCCTCGCTCATCTCGATCAGCGAGCCGAGCAGCAGCATCCCGCCCACCTGCGCCATCGCCTCGATGATCAGCACGCCGGGCATGATGGGGTGCCCGGGAAAGTGGCCCTGGAAGAACGGCTCGTTGATGGTGACGTTCTTGATGCCGACGATCCGCTTCTGACCCTCGATCTCAATGATGCGGTCCACCAGCAGGAAGGGGTACCGGTGCGGGATGATGTCGAGAATGCGCCCGATGTCCATGGCGATGCCGCCCTCCCGCTGCCCAGTGCGGGAGATGGCGCGCGCCAGCGCGATGTTGCCCTGGTGGCTCGGCCGGGTGGCCACGATATGGGCCTGCACGCGGCCGCCGATGAGGGTCAGATCGCCCACCAGGTCGGCCGCCTTGTGCCGGACGAACTCATCCGGCCAGCGCAGCGTCGTCCCCTCCGCGAGGCCGCTGTCGGTCAGCACGACCGCGTTGGCGGTCGAGGCGCCCTGGATCAGCCCCTTGGCCTTGAGGGCCGCCACCTCGTGCGTAAACCCGAAGGTCCGCGCGCCCGCCAGCTCCCGGGCGAACACCTCCGGGGTCACCTCGTAGCTTCCCGCCTGCGGCCCGATGAGGGGGTGCGCAAAATCGATGGCGACGGTGACGCGGCCGATGCCGGCCGGGGACACGACGTAGCTGCTGGCGCCCTCGGTGACGGTGAACGGCGCCAGGACGCGGAACACCACGGGGTCGCCCTCCTGCATGCGCTCCCCAGCCCCTTGTAACGCCTCCAGCCACGGTCGGAACGAGCCGTCGAGCGCCGGCGGCTCAGGGCCGTCGAGATCGATGTAGAGATCGTCCAGCCCCAGCGCACCGACGGCCGCCAGCACATGCTCCACGGTATGAATGGCTTGGGCGCCCTGGCCGAGCACGGTTCGCCGGTCGGTGGATTCCACTTCCTCGAGGCGCGCCGCGATTTCGGGGATGCCAGGCAGATCGGTGCGGCGGAAGACGATCCGTCGCCCCGCCGGCGCAGGCCGGAACGTGACAGTCACCGCCGCGCCAGTGTGGAGTCCGGCCCCGCTGAGTGCAGCGTCCCGCTCAATCGTGCGCCTAGCCACGGTCACCTCGCTTGGACACCAGGTCTTCGAGCTGGTTGATGATCTTGGCCACCCGATACAGGGCGGATTGGGCCCGGAGATAGTCCCGCTGCCGGCGGGCCGGACTCCCGCCCATATCGGTTCCCGCCGGCACGTCCTGCCCGATCCCGGACTGGGCGCTGACCCGCACCCCGTCGCCAATCGTGATATGCCCGGCCACACCGACCTGGCCGGCCAGGATGACCCCGTGGCCGATCCGGGTGCTTCCTGCCACGCCCACGCCCTCGATGATCAGGCACCCCCGGCCCACCCGAACGTTGTGCGCCAGGTGCACGAGATTGTCGATCTTTGTCCCCGCCCCGATGACGGTGTCGTCGAGGCTCCCGCGGTCGATGCAGGAGTGGGACCCGACCTGGACATCGTCCTCCAGGATGCAGCCGCCAACATGGCGAATCAATCGGTGGCCATCGGGGCCGGACGCGAACCTGAACCCGTCGCCGCCCACGATCGCTCCCGCCTTGAGGCGCACGCGGTTGCCAAGCCGGCTGCCGCGGTGGCAGACGACATGGGGGCCGATGTCCGCCTCGTTTCCAACCGTGACGCCCTCCTCCAGCACGGCCCCCGGACCGATCCGGCACCCGGCGCCGAGCTGGACGCCTCGACCCAGCACGGCGTATGGGCCAATCCAGATGTCCCCAATCCAGGCGGCCCCCTGGCCGATACGCGCGGTGGGGTCCACCCCCCAGGCCAGGGGCGGCTCCGGGCACAGTATTGGGACGACCTGCAGCAGCGCCTGGGCCGGATCGTCCACGACGATCCGCGTCTCGGGGCCGCCGGGTTCCCCGGCGTGCTCGGGGCGGAGCAGCACCGCCCCGGCTGACGAGGTCCGGAACATCTCGAGATACCGCGCCGCGCTCAGCAGGGACAGCGTGGCCCCGTCGGCCCGATCGAGCGGGCCGACGGCCGTGAGGGGGAGAGCCCCATGGCCAAGCAGGCGGCCACCGACAAGATCGGCGACCGCCTGCGCAGTGAGCGAGGGAGTGGTCACCGCCTCAGCTGCCGCCGCCGGCCTTCAGCTGGTCGATGACCTTCTGGGTCAGGTCCAGCGAACGGTCGGCCGCGACAATGCCGGAGCTCTGCACCCCGACATCAAAGATCATGGCATACCCGCCGGCGGCCCGCACTCCCTCGACAATGGAGGTGACGCGCTGCTGGATCGGCTCCAGCAGATCGCGCTCCCGCTGCACGGCTTTTTCCTGGAGTTCCTGCATCCGCGCCTCGAGCCGCTGTTGCTGCGCCTCGAGATCCTTCTGCTTGGCCGTCCGTGCGGAGGGGCTCAGCACGACGGAGCTCTGCTGAAACGCCTGCACCGAGGAGTCGAGGCTGGCCTGCATCTTCTGCACCTCGAGGCGGAAACTGGCGACCTCGCCGGTATACAGGGATTCCGCCTTGGCGTACCCGGGCGCCGAGGCAAGCACCAGCCGGGAATTGATGAAAGCGACCTTGCCGGCGGTCTGCTGGGCCGCCACCGGCAGCGCCGCCAGGCCGGTCACCAGCCCGGCGAGAGTAAGTGTCGTAACGATCCGTCCCATCGTGTACTCCTGCGTGGTGTCGGTGAACGTGGAAGTGCTTGCCTTAGAAGATATTGCCGATCTTGAAGTGCAATTTCCAAGCGGGCGCCGGCTGGCCCAGGATGTTCAACCGGTCAATGCCGTAGGCCAGGTCGATGCCGATCGGGCCCAGCGGGGAGATCAAAGCTACCCCAACGCCCACGCCGCGGTAGAGGCGGCTGGGATCGAACTGGGACGGCGTCCGGTAGACGTTGCCGGCGTCGAAGAACAAGTCAACGTAGAGCGACGGGCTCATCCGCGCGCCGAACTCGGTCGTGAAGGCGGCGTAGGACGCGCCGAACGCGTTGGGGCTGGCACGGCTGGAGCTCGAAAACGGATTGTACCCGTCGGGCGTGATGGAGAATTCCTCGTAGCCCCGGAGCGGAATGCCGTACTGGACGCCGCCCATGGAGTACAGGTCCGTGAAGAACGGCCCGGCGTTCCCGAAGATCCACCCCGCCTTGGCGGTCAGCCCCACCACGAACTGGATGCCCTTCCCGAACTGGGGAGTGTGGCCCAGGCCCCCGAGCGGCACATACCACTGGCCCTCGTACTCGAGCTTCTTGAAATCGCCGTCGCCGCCAAGGAGGCCGCCAGTAAGCTCCAGGTTGGTGGTCACCCGGCTGCCGCCCGTCGCGAACGGCAGGCCCACCCGGGTGTCCCGCACGAGGCTGAAGCCCAGCGTGGACTTCAGGCATTGGACGCAGTTGTAGCGCGCCCGCAGGCTCACGGAGCCGCCGACGTAGCTGATGCTCATCAGGCTGTAGGAGGTGAAGAGCCGTGTATACCGCGAGCCAAACACCGGAAAACCGACTTGGAGGGACCCGCCGGCCTGCTCGCGCCGTCCGAGGTCGCCGATGATGTAGCGCTGCCGGGACTTGAAGATTCCGACGGTCCCCGACACGCGGGAGCCCTGAATCGTGGGGTCGGTGTAGGAGAGGTTGAAATCATTGATATTCCGGCCGAACTGCCACTGGAACTTACCGCGCTTGCCCCGGCCGAAGAGGTTGGGTTCCTCCAGGCCAAGGAAGCCGCCCAGGCCGGTGCCCTGCCCCAGCGAGGCCCCGAAATTGACGTTTCCGGTCCGCTTCTCCACCACCGTGAACGTGATGTCGACGTCCTGCCCGTTTTCGGTCGGCGCCACGTCAGGCGGGGGCAGCGGCTGGAAAAAGCCGAGGTTGTTGATGTTCTGGTAGCTGCGGACCAGTAATTCGCGATTGAACACCGACCCCGGCAGGATGACGATGGCACTCCGAATGACCGCCTCGTGGGTCACGTCGTTGCCCACAACCATGATCCGGTTGACGGTGGCGGGCGCGCCCTCCTCGATCCGCCACCGCA
>Ga0315273_10010050_pt1 | contig 12038 bp, 7 predicted proteins | sample YL17G02_0_MG_FD_205753 | JGI IMG/M metagenome (GOLD analysis project Ga0315273, IMG submission 205753) | Sediment microbial communities from Yellowstone Lake, YNP, Wyoming, USA - YL17G02_0 | ecosystem: Environmental > Aquatic > Freshwater > Lake > Sediment | place: USA: Wyoming | collected... | reverse complement strand
GATGTGCTCAAGGAAGGAACCGATACCCACAAGCGGTGGATGGAGCAACTCGACCTGATCGCCGATGGGCTGCTGGAACTCAAGGCAGCCGGCGTGGTGGTGTTGTGGCGACCGTTCCACGAGATGAACGGCGGCTGGTTCTGGTGGGGGGCGCAAAAGCCCGAGTCCTTCATCGCTGTCTGGCGGCAAATGTTCGATTATTTCTCGACGACCAAGGGATTGGACAACCTACTCTGGGTCTATGGCCCCAATCACGGCGACAAAACAGCGGCCTATTATGCGGGAGACAACTATGTAGATCTGATCGGCCTGGACGCCTATACGGATTTCATCGACCCCGAACACATCCGCGGCTATGCCGAGATCGTGGCTCTCAACAAGCCCTTCGGCTTTTCCGAGTACGGCCCGCACGCGTCGAGCAATCCGCCGGGCGATTACGACTATCGAAAATTCATCGAAGGCATCAAGAAGAATTTCCCCAGGACCTGTTACTTCATGTGCTGGAACGCCAAATGGAGCATGGCGAGCAACCAGTTCGTCAAGGAGATGTTGAGCGATCCAGCGATTGCCAATCGGGACGAGCTGCCGAAGGAATTGTTTGCGACGGCGAGGATCGGTTCAAATGCGGTGACACAACCGGAAGCAAAGAAAGCGTTCTCGGCGGTACCAGTGGAAGGGAACTGGAAGCTGACATTTGAGGACAACTTTGAAGGTGACAAACTGGATGCGTCCAAGTGGATTCCGAGCTATGAATGGGGCCAGACGCACAACTACGACGCCTATTGCGATCCGGCCAATGTGCTCATCGAAAAGGGCCTGCTGCGGTTGAAGGTGGAGGACAAACCTTCGCACGACAAGAAATACACCTCGGCGGTAATCACGAGCTATAACAAATTTTCGCAGAAGTACGGGTATTTCGAGGGGCGGTTCCGGATTCCGACGGGCAAGGGGTTGTGGCCGGCGTTCTGGATGCTGCCGTACCCGCAGCACTGGCCGCCGGAGATCGACATCTTCGAGACGATCAAGGACGACCCGCAGATCTACATGACCTATCACTGGGAGGACAAGGGGCACAAGTCTTACGGTAAGCACTGGACCGAGGACAGTTTTTCGCACAGCAAGGAGTTTCACACGTACGGGCTGCTGTGGGAACCGGACAAGATCGTGTGGTACATCGACGGTGTGGAGAGGTCGCGGTTTACCGAGGCCCAGGTGATCGTCAGCGAGCCGATGTACCTGCTGATCAATTTCGGGATCGACGCGGACTGGCCGGGACCGTGCGACGCGACGACGCCGTTTCCGAGTTACTATGAGTGCGACTGGATCAAGGTATACAAGAGAGACTAAATTCAGCCAATCCTTGCGCCGAGCCAAAAGGCTGCTACGTGAATTGGATTTTCGAATCTCATTCCGTGTCGTACAGTGGCACTCTTGCAACAAACCAATAACTTCAATTTATCGGAGAGCAGTATGGACAGGCGAGAATTTGTATCGGGAACGGCGTTGACCATCAACTCGACAGATGTTCCCAGTGATCTTATGATCCGGATGGTAATACGGCCCCAGCAGTGCCCCCGGACATGTTCCTTCTGCTGGTAGCCTCTAAAGCGCAAAACGCAAGTTTTGATTCGCCAAAGTGCCCTAATTGCCAAGTCGATTCTTCATATCCATAGAACTTCCGTAACTGCTGACACAACAACAGGTTATGCTTGATGCCAAAAACTCAAGTGGCGTTGTAGTACTAACTTATGTATGATATTTTCAGGCGTCCCGGCCGGTGGTCCCGATGGGAATGCCAGTGGCGGCACACGAGCATTTTCAGAAGTATAGGACAACAGAGCTATGAACTCAAAGCGCCGAATTCTAACAGCAATGAACCATAAAGAACCAGACCGCGTTCCAGTAATGTGCCAGCTTGCACTCGGTCATTATTTTCTAAATTGCAGCTTCAGCCCTCGAGAAATATGGTTTGACAGCGAGATTTTCGCCAAGGCTTTGGTTGACCTGCAGAAGAGATATGAATTTGACGGCATTCTGGTCAATATACCAGGCAGACCGCAAGACTGGGCGACAAACATCAGGTCATCCCAAAGAATCAACAATGTTGAGCACATTTATTGGGAGTCAGGCCTCGAAACAGTCATTCCGCCGGATGACAATCCTCAAACATATCAGCCGGGTCAAACACCTCTGAGGCGGGCAGACTACAGATCCGTCGATATCAACGATCCTGCTACGTACAGGCTGCCTGGCTATGTCTGGAATACCTGGCATACGCCTGAACTCTGGGATATAGACCCGCAGGCTGATCTTTCCGACCCCACGGCTTATCCTTCGTGGTTTACAGGAGCACTTACGAAAGCCCAGCAGCTTGCACCTGATGTCTCTGTACATGCAGAGGTATTCTCACCCTTCACTCACCTGATGGAGTTGTTTGGTTATGAGCAGGCTCTCCTCGCCCTGTTGGATGAGCCTGAGAAATGCCACAGGGTTCTTGCTGTTCTTACAAGAATCGCGCTCGCACAAGTTGGATTATATGCCGGGCATGCGCCTGACGCTATCCTGGTAAGCTCAGCCTTTGCCGGGGCAGGTTTCATCAGCAGGCAGATGTACAAGGAATTCGTGATGCCTTATGAGGATGAGGTTTTTCGAGCCGTACGAAATCACGGCTTGAAATCGTATGTCCATACCTGCGGAGCTATTGGTGACCGGCTGGACCTTATGAGCGAGACCTGCGCCGACGGAATCGACACGCTGGATCCTCCACCTCTGGGGACTGTAGATTTGGCAGAGGCAAAGTCAAAGTACGGCAAGAGATTCTTTTTCAAGGGAAATCTCGATGCTGTAAACGAGATATTGAATGCAGATGACCGGACCTTCGAAGAGGCTGTGAAACAAAGGATTGAAATCGGAAAACCCGGCAGCGGCTACATACTCTCTTCCGCTTGTAGTGTAGCTCCTCACGTCAAACCTAAAAGGCTGAAAAGTCTTGCACAACTGGCGGAAGAACTTGGTCGATATTAACAGCAGGTCCCGCCCGCCCGGAGATTTTGTGCTCTAAGAGGAAAACACACAGACCAGACTCGACCTCCGGAATTGTGCCCCTCAGGCTCGTCCAAGACTCTAAACACAGGAATAGCCAAGCACCTTATGAGTTAAGGTTGAATGCAAAATCGTCAACCGCCTATAATTGTAGAGCACGCCAGCAGCAAAAGGTATTGCAGTCCGATCCTTTTCACGTTTCCGCACATAGTCGCCTCCGAAAAACTCACACAAGTACCTGGGTCAGTCATTTTTGGGCCGTAAGTCCTGCATATCGACCGGGCAATTCTCAAAGGTGTTGTCCTGCAGAATGATCCGCTCAGCCTCTTGGCTGATGCGAATGCCTACTTCCTGGTTTTTGCCGGCTGTATTCTCCAACCTTGTGTTGCGAACGGTTATATCCTGGGTCTTGCCTTGAATATCGATCCCGATTCCTGACTGTTTCGCACCATTATCGCGAACAATACAATCCTCAATCTGATTGCGGTGGCCACACCGAAATTCATTGTCCTCCTTCCGAAAAAGAATCCCTACCTCACCGTTACGTTCGATTCTGCACCGCCTTATAATGTTATCCGTGTCACGGTGCCCTATACTGACTCCATATCTTGTATTCTCCGATAAAATGCAATTCTCCACAAGCCCATCAGAAACGCTCCAGCAGAAGAAAATGCCCTGGCTATTTCCGTGGGCTGCGCAATTGCGGAAGACAGGCCGCTGAGAACCGCTTCCCGGATGGAAACCGAGGTCGGAATTGTTTATCGCTTTGCAGTCACGAAATTGAACGTCATCACAGACCTGGAAGCTGAAGCCATCCCCATTGTAGTTTGTGGCAATAACGTTCTTGAAAAGCCACCGGTTGCAGTGTTGGATGAAGACGGCGCCGGCGAAATTGCCATTGATGTGTTCGTTGTTGTCGCGGTTGCCGTCGAGCACCAAGTCTTCCAAGACAACATCATCCACGTTTTCAGCGGTTAGGATCGGGAAGATAGTCGCAGCAGTGGCATTTGCGTCTGTCCAAAAGTTCTCTTTGGTCAACCGGTCCAAAAAGATAATGTCTCCATTTATGGCGGTGACGGTGGCGCTTAGCACATCGTACTGCCAGTCTCCCGCTGCCTTCTTTGACCTAAGCATAATCCCTCCTCCAGGCGCAAATCCGCTCACATCTTCCACCCGAACGCCGTACTCGAACCAATCCGAATCCTTTGTCAGAGCCGTCACAACACTGTCGGCTTTTCTGAGTACGGTTTTTTCGCCTGAGCCTCTCATGGTGATGTTGGGACGCAGATAAATCGCGTTTCGCAGATTATACAGACCGGGTAGAATGTGAAGCGTACCTCCACCCACTCGGTTTAGATATTCTATGCCGGCCTGGATGACCTTGTCATCTTTGCCCAGCAGGTCGCCTTGAGTCTGCCCGATAGTCAGGACCATATCCCGTCGGTCTCGGATTGGACGGTTGCTTGATGTCACAGGTCGTTTGGACGCGGTCTCTTGATCACCCATTCCTGTGCCGGTACGCAGTGTCACTGTGAAAGAAATAACCAAAGCAAGAAAGAACGATGGCGTCACAGACCCCTTGAAGAATTTCACGTTGTTTTCCCACATTTCTGCACCTTTCGCAAACAATGACAAAATCAGGCGGGTTCAGCCAGCCCGCCGCGGCGGGCCAGTTCCACAGGGATGCCCGCTACTCCTGCACAACGATCTTGGCCTTCTCCGCCACAGGCCCATTCGCGGACGCTCCATCGTGGAACTCCCACTTGAACGACGTGATACTTGTCTGACGACAGTCAAGATTCGATTTGAAAGAAATGGAGTTCGAACCGTCAAAAAGCACCTTGTCCCCTTGCGTAGTCACGCGTCTAAAACTCCAAAGTCATTTCATCCGGCGATAGGTAAATATGGCCGCGCTGGGGCGATTGTCCAGATTGACGGCAAGACCCTCGTCCATCCATTGACGGCCGGTTCGTGTCTCGCTCTTGCCCGTGTCCATGTCTTCCATCGAATAAGCGGCCTGGGGGGCAAGCCCTCGGAGCTTGAACACCTGCGACTCTTCCATGCAGTCCTTCCTGCGGAAAGCCTGTACAATGCCCTCGCCGGCATCCGGCCGATCAAATTGCCGCGCCGCCCAGACATCGGCGGTTTTCCGGTACGGCGTCAGGGTGTAGTAATCGCCGAGGTAACACGCGGAAATCTGCCGATATTGTTGACAGAGTTTTCGCAGCAGGGCATAGTCCAGGTCTTTGCGCCTCGTGTCCACGCCGATGCCAACAATCGGCCCCATCAGACTGCGGACGACATAGGGGTCAATGGCGCTGAATCCCGATCCGTGATAGGGCATCCAGAAGCTGATGCCGTGGATGTGATTCTGCTGGGTGAGCGGATCGAAATCGGGCTGATACGGATCGCCGACGTAGTCGCTCCGGAGGATGGGCACAGCCCGCCGCAGCGTTTCGAGGTCGTTTCGCCGCCCGCCGGACGCGCACGAGTCGATCCACAACGCCGGATGCCGCCTGACCAGCTCATCCCAATAGGCGAAGTAACCCTCGACGTGGTGGATCTCCGTGATGCCCTGACGGTCCTCAGCGTCGTTGCCGCGCCAGTAGTACAGCGGATCAATGTTGAAATCCTGCCGATAGAAATCGATGCCCTCCTCGGTCAGCACCTTGTCCACGCGATCGGTGATCCACTTGCGGCATTCCGGTTCGCCGATTTTCAGGATTCCGCCGCCGGCTCCGCCCATGATCCATTCCGGGTGGTTCTCCGCCGGCCAAGTCCCGGCGACCACCCGCTCAGGCTCGAACCAGGTTATCGCCTTGGCACCGTGGGAATGAAGAAAATCGGTGGCCTCGCGAAGCCCCTTCGGCCAACGCTTGCGGTCCACCTCCCAGGTGCCGACCTTCGGCCAGCCGATCGGATCGCACGGATACCAGCCGGCGTCCTGGTTCCAGTAGTCGAATTGAATGCCCTGCTCCAGAAAGCCGCGCAAGAATTGCATCTCGGTGGCCGCGTCGGTCATCAGGCCGGGATAGTAGTTCCCGGTGCAGACAAAGATGAACGGCTGAAGAACCTTGCCGTCTCGCCGAGGGACGTTGTGCTCGAGCATCCACGATCGCCACACGTTCTGCGCGCGGACCCAGTCGCCTTGATAGAACTGCAAGACGACCAGGGGACTGCGGACTTCCTCGCCGGGACGCAGCCGGAAGGAGGTCGCTTCCTGTCCGCCGGTGATCCGCAACCCGCGTCCGTCATCGCGGGCGAAGTGGGCCGCCCATTGTCCAGCCCAACTGACCACGGCAATCACCCCGCCGTCGCTTCCGGTCTCAATATTGAAATACGGTAGGTCGCTGTTGGTAGGACGCCCGCCCTGGGTGGTGATGTGCGTCTCGGCTTTCGGCCCCAATATGGTTTCCAGGGGCTCATAGTCGTTGGCCTGGCACGGGCTGCCGATGAAATGGTGCAGGAGAAATTCTCCCTCGGCCCCTCGTTCCAGCCGGGTATCCAGCGGCAAAATCCCGGCCAGGATCGGCGTATCATGATCACCGGAATTCTTAAACGACAGCGTCCATTCGACCGTCGGATAGTTCGCATACTCCACAACTGAGCAGCGCACGATCAGGCCGGTCTGCGGATCGGTGTAGGTCTGCACGCGCGTGGTCGTGTCCGGCCGGGACGAATCGCGCTGCTCCTGGAAATTCCACGTTGAAAGAAATTCATCCGACGGTCGGTTGCCGTAGAAAAAGGAAAACGGCAATGGCGAAACGGACCGGTTTCGGCTGAGCGGATCCCGAAGCGGCAGATCGCCCAGACGGACCGATTGCCCGTCGTCGAAAACCACCGTCGCGTCGCCCCAGACCGCCTGATCGCTGCTGATGCCGTCCTCCGTACACCATACCGAGAGCGTCAATTCCCCGGCCCCGCCGAGATCGACGCTCATGGGAACGCCCGGCTCGCCGCGATGGAGAACGGCCGAGGTAAAAAGTCTCTTTTCGCCCGCCGCGACGGAAAAGACAATGCTGCCGCCCTGCGAGTTGGGATTGGTCAGGATGCCGATCACCGCCGTCATCGTCTTGCCCGGCCGCGGCAGAGTAACCTGGACTCGGCTGGGCGCGTGGAAATAAAGGCCGTGCTCGAATTTCTGTTCGGCAATCTGCAGGGGTCTGTCCGGCAGACGGTTGCACAGCACCGGACCATAGTTGGTCCACACCATCAGTCCGGCCTCGGGCGATTGGGCCAGCGTCGATACCGAAGGCGCGCCGGCTGGCTGGGCCGGGAAATGTTCGCGAACCCAGCGATCGCGCTGCGCTATTTCCTCGGCGGTAGGCGGTGACGCCCGAGAGAGCCCGGCCCCCAGAACGCTCACTGCAACGAAAACTCCGACAGCCTTAGTGAAACGCGGAACCAGCATTTTGTGTCTCCTTGAGCACAGGTATCCCGACTCATGTGCAGAAGATGTCTTGATTCGCGAAGACCACACGCACAAGAACGGCCGCGTATTCGCAGTACCTCTGTGCGCCGGCAGGCGAGACGGAGCCGTCGGGTTTCGGATGATACCGTTCGCGCCAATAGCCGTCCGGCTTCGCGGCTCGGCACACCTTGCGTGCAGATTCCACCAGCCGCTCTCGCGCCCGCATGCGCTGGCAGGCCGTTGCTTCCAGGTACCAGACACGCCCCATCGCGGCCACGTCATTGAGCGGCGGAGCCGGACACGGCGGCGATTCATTGAGCTCCCACCTCTCATAGCTGAAGGGCCTCGTGACCGTCTGCGTTGGCATATCGCCCTGCCAGAAGCCCGGCTCCTTCAAAAGAAGCGGCCAAAGTGCGTCGATCTGCTGATCGACGGCGACACCGAAGGCAACCGCCGCCCAATTCACGTCGGACAGGCCGTGCGAATCGATCAGCCCGCGCTGTGGGTGAACATACTCTCCGAAATGATCGTCACACCAGAAGGCCTCGGCAAAGCTCTTGGACAACTTGTCGGCGTCGCCGGACCGGGCGGCCCCATCTGTCTTCTGTCCGGCCGCAGCACACAGCTTCGCCATCTGGCGGCAGGCATGGACGGCGTAACACTGTGTTACCCCGTCGCAGCCGTTCCGCGGAGGCGCTTCGGTGTAGAAACCTGAGCCACTGATGAGCCCGTCTGCGGTCTTGCGGCTCAGCACGTATTTCGCGGCCGCTTCCAAGGAGCCAAGCCTCTCTCTGAGCCATGCCACAGAGCCGGTCGCCTCGAAGATCTCCGCGGCCGTGAGGATGTAACAGATGGGAGCCAGCACGCCCAATGGATACCCCAGGCTCTGCCAGTGCTCGAACAGGCCGATCCACGTGCGCGTCTGCCGGCTGGAGGCTGGTAGGCCTTCACGTTTTGGAGGCGTGTAGGTGAAGACGTCGTCCGGGTACTTCAAGCCGCGCAGGCAGCTCCCGTCAGGCCGAGTGCTCCCCGGAAAGACGGCAAAGGGAATGTTGCCGTCTTTTCGTTGGGATGCCCGCACAAATTCGAAGTAGTCGAGAACCAGGCGTGTGCGGCCCAGGAGCAGATACGCCCCGGCCATCTGCCATGAATCCAACCCCGGCCAAGTCGCGTCGCCGCCGTAAGCATTGCCGTCTGCAGTAATTGTGAAGTGGCCCGGGTAAGGCCGTTCGCTGGCCGCGGGAACAAGGTTCTTCGCAAGCGCGGCCTCCACCCCGGCACGGACTTCCGCATCCGCAATCCGCCGAATCAAAGCCGACTCGTCAGGAGGCGATTGCCTGGCACAAAGCCAATCAGGCAGCAGGGTCATTCCGGCAGCCAAACCAATGCTGGCAGTCCCTGACAGCTCGAAGAAGACACGGCGTGAGAAGCGGAATCCATCTATCATGTGCATCCTCCAGCAGATAAGCAATCGACATCAGATAATACCATTCTCGTGGTCATTCTCTCATGCTCGCTGGGTACGCGTGTCCATCGTACACATCGGACCCGAGCCGATCTTTGTCAAATCACCCGGTTATCGTATTCTCTGCGTTTGCGAATCACAAGGACTACTTAGAAAATCACGACGGACGATAAGGAATAGGCCATTGTAGGGGCACAAGAAAAGGCCAAGTTCGTGCCTCGCAGTACCGGCCATTGAACCCTATCCTGCTCGAGGTAAGACCGTGTCGGATTGGAAGGATTGCCGGGATCGCAATATCGCTGCACGAGTACTTTTCCACTCGCTCGGTGAAGTTGGGAAGGACGTGATCATGCGAAAGGTCCGCCCTCACAGCCTGGGATGCGGCGACATCGAAATGCCGCGGCGGATAAGGCGGCAAGTCGCTCAGAGGTCCTGGTCGATGGTTACTACTGCCGCCAACGTTGCCTGCACGGTCATGGCCGCGTTCTCAATATCACACGTTTCCGGGATGTCTCCCTCGGCGTGATAGTTTGGGTCGCCGTAAGGTAGAGATCCGATATTGATGACCGCGGCGGGGTAGCCGGCCAGAACAAACGACCCATCGTCGTCGCCGGGTCGTGGTCTCTCTGCAGTTCGTTGTTCCAAACCGATGGAATATCGAGCGTTCACCTCGCCCATCAGTTCGGAAAGATGCTTGCCCTCCGGCTTTGTGTACGCGGTCACGTTGGTCTTCTTGCCTGCGGCAGTCTCCTCTGCCGTCTTGGCCCCAATGCCATCCATGTTGAAGACGGCGACAATATTATCTCCACGCGATTTCGCCTTTTGCGCTGCGGTCTTGCTGGTCCACGGTGTGTGTTCCTCATTGCAAAAGAGAAACCGGATGGTGCTCTCGGAGGTGTACTCTGCCAGGACGCGCGCCATCTCCAGTACACCGGCGGTTCCAATTGCGTTGTCGTTGGCTCCCGGGGAATCGATCCAGCTCTGCGAGTCCTTGTGAGCGAGCACTACTATGATCCTGTCAGGATGCGAGCGGCCTTTTATCTCAGCGTAGAGATTGTAGGCCGTGTACAAGGGATCTTCGGGTTTGGGCGGGGAGTACTGAGCGTGCTTTGGCTTGCTCGTATCCCGACGAAACGCCTGCACCCGAACGCCCTCTCGCTCGACGCGATATCCCCACGCATCCAATTTGCCGGCGATGTAGTCATCGGCCTCGTAGAGTGTGTTCTTCTCATGACCAGGCAACGTCAGGTTCAACTTCCGATAGGGCAAAGGATCCTTTGAGAGATAGAAGAGGTGCTTCGATATTCGCTTGGGGTCAACATCGCTGATAAGGCGGCGTATGCTCGAATCCACCTTGTTAGCGCCGTCGCTTCCTTCCTGGCGCGCCTCGACCGTGTTGAGAAGGCCCGCGGAGAAAAGGAACAAAAGTCCAATCGCATAAATACCAGTACGTTTCATGTATCCTCCCGCATATGGAAGAATGTTCGGTATGACCAAGTGACGACTGACCCAATTAGTGACCTACTTTCTCGACACCCATGGATCCTACTGATCGTTCGTTATGTCTGACGCAGCGAAAGCCGTAGATGTCATATCCAAAACAGACATCTACATAACCTGGATTCTCGTAATAGCGATAACCGCAACGGCAATTCTGGGCGCTGAATTTCCACGCGCCGCCACGGACTACTTTGCTCTGGCCTTCTTTGGGTCCGTTGGGATTCTCCTGGGGAGCCTCCTGGTAGTAGTCCACCTTGTAAAAGTCGTTGCACCATTGCCATACATTACCGCACATGTCGTACAATCCCCAGGGATTGGGCCGTTTTTGACCCACGGGGTGAGGGTGTCTGCCGGAGTTCTTGTCAAACCAGGCATAGTCAGTCAGTTTCGAGGCGTCACTCCCGAAGAAATAGGCCGTCTGGGTTCCCGCCCGGCACGCATATTCCCACTCTGCCTCCGTGGGCAGTCTGTATCCGTTCGCATCGAAGTTGCATTGCCAGGTCTCCAGGTCATAACAGGGTTCAAGCCCCTCCAGGCGAGAACGCTGATTGCAGAACTTCACGGCATCGGACCAGCGTATCTGCTCCACGGGATTCTTGCTTCCTTTCCAGCGGGAAGGATTCTCTCCGCAGACTCTCTGGTATTGTTCTTGAGTCACCAGGTACTTGTCTATGTAGAATGAGCCCAAGACGACCTCATGAGGTTTTGCATCCGGCTCATCCTTGTCTCCCATCGTGAATCGGCCGCCCGGAAGCTGAACCATCTCTATTTCGGATTCGGTCCCTGTCTCGCTTGGGCGGTCGCCCGAAGCTTCCGGTTCATCATTTGGAACCTTGCGTTCACAGCCTTGAAGCACTGCCAAAGCCCCGAACAGGATAAATACTGATACGATGAAGCGCCTCATGATTCTCGGTTTCCGTTCTACACTGCTGAGCTTGATATTTCATATTCAATAATTCGGCCATATCTCGTAGCCGTCGGGATTCCTAAGGCACTGCCTGCAGCGTCTTCTAACCTCTTGTGCCAATTCAACCGCCTTGGGCTGAGTCGCACAGCCATACCCCGCCTCCTGAAATAGTTTCCTCGCTATTATGTGACACTGTGCAAGAAGACCATCCTGGGCGCCGCCCATTTCTCTCCACTCTTTGCAGAGTTCCAGGCAGGTTGGCAGGTTTTGCGGAGATTTCCCGCGGGTCAGATCGGTTGTCTTGCGAGCCAGCTCACCAGCATAATTTAGAGATTTGATGTTCTCTTTCTGCGCCTCGTACTCTTGGGGAATTTGCTGCGCTGTCTGCTCCAGACTATCAAGGAATGGTTTCAGCCCTGCAGCAGAGCTTCCTGTCGCGCGTAGAAACTTGATCATGTCGTCGGCAAAGACCCTGTACTCATCGATCCTTTCTATATGCCGCCTGACAAAGTAGAGCATATCCTCTACGGCCCCCTCGACGTACTCCCTCCTGTCGTTCTCTTCTCCTGCCTTGAAGACTGCCTCTATCGCCTCTGTGCATCCGCAGGTACAGGCGCGACGAATGCCCGCGGCTCCCCTTCTATGATGGGTGCGGAGCTTGCGGCCGGCAAGGTCGAGTATGCTGTCGCACATCTGGCGGCCCAGCGTCGCCT
>Ga0315273_10010049_pt1 | contig 12039 bp, 9 predicted proteins | sample YL17G02_0_MG_FD_205753 | JGI IMG/M metagenome (GOLD analysis project Ga0315273, IMG submission 205753) | Sediment microbial communities from Yellowstone Lake, YNP, Wyoming, USA - YL17G02_0 | ecosystem: Environmental > Aquatic > Freshwater > Lake > Sediment | place: USA: Wyoming | collected... | reverse complement strand
GACCAAGCTCGAAGAACAGCTGGGAACCGGCGAAGAATCGGATGAGGGCACCCCGTTCCCGCATGCGGTTGGCCTTGGTGGCGGTGAAGCTCCCCAGGAAGGCGCTTCTACGGACGACGGTTTCGGCGGAACCGCTGCACCCCCGACGCAGGCAGAGGCCGATGCTGACCTCTTTGGTGTTGGTGAACTGAAGGTCGAGACGTTCATGCTCGCGCCTGCTCAGCAGCTGAACGTGCTCACGGCATTGGCTCGGTCGGGTGAACTGACCAAGTCGTCGAAGAAGGGTTACAACCTGGACTTGATCTGCATCGACTTTCTGGCGACCAACGACTTCAGTGCCCAGACGCACCAGGCACAGTCGCGCAGCACGTACCTGTCCAAGATCGAGCGCTTGCTCGGGGTCCGCATCGTGGCCGTGGATGCACGCGATCCATCAGATGTGGTGTATGGTATTGCCACTCTGGCGGCGTTGGCTGGGGAGAAGCCAGCGGAACCGCAGGAATGATCTCCAGGCAGTTGATGGTTTCGGAGTTGGAGAGCGTGCAGGCGCTCGTTGGGGCCTGGATCGCCGTACTCAAAGGGGAGAGCGGCGCTCCAGGTTACCCCTCGATGCCTGGGATCCCTGCCGAGGACTTTCCGGCGTCCCAGGACAAACGAGTCGAGTGCTACCAACAGCTGTCGGGAGAACTTGTTATTTGCGCCAGCAAGTGTGAAACTCTCGCGGACGTGATCCACAACGCAACGAGGTAACTGTCCCATGTCTTCAGAACTTGCTCGCGCCATTCGAACCATGCGTACACTCGGTGGTGTCCAGGTAAACGAGTCGGATATGACCGACGAAGCGTCTCAGGCGCTTGAGCAGACCATCAAGTTCTGGAAGGGCTGCACCAAGATCGGAGACGACCTTTTGGAAGGCGTGCAGCACGTTGCTCTGATGACCGAGAAGGTCATGGCAGAGGAGGGTCAGCGCAAGCGCGCGTATCTGGTGGACGTGCGAGGCACCATCCAGAAGGTGCAGGGCATCAGCCAGGAGTTCTACAACGACTTTCGGAATGGTCGCGAGGCCATGTACGTTGCGGCGAAGCTCTGGGAAATCTCAACCCGGCGCAGCGGCAAGGGCACCAAGAAGTCCAAGAACATCTCGGGTATGGATCCCGATCAGCTTGCCATCGACATGAGCAAGGGCGCGGACAATCTGGGCACCGCGATGGGCAAGATGCTGGAGTCCGGGGCCAAGGTCACGAACCTGATGAAGTCGTGCGTCATGGACGGCTGCCCCGAGGAAAAACGTGAGCCGGTTATCTCCGCAGGCTTGGACTTCCGGGACATGGTCAGCGAAGCCGTGTTCGGTCGTGTCCAAGGCGTCATGCGCCGTGCGGTCGAAATGATGAACCAGTTCGACTCGGAGGCGACTCGCTTCGAAGGCTTGATGTTGCACGAGGACGCGAAGTGGATCGCGCCGTGGGACCACGACGACGAAATCACGGGCGAACTGCTCTGAGTTTGCTACGAGACTGGTGACCCTCCTGGTACTGAACGATTGGTTCGGTATGCTGCTGTGGGTTATCCTGCTAGAACTGCGCGCTTGGTTTCTGTAGCCTCGTAGCTACAGTTCCAGGCGTACTTGCTATTTCAGATCCCGATCTTGACTTACGCCTTTTGTGGTGTATTGTCGAGATAGTGTGATCTGAACGGAGGAATTTATGGTGCAGACGAAGAAGACCCTGAGTACAGCAGCGCAGGCCAAAGTGGCGGCGTCGCTGAAGAAAATCCGAGAAGCCCAAGCGAAGCTGGCTGCTGATGCCCAGGCATTGGAGGCGCAAGTTGAGACTGCGGCTCCGGTTGCCAAGGCCCCTGCGGTGAAGGTCGTCAAGGAGAAGAAGCCTAAGAAGACGGGCAAGAAGCGCTCGTCTCCGAAGGTCGTGAAGGAGAAGAAGGCGGCGAAGGAAAAGAAGGCCGCTGCTCATTCGGGTCAGAGCGGCCCGAAGCTCGAAGGCTTGGAGTACGAAAAGCTCAACGCCAACGAGAAGAAGCTCGTGGACAAGATGGCCGAGAACGAGTCCGGTACGGTGCTGAGCATCGAGGATTTGGCCAAGGTGTTCTCGCGGGCGGCCACGGACAGCAAGCAAGCCAACAGTTGGACACGCAACGCGCTGCGCCGGTTGGTTCGCGGCAACTTCGTCCAGAAGCTGGAGCGCGGTCGCTACAAGTTGACGCGCCGTGGTGTGAATCAAGCCGCGTAACGGAGGCTTGTGCCATTCGAGCTAGTTACTAGCCAAGATCGTATTGGCGAGGTCGCCAACGCTATAGATCGTGCCGAAGCTGTCAGCTTCGATATCGAGACTACGTCCTTGCGTCCTTGGGACGGGGACATCCGGCTGTTCTCGCTCAAGACGGCTGCGCATCACTTCGTGGTTGATCTGTTCCAGACAGGTCACCCAGAGGCGGTGGTGCGCGCGCTCACCGACCCAAAATCCAAGACCGTCAAGGTCATCCAAAACGCTAAGTTCGAGCAGCGCTGGTTCCTCCACAAGTACGGAGCCGAAGGGGAGATGTGGCCCATCTTCGACCCGTACCGTGCGAGCAACTTGATCTACAACGGGAAGGATCTATCTCACGACTTGTTCTCCATCCAGGCGCGCGAACTGGACGTCAAACCGGGTTTGGATCTGGCGGGGTCTGGCTGGAAAGGCGAACTGAGCCAAGAGCAGCTTCAGTATTCAGCCGACGACACTGAGTACCTACTGCCGTTGCGCGACACGTTGAAAGTGGCGCTAACTAAGTATGGGTTGAATCGAGCAGCGCTGATTGAGTTCGGCGCTGTGCTGCCTGAGTCGTCCATCGAGAACAACGGGTTTTATCTGGATCGCGAGCGCTGGCTGGCGCTGTACGAGCAGAATAAGATCACGGCCAAGCGATTGCGTCGCGAGCTTTCTGAGGAGCTGCCGCACCCGGAAGGACAGATGTCGTTGCTCGGCATCGAGGACGGCGGCGGGTTCAACATTGGCTCTACCCAGCAGCTTCAGAAGTCGCTAGCCCGTCTGGGCATAGACGTAACCAGCACAAACAAAGACGTGCTCGGGCTGTTGATCCCTAAAATACGAGACAAGAATGTTCGAGCGATTCTCATAAAGCTGATCGAGTACAAGAAGATCAAGAAGCTGTGCGAGTCGTTTGGTCCTGACTTCCTGGACCACATTGATCCTAAGACCGGTCGCATCCACACGTCCTTCTACCCGTTCACGGACGCCGGTAGGTACAGTAGTTCGAAACCAAACCTTCAGCAGATTCCTCGCTTGGCGGCGTTCCGCAATTGCTTTTGTGCGGTTGCAGGCATGCAGTTGGGGATCTGGGATTACAGCCAGATTGAGCTACGCATCGCGGCTGAAATAGCCAAAGACGTGACCATGCTACGGGCCTACCTTCAGGGGCTTGATTTGCATATTCTGACCGCGTCGCTGTTGAACGACTGCACGATCGAGGAAGTGACGAAGGCCATGCGCCAGCCCGCAAAGGCTGGTAATTTCGGATTGCTGTACGGGATGGGCGCGGAAAAGTTGGCTGCCTACGCTCAGACCAACTACGGCGTTTCGATGGACTTGTCCGAGGCCCATGAGTTCCGAAACAAGTTCTTCAACAGCTACGGTGGCTTGAAGCGGTGGCACCGTCGCGTGTTCAGCGACGGGAACAAGAACACGGGCTACACCCGGACGTTGAGTGGGCGTATCCGGTACCTGCCTCGCGATAAGCACTCTGAATGGGCGAATACGCCTGTGCAGGGCACGGGGGCGGACGGGTTGAAGGCGTCGCTCCGCCTCGTCTACAATAAGCTCAAGCCCTACGGATCTCAGGTGCGCCTGGTCAATATGGTCCACGATGAGATCGTGTCCGAAGTCCCCAGCGGTGACCTTGAGTTCAACAAGCAGGTCGATTTAGATGTGAAACAGTGTATGGTAGATGGCATGCAGCAGTTTTTGCCGAATGTTCCAGTCGTAGTGGATGGCGGCTGGGCGGCGAGTTGGGCTGAAAAGTGACCCTTGCTGGGACCGCGCGGTCTTGACGTATGACAACACCTACCAATCGCGTTAAGCCTGTAAGTCGAACCGCTGACAACAAGCACAAACGCATAAAATCTCTTGCGTGCTTCGACGAGGTCCACGAGATGGTGATCTCTGGATGGACCTTGGGAGAGATAGCCAAGCACATCCAGCATATCAAAGGCGAGTCCACAGACATCACCGAAGACGCGCTTCTTTGGGCGCTGGGTGATTATCGCAAGGAGCTGCCTCCAGGAATACTGGTTCAGAAATCTCTACCTGCTGTGTTCACGGCTGCGGCCAAGAAGGTGGCTGAAGGGTTGGACGTGCTGGCCGAGATGGAGGCCCTGTTCCAGATCCAAATGAAGCGGGTGAACATCGACCTCGCGATGGAAACAACCATGAACAAGCTGCTCCCCACCATGACGGGGGAGATTCGAATGGCTAAGGACATCCTAAACGCTTATTCCGAAATGCAGATGGACCTTGGCCTGGTCAAGCGCCAACTCGGAACCGTGGACGTGGATGCCGAAGGGTTGGCTCAGGTCGTGTCCAACTACGGCAAGGAATCCGTCAAAGAGGTGCTTTCCAGTCCCCAGTCGCGCCGAAAGCTGTTGGGCCTTGTTGACCGCTTTATGATCGTTCAGAAGGAGCGCGAGAAGCTGGAGCAAACGTCTGCCGCAGCAGACACCAGCGGAAATGTCATCGACATGGTTGGAGAGTCTGAGGATTCTGAGACGCCTGCCGTAGCAGAGATTTCAGGGGAGCCTGAGCTGATAGACCCCTTGGAAATGCTTGAACCGTGATCCATTTTGCTAAAGGGCGGGGTTGGAGCGAGCGCACGCTGGAAGAACTGGAGGCGTTTTGCAGCGCGGATTACGAGAAGCTATCCGTGTCTGAACGCGAGGTGTTCCAGCTAATGCTGGATGAACTGGACGACACCAAAGGCACTGCGCTTCCAACAACGTCCCGCAGGCTGGTCGATGTTCTCGGGTCGGCGGACTGGAAAACCACGCCGGTAGACATCGAGACGTTTGTGAAAGATCCGTACTTCTTAGGGGAGTCGTGCGTAGGCATGTACCCGAAGCTGTTAGAAAAGATGATCGAGCTGTTCGGAGGCGAATACTACGAAGCGTTCCTCTGCGGAGCCATCGGGTACGGTAAGACGTTCTTCGCCAGCACGGGCTTGTGTCGCGTGCTCTACGAACTGTCGTGCATGAAGAACCCGCAGAAGTCGTTCGGACTGTCGGCGGATTCCACGATCGCTATTACGTGCATGTCGGTGTCTGAAGCTCTGGCCATCCGTGTTGCGTTCGACAACATCGCGGCGAAGGTCAAGCTGTCGCCGTATTTCAACAAGCAGTTTCAGTTTCGGGCCACCAAGAAAGAGCTACGCTTCCCTTCAGCCATCTGGGTAGCTGCTCGTGCCGCCACAGACTCAGGTGCGCTCGGATTGAACACGTTCGCAGCGTTCATCGACGAGGCTAATTTCTACGGTCGGTACTACGATCAAAGCTCGTTAGGGCGCATAGGCCCGCCTGTGGACATGGCGGAGCGCGTTTACGACATCATCCGGCGTCGTATCAAGTCTCGTTTCGACCGAGGAGGCAAACTACCTGGGATTCTATTCGTCGGTTCGTCCAAGACGGCCCGTGGCGACTTCACGGAACGCAAGATTATTGAGTACGCCCACGATCCTCACGTATTCGTGATGGATTACAGCAACTGGGACGTAAAACCCGACATCTTTTTCGACTCCAAGCGGTTTTGGGTGTTGGTTGGTAACGAGTCCGTTCCCTCACGCATTCTGTTGGCGGGCGAGGAGAAGGAGTTCCAAGCTTTTCTTCCCGAGAATACGATCTTGCTCGATGTCCCCGAGGACTTCCGTCCAGACTTCGAATCGGACATCGAGGGCAGCATCCGGGATTTGGCGGGGCTCAGCACCGTTTCGATCAATCCGTTCATCCAGCGGCGTGAGAAGATTCGGGAGGCTGTTGATCCTACGCGCGTCCACCCCTTCACTACCCTGCTGTTGGATCCGTCCCGCCCTGGCAAGTTCCGTTGGGATTTGATGGTGGCCCCGCGTATGGAGCGGATATCAGGCAACATCGAGCAGCCCGTTGTTAGGCCCATTCTAAACCCTACGGCTTTTCGGTACGTGCATCTCGACTTGTCGCTGCGTGGAGACGCCACAGGCTTTTGCATGGCGCACATTGGAGGATGGAAAGACGTCATTCGTCGCGCCGTGGACGGACGGCAGTTCCTCGAACGCGCACCGATCTACGTCATAGACTTGATGCTGAAAGTTGTTCCGCCTGCTGGAGGTGAAATCATTTTGGCAGACGTACGCCATATTGTGTACGACCTTACGGCGCACGGTTACTCGATTCGACGTGTGACCTTGGATAGCTGGCAATCTGCCGATAGCATCCAGCAGTTCAAGAATCAGGGGTACAGTTCGGAGTTGCTGTCGATGGATTCCACGCCTGAACCCTACGATTCGTTCAAGATGGCGCTCTACGAAGGCCGGGTTTTGTACTATGAGTACGAGCCTGCTATTGCGCAGTTGGAGCTGTTGCAGGAGGATCGACGGGCGAAGAAGCGCAAGATCGATCACCCGCCCAAGGGCGAGAAGGACGTGACGGACGCGATGGCTGGTGTGTGCTTTTCGCTTCAGAAGTACATGGTTTCGGAACCGCTGCCCATGCTGACGACGCAACACGTTGCTACCGATCCTTGGATGGACGCGATCACGCCTCGCGGGCCGGGGTTTCAGAGTCCTAGCGGTGCTGTTTCGACAATTGAGGGAGTTACGCCCGCCCGTGGTTCTGGCATACTGCCCCCGTTCCTTGGCGGCGGCTTCGATTCAGAATAGGCGGCAAAGTGGGTTGGTTCAGCGATACCGCTAAAAAGATCACGCAGATTTGGACGTCGGACAAGAACGTCCAGGTGTCCAAGTTGGCTGTAGGTAACCTGGCGGCCCGAGGCATGTCGGCAGGGTCTGGGTTTTCCTACGGCCAAGGTTTCGGGGACACGGCATTCGTGCCGATGCTCGAACAGGACTTGCTGTCGCGGTACGGCGACTACGAGGAGATGAATCAATACCCAGAACTCGCGGCGGCAATGGACATCTTCGCGGACGACTCTACCCAGGTTGACTCGCAGCTAAACAAGACTGTGTGGGTCACAGCTAAGAACGAGAATGTCCAGAAGATGCTGATGGACATGCTGCACAAGCGGCTGCGCATCGACGAAGAAGTTTGGGAGATCGCTCGCACGCTCGTGATGTACGGCAACGACTTCGAGGAGCTATTGATCACGGATGAAGGGGTCGTGGGTCTGAACTTCTTGCCGACTGCTTCTGTGCGGCGTGTCGAGGATTGCTACGGAGCGTTGTTGGGCTTTATCCAGACGTACACCGGCAAGGTTGGTTTTGGTGTCGAGGACTTCGAGATGTTGTTGGATCAGCGGGACACGCTACGGCGCGTCGCGTGTGGTGACCACCCTGTGATGGTGGCTCCCGAGGAAACGGCTTTTGAGGATTGGGAAGTCGTCCATTTTCGGCTCCGTGGGTCCGTTCGTCGCAGTGCCTACGGATTCAGCGTGTTGGAGCCAGCGCGGTGGATTTTCAAGCGTCTCAAGATGCTGGAGGATTCCGCGATTCTGTTCCGGCTCCAGAAAGCCATCGAGCGCTACGCCTTCTACGTGGACGTCGGTGACCTGCCCCCAGCAGAAGCCCTGGCTTACGTGAATCGGGTACGGCAACAATACCGTAAGAAGCGGTTTGTGAATCCCACGACGGGCAAGCTGGAACTGTCATTTGACGCGGCTGCGCCTGATGAAGACTTCTTTGTGCCTGCGCGCGAAGGCCGGGATTCGACTCGCATCGACGTGGTGTCTGCCCCTCAGTGGCAGCACATGGATGACATCGAGTATTTCCGCGACAAGCTATTCTCTGCCATCAAGGTTCCCAAGTCGTACCTGGGGCAAGAGCAAGACGTGAATAGGGCCACCCTTTCGGCCCAAGACGTGCAGTTCGCTCGGTCTGTCCTTCGGGTACAAAGGTGCCTAAAAACAGGGCTAGATCAGATGTGTCGGGTACATCTGGCTGCTTTGGGTACAGATCCTATAAAGGTTGAGTACAACCTACACATGACGGTCCCCAGCGCCATTTTCGAGCTTGCTCAGATTGAGGTTCGCAACGCGCGCGCGGACCTGGCTGCCCGCATGCAGGAATTCGTGTCTTTACGCTGGATGTTGCAGAACATTTTCGGGTTTTCCGACCAGGAGATCGAAACGATTCTGGCGGAACGTGGGGGTGACGTGAAGCGTACTGCCGAGGCCCAGGCCCAGGCAGACAAGGTGGCTGCTTCCATCGCTCCTGAAGTAGAAGCCCTCGACCCGGCTCAGAATCTGAAACAGCTTCGGGAGAATGTTCGAGTGCGTTCCAAGGAACGCGGTTACCAGGGAGCGATCTCCCAGGCTGAGTTGGATCGCGGTAACAGGGACGCAGAGAAGCGGGCTCTGGGCAAATTGGATCAGCTCTTGAGCAACGATCGTGATCTGTCGAAGCACCTTCGTAGGGTGCAAGCCATGCTCGAAGACATCCGAGATATCGAGTCGCGTAGGCTCGCAGCGTAGAAAACTGTTGACAGTGTTTGGCTACACCTGTAGCTTTTCGCCTGCAATGCTTCTCGATCCTATGATCCCCGCTGCGGAGCGGAACCGCGTAATGGCTGGTTCGCGGGAGACGGCTCGTATTACGTTGGAAGCGTTGGTTGGTCTTGTTGGATCTGATCGCACAGGCGTCGTTGCTGAGCACAGCATCATCGCCACGTTCGACACGCATGTGATCGTCGAAGCGGATCAGAAGCTCTACAAGATCCAATACACCGTGAGCCCCAACGCTGTTTTCAGTTTGGGGAAGTCAGAGCCTGTGTATGTTCAGCGCGTTCCTCGTCAGAGGGTTGCGGAAGACTTCATGTACGGCGCGGTCGATGCCCTTCTGACAGATCGTCTGGATGACGCTGTTGCTTATGCGTCGCAGCTTGTTCCGTATCTGGGAGAGGCCAAGGAGCTTCTGTCCTATCGGGATGTGGCGAAGCGCGTGGATACTCTCCTTGGGCGTGACTGTTCGTGGAAGAACGTCGTGCTGGAGAGCGAGCAGGCTGTGTACCGAGGCACGGCGCACTTCGGAAAACTCTATGATGGGTCCATGAATCCATCCGACATCGCTGGCTTCGACGAACTTGTTCGCACGGAGTTCGGGGAGCAAGTCACGGAGCTGGAGACGATCTGGCAGACCGTAAACTCGTTGGAAAGCGTGTTGAAGCTGTTGCCGGACGACAAGCGTTCTGAGGCTTCGTACACAAATCTGGTCGAGGACTACAAAAGCGATCTTGCTGAAGTGCGAAGCATGCTGAATGATGTTCAGCATCAAGTGCAAGACGCTGCTGTGCTTGGACGTGTTAGCGATGCGGTAGCCGCATCTATGCCGAAGTACCGGGCGCTGTGCTCGTATCTTCAAACTGCCATTTCTCGTTGATTGCTGCGTGTAGGAGAATCCCATGAGCCACAATCTGACCACTCTTGCTGAAGACCTTGAAGCCATCGGGCTGTTGCCGAAGCGGGATCTGAAGCTCGTTGCGCCGACAGCGCGTGTGATCGACGAAGCCAAGAAGGCGAAGGCGAAGGCGGAGGATTGCGACGACGACGAGGAAATGGACGACGACGAGGAAATGGACGACGACGACATGGAAGATGTCGAAGTCGATGCTGAAGGCAACCCGATCGACGAAGCGCTGCGGATTCGCAAGCGTTTTGCTCGTACGGCCAGCGGTGCCTACAAGTTGACGCGCACCAAGAAGACGAGCGCGGCAGATCGCCTCAAGGGCAAGAAGATGCGTCGCTCGGCAGCGGGCAAGAAGTCGGTTCGCAAGCGCATCCGCAAGATGAAGACCTCGAAGGCCAAGCGTTTTGCGACGAAGCTGGCGGCGAAGCACCACGAGAGCACAGGCGGCATGGGCCGCGTGGCGAACCTTCTGGACGATGTGCAGCGCGTCCTGAAAGGCAAGACCGTAACCGAGAGCCTGGACACGGACACCCGCAAGAAGGTCTCACACGCCTTCGCTCAGCTTGCTCTCACGGCTGATACCTTGGCCACCAAGTTCGAGTCGCTGGAGGACTCTGATTTGGACGAGGTTCGTGACGAGTTGTTGGCTGACCTGCGCGAGATGGCCGAGGACTACGGCGATGCCGCCCTCAAGATTCGTGACGGCCAGATCGACGAGAGCGAAGACAACCTGTCCCTGGCATTCGACGAAGACGTTCGGGACTTGCTCCACTACCTCGAAATCTACGACGACTGTTCAGCGGGAAACGACTGAGGCTGGCAGAGGCACCGCGCCTGCGGAAAACGGCCTACCGGAGCGGACGACTGGATGTTGTAGGGTACGAAGGAAATACAGCGAAACGCAGAACGAGAAAATCTCCGAAGAAAACAGCGCGTTCTGCGATCCAAGGAACCCCGTTTAGAAGCAAGTTTCGCTGGCAAAGGTACTGATGACGACATCTACAAATCCTACCGACCGCGTTATCGTTCGTACTCAAGAACTGAACGATTACCGTCCGATCAAGCTCCAGGTTGTGGAGAGTAGCGACGGTACCGGCAAGGTTCGTGTGCGCGGGGAGTTTGCGCGGTGTGATTTGGCCACGCAGAACGGGCGTGTTTATTCGCGTTCGCTGTTCGAGCGTGAAGTTGGCCGCATGTCGAAGGACTTGGGAGCACGCAAGGTTTTTGGCGAGTTGGACCATCCCACGGATGGCCGCACGCTTCTGACTCGTGTCTCCCACGTCATCACCAGCCTGGAAGTCCAGGAAGACGGTACGGTCATCGGGGAAGCGGAGATTCTGGACACCAGTCGCGGGCAGGATCTGAAGGCATTGCTCAAGAGCGGTTGCTCTGTCGGTGTGTCTTCGCGCGGAACCGGTTCGACCAAGACCACCAAACAAGGCCAGGAAGAAGTCCAAGAGGACTATCGTCTCGGTACGTTCGACTTCGTGGCTGAACCTGCGGATCAAACGGCGTACCCCAAGACCTTCTTCGAATCGGTTGACGGCAAGTTGCCCGAAGGGCTCTCGCTTGAGCAGGCTCTCCAAGCGGCTGAAGAAGCGGCTTCGGCACGGGTCGAGAATCAACTGCGGCATGAGTTCGCTTCGAAGTTGCCGTTGTTGATTGAGCGTCTCAAGAGTGATCTTCGTGGCGAAATCGAAGCTCAGCTTTTGGCGGACCCTGCCATCGCTGGTGCCAAGACGGCCCTGGAAGGGGTAAAGCAACTGCTTCGCCCGTTCATTCTCCCTGACGACATCGAGACCACCTTGGCGGAGCGGGATTCGGAACTGGTGCGTTTGCGCAACGCTGTGGCAACGCGCGATTTGAAGATCCGTGAGTTGGAGGACGACGGCGTGAAGCTGGAGACTCTGGCGCGCACGACTGGTCACAAGTATTTCGTTGAGCGCGTGATTCGCGACAACGTGAACGCGGAAATCATCCGGGCAGCGCTGGGTGATCTCGGAGCCTTCGCTTCCTTGACCGACCTCAAGGAAAAGCTTGAAGCCGTCCAGGGCGAGCTTGTGGCCAAGGAGCGTCTTGAGACAGCGGAAGCAGATCGCTTGGCTGAAGCTGCGCAGGCTCGCGCTGCTAAGGCGAGGGCCGAGGCCGAAGCACAGGAAGCTGTGACGGCCAAGGTTCGGGAAGAAGCGGAAGCAGAGAAGGCTGTGCTGTTGCAGCGGTTGGAGGTAGCCGAGGCTGCTGCTGCCTCTGCTCGTGCCACCGTGTTGTCTGAGGCCCGTGAGTCGGAATCAGAGCAGGCTCGCTTGCTGACTGAGGAACGTGCGGCCCGTAAGGCGCTCGAAGCCAAGAACGATGATCGCATCGAGGAGCTTCAGGAAGCTCTTACCAAGGCTGTCGCGGCCAACAAGATCCAAGCGCTCACTGCGCATA
>Ga0315273_10010048_pt1 | contig 12039 bp, 6 predicted proteins | sample YL17G02_0_MG_FD_205753 | JGI IMG/M metagenome (GOLD analysis project Ga0315273, IMG submission 205753) | Sediment microbial communities from Yellowstone Lake, YNP, Wyoming, USA - YL17G02_0 | ecosystem: Environmental > Aquatic > Freshwater > Lake > Sediment | place: USA: Wyoming | collected... | reverse complement strand
CGCGGGCGGCCCTACGGCAGGCGCGTGCCGCCCGAGGAAGTCCGCGGCTCGGCCGTCTCGCACAGCGAGCGGCCGTCGACCTCCAGGAACTTGCCGTCGAAGGCCGCGAAGGGCCGGCCCTTCTCCAGCGGCAGCGCCACGTAGGCGGCGCGGGCGTCGGTCCGGACCTGCCGGCCGGCCTTGGTCTTGAGGTCGACCGACCGGCCCTCCGGATTGAGGATCGCGACCTCGGTGCAGTCGCCGCTCCGGACGGCCACGGCGGCGAGGCCCGGCTCGTCGGCCAGCACCGCGATTCCGTCGGCCAGCGGCGCGGCGTCCTTCATCGGCGCGTGCGGCAGGAGCACCTGCACGAACTGGAGCCGCGCGCCTGGCTCGACGTCGCCTTCCCACGCGTAGCGTGTCGAATAAAGCGTGGCCGCGGCCCCGCCCTTCGGCTCGGCGAGCGTGCCCTTGGCGTCCGGCGCGAGGATCTCGAACTTCCGCCCCGCCTGGGGGCTGTGATACACCAGGAGGTCCCACGGCGGATTGTCGTACAGGCGGGCCTGCTGGAACCAGTGGGCGGAGAACCACGTGTTGAGCCAGTTCTCGCCGCGCGGCTGCCCGATGTGCTGGGTGTTCCACACCGGCCCCACGCGGCCGCGGAAACGGTCGTCGAAGGTCGTGTCGTCGCGCACCAGGACGAAGCGGTTCTTGACGAACAGCACCTCGCGCGTGTGCGTGGCCCGGTAGCCCATGTAGTTCGTCACCCGGATGACGGCGTGCGTGGCCAGCGGATGGTCGTGGAACGCCTCGACGCTCGCGACCATGCCGTCCCAGCCGGTGGGCAGGCGCTTCTCGCCCTTGAAGTCCTTGCGGCCCAGGTAGACGGCCGCGCCGGAGAGGTCGTCGATGCGGACGGCGTTCTCGCGGCTGACGAACTTCTCGGAGGCCATTTCCGCGAAGGCCGACGACCACCGCTCCAGGCCCACGACGGCCGTCGGGTTCAGCGGGTCGTGGCGCGGAAAGCACTCCATAAGCATGTACATGTCGCCCGGATCCCACCCGGCCCGGAAGACCAGCTTGTGCGGCATGACGCGCGGGGTCATGATCATGTTGCAGTCGACGCCGCCGGCCTCGGGGAACAGCTCCCTGGCCCGCTGGTCGGTCAGCCGCTCGACCTCGCGGCGCTCGAGGAGCCTGGAGCCGGCGCCTGGCGCGACGGGCGGCACGGAATCGTCGCAGACCAGGCCGGCCAGGGCCACCGCCTCCATCGACATGGCCTGGACGTGGTGATGGTTGTTCGAGAAGCCGCGGGCCTGGCCGAAGTTCATCAGCCGCTCGGCGCCCCAGCGGTACCGGCCGTCGCGGGTGTGGCGGGCCGCCAGCTCCAGGGCGAAGATCGCGGCCCCGGCGTGGCCGTCGTACCCGCCGTGGGACCCGTACGGCACGGCGGCGCCGTCGGGGGTGATCTCGGCCAGGATGCGGTCGAAGAGGAACTCGCGCGCCTTGGGGTCGGCGAAGACCTCCTGGCGGTCCAGGAGCTCGGCCGTCCGCAGGATGATGCCGAGGCTGCTATAGAAATATCCCGTATCGTTGATGCCAACGTCGCGGAAGCTCCACCAGTCGGACCACACCTTGTCGGCATAGCCGAGCCATCGCAGGGCGTCGTGCTCCTCGGGGCAGAACGCCGCCGCCAGGGCGTGGTCCGACCCCTGGGCCTGGCTGCGATGGTGCGGCCCGCGCCACAGGCCGTCCTTCGGCCGCCACGCGTACTGGTTGGCGCGGAGCATCAGGAGAAGCTGGCGGGCCCACGTCTCGTCGTCGGCCGCCATCTCGCCGCGCCGGCGGAGTTCCCGGAAGGCGAAGCACGACAGCGTGGCGCCCTCGAGCGAGAAGACGCCCTGCTCCTCGCGCACGCTTTTCTCGACCCAGTCGCCGAAGTGGCGCAGCGTCTTCTTGATGCCCTCGCCGAGCTTCGCATCGCCCTCCAGCGCGTACACCGCCAGGGCCGGCAGGACGTGCCGCGGCCCGTACGGGCCGCGGTCGGGGCCGGCCTCGAAGCCCTTGGCCAGCGGGCGGACGAAGTCCACGTAGTCCTTCCGCAGGACGGGCCTTCGAGGCACGGTGAGGGAGCGCGGATCGCGCTGGACGTAGCGGCTCTCATCGGCTCCGGGGGCCGCGGCGGCAGCGCGGCCGGCCTCCTGACCTGCCGTCCCGGACTGTGCCGTGGCGCGATGGGTTGGGAGACCCACCGCCCAAGAGGCGGCGAACAACAGAAGGATGTGCCGGAAGGCGTGTCGCATCGCCCCCCTCCTGAAACAACTTGCGGCCGGAGTCTCGCGCGGTCCGGCTGCCGCTGCCGTGCCGCGGGTTGCTTGTCAACCCGTGGCACGTGAGGAACCACGCGGTCTCACTCGCCCGGCGTCATGGCGTCCATCAGGGCGCGGTTCGACGGGTACTTGACCATCACGCCCAGGAGCGACTCCATCGCCTCCACGGGCTTGCCGCCGGCCAGGCGGCGGCGGATGGCGTAGCGCCGCTTGAGGTCGGCCGGCGAGACGAGCAGCTCTTCCTTGCGCGTGCCGGAGGCCAGGATGTCGATGGCCGGCCAGATCCGCCGCTCGGCCAGCTCTTTCGACAGCACGCACTCCATGTTGCCGGTGCCCTTGAACTCCTGGAAGATCAGTTCGTCCATGCGGCTGCCGGTGTCGACGAGGCAGGTGGCGATGACCGTGAGGCTGCCGCCGCCCTCGATCTTTCGGGCCGCGCCGAACATGCGTTTCGGCTCCTCCAGGGCGCGGATGTCGACGCCGCCGGACATCGTGCGGCCGCTCGAGGGCACCGCCTTGTTGAACGCCCGCCCCAGCCGCGTCAGGCTGTCCATGAACAGGACGACGTCCTTGCCGAACTCGACCTCGGCCTTGGCCTTGGCGAACGTCATCCGCGTCAGGCGCACGTGCTGCTCCACGTCGAGGTCGTTCGACGAGGCGAGGACCTCGGCCCCGGTCGAGCGGCGGAAATGCGTGACCTCCTCCGGCCGCTCGTCCACCAGCAGCATCATGACGGTCACGTCGGGATAGTTCTTGCAGACGGCCGTCGCCATGTGCTCCAGCAGGATGGTCTTGCCCGCCCGCGGCGGCGACACGATCAGGCCGCGCTGGCCCTTGCCGATGGGCGTCAGAAGGTCCATCACGCGCATCGTCATCGGCTCCGGCCCGGTCTCGAGCCACAGGACTTCCTTGGGGTCGATGACGGTGAGCTTCTCAAACGGCACGAGGCCGACGTAGTCGGACGTGGGGTGCCCGCAGATGCTGGTGATCTCGGCAAGCTGGAGCCCGCGGCCGCGCTTGTCGGGCTGCGTGGGGCCCTCGAGCACCAGCCCAGCCTTGAGACGGTACCGGGCGACGAGGTTCGGCGGGACGAACACGTCGCTGCCGGTCGGCCGGAAATCGCGCTCGACCTGGCGGAGGAACCCGTACCCCTTTTCCTGTAGTTCCAGAACGCCGTGCGCCTGCTGCTGGACCTGGGTCATCCTGCCTCCAACGGTGGCCGCAATAAAACTCTGCGGGAGATGAATGGGGATCGACAACGAAGACCTACGACACTCTCGATACCATAAGGATACACCACTTTCGCCGGAAGTCCACGCAAAAAAAACCGAAAAAGCACGCCGCAACAAGAACGACGGGGGGCATGGCCACCGTGCGTGTTTAGCGTGTTGCCCCGGATAGCCGGGTGGCATGCCCACGGCGTCGTTCCGTGGGCATGACTTGACCGTGCCCCGAGGAGCATGCCCACGCGAACAGCGGCGTGGGCATGCCACCCGGCCTATGGACGTCGACACGCTAAACGCGTACTGGCCACCCGCTCGGCGCCGATGGACATTGTCCGCCCTGGCCGCTATACTCCCGCCGTCGGTCCGATTGCCGCGGGGAGGACCCGTGCCATGACGATGAACCTGGCCCTCCGTTTCGCCGAGGTCGCCCGGCGACTGCCCGAGAAGCCGGCCGTCTTCGACGACGCCGGGGCCCACACGTTCGGCCGGCTCCTTGCGGCGGCCCAGGCCGCGGCGGCCGCGGTCCGCGCCGCCACCCAGCGCGAGCACGTCGCCGTGCTGGCCCCCACGTCGGCCGCCTTTCCGATCGCGTACTTCGGCGTCCTGCTGGCCGACAAGGTGCCCGTGCCGCTCAACTTCCTGCTCGACCCGCCCACGCTCGGCCTCGTGGCCCGCGACGCCGGCTTCGACACGATCGTGGGCAGCCGGTTCTTCGAGCGGATGGTGCAGACCCTGGGCGCGAAGGCCGTCTACGTCGAGGACCTCGCGGCGGCGGCCGGCGCTGCCACCTTGCCCGAGGCGCGGCCGGGCAGTTCCGCCGCGGGCGAGATTCGCCGTGGCGAGCCGGCCGTGGCACGCGGCCAGGTTCCCCCGCCGTCGCGCGCCGACCACGACGCCGCCACGCTCCTCTACACCTCGGGCACCATGGGTGTGCCGAAAGGCGTGATCCTGACGCACCGCAATCTGCTCGGCAACGTCGAGTCGTGCCTCCAGCACATCGCGCTTTCGGAGGACAACGTTTTCCTGGGCGTGCTGCCGTTCTTCCACGCGTTCGGCATCACCACGTCGATGCTGCTGCCGCTGGCGCTCGGCTGCTCGACCGTGTGCGTCAGCCGGTTCACGCCGCAGCGGGTGCTCGAGGCGATCGCGCGGCACAGGGTCTCGATCATGTTCGCGGTGGCGTCGATCTACCGGGCGATCATCCGCGTGGGGGCGCCGGCGGGCCTCGACCTGGCGTCGCTGAAGCTCCCGATCGCCGGCGGCGAGGCGCTCGGCGCCGACCTGGCCGACCGCTTCCGCGAGCTCTTCGGCGTGCCGCTGCTGGAAGGTTTCGGCATGACGGAGGCCTCGCCCGTCGTCTCGGTGAACGTGCCGGGCCGGACCCGGCCGGGCTCGGTCGGCAAGCTCCTGCCGTGGGTCGAGGCCCGCGTCGTGGACGACGAGGACCGGCCCGTGCCGGCGGGTGCGGAGGGCGAGCTTCACCTGCGCGGCGAGTGCGTGACGCCGGGCTATCACAACCGGCCGGCGGAGGCCGCGGCCGCCTTCGCCCCCGGCGGCTGGCTGCGCACCGGCGACCTCGCGCGCATCGACGCCGACGGGTACCTCTGGATCACCGGCCGCAAGAAGGACCTCATCATCTCGGGCGGCGAGAACTTCTCGCCCAACGAGATCGAGAGCGTCCTGCACCAGCACCCGGCGGTCGCCGAGGCAGCCGTCATCGGCGTGCCCGACCCGTCGCGCGGCGAGGTGCCGAAGGCGTTCGTCGTCCTGCGCGACGGCGCGAGCGCCGCCGCGGCCGACCTGGCCGCCTGGTGCCGCCAGCGCCTCCCCCGCTTCAAGCTGCCCGCCGCCTACGAGTTTCGCCCCGAGCTCCCCCACACCCCGACCGGCAAGGTGCACAAGCTGATGCTGAGGAAGGCCGAGGGGGTGGCCTGACGTGCATCGGGTGTGCCACGGCCGGTCTTGTCCGGCCGTGCGGAGGAAGTCCGGTGAGTATTCGCCTGCCACAAACCTGCTGCCGCTGGAGTGCCACGCCTTTGAGGCCCGTTCCACGGGCCTTCGCGCCGCGCAGCGGCGATTAGCCCCGGCCCTCTGGGCCGGGGCCCGTCGAGGCCCGCTTACTCCTCTCTTTCTTCCTGTCTGCTTCAGCGTGCGTCTCATACGCTCGCTGAAGCGAGCTGGGAAAAAAGGGATTCCAGGCACCCTGCGACCCCCGGCCCAAAGGGCCGGGGCTAACAAACAGCCAAGGCCCGTGAAACGGGCCTCAAGACTGCCAGCCACAGTGCCCTGGCCAACTGTGCCACTCGATCATCTGGTACGTTACTCATATTCGTACACCCATACGGCATGACATCGTGCGTTGCCGCGGCCTACTTCAGGAACTCCGGCAGATACGTGTCGCCGCCGGGGGCGGACTTCGGCTGGCGCCGCCGGCGCTCTTCGTCGCGGAGGGCCAGGTACGAGCCGGCCGTCAGCCGGTCTTCCTTGCCGGGGCCGGCCTCGATGCGGATGGCCGTCTCGTCGAGCAGCTTCTGCGCCACCACGTTGATCTTATGGCACCGCGTCTGGCACAGGCCGCAGCCGACGCATTTCTCCGCCACGACCACCGGGATGAGCGTGCCGGTGTCCTCGATCGGCTTGCCGTCGGTGTCGATCTCCACGTTGATCCGCACGAACTCGATGGCGTCGTAGCCGGCGGCCTTGCACTCGTCGTGGCACAGGCGGCAGGCGCCCTCGCTGCCGATGTACGGCAGGCAGGTCGCCTTGTTCAGGACCGCGAGGCCCATGCGGGCGGCCCGCTTCTCTTCGATCGGCAAGGCCCGGATCGCCCCGGTGGGGCAGACGTGGCCGCAGTTGTTGCACGTCGGCTCGCAGCCCGACCACTCGGGAAGGGCGCGGGGCGTCCAGAGGTTGTCGAGGCCGCCGCCCGCGCCCATCGGCTGGAGGACGTTGTTCGGGCACGCCTGATAGCACGCGCCGCAACGTATACATAGGCGCAGGAATTCCGGCTCCGGCACGCTGCCCGGCGGCCGGATGACCGGCACGGCCGCCCCGGCGCCGCCTGCGTAGCGCACGCCGAGGGCCGCCGCCACCCCTCCCGCCGCCCCGCCGAGGAAGCCGCGGCGCGACACGGGCACGCCAGGTGGCACGGTCACGCGCCGTTGCGTGGCCGTGCTTTCGCCGGGTGGCACGGTCACGTGCCGTGGCGTGGCCGTGCTTTCGCCGGGTGGCTCGGGTTGCCCCAAAGTTGTATGGCTGGGTGGCATGCCCACGCCGCCGTTGCGTGGGCATGTTTCTTGCGAAGGCGACAACATGCCCAGCAAACGACGCGCCGGGCATGCCACCCGCGATAGCTGAAGCTCTCCCTTCTGCCACCGCGGCGCAAACCGGATCGCCCGCACGGGGCACACACCACCGCACGTCTGGCAGAAGGTGCAGTCGCCGGCGCGGGTCGAGAAGTCCGGCGCGATCGCACCGAACGCGCACGCCTTCACGCACTGGCCGCAGCCGATGCACGTCGGCGCCACCTGCCGCTCCATGACCCGCGCGGGGTTGGCCACCGAGAAGATCGCCCCGCTCGGACAGACGTGCCGACACCAGAACCGCGGCCGCACCAGGCCCAGCGCCAGCACCGCGAGGAAAAGCACGATCGAGACCACCTGCCCTGCCCCGATCGGCGGCACAAGGTACCAGCCTTTCGACAGGCCGGACTGGAGCGGGCTCGCGGCCAGCGCCATCCCGCGCACCAGCACCGGCATCGCCGCGACGAATCCCGAGACCAGCACGCCCATCGCCGCCGCCACGATCACCGCCACGAGCACGTAGTAACGCAGGTGCATCCACCACCCGTCGCGCACCGCCAGCCGCCGCGCGACGCGCCTTCCGAGCACCCAATCAAACAGGTCGGCAAGCGTGCCGAGCGGACATAGGTATCCGCAGAATCCGCGGGGGATGAAGAGGCATGCCGCCAGGAGCGCCGCCGCCCACGCCAGCGACCACACCCACGCCCGCGCGGCCAGGGCCGTCGAGAGGCTCACGAGCGGGTCGAGGGCCAGGAACGTCTCGGCGGCCACTGCCTCCTTCGATTCGCGCAGGGCCGCGTAATCCTTCGACCCGTACGGCCACATCACGTGGAAGAAGAGGAAGAGGAAGAGCGCGAGCGCGAGCAACTGCACGAGGCGGCGCACCGGGGCGGCCTCCCACGTCGGCCCGAGCGCCCGCAGGATCCGCCTGAGCGTCCCCGCCCCGGGGCCGCCCGGCGCCAGGCGCGGGAGGAAGTGGTTTAGATGCATGGCACACACACGCGAGCCACAACACACGCCTGGCAGGCTGGCCCAGCCGTCGCCCCTGTTTAGCCGTCGCCGGTACGGCGACGGTCATCAACAACCGCGGCCGTACCGGCCGCGGCTAAACGATGAGTCCGGCCGGGCTAAGGGCACGGCATGCCGTGCCCCTACAGCCCCCACGGCGTCATTTCATCCCCTGCGCGAGGGCCTTGACCGTCGCGTTCATGATCGCCTCGGAGGTGATCGTGGCCGACGTGACGGCATCCACCCCCTTGATCCCCTGCTTCCTGACAATCTGGGCCGGCGTGTCCGCCAGGGCCGTGTAGTACTGCTTCTCCTCGTGCCTGACGACCTTGACCGAGACGATCTTGCCGCCCGCCACGGTCACCGCCACCGAGAGCGGCCCGGCGTAGGCGACGCTCGTGGCATTGTAGGTGCCGTCGCGCACGCGCGACAAGTCCAGCCCGTCGACGGCGCGGATCGCCTCGATGCTGGCCTGGGCCCGGGCCTTGTTCTGCTTGATGTCGTTCCAACCTTTGTTCGCATCGACAACTTTCTGGTAGTACCCGAGGGCCTCCTTGTAGCGCCCGGCCAGGCGGCAGGCGTCGCCGGCGGCTAGATAGCCGACGTCCGGGTAGCCGGCCTGGGCCGTCCCCTCGGCCAGGGCCAGGGCCTTGTCGAGGTCGCCCATCTCGCCCCAGAGCTTGACCAGGGCGCCGTGGCGCGAGTCGTCGCTCGTGAAGCCGCGGATGGCCGCCACGGCCATCTCCTTCGAGCCCAGCTTCCAGTAGCAGTGGGCGAGGTCGGGGGCGAGGCCGTCGCCGTACGAGGCGTCGAGGGCGACGGTCTTGCGCCACCAGAAGGCGGCCCGCGCCCAGTCGCCCAGGAGGTTGTGATAGAGGCGCGCGAGGGCGTCCGCCGTCTTCACGACCTTCGCGGGGTTGTCCTTGTTGAGGATCAGGACCTGGTGCAGCAGCTTCGCCCCTTCCTTCCAGCGGCCGGGGTTCTCGTTGATGATGCTCCATATAAACTGGCCCAGGTTCTTCGAGGGGTCCCACGGCCCTTTCACCTCTTTCCACGTCAGGTCCACCGTGGCCGGGCAGTTCACCGTCACGGAGTTCCACCAGTCGGGCGGCGTGGCGCCCGCCTTCTGGATGAGGGCCTCGACCTCGGCCCGCGTCCGCGCGGGGGCGTCGGCCGCCGGGGCCGCGGTCCGCGACGGAGGGACGGCGCGCGGCACCGCCGGCGGGCGCGGCGCGGGGGCCAGGCCGGCCATGACCGACATCCCGGCAAGGGCCAGCAGGAGCGCCAACGCGGGCATGCCATCCTCGCCATCGGGAGGGCGACGGGGCAAACCGGGCCGCCTGTTCATTGCTTCTCCGGAACCGCCGCACCGCTGACCCCAGGACCAACGGGCGCCTCGCGCGGGGCGGGCTCCTGCTCCGGGGCACCCTTGAAGACGGCCCACGGCACCGGAAGCGGAATCCAGAGCGGGTTCGCGCCCTTCGTAACGGCCCTCAGGTCCAGGCGGTACAGCCTTCCCTGAAACGCGGCGGCGCCCACGAAGTCCCGCACAAATTCCTCCGAGGCCGCCCGGTACTGCTTGAAGTCCGGCACGTCGGTCCGCCCGCCCGGCCCGCGGCCGACCATGATGTAGTGGTTCCGCGCCAGGTTCAGGTAGTCGTCGAAGTCGTCGTTCACGAGCGCGTCGCCGAACAGGCTGTACGCCACCAGGGTCGGCGGCACCGTGACGTTGACCCGCTTGAAGGCGTCGCGGACGGCCGGCGACGCGCCCTGGGCGGCCGCCACGTCGGCGGCGTCGAACTGCTCGACGGCCGTCAGCGTCGGCCAGGCGCGGAACCCCGCCACGCTCACGCCGAACCGCGGCCGGCGCTGGAGCGTCGCCTGCCCGAGGACCTTCAGCGGATCGGGCATCTCGCCGGCCGGCGCCGCGTAGGCCGCCCGGTCGCCGAAGTGCGTGTCGCGCGGGTTGATGAAGTTGATGAACCGGCCCCGGATCGGCGCCAGCGGCAGCACCTCCTCGGTCCCGATGCTCGAACCCATGAAGACCACGTGGTCGAGGCCCTGAAACGCCTCGGGGTGCCACTCGGGTTTCCCTCCGGCGGCCGCCGTCAGGGCGATCTGGACCACGCGCGTCCCCGCGCTGAACGCCACGAGGCTGACGTGCCCGCGGTTGCCGTGCCGGCGCTGGTGCACCTCGAGCATGCGCGCCAGGACCGCCGCCCCCGCCTCCTGGGCCGGGCGGTTCATGTGCTCGGCCACGGGGTTGGCGCTCTGGCTCCACTTGAGGAGGACCACGACGAGCCCGCCCCCGCCCGGAAAAGCGTACGGGCTCTCGGCCAGGAGCCGCGAGGTGGCGCGGAAGCCGTCGGCCGTGTCGCCCGCCCCCTCGACGAAGACCAGGAGGTTCGTATCATCGACGCGCGTCTCGGGCGCGAGGTCGGCGTCGGCGACGGCAACGTGCTTGCCCCCCTCCGCCGCGCGCACCGTCAGGGCGGGCGTGCCGTAGGCCTCGCGCATCGCCGAGACGGCGAGCGCGCCGAGCACTTCGGCGCCGACCGACGCCGGCCGACGCTCGGCGGCCCGTTGGCATCCCACGGCCATCGCCGCCACGGCGAGGGCCGCCAGGACGGCTGGTCTTCGAGTATGTGCTCTCAGTTGCATGGTTGCATCCGTTCGGGCGAGAGAAGCCCCCCTGAACCACGGGTGGCATGGCCACGCGCCCTGGCGTGGCCATGCTTCCCCCAGCGCCAACAGGCCCACGGCCACGCAAGAGCGCGTGTACCTGTTTAGTGTGCGGACGTTCACTTGCAGGGTGGCATGCCCAGGCCGCCTTTGCCTGGGCATGTTCGCCGATGTCCGGCGTGCATGCCCACGCGAACAGCGGCGTGGGCATGCCACCCGGCTATCCGGAGCAACACGCTAAACACGTACAAGCGCGTGGCCGTGCCACCCGTGCTAGGGGGCGTCGCACGAACGCATTCTATAGAACCGCCTGCCGATGGCAAGGACCCGCCGCCGGAATGCCGCCGCCGGGGGTTGCATCACCCTTTCAAGCCGGGTAAAATAGTGCGTCTTGTGAGGGGGCGTAGCTCAGTTGGTAGAGCAACAGCCTTTTAAGCTGTGGGTCCTGGGTTCGAGTCCCAGCGCCCTCACCAGCCTTGACAACGATTGGCGCCCACGTCTTGCCCTGAATCGTGATGCTGAAGAACAAGATCCCCCCGACGCGCCGGAGTTGCTGAGGCACCCGCCGCGGCCAAGCGAAGCGTTGGAGAAAACCCCGATGAGGCCGTCTGCGCTCCTGGGTTTGGTCCTGCGGCGCCGACGCACCCGACCTCGACTTGAAGAAGCCGAGAACGCAGTCGAAAACGGCTGAATTCCTGCGAGTGAGTGGTCGATATGCATATTGCAGGTGGCTGACCTTTCCGTCTCGCCGAGGGCTTCCACTGGCGCACCCCTACGCCGCATGGCTCTGTACAACCAGTAGCAACGAGTCAGGCGGCCACCCACCGCATTGCCCCTAGTCTCAGAGGCTATAATTGCATCCTTTAGCTTAGGAGGTAACTGTGAACCGCGATCGCTATCTGGCTGGGATTTGCCTCATCGGCAGGCCGAACCGGCAGGACCATGTCGTGGGCCTGGAGTGGCTTGAGCCGCGCGTGCTTCTCAGCGCTGCCCCTGTCGTCACGACGACAGGCTCCGCCCTGGCCTACACGGAACACGATGGGGCGGTTGTGATTGACGTCGGGCTATCCGTCAGCGATGCGGACAGCACGGACCTGGTCTCGGCTACTATCGCGATTTCCGCGTACGTGAGCGGCCAGGACGTCTTGAGTTTCACCAATCAACTGGGCATCGCGGGCAGTTGGGACCCGGACGCCGGCGTGCTGAGTCTCACCGGCACGGCGCTCGTGGCCGACTACCAGACGGCCCTGAAGTCTGTGAAATATACAAATACGAGTCATGCTCCCTCCACGGCAACGCGAACCGTTTCGTTCATCGCCAGCGACGACACGGCCCCCAGCACCCCTGCGACGCGGGACGTCACCGTGGCTGGTGTGAACGATGCCCCGACGGACCTGGCCCTCTCCAGCGAGACCGTGGCGGAGAACGCGGCGTCGGGGACGACGGTCGGGACGCTCTCGACGACCGACCCGGACGCCGGCGGGACGTTCACCTACACCCTGGTGGCGGGCG
>Ga0315273_10010047_pt1 | contig 12039 bp, 7 predicted proteins | sample YL17G02_0_MG_FD_205753 | JGI IMG/M metagenome (GOLD analysis project Ga0315273, IMG submission 205753) | Sediment microbial communities from Yellowstone Lake, YNP, Wyoming, USA - YL17G02_0 | ecosystem: Environmental > Aquatic > Freshwater > Lake > Sediment | place: USA: Wyoming | collected... | reverse complement strand
CCACGGCGCCGGCCCCGTCGCATTTCGGCTCGTCCGGCCAGCAGACGTCACCCGCGGCCCCGCGGCCCGCGCCGCCGGCTCAGCCTGCGGCGTCCACGTTCGCCCCCGAGTCGTCGTTCACGACTGCGCCGGTGTTCCCGCCGCAGGCGCCCGCGTCGTCCGGCACCCTGGGAACCGGCCGGGCCGCGGCGCCGGACCTCTCGCCGATGATGCGCCAGCGCATCCACGACACGCTCGAGAAGGTGGCGTGGGAAGCGTTCAGCGACCTTTCCGACACGATCGTGCGGCAGGTGCTCGAGCGGGTCGAAGCGATCGCGTGGGAGGTCATCCCGCAGATGGCGGAGGCTCTCGTGCGCGAGGAGATTCGCCGTCTGAAGGGCGAGGACGAGTAGGCTCCGTTAGACTCCGCCTCCCTTGGCGGCGACCGGCGGACAGCTCCCCACACGCTTCGAAGCCAAGCCCGCCGAGGCGAAGTGGTATCGGGTGTGGCTCGAGCGCGGCCTCTTCCGCGCACACGCGCCCGGTCCCGGCGAGCCGCCGGATCCCCGGCCCGTCTTCTCGATGATGATCCCGCCGCCCAACATCACGGGATCGCTGCATCTCGGACACGCCCTCAACAACACGCTCCAGGATCTCCTCGCGCGGCATCATCGTCTCCTCGGCGAGAACGTCCTCTGGCTGCCGGGCACCGATCACGCCGGCATCTCCACCCAGGTCGTCGTCGAGAAGGAGATCGCGAAGCAGGGGAAGACGCGGCATGACCTCGGGCGCGAGGCCTTCGTCGACCGCGTGTGGGAGTGGAAGGCGCAGTACGGCGCACGGATCATCCTCCAGCTCCAGGCGATCGGCGCTTCGCTCGACTGGTCGCGCGAACGCTTCACGCTCGACCCCGGGCTCTCGCGCGCGGTGCGCGAGGTGTTCGTGCGCCTCTACCACGAGGGCCTGATCTACCGCTCCGAGTATCTCGTGAGCTGGTGCCCCCGCTGCAGCACGGTGCTGTCGGACCTGGAGAGCCCCCACCGGCCGGTGTCGGGCAAGCTCTACGCGATCCGGTATCCAATCGTTGGTGCGACAGGCGCGGCGGGGGGCCCCAGCGAGATCGTCGTCGAGACGACGCGGCCCGAGACGCTGCTCGGTGACACCGCGGTGGCCGTGCACCCTGACGACGAGCGCTGGAACGGGCTCGTCGGCCGCCACGCCCGGCTGCCGCTCCTCGGCCGCGAGATCCCGATCGTGGCCGACACCTTCGTCGATCGCGAGTTCGGTACGGGCGCGGTGAAGGTGACGCCCGCACACGATCCGCACGACTTCGAGTGCGGCCGCCGACTCGGGCTCCCGTCGATCAACATCCTCCACCCCGACGCCACGCTGAACGAGAACGCGGGTCCCTACGCGGGGCTGCCCGTGGCCGAGGCGAGGCAGCGCGTGGTGGCCGACCTCGAGGCGCAGGGGCTGCTCGTCGGGCAGAAGGAGCACGCGCACGAGGTGCCGCACTGCGACCGCTGCGACACGCTCGTGCAGCCCCTGCTCTCGGAGCAGTGGTTCATGCGCATGGCGCCGCTCGCGAAGCCCGCGATCGCCGCGGTGCGCGAGGGCCGCGTGCGCTTCCACCCGGAGTCGTGGGAGAACACCTACTTCCACTGGATGGAGAACATCCGCGACTGGGCGATCTCCCGGCAGCTCTGGTGGGGCCATCGCATTCCGGCGTGGCGCTGCGCGGCTTGCGGCGAGTGGACGGTGACCGTCGACGATCCCGAGCGCTGCGCGCACTGCGGGCGTGCGGAGCTCACCCAGGAGAGCGACGTCCTCGACACCTGGTTCTCGAGCGCGCTCTGGCCGTTTTCCACGCTCGGCTGGCCGGACGACACACCGGAGCAGCGGACGTTCTACCCGACGTCCGTCCTGTCTACGGCCTTCGACATCATCTTCTTCTGGGTCGCCCGGATGATCATGATGGGCCTCCACTTCAAGGGCGACGTGCCGTTCCGCGACGTCTACATCCACCCGCTCGTGCGCGACGAGAAGGGACGGAAGATGTCGAAGTCGAAAGGCATCGGCGTCGATCCCCTCGACGTGATGGAGATCTACGGCACCGACGCGATGCGCTGGACGCTGACCTCGCTCGCGGCTCAGGGGCGTGACATCCGCTTCGGCATGAACGTGATGGAGGGCGGCCGCGCGTTCGTGACCAAGCTCTGGAACGCCGCGCGCTTCACGCTGATGAACCTGAACGACTACGCGCCCGCCCCGGGCGCCCCTGCCGCAGGCTCGCTCTACGACCGCTGGATCCGGACGCGCCTCGACGCCGCGCTGCGGGAGTCGCACGCCGCCGTCGACGCCTTCAAGTTCAATGACGCGGCGAGCGCGCTGTATCGGTTCGTGTGGGGCGAGCTCTGCGACTGGTACATCGAGCTCGCGAAGCAGACACTCCAGGGGGATCAGGCTGACGAGAAGACGGCCACGCAGCGCACGCTCGTCGACGTGCTCTCCGGCGCGCTCGTCGCGCTCCATCCCGTCATGCCCTTCGTGACCGAGGAGATCCTCTCCGCCCTGCCCACGGGCGACGATCGGCTTGCGATCGAGCGTGGCTATCCGGCGCCCGGTCCGGCGCTGTCGGCCGACGACTCCCGCGAGATGGATGCGCTCCTCGAGGTGGTGACCCGCGTGCGACAGGTGCGCGGCGAGCTCGGCCTTCCGCCCTCCACCCGGGTGCAGCTCGTCTTTCCGACGGCCGCCCGGCCCTTCGTGGATCGCCATCTCGCGGGGCTCCGGGCGCTGGCCGGCGCCGGCGAGGTCCGCTTCGAGGACGGGCCGCCTCCGCCGCTCGCGTCGGTGACCCAGGCCGGCGGCTTCGCCGTACGCGTGGAGCTCGGCGACCCGGCGCTCCTGGCGGACGAGCTGAAGCGCCTCGAGAAGGTCCTGAAGACCCTCGAGAAAGATCTCGCCATGGCGGCCAAGAAGCTCGACAATCCAGACTTTCTGGCGCGCGCCAAGGAGGAGGTCGTGGAGGCGGAGCGGGAGAAGCACGCGCGCCTCACCGGCGAGGAGCGGGACGTGCGGGAGCGCGAGGCACGCCTTCGGAAGCTCCTCGGGAGCGGCGCATGAGCGCACGGCCGGCGCCGCCGATCGAGGCGGCCTGGGACGAGCTCCTCCGGCTCGCCCTGGCCGAGGACGTGGGCGCCGGTGACGTGACGAGCGCGCTCGTCATCCCCGCGGAACGCACGGGCTCCGCGGTGATCGAGGCGCGCGCCCCGCTCCGGGTCTGCGGGCTCTGGCTCGCCGCCGCCGTCTTCGCCCGGGTCGACCCCACGCTGAGCGTCACTCCCGTGTGTGGAGAGGGTGAAGATGTGACTGCGGGCGCACCGCTGGCGCGCATCTCGGGCAGCTTGCGCGGGATCCTGGCCGGCGAGCGCACTGCGCTCAACTTCCTCGGCCGCCTCTGCGGAATCGCGACACTGACACGGCGCTACGTCGAAGCCGTGCGCGGCACGGACGCGCGCATCGTCGACACGCGGAAGACCCTGCCGGGATGGCGCGCACTCGACAAGTACGCCGTCGCGATCGGCGGGGGCGAGAACCACCGGCGCGGGCTCTTCGACGGGATCCTGTTGAAGGACAACCACGTCGCGGCGGCGGGCGGCGTCGCCCTCGCGGTGAAGCTCGCGCGCGCTTCGGCGCCGGCGCACCTGCGGGTCCAGGTCGAGGTCGAGTCGCTCGAAGACGCCCTCGCAGCCGTGGACGCCGGCGCCGATTTCCTGCTCCTCGACAACCGCACGCCGGCGGAGCTCCGCGCGATCGTCGAGCGCCTCCGCGACCGCGCCACGCTCGAGGCGAGCGGCGGCGTGACGCTCGAGAATGTCGCGGAGATCGCGCGCACGGGCGTGCACCGGATCTCGATCGGCGCTCTCACCCACAGCGCGCCGGCCGCGGACGTCGCCCTCGAGCTCGTGCCGGGAGGTGTACACGCGTGAGCCCTGGCGCGGCGACCGTCCTATTGGCCCTCCGCCGCGCCGCCCCCAGCGCCTGCTCCGGCGAGGAGCTCTCCGTCACCCTCGGCGTCTCCCGCGCGCAGGTCTGGAAGCACGTCGAGACGCTGCGCGGCCTCGGCTACGCCATCGAAGGCGAGCCCGGAGGCGGCTACCGGCTCACGGGGGCGCCGGACCGGCTCTATCCGGCGGAAGTCCACGCCAGCCTCGAGACCGCGTGGCTCGCGCGCGAGCTCCGACACTTCGACACGACGGACTCCACCAACCGCGTGGCGCTCGAGTGGGCCCGCGAAGGCGCGCCGCACGGCGCGACCGTGGTGGCCGAGGGCCAGACAGCGGGACGCGGGCGCCTCGGTCGGGCCTTCTTCTCGCCCCCCTACCTGAACCTCTACAGCTCCACGGTCCTGCGCCCGTCCCTCGCCCTCGCCGAGGCGCCGACCGTCATCCTGGCGGCGGCGATCGCGGTCGCGGAGGCCGTCGCCGACACGACGGGCCCAGCGCTCGAGGTCGAGATCAAGTGGCCGAACGACGTGCTCGTCGATGGCCGGAAGACCTCGGGCATCCTGATGGAGCTCGCCGCGGAGGGCTCGCGGGTCGCGTTCCTGGTGCTCGGCATCGGCGTCAACCTGAACGTCGACCGCGCGCTCTTCCCCGACGAGTTCCGCGCGCTCGCGACCAGCCTGCGGAGCGCGACGGGGCGTCTGGTCGACCGCGTCGCTTTCACGCGCCGGCTGTACCATGGCCTCGAGGGCACGCTGGATGCTTTCGCGAAGGGCGGCTTCGAAGCGCTGCGACCGCGGTTCGAGGCGCGCTTCCGGATGCCCGGGCGGCGCGTGCGCGTGCGCGACGCGACGGGAGCAGGCGCGACGGGTGCGGAGACGTCCGGCGTCTGCCGCGGGATCGACGGCGACGGAGCGCTCCTCGTGGAGCGGGCGGACGGGACGATCACGCGCGTGCTCGCCGGCGACGTGACGGTGGTGAAAGACCCGGAATGACGAAGCTGCTGGCGATCGACATCGGCAACACCAACGTGACGCTCGGCCTCTTCGACTACACGTCGGGCAAGGCGGCGCTCGCCCATCACTGGCGCATCGGGACGCACCGCGACCAGACATCCGACGAGGTGTCGGTGGTGCTGCGGTCGCTCTTCGATCAGGCGGGCGCCGCGACGCGCGAGATCACCGACGGCATCGTGTCGAGCGTCGTCCCCCCCTTGCTCCCCATCTGGGAGCGTGTGTGCAGCAAGCTGTTCGACAAGGTCCCGCTCGTCGTCGGGCCCGGCATCAAGACCGGCATGCCCGTGCGCTACGAGAACCCGCGCGAGGTCGGCGCGGACCGGATCGTCAATTCGGTCGCCGCGTTCGAGATGTTCGGCGGGCCGATCGTGGCGGTCGATTTCGGCACCGCGACCACCTTCGACTGCGTGTCGGGCCAGGGCGAGTACCTCGGCGGCGCCATCTTCCCCGGCATCGGCATCGCGATGGATGCGCTGTTCCAGCGCACCGCGCTGCTGCACCGCGTCGAGCTGTCGCGGCCCAAGACGGTGATCGGCAAGACCACCACCGCGTCGCTCCAGTCCGGACTTCTCTTCGGGTACGCCGGCATGGTCGACACCATGGTGACCCGCATCCGCAGCGAGCTCGGGGGACAGGCGCGCTGCATCGCCACCGGCGGGCTCGCACAGCGAATCGCGAGCGAGACCACGTGTATCGAGCGCGTGGAGCCGTTCCTCACGCTCGAGGGCCTGCGCATCCTGTTCGAGAAGAACCAAGCGGAGGGTCCGCGAAAGGAGAGGTAGCAGCATGAAGGACGTCGGCGTTCGCGACACTCGAAACTTCGCCCTGATCGGCCACGCCGGAGACGGCAAGACTTCGCTCGGCGAGGCGCTCCTACATCGCGCGGGAGCGACCAAGGACCTGGGCTCCGTCGACAAGGGAACGTCCGTGCTCTCCCCCCTCCCGGAGGAGAAGGAGCGCCATCACACGCTGGCCTCCCACTTCTACGCCTTCGATTGGCAAGGACGACACGTCACGCTGATCGACACCCCAGGCGATCCGAACTTTCTTGCCGACGGGGAGATCGAGCTGCCGGCGCTCGATGGCGCCGTCCTCGTCGTGTCGGCCGTCGACGGCGCGAAGGTCGGGACGGAGCGCATGTGGCGTTCGGCGACCGCGGCGGGCGACGCCGTGATCGCGTTCGTGAACGGGCTCGACCGGGAGCGTGCCGACCTGGCTGGCGCGCTCGCGTCGCTGCGCAAGCTCGGCGCGAAGCCGGTGCTGATGACCCTCCCGATCGGCGTCGAGAAGGAGCTGCGCGGGGTGATCGACCTGCTCGAGCAGCGTGCCTACACCGCTGCGGGAGTGATTCCGATCCCGGAAGAGCTCGCCGAAGCGGCCGCCACCGAGCGCCAGCGCCTCGTCGAATCGGTCGCCGAGTGCGACGACGCGCTGCTCGAGAAGTATCTCGGCGAAGGCGAGCTCACCGAGGAGGAGCTGCGGAGGGGCCTGCTGAAGGGCGTCCGCGAGCACGCGATCCTCGCGGTCGTGTGCGGCTCCGCGACGTCCGAGGTCGGCGTCGACGTGCTGCTGCACCGCGCGATCGACGTCCTCCCCTCCCCTGCGGACCGCGAGGCCTGGCCCGGCAAGGACGTGGCCGACGGCGCCGCCCACCCGCTCCCGCCCGATCCCAACGGCCCGTTCGCGGCCATCGTGCTGAAGACCGTGATCGATCGATACACCGGCACGCTCTCCGTGCTTCGCATCGTGTCGGGCACCGCGAAGCCGGAGATGACCGTCCTCGACGCCACTACCGGCTCGCGCGAGCGCATCGGCAAGCTCTTCGTGATGCGCGGCGGCGAGCACATCGAGGTGCCCGAGGCCGAGCCCGGCGACGTGATCGCCGTGGCGAAGCTCAAGGACGTCCACACCGGGAACGTCCTGACGGCGGAGAAGGGCGGGGTCCGGGTGCCGGAGCTGCCCATTCCCAAGGGCGTGCTTTCCTACGCCATCCAGGCGAAAACAAAGGGGGATGAGGATAAAGTCCACGCTTCGCTCGGCCGATTGGTGGAAGAGGATCCGACGCTCCACGTGGGACGGGAGGCGTCCACCGGCGAGTTCCTGCTCACCGGGATGGGGGAGCTGCACCTCCGCACTGCGGTGCAGCGCCTGCGGCGCATGTTCGACGTGGAAGTCGAGCTCAAGACACCCAAGGTGCCGTATCGGGAGACCATCACGCGCAAGGTCGAGAACGTGGAGGGAAAGCTCAAGAAGCAGACCGGCGGCAAGGGGATGTTCGGCGTCTGCTACCTCTCGGTCGAGCCGCTCCCGCGCGGCGCCGGCTTCGAGTTCGTGGACGAGATCGTCGGAGGCGCGATCCCGCGCAATCTGATCCCCGCCGTCGAGAAGGGCGTGCACGAGGCGCTCGGACGCGGTCCGCTCACGGGCTTCCCCGTGGTCGACATCCGCGTGCGCTGCATCGACGGCAAGCACCATCCCGTCGACTCGAACGAGATGTCGTTCAAGCTGGCCGGGTCGTACGGCTTCAAGTCCGCCGTGGAGCAGGCGAAGCCCACGCTGCTCGAGCCGATCATGGACGTCGAGGTGTCGGCTCCGGACCACCACGTGGGCGACGTGATGGGGGACATCTCGCAGCGCCGGGGGCGCGTGCAGGCGACCGAGGCGCAGGGCGCGGCGCACGTGATCCGGGCGCTGGTGCCGATGTCGGAGATGCTGGAGTACTCGAGCACGCTCACGAGCATGACCGGAGGCAAGGGGTCGTTCCACATGTCCTTCTCGCACTACGACGAGGTGCCCGCGGCCGTGCAGGGCCGCGTGATCGCCGAGGCGAAGGCGAAGCAGGCCGAGGCCTCATGAAGATCCGGCTCACGGTGTCACCGCAGGCCGAGCGCTACGTCCGTCGGGACGCGCCGGTCGAGGTGCGCCGCATGGCCGCGCGCGGAGCGCTGCCGTTTCCGCCGGGAGAGCTCGCGACCGTGCTCTTCGTGCTCCTGCACGATCTCGATGACGAGACGAAGGCCCTCGCCCGCGAGAGCCTGGAGGGCCTGCCTCGCTCGCTCGTGCTGGCCGTCCTCTCGGGCCCCGCCCATCCCGCCGTGCTCTCGTATCTCGGACGCGTCCACGAGGGCGACGCCGAGCTGATGGAGAAGCTGGCCTTGAACGCCGCGGCGGACGACACCACGGTGGCATGGCTCGCCGCGACGCCGCACCGGCGCGTCGTCGAGATCGTCTCGAACAACCAGCAGCGCATGCTGCGCTGCCCCGACATCGTCGAGGCGCTGGGCTCGAACCCGCTCACGGGCCGCTCGGTGATCGATCGCATCCTGTCGTTCCTGGGCGTTCACAAGGGAAAGGCGGAAGAGCCGGACGAGACCAGTCAGATCGAGGCCCTGCCGCCCACCGAGGAGGTGACCGACGCGGCCGCGCTCGCGGCGCTACGCGCCATCCTCGGCGACGACGTTGGCGACTTCGCGAAGGAGCTGCTCGAGGAGACGGGCGGCGAGCTCGACGACGCCGCCCAGAGGAACCTCTACGCGCTGATCCAGACGCTCTCCGTGTTCCAGAAGGTGAAGCTCGCGCGCATGGGCAACAAGGAGGCCCGCGGTCTGCTGATCCGCGACCGCAACAAGATCGTGGCCGCGGCGGCCATTCGGAGCCCGAAGGTCCAGGACAACGAGGTCGAGAGCTACGCCAAAGCGCGGAACCTCTCCGACGACGTGCTGCGGATCATCTCGTCGAACCGCGAGTGGACGCGCAGCTACTCCGTGAAGCTCAACCTGACGATGAACCCGAAGTGCCCCGTCTCGACGGCTGTGAAGTTCCTGAACTACCTGCAGGAGAAGGAACTTCGTTCGATCATGAAGAGCAAGGACGTGCCGTCGGTGATCTCCACCCACGCCCGGCGGCTCCTCCAAAAGAAGGGAAAGCTCTGATGGACCCCGCTCAGCCGAACGTGAACGCCCGCATCGTCTACTGGGGCGCCCAGGGAGCGGGTAAGAGCGCCAACCTGCGGATGATCCACGCCAAGCTGCGTGCCGATCACCGTGGCGAGCTGCGCGAGGTGCCGACCCGCATCGATCCGTCGGTGTGTTACGAGGTGCTGCCCATCGAGCTCGGCGAGATCGCGGGCGTGCGCACGCGCATCCAGATCATCGCTCCGCCGGGCGGGCCCGAGCACGCGCCGACGCGCAAGCAGCTCCTCGACAAGGTCGACGCCGTGGTGTTCGTGGTGGACGCCCAGCGCGATCGCATCGACGACAACGTCGCGGCATTCGACGAGCTGCGGCGCTGCCTCGCCGCGTACGGGCGCGCGCTCGAATCCGTGCCGCTCGTGATCCAGTACAACAAGCGCGACCTCGCCGATCCCTACGCCCTCGAGGAGCTGCACCGCAAGCTCGACGTGCGCGGCGCAGGCGCGTTCGAGGCCGTGGCGACCGACGGCACGGGTGTGCTCCAGACGCTCACGACGATCTCGAAACGGGTGATCCGCGCGCGGCGCGAGACCCCCGAGACGGCGGGCCCGGCGCCTGAAGCGCAGGCCCCCGCTCCGGCGGTCCGGATCGCCATGCCCGCGAGCCCCATGGCGCCGGCGGCGGCCGCGCTGCCGCAGGTCGCCGCGCCCCGCCCTGCTCCGCGATCCGTACCCAGCGCGCCCGCGGTGCCGTCTCGGCCGATCGTGAGTCCGCCGCTGCGCGGCGGCGTTCCGGTCGTGCCCAACCAGCCGCAAGCCGCCCGCTACGAGCCGGGCCCCCGTGAGGCGGGCAGTGCGACCGTCGAGCTCGACGCGCGCGAGATCGCCCGCGCCACGACCCGGACGCAGGCCGAGCTCGACGAGGCCTGGCCCGAGGTGACGGGCCGCCTCCATGCCGAGGCGATGAGCGAAGCCGCTGCGCCCGGCAACGCGCTGCGCATCGCGACCGTGGGACGCGCCGAACTCGTCGGCCCGCGGTCCGTACGACTCCCGCTGGTGTTGGAAGACGGCGCCGGTCGCCGCCAGTCGCTCTGTCTCACGCTGTCCCTCGAGCCGCTCCTCGACGCGGCGCTCGACGACGGCGCCTGATGCGTCGCCGGCTCGGCCTGTACGGGGCGAGCGACGAGGCGCTGGCGCTGCTGCCGCTCCTCGAAGCGAACCCGTCCGTCGAGCTGGTGGTGATCTTCGATCCCGATCCCGCCCTCGTGCGCGAGCGTCTGCACGCGTTCGGCGCCGAGCGCCTGGAGTGGGCAAGCGCCCGCCTGACCGACGATCCGCACGCGCTCGACGCGATGTCCCTGCACGCCGTGATCGATTCGGGGCTCGAGCCGAGCTTCGCGGAGCGCTTCCCGGACGTTGCGGCGCGCGGGGTGCAAATCGTGGCGCCGCTCACCGCGCGGCTCCTCTTCGGCTACGGCGTGTCCGCGCGCGATCGCAAGGGGGAGCTGCTCCAGGCCCTGCACGAGGTCGTGGAGTCGGTGAATCTGACCGTCGACGCCGACGAGCTCTTTGCGCGCATGCTGGAGATCGCGCTCGGCGTGACCGGCGCCGACCGGGGCTCGGTCATGCTCCTCGACCCGGCGAGCCAGGAGCTCACGATCCGCGTGGCCGTCGGCATCGAGCCGGAGCTCTGGCCGAAGATCCGCGTCCCGCTCGGCGAGGGCATCGCAGGCCGCGTCGCCGCCGACGCACGTCCGCTGCGCTTGCGGGGCAAGGCGGATCGGCAGGCGTTCCGCATCGTGCGCGAGCGCCTCGACGTCGAGAGCGCCATCAGCGTACCGCTCGTGCACCAGGGCAAGGTGCTCGGCGTGCTGAACCTCCACCACGGCACGCGACCGGATGCCTTCACGGACGCGGACCTCGAGTTCGTGGAGCAGCTTGCGCACCTCGACGCGCAGATCATCGCGCGCGCCCAGGAGCACGCCTCGCTGCGCGAGCAGGCGGTGCGCTACACGGCCGTGCGCGAGGTACGCGAGATCCTGGCGGGACGGGACCCGCTCCTCGAGCGCCTCACCAGGCTGTGTCACGTGGTCGCCGCCCGCGCCGGAAACGGCATCGCCACGCTCTATCTCCACGACCCCGAAGAGAAGGAGCTGCGGCTCGCGGCCACCTCCCTCGCCGGCGGGGGATTTGGCGGGGAGTACCGCGTGACCATCGGCCAGGGCATCGACGGCGGCGTCGCCGCCGAGCGCCGGGCCTCCTTCTTGCGCGGGTCGGGCGACGCGATCGCATTCGCGTCGCTTCCGCTGCTCGCGGGCGAGACGCTCGTAGGCGTGCTCTCGGTGCAGGCCGGGACTCCGCCGCCGCGCGGCCGCGCCGCCGAGGAGACGCTGCTCGAGGTCGCCGCCGCCGCGGCCGACGAGATCGCGCAATCCGAGCGTGAGACGCGCATCGCCGCGCGCGCGACCAAGGTCTCCGCGATCAACGAGACCGGGATCCGGATGATCTCGGCGACCGATCCCGCGGACGTCGTGCGGCTCGCGACGTCATCGGCGGCGATGGTGCTCGAAGCAGACCACGCGATCCTGCGCCTCGCGGACGAGACCACGGGCCGGTTCGTGATCCGGTCGTACTTCGGGAGCGCGGACGGGCGGCTCCAAGAGAAGCTCTTCCGGCTCGACAAGCGCGTCTCGGTGGACGCCTTGAAGCGACGCAGCGCGTTCTGCGTCCGCGACGTCTCGGTCGAGCCGGGAATGAGCGACACCGAGGCAGGCGTCCGCTCGCTCGTGGCGGCGCCCTTGAAGCACGACGGTCGCGTGATCGGCACGCTCGCGCTCTACGACAAGGTGGCGGCGGATCGCTTCTACGCAGGCTCGTTCAACGAGGACGACCTCGCGATCTTCGCGAAGTTCACGTCGTACGTGGAGCGCGCAGTCTCGAACGCGATCCTCTACGCGCACACGAAACAGCACAAGAGCTTCGACGACGACACCGGCCTGCCGAACGCCGCCTACCTCACGAAGCGGATCGACGAAGAGCTCGCGCGTGCTTCCGGCCGCGCCGGCGCGTTCGCAATCGCGCTCTGTCGCATCGAGAACCAGGGGGCGATCGCAGACGCCTCGGGGCA
>Ga0315273_10010046_pt1 | contig 12040 bp, 12 predicted proteins | sample YL17G02_0_MG_FD_205753 | JGI IMG/M metagenome (GOLD analysis project Ga0315273, IMG submission 205753) | Sediment microbial communities from Yellowstone Lake, YNP, Wyoming, USA - YL17G02_0 | ecosystem: Environmental > Aquatic > Freshwater > Lake > Sediment | place: USA: Wyoming | collected... | reverse complement strand
GAACGGTTTGCCTGACGATAATTAAAAATATTAAAAAAAATTATATAATATATTAAATATAAATTAACGGGTTTAATTCCCGCGGAGAACACTAAAATGAAAAACAATAATTTAAAATCAATTTTTACAAGAGTTATGTTTGCAGCAGCGGCACTTGCACTTATATCGAGATTCGCAATCGGTCAAACATGGGTGCAGCAGGTGAGCGGTACAACCAATGATTTAAACGCAGTATATTTTCTGAATGTTCAAACAGGGTTTGTGGTTGGCAATGCAGGTACAATATTATATACATTTAATGGCGGACAGGCATGGCTTTCAATTAACGGTGTGACTGCCGACGACATGCACGATGTAGCTTTCCAAAGTGCTACAAACGGTTTGATTGTTGGCGATAACGGGAAAATATTCAGGTCCACTAACGGCGGTACTATATGGGTTTCTGTTGCAAGCGGAACAACCAATAATCTTGAAACAGTTTCCTTTGGCGATGGCGGAATGGTATATGCAGCAGGAAGGAATGGAACAATACTGCGCTCAACCAACAGCGGCGTATCCTGGAGCATTGTAACAACAGGCACTACACGGTTCAGGGGTTCTGCAGCTAAAACTTCCACAAAAGCATGGATAATCGGGGATGGAGGCGTAATTACAGCAAGCAATAACAGCGGCACTTCATTTACTCCGCAATCATCAAGCACCGGAAGCGACCTGCACGGCATTTTCATGCTTAACGATCTTACAGGCTATGCCGGCGGTCAAAACAGTACTTTATTGTTCACAATTAACGGCGGTACAAACTGGGCATCAAGGAATTCAGGCATTAACCAGGGTGTTAACGGAATATATTTTTCGAATGCCAACACAGGATGGGCTGCAGGCAGTAACAGTGGAGTATTTATAACTTTGAATGCCGGAACCACCTGGGCTGCAGAAACCGGCGGACTTGCATCCGAGCTTAAGGATATAAATTTTCCTGATATTAACCGCGGCTGGGCTGTTGGTGTAAGCGGCAAAATAATTTACCGCGCTGGTACGCTTGGGATTATTAAGCAATCAGGGATAACACCGGATAAATTTTCATTAAGCCAGAACTATCCGAACCCGTTCAATCCAACAACAAATATAAAATTTGATGTTGCAGAAAACGGATTTGTAAGCATGAAAGTTTTTGATATTACCGGCAAACAGGTTGCTGATTTAGTAAACGATAACCTCTCGATAGGTACTTATAAAGTTGACTGGTCAGCTAACGGATTATCAAGCGGAATATATTTCTATACATTAAAGACAGATAAATTTTCAGAAACTAAAAGAATGATGTTAATCAAATAAAGTGTTTCATCTCCTGTTGTTAAAAAGCGCGGGTGATTAATCCCATCCGCGTTTTTTTCCGATTTAAAATTTACTGGAACTTTAAAAAACTGAAGATAAGTTTTTTATATAAAACAGTTAAAAGGATGAGAATAAAATATATCTGCCACAGAGACAAAAATAGTTATCATAGTAATTTAATTATAAATTTAGCTTAATAATATAAATCATGAAAAACAGTTTCCGATTTGTTAGTTGCGGCGGTTTCCTCTTTGTGGTATTTTACCTGTTTACCATTGCGAATCCATTGCATGCCCAATGGATTCAAACCGGCCTCGACGGTTTTTTCATTCGCACCATTACTTCCACCGGCTCATATCTCTTTGTCGGAACAAGCGGTGATGGCATGTTTCGCTCCACAAATAACGGTGCAAGCTGGACTTCAATAAATAATGGTTTGATAGGCTTGGAATTTCCCGCTTTCGCAGTTTCAGGTACAAATCTTTATGCGGGTTCAGAAGGACAAGGAGTGTTTCTTTCAACAAACAACGGCACAAGCTGGAACCCGACGGGTACTTTGACGAACCCGTATGTTTATGCTCTTGCCGTCTCAGGTACGGATGTTTATGCCGGAGCAGATGGCAATGGCGTTTATCGTTCCACCAACAACGGCACAAGCTGGACCATAGTAAGCTCAGGTATAACAAACACACGTGTTTTTGCCCTTGCTGTATCCGGTACAAATATTTTTGCCGGAACTTTTGGAGGCGGTGTATTCCGTTCAACCAACAACGGCACAAACTGGATAGCAGTGAATAACGGCTTAACAAACACTGATGTCTGGACAATTGCCGTATCAGGCACTAATTTATATGCAGGTACAGGCAGCGGAATCTTCATTTCAACTAATAGCGGCACAGGCTGGAATGTTATAAGTAATGGCTTGACCAATACCTATATTCACTCTATTGTCTTTTGCGGCACTAATATCTTTTGCGGCACCGATGCCAATGGCGTCTTCCGTTCTTCCAATGGCGGTACAAACTGGATTGCTATGAGTGAAGGATTGACTGAACTCAATATCTGGGTTCTTGCTGTTTCCGGCTTGAATCTCTTTGCCGGCAGCAATGGCAGCGGGGTCTGGAAACGGCCGTTGTCGGAAGTAACACCTGTTAAAGAACTTTCGACCGACTTGCCGATCCATTTCGGTCTTGACCAGAACTATCCGAATCCATTCAATCCCACAACAAATATAAAATTTGATGTTGCAGAAAATGGTTTTGTAAGCCTTAAGGTTTTTGATATCACCGGTAAACAGGTCGCTGATTTAGTAAACGATAACCTCCCGATAGGCACATATAAAGTAGACTGGTCTGCTAATGGATTATCAAGCGGAATATATTTCTATACATTAAAGACAGATAAATTTTCAGAAACTAAAAGAATGATGTTGATAAAATGACGAAGTCATTTTTGAAATCCGGCTTAGCGGGACTGATCAAATAAGTGTTTCTTCTCCTGTTGTTAAAAAAGGTGTGGGTGATTAGTCCCGCCCGTGCCTTTTTTATATGATTAAAGATTACGGGTGCTTCAAAAAAGAAGAATTAAGTTATTTATATAAAGTAACAGAAAGAATTAAAAAAAATGGAAAAATATCTGGTTATTATAATAATTTTGACCGCATTTACATTTACGTCAAATGCACAGCCTGCCGGATGGTCTATTCAGCCCAGCCCTTCAACGCAGAATCTCCGCGGTATTGCATTCAGCAGTGTGAATACATGGATTGCAGTTGGAGATGCAGGAACTATTCTGCGCAGCAGTGACGGAGGAATTACATGGACGATAATTTCAAGTCCTGTGGCTGATGCTCTGCGCGGTGTTTCTCTGCGCGGCAATATAGGCCTGGCAGTGGGAATATCGGGGCGAATGGTCCGGACAACTGACGGCGGCTTGAACTGGGTTGAATTGACACGCCAAACGACCAGGAATCTGTACTGTGTTTCTATCAGCGATGTGTTTACAGTTATCATGGGTCATGAAGGAACTATATTTGTTTCTTACGATAATGGATTAACGTGGATATCGAAAGGTGCAGGAACTGCATCTATCCTGTTCGGGGTCTCCGCATACAGTACAACCGGAGTTGGTGTCGGGGGACAGGGAGCAATAGTTATGTCTCCTAATAGCGGTGTAGGGTGGGGGTTAATTACGTTTGGTCAATTGACTTTTTTCTATGGCACATCATTTGTGAATACCACAACAGGCTGGGCGGTGGGTTCAAATGTATCCCCGGGCTATATCATACTTAAAAGCACAAATTCCGGATTTACCTGGAGTGCGCAAACTGCGCCCATCACCGAACAGCTCTTCGGCGTATCATTTGCAACCGTCGATTCAGGTACAGCTGTCGGGGGTGGCGGTACAATCATTCACACTACAAATAGCGGCACTACGTGGGTAATCCAAACAAGCGGAACAACACAAATACTGAATGGCGTATCATTTGCAAACTCTATTCTTGGTATTGCTGTCGGTGATTTAGGTACAATTTTGAGAACAACAAACGGCGGTTTCACGGGTATAAGACCTGAAAATAATTCTTTGCCTTCAGGGTTCGGATTATCACAGAACTATCCAAATCCTTTTAATCCCGTTACAAAAATAGATTATCAGATTTCCAAAAGCTCTTTTGTAAAACTTGTAATTTATAATTTACTTGGTTCAAAAGTGAATGAATTGGTAAATAAAGAGCAATCTCCAGGTGACTACTCGGTAGAATTCGATGGTACAAACTTTCCAAGCGGAATGTATTTTTATAAACTTGAAACCACCGGATTCACAGAAACAAAAAAAATGATGTTGATAAAATGACAAAGTCATTTTTGAAATCCGGCTCAACGGGGCTGATAAAATAGTTCTCTTTTATATTAAAGATTATTTGATCAGTAAAGGATTTCGGATTAAAATTAAAAATAACATTTTCATAATTCATTGATTTTGTAAAACTGAAATGTATCGTATAAATTACATATGTCCGGATTAAATCATTCTTCAATTAAAAAACCTTCTGTAGGAAGGAGGATATCATGAAGAAAATCATTAAAAAAGCGTCCGTGATAACTGTAATTTTGTTAATTGCCGTACAGTACTCTTATTCACAAAGCTGGGTAGAGCTTCAAAGCAACACAGGTAACCACTTATTCGGGATTGATTTTAAAAGTGAAAATATGGGAATATCCGTTGGACAAGGTGGTGTGATCATGGCGACAACGAACGGAGGGTTATTATGGTATCCACAGCAAAGCGGTACCAATAATGACCTGAACTCAATTGATATGATTGGTGACAGTATTGTGTTTCTAGCAGGTCAAAACGGGACCATAATCAGTACTACAAACCTCGGGATGTCATGGGGTGCAGTAAGCAGCGGTACGGTTAGAGATTTAAATTCGATTTTTTTTATTTCAAACCAAACAGGGTGGGCATCCGGAAACGAAGGAACATTGGTGTATACTGCGAATGGAGGCAGCACATGGAAATCTCAAATGACCGGAACAATGCGGGATTTGAATGCTGTTTCATTTACCGGAATGACCGGCTGGGCAGTTGGCGATAACGGGACAATTATATATTCCAATAATAACGGTATGATATGGTCAGCACAAGAAAGCGGTACAGATAGAGATTTGCTTGGATTAAGAGTTCTGAATAGCCAAACTGCATTTGCTGTAGGAACCCGGGGAACAATCAGAAAAACTACAAATGCCGGAATGAGCTGGGAAGACAGGAACAGCAGAACCACGGAAGACCTGCACTCGATATTTTTCATTTCAGGAAATACCACAGGTTATGCTGCGGGACACTCCGGAATAATTATTAAAACAACCGATGCCGGGAATACATGGTTTATACTGCAAAGCCCGACGGACAGGGAATTAAGGTCAATGGTATTTGTAAATAATACAGGCTATGCCGATGGTAAAAACGGTGAGATCATCAAAACAAGCGTGAACCTTGGCATTACACAAATAAGTTCAGAAGCACCAGGCGGGTATATGCTTGAACAAAACTACCCAAATCCATTCAATCCAACAACAATTATTGAATTTGATGTTGCTGAAAATGGTTTTATAAGCCTTAAAGTGTATGATATAGCCGGAAAAGAAGTTGGAAATCTTGTAAATGAAAACCTTCAAAGAGGGACTTATAAGGTCAACTGGAACGGTAATGGTTTATCCAGCGGTGTTTATTTTTATACGTTGAGATCGGCTATTTATTTGGAAACTAAAAGGATGATATTAACCAAATAGTGGATTCAAGACAGGACTTTTCTCCTCCTGTTGATAATAAAAAGGTGCGGGTGTATCCCCCCATCCGTACCTTTTATATTTTGCAGAATTATAACAAAATAAAGTGTTTCATCTCCTGTTGTTAAAAAGGCGCGGATTATTAGTTCCCCTCCGTGCCTTTTCTATTTCCCGGCCATTTCTTTTTGATAAATTTATACATAAGTTTCAGAAATTTATGATTTCTTCTTTGTATGATAAAGAATCATTTTTTATATTTGCTGGTTATTTTTGTACTTTGCAGCGGCACCTTTTCGCAGTATAAATTCAAGCTAAAAGAAGATAAAGATACCTTTAATCTGAATATGATTAAGAACAAAAGCGCCAAACCATTGAGCAAAACAAAAAGCGCATTGCCCTATATATATTATTCCGCCCTGCTTATTAATCCCATGCTTGTTATAGAAGATAAAAAAGTATATTTCGGCCTGACAAAAGAAGTTTCTTTCGGGTATTTTCCATTTGGCAGAATAGCATTTGAATATTCATTCATAGTGCGTGACAGGAATACCAGCCATTTAAGGTTATCATATAATTACGATTTAATCCTTGAAGCAAGCGATTTTGCAGCATTTATGGTTACTCCCGGCGCGGGGTATTTCACCGATACTGAAAACAAGGGTTGGTTCGTTCATGCATCTTTTGGGATATTACTTCCGATAGGTTTTGTTGTTACCGGTCCCTATATCCGCTACAGGCATACATTCCTGCAGAATAAACCGGCAGGCAAAACTGATATTGACGATATTTCACTTGGTATGGGTTTTATTTTTTATCTCAATGAATAAGTTTTCTGCAGTGAAAAAATATTTTTTGCTTTTCAGACCCCGTTGTAAGAAACAGGTATTCGTCCCCGCCATCATTTAATCCGAAGGACTTTTTTATTTCCTCTTCCTTTACAGGGAAGATTCTGCATGAAACATTTGCCTTTACGATATTAAATTCTTTTAAATATTTTTTCAGCAGTGATTTACCGAACTGCATTTGAGTTATTATTATAAACTGCCTGCCTATAAAATCTTTAATTTCAACATTACCCGTAAGGAATACGGAATTTTTTGAAATAGTATTAAGGCCGTTAATTGCCGCATATTCATTAACAAGCCCGGCTTTTATTATCGAAGCTGCCGGTTCATAAAAATATTTTCCAGTATCCGAAACATCTATTTTTATTTTTGTCCCGGCTGCAGGAGAAAATAATTTTACTGTTTCGTTTCCCGATAGCTCAGCTGCATGAATTCTTGTTTTATCCTGTTGGTCCTTATGCAATAAAACCAAAACTTCTTTAACTTCATTATCAACTGAAACAACTTGTATATCTTTTATTCCGGGAAGAATTTTAATCAGGTAAGTAATATCAATCAAAGGAGAAAGCTTTATGAGTATATTGGCTGAAAGTTCAAATAAACGGGGGAGTATTCTCAGAACATTCGGTTCGGAGTTTTCCGGGGTGACTGCCTTTTTTGCAGAGCTTCTTCTATCGGCATCTATGTAGATAAGGTCATATGATGCATCTGTTTTTATAAATTCATATGCATCGGCATTAAGTCTTTCAGCATTAGTTATGCCTAGTTTTTCGAAGTTAATTCTGACAAGCTCGTTTAGGGATGATTCTTTATCAATTGAAATGACCTTTTTAAATGTTTTTGCAAATGCCCAGTCGTCAACACCTAACCCGCCGGTTAGGTCGAGCACTGAATTACCGGAAAATAATGTTGCTTTATATTGTGCAGCCCGTTCACTGCTCGATTGTTCAAAGCTCTTTTTATTGAAATAACAGTATTTTTCAGCAAATAACGGTAATTTTGTTGCTGCTTGTTTATAAATTGTTAGCTGATCAGCAAGGATAGGGCTTAAATTTCCATATTCTTTTTTGAGCCTGAAAATGTTATGTTTTTCGTCGTCATTTAAAAATGATTGCAGGTCAAAATTTCTTAATTTATTTAAATCCATAATGAAATTAATTTGATATTCGTGTCATGACTAATTAACTTTACTGCGTTTGAATTGAAACCGGTTGTGTCAGGTCCCCCGATCTGACACAACTCTAAATCTGTTAACATTAGTATATGTAATATATTTATATTTGTATAACAAAAAATGTAAATTATGAGAACATTTTATTTCATTATTGCAGTATTCTTAATTAACAGCCTGAATTCGCAGGACTTTGGTAAATACTATAGCGAATATAACGTAAAAGGCTCTTTTGTTTTGTATAATTTAAAAGGTAATAAATATACATATTATGATTCTGCGCGCTGCTATAATCAATACAAACCCGCTTCAACTTTTAAAGTCCCTAATTCAATAATCGGGCTTGAAACCGGTGTAATTAAAGATGAAAATTTTGTTATTCCATGGGATAGCGTTGTTCGTCCTATTGATGCGTGGAACCATGACATGGATTTAAAGGCGGCAATTAAAGTATCCTGTGTTCCCTATTATCAGGAGCTTGCGCGAAGAGTAGGTGAAGAAAGAATGCGTGAATTTATAATCAAGCTTAACTACGGCAATAAAAATATAACGGGCGGCATTGATAAATTCTGGCTTACGGGCGAGTTAAGGATTTCACAAATGGAACAGATAGATTTTCTGAAGCTATTTTACAATGAAGAGCTTCCGGTTTCAAAACGCTCGATGGATATAACAAAAAATATCATGCTTCTTGAAGACACATTGGAATATAGGCTCCGTGCAAAAACGGGATGGACAGAATCAGGTGATACAAATATCGGCTGGTTTGTAGGCTGGGTGGAAAAAGATAATAATGTTTATTTTTTTGCAAATAATATAGAAACATCTAATTTTGATGACAACTTTATGGCAGCAAGGAAGGAAATAACCAGAAATATTCTGAAAGCGCTTGGTGTTTTTTGATAATTGATACAAAAAGACTGATGATTCGGCTGATGAATGCTGATGAAGTAATAAAATATTCCAAAAATACCAATCCGTTTGATGATATTAACGTTTATCTTTCGAAGTATGAAATTTCCAGTGAACTTAAACCGGTAATATCAAATGTTATAATACCAAAATTAACACAAAAAAATAATGATCCGTTCTTTAATTCAATGTGGCTTGCAATAGAAAAAAAATTCCTGGTTTCGGTTGGCAGCCTTATTTTTAAAGGAAGCCCCGATAAAAACGGAGAAGTTGAAATTGGGTACGGTGTGAATGATGAATACCAGAACAGGGGATACATGACAGAAGCAGTTGAAGCAATTTGCAGCGCAGCTTTTGATACAGGTAAAGTGAAAAGAATAATTGCAGAAACAGCAATAGATAACGTTCCGTCATTCGGGGTTTTAATAAAAAACAATTTTACAAAGTATTCGGAAAACGAGAAATTTTTCTATTGGGAAAAGCTGAAAAATGAGTAAAAATGTTCTTATTTCGGGCGCAACAGGGCTGATCGGGAAACAGCTTGCCAGGTTATTTATCGGAAGGGGAGATAATGTTTTTGCGATTACAACAAATATTAATTCTGCGAAGAAACAGCTTGAGGGTGTTAAAAACATTATTCACTGGAATGATTATTTAACCCTGGCGGAAGAAAACATAAACATTATAATTAATCTTGCCGGAAAAAATCTTGGAGAAAAAAGATGGAACAAAGATTTTAAGAAAGAAGCATATGATTCCCGCATAAATTCCACGCGGAAGATTGTTGAGCTGATAGAAAAAATGAAGAACAAACCGGATGTGCTTTTAAGCGCATCTGGCTCTGATTATTATGGAAATAGAGGGAATGAAATAATTACTGAAGACTCAAAGCCTGCTGATGATTTTATGGGGGGGTTGTGTGTTGATTGGGAAACCGAAGCGCTTAAAGCGGAAAAATTCGGCGTGCGAACGGTTGTGCTAAGAACCGGTTTTGTGATTGCAAAAAACTCACCCGCATTTAATAAGCTGGCAATTCCGTTTAAGCTGTTTGTTGGCGGCACAATAGGAAGCGGCAGGCAGTATATGTCTTGGATACATATTGATGATGTAACCGGTATTTATATTTACGCTTCCGGTAATAACAGCATTTACGGACCTGTTAATGCCACTGCGCCAAAACCTGAAATAATGAAAAATTTTTGCAAATCGCTGGCAAAAGCATTGCACAGGCCTGCAATATTTCCGGTTCCTTATTTCGTGGTTAAAATTGCCGCAGGTGAAATGTCGCAGGTAATATTAAACGGAAGAAAAGCACTGCCTGAGAAAATATTAAAAGCCGGCTATAAATTCAAATTTGAAAATGCATACGATGCATGGAAGGATGTTGTAGGATGATAACTTATCAAAAAAGCCTAAATGGTATTTTGCAGGGTGATTTAACAGGATTTTTTGAGGGATGGAAGCCCCCCGTTTCGCCGGAAAAGCACCTCGAAATTCTAAACAACAGCTATAAAGTTATTCTCGCCCTGGATGGAAATAAGGTTATAGGGTTTATCAATGCTATAAGTGATAAATTGCTCTCAGCGTATATTCCAATGCTTGAAGTATTGCCCGAATACAGGGGCAAAGGAATTGGGAAGGAACTGGTGAACAGAATGCTTGGTGAACTAAAAAAATTTTATATGGTTGACCTGTGTTGTGATGAAGAGCTTTCCGGTTTTTATGAAAAAATTGGGATGCGTAAATCTGCAGGCATGATTAAAAGGAACTATGATGCACTGATTGAGCTGAAAAAATAAAATTTAAGTCTTTCCGCACATTCTCCCAAAAGAACTTCCCGGGATATTTGCAGACTTCGGACTTTGCTTATTACTTTATTATTCTGAAATTTACCTGTTCACAAGTTCTTCATCATCAGACCCGGTTTCCCTTAAATCTATTCCATGCTCAATTACCGATTTCAGGTTTGTCAAAAAAAACACCCAGCAAACAGCGCAGTTTATGTGAACAAAATCATTTGGTTCTGCACCGGGTTTGCAATATTGCTCAAGCCGCAAATGAGTTCTGCCTTCATGTTCATTATCAGATCATACAATATGCCGGGGGCTGCAGTTTATTAATATGCCGTGCGAAAATTTTTGTAAGCCAAAGCTGTTTTCTGTCATTTATAAATTATGTTGGGGGGAATTTGTTTACATCAATATTTCCGCCGGAAACAATAACACCGATATTTTTTGATTGAAATTCTTTATGGTTTTGTAATATTGCGGCAAACGAAACAGCACCCGATGGTTCGGCAACAATTTTCAGTCTTTCCCATATAAGCCTCATTGAAGAAATTATCTCATCTTCTGTTACGGTAATTATTTCGTGTAAAAATCCTTTTAGTATCGGGAATGTAACATCTCCAAGTGAAGTTCTTAACCCATCGGCAATTGTATCCGGATTTGTCTGCGGAATTATCCTGTTCTCCTTCAGGCTCCTGTAAGCATCATCGGCATTTTTCGGCTCTACGCCTATAACTTTTGTATTTGGCGAAAAATTGTGAAAGCCAATTGCAATACCGCTTGCAAGTCCGCCGCCTCCAACAGGCACTAAAACAAAATCCAGGTCCTCGGCATCATTTATCAGCTCAATTGCGCATGATGAATGCCCCGTAATTACCCTGATATCATTTGATGGGTGAATGAACGCTGCCCCGGTTTCGGAAATAATTTCTCTGCATTTGTTTTCCCTGTCTTCGGGTTTATTGCCGGAGTATATTATTTCCGCTCCATAACCCAAAACAGCATCTCGTTTAGACGGAATCACGTTTTCAGGCATTACAATTGTTGCCTTAATTCCCAGGCATGCCGATGCATATGCAAGTGCCTGCGCGAAATTTCCGGATGAATGTGTTACTACACCGCGCGCTTTTTCATCATTACTCAATGATAAAACTGCATTCATTGCGCCGCGCAGCTTAAACGCTCCGGTTTTTTGGAAATTTTCACATTTAAAAAAAAGCTTTGTGCCGAATTTGTTATTTAAAGTTTTTGAGGTGAAAATAGGAGTCCTTTTTAAGTAAGGCTTAATATGCTCTGCAATTAATGAAAGATCACTTTTTCCGGGAATCATTGTCATTTGTTTTCCTTATATTTATCAATGCAAATATAGCAATTATCAGCCAAACAATATTTACGAAAGTGGAAGGATATGCATGGAAGAAGAATGTATTAATTACAAGAAATATACTTCCGGCAACATTAAGCGTCTGGTATATAACTGATCTTGAGCTCAGGCGGTGAATGCTGAGTAATCCATATGCTGTTAGCACGCAAAAGGACCCTACCCACCCAATAACATTTACAATAATTTCCATTAAATTAGCTTACCTCTGTCAGGTGAAGTTTGTTAAAATGAACTATATATTTTTCACCTTTCACTTTTCACTGAATCAATTCCAGCCCTTCCGTTTTAAAAGTGAAGTTATATGAGCTAAATGATGG
>Ga0315273_10010045_pt1 | contig 12041 bp, 14 predicted proteins | sample YL17G02_0_MG_FD_205753 | JGI IMG/M metagenome (GOLD analysis project Ga0315273, IMG submission 205753) | Sediment microbial communities from Yellowstone Lake, YNP, Wyoming, USA - YL17G02_0 | ecosystem: Environmental > Aquatic > Freshwater > Lake > Sediment | place: USA: Wyoming | collected... | reverse complement strand
GATGATTTAGCTTTATTAGAATTGGTAACCTCAGATATAAGGTCATTTGGCTCAGGTCAGGCTATATTACGGGTGCCAGAAGAATTAGTTGCTGGAAATGTAAAGCTTGAAATAGTCGATGATGAATTAGTTTTAGTAGAAGATTTAACCAAATCTAGTCCACTGTGGAATAGTTTGCGTAAATTACGAAATCTGAAATTGCAGGAGTGTGACTGGACTCAACTGACTGATAGTCCTTTATCAGAGGAAGAGAAGGATGCTTGGGCAAGTTACCGACAAGAATTAAGAGATATGCCAACAAATATGACTGATCCCGAAATCCCTGTGTGGCCAACTCCTCCCTAATTAAAGTATCCCTCTATGAAGAGATGGCCTACATCGACCGTCTCTTCTTTTATTCTCCCTGTCTTCCCGACGAAATGATCACTCCAAGTAATTACAACATGGTCTACCTGGAGTTCGTTCCACCTCTCATCTAAATCCTCATCTTTGTTCCAAGCAATCTTCACGTGAGCAGTTGGATCAAGTCTACAGACGCCAGCGTTCAATTTACGCGCAGCCTCATTTAAGTATCCATCGAAGTCTATGAATGTCCTGCTGTCCTTAGTGGCCTTCTCCATATCCTTTACAAAGTCTACTATTGTATTATAGACATCTTCTTGACGCACAATCTTGCGACGAGCGTTGCGGATCTTGTCGCGCTTCGCTTGTATCATTTTCATGACGTCATCTTTCGCCGACATGTTTCACCACCTGAAGAAAGAATTTGGCAAGCTGCTTCTTACCCCGAATGATAAGTAGATCGTTCCAGTCCATCTCGTCATCTTCAGTGAGAGCATAGTGGGTAATTGCATCAGCAGCAGTGAGCTTAGAAAGCATCATGAGGCCCGCGACGTCGCTGTCGCCTGCAGAAATTATACGAAATCCCTGATCCTTGAGGTCTTTGAGTGTCTCAAGATGGTGCGCAGATACACCGGATCCTGAACAAGCTATTGCCTTAAAGGGATTGTTAAGGATTCCTCCGTACATCTCATTAAAAGCTTGTTGGAGCGACATGGCATTTATTGCTCCTTCACAAACTATCACAGCTTTAATGTTTGTTCTGAAAGGCGTTTGATTCCAACCTGCAAAAAGTAGGCCCAACCTACTTCCAGGAATTGTGTCGATCTTGCGTTCGTCGCCATTCTCGTCAACCCAGGGAGTAATTAAACGAACTTGTGCGCCCACAAATGCTTCCTCATAGTATAGTGGAAAAACTATTCCCTCGCGTTGGGTGTCATAATACATACCTTCATCAGGATCTACACCTCGTGACTTGAGGTAATCCACGCCCTTCTGTGCCCTAGGATCATATAGAGGAATGAAGTTCTTTGGCCACGCCATCTTCTGTACTTCATTGCTTCTTGCTTCTTCAAACTCGAAGTCGTTCTTAAGGAATTCGGCGAGTGTTAGACCGGCAAGCGCACAATATTGATAGATGGAGTATCCTCGCGTACATTTAGTGCACCACACCCAGATGTCTCCAGAGTCAGGATCACTGTGCCAGTGACAGGTGTTGTTGCGAAGTCCCTTATTGCAGATTAAGCATTTTTTGGTAGAGATTTCAAGATCATTGCTCATCGACTACCTCCTCTTTTGAGGGTTCACCATCTATGAGATTCTTTAGATCTGTCACCTTCTCGTTCCTGAGCTTCTGCATCGCTTCTTCCGAGATGTTGACATATCGTCCCTTCTCGAAGGCACATGGGATACGGTTACCAGCGAGACCAAACCTGTCCTTGACAATCAAGAAGTCAGAGGTACGCTCTTCGAAGTTTGGGATCACCTCGATAACGACAGTAGACGTTTCATAGATGTCGGCACAGTGCTTGATGCGGCTGTCTAGATCCTTGTTGTTGCGCTTGCCGAGCGAGTGTAGCTGGGCAAATATTACGACCGGGATCTCAGCGCGCTTGATGAACTGACCTAGCCAGATACGGAAGTCGTTCAGCACCTCGTACGAGCTGGCATCAGGTCTCTCGATAGACTTCTTGATGAGTTGGTAGTAGTCGAGCATCACGCATGAGTAGTCGCTGTTCATGACCGACGACAAGAGTGCTTTCACGCCCTCTACGGTTGCGGTTGCGTTGTCTATAGATTTGTGCTTGAAGTTAACATCTGCTACCTTAACGAACTGAGCAATCTGCGGAATCAGCTTTGCGCACTCGACCTGCTTGGTCGCAGGCATCAGACCCTTCTTGTACTCGTTGAAGTTGCAGCCCAGCTGCAGACACGCGATGCGCATGTAAACATCTTCCTTAGATTCCTCGTTCGTAATGACAAGACTCTTCTTGCCTTCTTGCCACAGAGGATAGGAGACATTTGCAGCGATCGTACTATTGTGTGTTACTGTAAAGTCCCCTAATAGGAATAAGTGGTCGCCGTCAACTTCAAAACCAAAATATTGGCCGATACCTACAGGCTTTACTTCTATCCCGACATTTAGGACATCCTTGATTTGCCGACGAGCAGCAATCTTCTTACGCGGTACCTTTACTGGAATTTTACTACAATGACCAGCGATAGAAATTCTATAATATTCACCGACTTTTTGAGTTTTGGAATTACAACATTTCTTATATACTTTTTTGACGTACGCAGCAAACCCCAATGATCGAGCTAGATATACAGTATCATAGGCTAGATTCTTATTCTTAAATGTTATATCGTAGAACCCATTCTCTCCTGAACCACCATCAGTATCTATCAAACCAGCTAATACTTGCATCCTAACTTCGGCTGAATTCTGAAGATATTGTTTAGGTATGTGTTTGTTGTTTAGTACATTGTACTTTTTCAGTGAGTTCAAGATGGGATTACGAAGCAGTCCACCGCTCCTTCCAGCAGAAAATCTATACTCCAAGGCCCTAGAACCATGATTATATGTTTTTAAGTGTAAAGAGTTCTTTTTAGCAAACTTCTCTATAAACGAGACAATCTCGGGTTCCATGGAGGTAACAGCAGTATTTTCTGAAGTACCGTCGCCCAACCAGATTCCTAAATAGTAAGGATCTAGTTCTACCGGTTGTTCGTCAAACTCTACTCCACTACGATATCCCTTAAAGGCGACTTTAAAAGATTGGCTGGAATCTATCCACTTAGTGACCGGTATATTGCATATATCTCCTCTGCTATAATTTTTATATATTTTTCTAGAAGTTGAGCATCGCAGCGATAAAACATGGTTGCTATTGACTGTATAGCTATCTCCTTTAGTCGGAGTTACCTCATACATCCGATCAATGCCACTGGACAAATTCAGGACTGTTCTCGGCATGGAATCGGGCCCCATCACTTGGTCACCTACTTCTACATCCTGCACCTTCTTAATTGATCCGTCGTACATGAGAATAGGAGTATCGGGTGCGAAGCACTTTCCGTTCCCACTGTATCCGCAGATCAGGTACAAGTTCTCTTTAGTGAACGGAACTGCTGCTGTGATTGTGGCATTGATGAAGGTGATACGCTCTTTGAGCATCGCGTTGTAGCGCGCGATGTTCTTAAACATCGCAATAACATCTTCCTTACTGCCGAGACTGTCGATCTCGTCGTAAGTGATGTCCATCTTGGGGGCTTCTCTTGGAGCGCCCTGCAAGGCCCTGTCGATCCTGTCAGGTGCTATCTTCGCCATCGTTATCCCCCAAAATGTCTTCAAATGATACAGACTCTTCGTTCTGAATCTGTTTATACATTTCCATGATTGTAGGCAGGTCTAACAAAGGAAACGACCGTGCATGCTGTCGCTGTGCAACGTATTCCTTCTTAGACATACCTTTAGGCAGCTGAATCTTCTCGGCTTCCGCTGCCTCTTCCTGCAGAGGGTAAATGTCGTAGAAGGCTCGTATGGCGTTGTCCATGATGAGCTTCTTCCACCCCTCGAAGAACTCAGACTCAGTCTTGTCTCGGCGAGGTAGCGTCTTATATGTGCGACTTAGCTGATGCCTGTCTGGCAGATGGTGGGTTACAGCCTGCTTGACAAGTTCATATGCAACATCGTGCGTAATGAAGTGCCTGTTGAGCTCGTAGAACAACTCACTGAAGTTGCCGTACAAACTATCTTTGTCTCTGGATCTGGTGCTTAGACTACTGAACCATTTCTCGAACAGCTTATCTGCACCCTTTTTATCAGGTGAGATCTTTGTCATCTAAGACCTCCTGGTCTGCGACTTCGAGAATGTCTTGTGTCTTTAGATTGGTGATGCGAATCTTAGCACTGTTATGCTCGCGATCGATGTAGAGAAGCTCTATCCTGTAGTCGTCATTGATAAAGAACGGACGGCGCGGGCCTAACCACCAGTACAAACTATCCTTCAATTTTCCGACATAACTCTCACTCTTCATGTAGCCTCCAAACGGTACAATGTCTTATGATACGAATTTATATCGTATCGGTTTTTATTTTACACGAGAAACGGAACACAATGTGGATATAGAAATCAGCAACAGCGAGATAATAATAAAGAATTATACACCTGATTTTTCAAAGAAGCTAAACGAACTGCTGTCATATACCGACAAGTCAAAAGAATATCAGATCAGAAAGATGTCTCGTAATCCATTCTCTCGTGCCTCTGATCACTACAAGAAGCTGGTTGCAAGTCAGCATGGAACAATGGTAGACGAACGAAGCGGTGTCATAGCGGTGCCGTCGGGTTTCGCCTATCTATTCAAGAACGATCATTATCTAGATAAAAGAAAAGATACCGGAAAACAGGTTGCATTCCCCTGGAAGACCAAGCCTTATGAGCTTCGAGACTATCAGTTTGAGGCTAATACCCTCATATGCGACAACTACCGTGGACTCATCAACTTTGCTACGGGTCTCGGTAAGACGCTTACAGCAGTATACGCAATACGGTCAATAGGTCGACGCACTCTGGTGCTCTGTCCCACTCAGAGCATTGCAGACAACTTCTACCAGGAACTATGCGAGGCATTCGGTGATGACAGGGTTGGGTACTTTGGCGGTGGCAAGAAGCAGCTGAAGGATATCACTGTCGGCATTGCGGCGTCAGTCAACAACCACATAGAGAAGTTCGCGAAACATGAGCTAGGTCTGGTCATCATAGACGAGGTCCACCATGTTCCTGCAGACACGTTCTTCACGATCGCTAAGACGCTCTCTGCTGTCGGGCGCATGTTTGGCCTCACCGCAACAGATTTCAGGTCAGACGGCAAGGATGTGATGATCCAGGCGGGTGTTGGAGAAGTGCTTATCAAGAGAGATATCGTCTGGGGCATAGAGAACAAGTGGCTCGCATATCCAAACATAATAATGAGAGATGTTGAAACGACTGGCCGTGAATATCCTGAAGACAAGAACAAGAACTACAAGGCTCATGTACTGAACTCCCAAGAGATGAACAGTCGACTGATATCTGACATCCAGAAGTGCCTCGATGCTGGAAAGTTTGTGCTGTGCTTGGTAGACGAGAAGGCACACGGCCAGATGCTGTCTGAGGCACTAGGTCTTCCATTTGCCACGGGTGACGACAAGCAGTCTCTCGAATATGTGAAGCAGCTAAATGCCGGTTCTATTCAAGGGCTTATAGGCACTGATAGCAAAGTTGGAGAGGGGACGGACACCAAGAACGTGGACGTACTGGTACTAGCTAACTTCGTAGCTAGTAAGGGTCCGCTCTGGCAGAACTTAGGTCGCGGCTTACGTCGGCAAGGCACGAAAAAGACAGTTTTGGTTCTCGACTACAAGCCAACTGGATCCAAGATGCTGTCTAGACATGCGGATCAGAGGCTCAAGCTCTACAAGGCTATTACCTCAAGTGTTAGGGAGGTATAAAGTATAATAGCCTTATGAGACCCAATATACAATTAGCTATTTAAAAGAGGGGGGACATGAAAACCAATAAGGCCGGCATAGAGCTTATAAAGTCTTTTGAAGGAATGAGATTGGCTCCTTATCCTGATCCTGCGACTAGAGGTGAACCGTACACGATCGGGGTAGGCGCGACCTTCTACCAAGACGGTAGAAAAGTTACGATGCAGGATCCCCCGATGACAGAAGCTCAAGTTATAGCACTTCTTCAATTTCATCTGCAGAAATTTGAGAAGGATGTTTCGCGCCTTGTGAAGGTACCACTAAACTCCAACCAATTCTCTGCCCTTGTATCGTTCGCGTTCAACTGTGGAACCGGAAACCTGCAGAGTAGTACTTTGCTTAAAAAACTCAACGCGTTAGACTATGCTGGTGCGGCGAACGAATTCCTTAAGTGGGATAAAGCTAATAAGCAAGTTCTTGTTGGCTTGACCCGTCGACGTAAAGCTGAACGAGAGCTGTTCCTCGAACCAGAGGCATCAGTGGCAGTGACTTCTCCTAGGAATGGCCTCCTTCCGGATGGTCCCAACGAGCAAGAAATGAATGATATCCTTAAGAATCTCGACAAACTTACTTAAACCTCATCCTAGTAGAATAGGGTCGCGGGTTATACAAGTAGCAAAGTGAGGGGCCTCATAAGCCTCAGTCGAAAGACTTCATGGGTGCAATTCCCATACCCGCAACCACTTCTTAGTATAACCTCCTAGTACAAAGGAGGTTTCCGTGAAAATCAATATAATCGGCGATATTGCTGGACGTTACGATGAGCTTCTGCTTTTGCTAAAGCAGATGCCTGAGGCCGATCTTATTTTATCCATTGGCGATATGGTCGATCGTGGACCTAAATCTAAGCAAGTAATTCAGTGGTTCATGAAGCAGCAGAAAGCTGGAAAAGCTGAAGCTATCTACGGCAACCATGAAGATATGATGGTGGAAGGCCTTAAGAAAGGCAATTCGCGCGATTGGATGCATAATGGCGGATATCAAACTCTCGTATCGTATATGAGCAAGAAGGATATCTTCGAGCGAAAAGATGCCCAGGAACATGCTCTTGTTCCTAAGAGTCATGTTGATTGGCTAGAGAAGCGTCCAATGTACTTTCAGACAGATAATCTGTTTGTAAGTCATGCTCCCATTACATCGCTTAAGAACATACCAAAAGATCCTTATGGTCGTGACTTCTATTTCGTATGGAATCGTTACGAACCCAGTAAGCCACAAGATAAGTTCCTGATTAACGGCCACAATGGCACTCTGCAAGAGTACAGGGGCGATGGACGCACTATCGGAATGTGTATCGATGATTCACATCAGAGGAAACTGACAGGTCTTCATTGGCCGACCAAAGAGATATTTCAACAGGAATTCTTACCGGTAAAAGAGAAACCTATGCGTAAATTGACAAAAGAAGAAAAGAAGAAAGCTGAAGAGGATAGAAAGAGTTTGGATGTATTTTTTTAAAAGTGGTCAATGTCAAATACAGTAGTTTACAAAGGATGGATATCTATTGGTCCGCCACGTAAAGGTAGGGACGATACTGTTATATTGTCTCCCAATCGGTTCTTTTATCGTCCCAAAAAACATGTGATAGCAGAAAAAATAGCAGCCGATATATGTAAATACGGCTCATATGTTAACATGACTATGTGGACTGGCTACCACAAAATAAAACCCAGTAAAAAATATTTATCACGCTCCTTTATGGGATTAATTAGCGCAGAGTATAGCGAAATCTCTAATGCTGCTCACTACCGATACACCTATGATTCTATAAATATTGATAGTTCTGATTTCTTAGCAGAACTAGCAGGATACTATCACCATTACTGTATAATTGAGATAACTTATCACAAGACTGAATATGACATGATATCTCATGAGATGGAACTCATACTCTTACTAAACCACAACTTATAAGTAGAATAAGAGCATGAGTGACACAGATATACTAAAGTTGTACATGAAAGAAGCCTGTAAGACTCCTCTTCTTACCTATGCTCAAGAAGTCGAACTAGCTAAAGAGATAGTTGCAGGTAATATGAGATCCCGCGAGAAGCTCATACGGGCAAATCTTCGTTTGGTCATCTCTATCGCTAAAGCATATAGTAATCGAGGTATGGCTCTCGAAGATCTAATACAAGAAGGCAATATCGGCTTAATGAGGGCCATAGAGAAGTATGAGTATCAGCGTGGTTATAAGTTCAGTACATATGCCACGTGGTGGATTCGTCAAGCAGTAGCGCGGGCAATAGCAGATAAGAACCGACTCATTAGACTGCCTGTCCATATGGTGGAAACCTTTAATAAGGTATCGAAGATAGTTAGTTTATTTGTTACAGAGTTTGGACGAAGTCCAACCCACGAAGAGATCGCTAAGAAAGCTGGAATTTCTATAGATAAGGTAATCGATGTTATAAGTTATGGAGCCCCACTAGCAAGTATAGATGATTTTCTTATGGAAGATAGCGAGATTCGCCTCAGTGATACTCTAACCGATAATAATAGTCCTGCTACTTCAACAGTAGAAAATGCTATGAACGATATTATAACTTTTTCTCTGAAAGATCTTTCAACTAGAGAAGAGAAGATACTAAGACTAAAATATGGTATCAAATGAAGATGCTCATCCTACTTGGCGATTACCGTAAGTATCTCACCTACAAAATCTTCAAGACAGAGCAAGAGATGGATCTATTCATAGATAAGATTCATCCGTTGATGATGGCAAACATCCACAGAACTGAACCCCTGCAGAAAAGACTAGAGATAGTTAAAGACGACTACTTCATTTACGCTGGCGCAGTAATTGATTTTGAAGTAGTTGACCTGGACCCAACTCCTTAGAGTTTCTAATAATATTTCCTAAAATTCCACCTATCTTTTCACTTCTCTACATGAGTGCGCGAAGCGCACTCATAATGCACGCGCTAAGCGCGTGCATGAATTTCTAAGAAGAAAAGAAGGGTATTGTGAGGGATAGTTAATCTTATGATACCCTTGAAATTGTGTTTTTCTAAGTTGAAACAAAAATATTTATTGTATGTATAATTCACTGGTAAATCTAACGGAGGTTTTATGAATACCAAGCAACTTATTAATGACGATCTTCATCAAAAACTTACGCAAGAAGAAGCAGTTAAGCAAGATGCGCGAGTGGCGCAGCACATGAAAGCATTACAGCAAATTCGTGAGCAGGCTTTCAAGATTGAGGTCGAGGTACTCGACGGCGGGAAGTTACCAGCTAAGGCAAATCGAACTGATGCCGGCTTTGACGTATACGCGACCGAAGACGTCGCAATCTATCCGGGCAACATTATCAAGCATCCATTAAACATTCGCATGAAGCTTCCAGCGGGATCTTGGGCCGAGATTCAGACGAAGAGCGGTCTTGGATCTAAAGGTATGCTTGTGTACGCAGGCGTAGTCGATGAAGGCTATCGCGGTATTCCGCATGTTATCGCGACCAATCTAAACTGGGGATTTACCTGGAAGACAGAGGGTGATAAAACCGCCATGGTCGGTGAAGAGCCAGATGTTAAGCCAATCTTAGTTAAGAAGGGCGAGAAGCTAGCGCAGATCACGATGCACCCGCATTCTAGTGAGTACTTCATGGTACAGGTCGACAAGGTGGATACAGACACATCGCGTTCAACAGGTGGTTTTGGATCTTCCGGTCTATGAGTATAATGCTCACATAGTACCAAGGAGGATATGTGAGCGATAATCTGGCCAAACTCTTCACTTCAAATATCAGGATCTCCAACCTGAAGCCGTTCCATACAGATGCTATCTGGCCGGCAAATATAGAGCTGTGCATAACCAGAGTGCCTATCCGTAAGAGGGACGGGTATGATGACGGCATGATGCAAGAACTAGCTCTCAAGCTCAAGAATAACATGGTGAAGAACGGGATCGTGTTTCTGATCTGCTATGCCCCGGTTGAGGCTAAGGCTAGGCCATTCCAAGTTGCCAAGTATATGATAGATGCCGGCTTCAACCACATCGACAACATCGTGATACAGAAGACCTGGTATCCGGGCAAGCGCTCTGAGATCAACCTCGTAAACTCCCACGAGTATGTCCTGTACTTCTGCAACGGCGAAGTGTGGAACCTAGACCGACTTCCTATCCGACAATATCTCGGAACTAATCCAGATATTTCCTGTCCGGGAAATACGTGGAAAGTCGAGACAGGATCCCTGGATGAATCCATTCCCGCAGACCTAGCTGAACTCCTTCTCCGCATGACAGACTCACTTCCTGGCTCCATAGTCTTTGATCCATTCTTAGGCAACAGTTCAACCCTACTTGCAGCTTTAAAACTCGGACACAGCTTCTACGGTTTTGAACAAGATCCGAAGCGCATGGCACGTTATGAAAAAATAGTAAAAGAGGCAAGTAAATAATGAGTTTTTGTGTTACGTGCAACCTAGAATTAGAGCAGCGTAATAAAACTGGTTATTGCACTAGTCATCGCGGTAACTGGCGTAAAAAATGCAATTCTTGTGAAGAATTAATTTATGCTGGCTCTAAGACTGGTTTATGTAAATCATGTTATGATTTGGGTTTTTATTCAAAAAATAGAGATAAAATAAATCAACACTATAATGAAGTTTATCATAAAAATAAGAAATCTATAAACACCAAACGAGCTCAACGAGAAAAAATTCGATGGCATACTGATTCTGAATTTAAGTTTAAAAAGTCACTTAGATCTCGTTTTAAAAAAGCTATGCGAGAAAATTGGGTAAAAGGTTCTTTCACTAAAACACTAGGATGTACTATAGGTGAGTTAAAAGAGTATTTACAATCTAAGTTTCAGACTGGAATGACTTGGGATAACTATGGTAAAGAATGGCAGATCGATCATATTATTGCATTTTGTTCTGTAGATTTAACTAAAGATGATCAGTTAGTAAAAGTTTCTCACTATACTAACTTGCAACCTATTTGGAATAAAGATCATTACAAGAAAACCATCTCTGATAGAGGTCAATATGTCGTTTTATAAAACTAAAGCAAAAACCATTATTCATGATCAGGCTCAAATAATTAAATTAGTTAATGAAACTATGAGCAACATGGCCGCTATCGTAGGCACAACACTCGGTCCTGGCGGACGACCAGTTCTTATTGAGCGCGATGGCTTATCTGTACTGGTGAGTAAAGATGGTGTAACTGTAGCTAAGAATATTGGAGTCACTGATGCAGCTGCTAATACGATTGTTGAGGCCGCAAAAGAAATCTGTTTGAATACTGCGAAAGAAGCCGGTGACGGAACGACTACTGCTATCGTTCTTGCTGACGCCCTAGTTAAAGAAGGACAGAAATTCCTGTCTACACGTCCTAAATATAATCCACAGAGAATGATCAATGAGCTAAACGATGCATACACCCGTGTTGTGGTTCCATTTCTGCGGGATGTTGCGGTTAAGGTAAGTGGTGAAGAACAGCTTAAGTTCGTAGCAACAATATCATCAAACGGTGATAAAGAGATTGCTGATGTAGTTGTTAAGGCTGTTATGGATGCCGGTGATGATGGCACGGTTCTTATAAATGAGAGTCAGGGCGGAAAGACCTATGTTGAGGTGAGCGAAGGATATATCGTCACTACAGGCCTTAAGGATCTAGGACAGATCGGCCCGTCCTTTATCAACGATAAAGGGAATCAGCAGGTCAAGATGGATAAGGGATACGTGGTATTGTATGATGGCTCAATGAACGATCTGAAGGTGCCTGGGTTGATTCAGGATGCTGTTGCTGATGATGGAGGGTTCTCTGATGGAACTCCCATCATCGTGTTTGCCCATAGCTTCGCGGATAGCGTACTTGATAAGTTCGCCAAGACAACAAAGGGTGGCCTCACTGTTGTTCCTATCAAGACGCCGCGCTCAGGTCTTCCCAATGGAGCATCTATGTTCCTGGAAGACATGGCTGCTTACACAGGAGCAACAGTGTTCAACCCTGGAAACGTGGAAGAGTTTGATGATGAGGGTTTAGGCAATTTCGACAGCGCCAGAGTTACCCTATACGAGGTGTTTCTTACTGCAACTCCAGACGGGGACGCCGTAACCTCTCGTGTAGGCGAGCTTAAGGCAATCGCTGAAGCTGCAATGGGAGAACTAGACAGATCGTTCTTAAGAGCTGCCATTGCTAAACTTACTGGTGG
>Ga0315273_10010044_pt1 | contig 12041 bp, 9 predicted proteins | sample YL17G02_0_MG_FD_205753 | JGI IMG/M metagenome (GOLD analysis project Ga0315273, IMG submission 205753) | Sediment microbial communities from Yellowstone Lake, YNP, Wyoming, USA - YL17G02_0 | ecosystem: Environmental > Aquatic > Freshwater > Lake > Sediment | place: USA: Wyoming | collected... | reverse complement strand
ATTCTTTCTCTTTGCCACTATTCACTTTTCACTGTTTCCTGCTTATGCCTATGAGTTTCATTCCAGGGCGACGGTTGTAATGGAGTCATCTACAGGAAGAATCCTGTATGCAAAAAATCCGAACCTCAGACTTCCTCCTGCAAGTACAACAAAGTTAATGACAGCAATCGTAGTTATGGAAGGGGTAAGCCCTTCGGATGTTGTAAAAATAAGCAAAAATGCATCTCTCGTCACACCTTTAAAGGCAGGTTTCAAAGAAGGTGATGAGGTAACCGTCGAGACACTTCTCTATGCTGCCCTCATGAGATCTGCAAATGATGCTGCAGTTGCCCTCGCAGAGGCTGTGGCCGGCTCTGAGGAGAGGTTTGTTTATCTTATGAACAGAAAGGCAGAGGCTATGGGATTAAAAGATACAAAGTTCATAAACCCTCATGGGCTTCCAGGCCCTGACCAGTATACGACTGCCTTTGATTTATCAATAATGATGCGGTATGCCCTGAGATATCCAAAACTGAAAGAGATAATAGGAACTCGTGTGGCAGAAGTCTCAACAGCACGTGGAAAAGATTTTCTTCTCAGAAATACAAACAGACTTTTATGGTCTGATGAAGATCTCATAGGAGGAAAAACAGGATATACACGCCAGGCAAGGCATTGCTTTGTTTGCGCTGCTGAACGTGAGAAGGATACCATTATTGTTACCCTCCTCGGGAGCCCGAGCAGGATAACCCTCTGGAAAGAGACAGAGACCCTTATTGACAAGGGATTCAATATCATCGCTAACAGAGAAGAACCTGTTGTCTACTTTACAAAAGCAGATTATGACGCGCTCAATGTAAAAAAGGCATCATACAAGAAAAAATCTAGGCACCATGGAAAAACTTCACAATCAAAGAAAAAGAATTTAACAGCAAAGAAGAAGAAAAAGACAGGGATTTTGGCAAAGAAAAAGAGCAAAACAAAAGCGATTGCAAAAAACAAGAAAGGAAAAGATTACAGGGTCTTGGAGAATAATAAAAATGGAGATATCGGGTAAAAAGGTCACTGTTGTAGGCCTCGGGAGAAGCGGACTCGGAGCAGCAAATCTGCTTTCAAAACTCGGTGCTGATGTAACGATAACAGACAGTAAACAAGAAGGAGAACTTACAGAGTTCAGAGAAAAACTTAACCCTTCAATCAGACTTGTTCTCGGGAGCCATCCCGAAGACATATTCGTCTCATCTGATATGCTCATACTCAGCCCCGGTGTTCCTCTCGCTATTCCACCCGTATCAAAAGCACTAAGAAAAGGGACCCCTGTTATCGGTGAGCTCGAACTTGCCTATCAGATACTCACTAACCGGTCTTTGCAGCTCAAGTCAGAGGAGCCAGCAATTGGTAGCCAGATACCTTTTCTTGCTGTCACAGGAACAAACGGGAAATCCACAACAACAAGCCTTCTTAATGTAATGCTCAGGCGAGCTGGTTTCAGGACAATCCTGGGAGGCAATATCGGGAATGCCCTGACAGAGGAGATTTATAAGAGAATCGGAGAATCGGAGAATCGGAGAACCGGAGAAGTCGTTGTTTCCCCGCTTCACCGTGTCACTGCTTCAGATCTTGGAGTCGATTACATCGTTGCCGAGGTATCAAGCTTCCAGCTTGAAACAATAAAGCATTTCAAACCCAAAGAGGCTGTGATCCTTAATATCACCCCCGACCACCTTGATAGGTACCGTTCGTTCGATGAGTATGCAGAAGCAAAGGTAAGGATATCCGAAAACCAGCATGAAGGAGATTTCCTCCTCATCAATGCTGATGATCCGGTAACGATAAAAGTAATAAATGAAAAGTTAGAAATGAACAGAAAAAAACCGAAGCTTTTTTACTTTAGCCGAAAAAAAGAGGTCGAGGGAATCTATTCCAGAGATGGAAAGATCTATTGTAATTTCCCTGACCTGTCACTTATTACCCGGCACTCACTGCTTATAGATGCTGAAGATATATATATCAAGGGAGTCCATAACCTGGAGAACGCCATGGCCGCATCGGCCATGGCTCTCCTTGCAGGGAGCTCATTAGATGCTGTGAGGGATTCTCTGAAAACGTTCCCGGGTCTTGAGCACAGGCTCGAATTTGTGAGAGAAATAGGGGAGGTTACATATGTAAATGACTCGAAGGGGACAAATGTAGGTGCGGTGGTCAAATCCATCGAGAGCTTTACAAACCCAGTCATTTTAATTGCAGGAGGCAGAGATAAAGCAGGAGATTTCACACTCTTAAGGGATTTAGTAAAAGAGAAGGTGAAAGCCCTCGTCCTTATTGGTGAGGCTCGTGAGAAGATAAACCAGGCCCTCGGAAATTTCACTGAAACATTTATGGCTACAGACCTGAAAGAGGCTGTGCAGATATCACGGAGTATCGCTGTAAAAGGTGATGTTGTTCTCCTTTCTCCTGCATGTGCCAGTTTTGACATGTTTATTGATTTTGAAGACAGAGGAAGACAATTCAAAAAGATAGTCATGGAGCTGACATGATGGATAGAGCATCCTTTCAGCATCCCTCGTCACTATACCAGACACATGACAGGTGCCTTCTGTTCTCTACACTTGCTCTCGTTGTCTTCGGTGCCCTCATGATATACAGTTCAACTTCCGTTGTTACACCTACTCTCGCCAAAAAAGGTGCTACAGAATTTTATTACTTCAAAAGGCATCTATTTACCATTCTCATTGGACTGTGCTTCATGTTTTTTGCCTGCACATTCAGACCTTCTTTCCTCAGAAAGATCGCAATACCTCTTCTGCTTGTCTCCTTTGTGCTCTTACTGCTTGTCTTCCTGCCCGGCATTGGCGTCCAGGTAAATGGCGCAAAGAGATGGATAAGGCTCTGGCCTTCAACATTCCAGCCGTCAGAATTCGTAAAGCTTTCCATGGTCATATTCCTTGCACGATACCTCTCGTCACAAGCCTTCAGAACCGAAAGCTTTGCATCTTTTATAAAACCTGTTGCGATTATGATAGCATTTCAGGCAATCATGCTCATGCAACCTGACTTTGGAGCTGCTATGAGCCTCGCCTTTCTTACCATTACTATGCTCTTTCTCTCCGGGACAAGGCTGAGGTACATTTTATCTCTTGCTCTCTTTGCACTGCCGATACTGTTTATACTTATAAGAGAGCCCTATCGTCTCAGGAGAATAATATCCTTTCTGGACCCCTGGAAGGATCCCCTTGGCAGTGGTTTTCAGCTTGTGCAGTCCTTTATTGCCTTTGGTAGCGGAGGGATAACAGGCGTCGGCATCGGTGGATCAAAACAGAAACTATCATACCTGCCAGAGTCACATACGGATTTCATCTTTTCCATAATTGGTGAAGAGTTTGGTTTCATAGGTGTTTCAGTCATCATTGCCCTTTTTGTGCTCATATTCTTCAGAGGATTCTCAATAGCGAACAGGACGCAGGATAAATTTACTTATTACCTTGCAGTAGGACTCTCCCTGATGATCTCAGTGCAGGCTCTCGTTAACTTTGCAGTTGCTACAGGACTGGTGCCCACAAAGGGCTTACCACTGCCCTTTATCAGTTATGGCGGTTCATCTCTCCTTATGAACATGGCTGCTATAGGAATACTCCTCAATATATCACGGGGAAAGGATTACCCGGAACCAGATAATATGAGAATAAAAATGGTCGCAAGAAGAAAAGCGATAAGTGCCAAATATAAGAATGAGAATGAACAAATTCACTACAAAGCTGCGAGGCATAAAGTCTGTCATTCCGGCTCGTCCGGAATCTTTCTGCATGAAGAAGGATTCCCGACAAGCGGGAATGACAATAGTACGAGGAACGATCTCCTTAACCCGGATTCAAAACGGCGAGGAACGCCTTAGAGATGTTAATATTTTATTTGTTATTTAAAGATTCATGAGGGTGATAATTGCTGCTGGAGGTACAGGAGGACATTTATTTCCGGGACTTGCAATAGCAGAAGAACTTAAAAGAAGAAACGGGATGACAGAAATAATATTTGTTGGAACAGAACACGGTATAGAGGCAAGGGTCGTTCCAAAAGAAGGATACCCCATAAAGTTTTTACGGGCAGAAGGAATGATGGGAATACCTCTTCATAGGAGGATACCTGCAATGGCCAAAATGATCCTCTCGTTTCTGGACTCTTACAAAATAATCAAACTGGTAAGGCCTGATATTTTGATAGGGGTGGGTGGTTATGCATCGGGAGCAATCATGCTCATAGCAGCGTGCATGTCAATACCTACTGTGATACTTGAACAGAATTGTATACCCGGATTCACGAACAAGGTTCTCGGAAAATTTGTAAAGGCCATCTGCATAACCTATCAGGAAAGCATGCCTTTCTTCCCTAAGGAGAAGACCTTTCTTACCGGCAACCCCGTCAGAATGCATATCCTCAAAGGGAGCAGGGAATCCGGATACCGTTTTTTTTCACTTGAAGAAAATCTTTTTACCGTCTTTGTCTTTGGGGGAAGTTCGGGAGCAAGAAGTATTAATACCGCGGTGATAGACTCCCTTCGTTCCCTCAATGACTTAAGAGATAATATTCAGTTTCTTCACCAGACAGGTTCGGGAGATTATGAACATGTCAGGAATGCTTACAGGGATCTCGGGTTCAGAGGCATGGTAACTCCCTTCATCTATCAAATGGGTGAAGCCTATGCTGTTTCTGATATTGTAATCTCAAGGGCAGGAGCAACTACTCTTGCAGAAATGACAGCACTTGGCAAGGCGGCTATTTTAATACCCTATCCTTATGCAACCGGACACCATCAAGAATTGAATGCTATGAAACTCCTTGACATGGGTGCAGCAATGATGATCCATGACAGCCAACTGAACGGTGAATCCCTCTCCCATGCCATCAGGGAGCTTTATGAGAATGGGACGATAAGGACAGAAATGCAAAAACACAGCAGGATCCTGGGGAGGCCTGAAGCATCTGAAAAAGTTGTTGATATAGCAATGAGTCTTGTTAAGGATAAGAGCGGGATAAAGCGTGTTTGAAAGATATAAGGTAATACATTTCGTGGGTATAGGTGGTATAGGGATGTCAGGCATCGCAGAGGTGCTCCATAATCTCGGCTATGATGTCACCGGCTCCGATATTAAGGATTCAGAAACAACAAGAAGGCTGAGAGATCTGGGGATAAATGTTTTTATCGGACATGAAGGAGACAATATTGATGATTCTCATGTTGTCGTCGTTTCCTCGGCGGTGTCCGATAAAAACCCTGAAATCGTTGAGGCAAAAAGGAGGGTTATTCCGGTCATACCACGCGCAGAGATGCTCGCAGAACTGGCAAGGCTGAAATACGGGATACTCGTAGCAGGAGCACATGGGAAAACAACAACAACATCCCTGATATCTTCTATTCTTGCTCATGCCGGCTTAGACCCCACCGTTATTATCGGTGGAAGATTAAAAGCAACAGGCAGTAATGCACGGCTCGGCCAGGGAGATTTTCTCGTTGCTGAAGCCGACGAGAGTGACGGTTCGTTTCTGAAACTTTCTCCAACGATAGCAGTCGCAACAAATATTGACAGGGAACACCTGGACTTTTTCCAGTCCATTGATGCTTTGAAAGAGGCCTTTGTCTCCTTCCTGAACAAAATTCCTTTCTACGGGGTATCAATTGTCTGCAGCGAGAATGAACATCTTCGCGAACTTCTCCCCTCTCTTCACAGGAGATGCATAACGTACGGATTCCGTAGCGAGGCAGAAATTAGTGCAAAGAATATCAGGAAGGGTTTCATGTCCGTTTCCTTTGAGGCAATCTATAAAGGCAGGGACATTGGTAATTTCGATCTCCCCCTGTTAGGAGAACACAATGTCTTGAACAGCCTGGCTGCAATAGGGGTTGCACTGGAACTCCAGATAGATATACCAGTTATAAAGGAAGCATTGAAGAGGTTTGGTGGCATACAGAGGAGGTTCGAGTTCAAGGGTGCAACTGAGGAGATAAAGGTATTCGACGATTACGGACACCACCCGACCGAGATAAAGGCAACCCTGGTGGCAGCAAAGGAGGGGCTCTTATTCAGCAGTCAAAATACAGAACTCGGCTTTAAGAAAGCAGGCAGGCTATTCGTCCTTTTTCAGCCTCACAGATATACAAGGACGAGAGATCTGATGGATGAATTTGCCTCTTCTTTCAAAGACGCAGATTTCCTCATCCTCCTGGATGTTTACCCTGCCGGAGAAAAACCCATTGAAGGTATAAACTCAGCAACACTTTTTGAGAAAATCAAAAAGAACGGTCGCAACAATGCTCTTTATGTAAAAGATAAGGATGAAGCAATAATGTATATCCTCTCCAATATGCGGAAAGATGATTTGCTCCTCACCCTCGGAGCAGGAGATGTATGGAAGATAGGAGACGAAATACTCCGGAGACTAAGGGGCGAGAGATGAGAAGTCAGGGTATTGGTGAAGAACTAGAGGACATCTTTTCAGAAATCACCTTCGAAGGGGATGTGAAATTCATGGAACCCATGATGAACCATACATCGCTCAGGATAGGAGGACCTGCAGATGTGTTTGTCGTTCCTCAAAACCTGTCTTCCCTCAAAACTATCATGGTTACCCTGAACAGAAAGAAGATACCCTTTTTCGTTCTTGGTGGCGGAACAAACATCCTTGTAAAGGATAGTGGCATTGAAGGTGTAGTCATATCCCTTACATCTTTCAGAAAGATTGAAACAGTAAGTGAAAATGAAACGGAAGTAAAGGTATACGTTGAGACGGGCACACCTCTTCAGAGGCTTGTGAACTTTTCAAAGGAGAGAGGTTATTCAGGCATGGAGGGACTTGCAGGAATACCAGGCTCTGTTGGGGGAGCAATCAGTGGAAATGCAGGAGCATACGGCTATGAAATGAAAGATGTGCTCGTTTCAGTATCGATGATGGATTCCGAAGGCAGCATCAGGAACCTCGGGATAGAGAATATTGACTTTGGATACAGAAGATCGGGTATCTCTTCAACGGAGCTGCTCCTCAGTGCAGAGATATTATTCAAGAAGGATAGCAAAGAACATGTCTCAGCAAAAATAGAAACTTTCTTAAAAAGAAAATGGGAGAGTCAGCCCTTCTCAGGACATTCTGCTGGCTGTGTATTTAAAAATCCTCATGGCTTATCTGCTGGGAAATTAATAGACGAGGCTGGTTGCAAAGGTTTGAGAATCGGTGATGTTGAAGTGAGCAGTCTCCATGCGAATTTTTTTATAAACACGGGAAAGGCAAAGGCCTCAGATTTTATCAGACTCATGGAAGAAGTAAGGTCAAGAGTGTTTGAAGTCAGTGGCATTAGACTTGAGCCTGAGATAAGGATTGTTGGGAGAGATGAAGTTCAAAGTTAAAAGTTTAAAGTTACTAATAAGACCGCGAGTAAAACCACATGCTATTAAATATTCTGTCATTCTGGCTTGTCCAGAATCTTTCTTTAAGAAGGATTCCAGACAAGCTGGAATGACAGTCAGTGTGGTCTTACTTATAAACTCCTTAGTAAAAGTCTTTAAAATTGGCATACGAATAGCTGGGGCATATTGCCTTGGATAAGAGAGTGTTGACCGAAATGAAGATAGGGGTCTTGATGGGTGGCAAGTCTGCAGAAAGAGAAGTCTCCCTGAGGAGCGGAAACGCAGTCTATACTGCCCTGAAAGGCTTAGGTTATAACGCTGTTGCGATCGATACTGATTCTGAAATTTGTGAAGCCCTCAGGAGAGAGAAGGTAAAGATAGCTTTCATCGCACTTCATGGAGGAGATGGAGAAAACGGTGCTGTACAAGGCATGCTTGAAGTCCTTGGAATACCCTATACCGGCTCTGGTGTTCTTGCTTCCGCCCTTGCAATGGACAAAGAAGCATCGAAAAAAATATTCCTCTGCCACAACATCCCTGTGCCACCCTTTGTAGTGCTGAGCAGAGGGCAGAAAGAAAAGAGCATAGATTCATCACAGGTTGATTTTTTAATGCCCTGGGTAGTCAAACCTGCAACAGAGGGTTCAAGCATTGGGGTAAGCATCATAAAAGACGAAAGGGAAATAAGGCCTGCTGTTGAGAAAGCCTTCTCTCTTGGCAACAGGGTAATCATAGAAAAATATATAGACGGGAAAGAAGTACATATAGGGATACTCAATGACAGAGTACTTGGAGGAGTCGAGGTAAGGCCGTCTCTTGAATTTTACAGCTACGAGGCAAAGTACCATGCTGGCCTCACAGAATACATTCTTCCACCAGAAATAAACGGCGAAACCTATGAAAAAGCTAAGGAAACTGCCCTTTCAGCCCATATTGCCCTTGGTTGCAGAGGTGCAACACGGGTTGACCTGAGAATTGATGGAAGGGGGAACCCCTATGTCCTCGAGGTTAATACCATTCCGGGTATGACTGAGACAAGTCTTCTGCCTAAGATAGCAAGACTTGCCGGTCTTGATTTTCCAGCATTGATAGAAGAGATGTTCAGGAGTTATCTTGATGAAAGTAAAGAAAAAGAAGAACAATAAGAGCAGCTTACTGATAAGCATTACGGTCTCTCTGTTGCTTGTCTCCGCCCTTGTCATAGGTGTATATGCTGCTTTTATCAAAATAAAATCGGCTTTTCCGGTCCGAAGGGTAATCTTTATTGGCAACAAACATCTAACATCTGATGAACTCAGGGCCCTTTCAGGAGTTCGCAGAAATGCAAATCTGATTACCCTTTCCGGAAAAAAAGTAAGCAAGAAATTGCTCGAATCTCCATGGATCAGGTCTGTAAGTGTAAGAAAAGAGTTTCCTGATACCCTGTCAGTTACCGTAAGTGAAGTTCTCCCTTTTGCGCTTCTTGATGTCAATGGACATCTGTTTATCATTAATGAAAAGGGCGAACTTCTTGAGGAACTTAAAGGCAATGTCATTCCCTTCCTTCCTATAATCACAGGTGATCCCTCCCGGGAGGGAGAAGGTTTATCAGAAGCCCTTACCCTTGCAAAGACAATGAATGACATGGGGTTGTCTTCAGAAAGAGACCAAATTGAGATAGTCCTCTCAAAGCCCCAGGAACTTACATCAGTCATAGATGGAATGGTTGTAAAGGTAGGAGTGGGAGATTATAAAGAAAAACTTCAACGGCTCCTTGAACTCGAAGAGGACATACAGAGAAGACAGATAACTGTTGATTATATAGATGTGCGATTTGCAAACAGGGTGGTTGTAAAACCCATAAAAGAGGTAATTCGTTGAAGAGAGGAAACATCATCATTGGCCTCGATGTAGGCACAACAAAGGTCTGTGCTGTTGTTGGAGAGGTTGCGGGAAGTGAAATGGAAATCCGTGGTATCGGAACCGCCCCTTCAACAGGACTGAAAAAAGGTGTGATTATACATATAGAACCAACGGTGGATTCAATCAAAAAAGCAGTTCAGGAAGCGGGGTCTTCCACGGGAGTACAGATCAGAGAAGTATTTGTTGGCATTACAGGAAATCATATTAAAGGCATCAGAAGCCATGGCGCAACTGGAATCAACAGCAGGGATGTAATCCCTGCGGATGTAGAGCGCGTTTTAGAGTCCGCAAGGTCAGTCTATATGCCTCTTGATAGAGAAATACTCCATTTCATTCCAACGGGTTACACCCTCGACGGACAGAATGGAATCAAAGACCCTGTTGGTATGGCCGGTGACAGGCTGGAAGCACATGTTCATATTATCACAGGGGCTGTCTCTCCACTACAGAACCTGCTCAAATGTTGTGAAATGGCCGGGCTTGAGGTTATAGAGGTAGTCTTTGAGGCCCTTGCTTCTGCAGCATCAACAATAACCGATGAGGAAAAGGAACTCGGTGTTGCTCTTGTAGACATTGGCGGCACAACGGAAATCGCCCTTTACAAAGATGGCTTTTTGCAGCACATAGCAAATATTCCGGTTGGAGGACACCATTTTACAAACGATATTGCCATTGGCTTCAGGATACCCTTTGCAGAGGCTGAAAGGCTCAAAAAGGATTTTGGCTGTGCAACGACACACATGATAAAAGATAAAGAAATGATAGATATTCCCCGGGCAGGACAACAAAAGAAAACACCCCGTACGCACCTGGCAGAGATCTTACAGCCGAGGGCTGAGGAGCTTATAGATTTAATAAAGGATGAACTTTCATTATGCTCTGATTACAGCATCGCCTTATCAGGAGTTGTCCTTAGTGGTGGAGGTTCACTCCTTGACGGCTTCGACAGTCTGGCTGAGGCATCATTGGGACTGCCGGTCAGAATAGGGTCTTGCGACGGCATAAAAGGATGCAGAGGAAATATCAACAATCCAATATATGCAACAGGAGTAGGCCTTGCACTGTACGGCCTTGATAACGAATCAGCCAAAGTCTCCTATGAGAATAATCCCTCAGGTATTTTTGGAAAGATGAAAGACTGGTTTGCAGGAATATTCAAAGGCAATGGAGACTCAGAAACATATCAGCACATGAAAACATGAAAAAGGTAAAAAATTTAATTTGTAATACACAATTTTAAAGGAGGTGTACATGTTTGAGATCGAAGAAGTAAGGGGCGGTCAGAATGCACTCATCAAGGTAGTTGGCGTTGGAGGGGCGGGAGGTAACGCAATCAACACCATGATTGCATCAAACCTCCAGGGAATTGAGTTCATTGCCGTTAACACTGACCTGCAAGCCCTCTATTCCTCTCTTGCGCCTGTCAAGGTACAAATAGGAACTGAATCGACAAGAGGACTTGGAGCTGGTTCAAACCCCCAGATTGGAAGAGAAGCAGCAATCGAGAACAGAGATGCAATTATCGAATCCATTGCAAGCTCAGATATGGTTTTTATAACAGCCGGCATGGGTGGAGGCACAGGAACAGGTGCAGGTCCTGTGATTGCCGGAATTGCAAAAGAGATGGGCATTATGACAGTTGCTATTGTTACCAAACCATTTTTCTATGAAGGCAGAGTAAGATGCATGAATGCCGATGAGGGTATTAAGGAACTGAAAAAATATGTGGACACCTTTATTGTTATACCGAATGACAAGATTGTCCATGTTGTTGAAAAGGGGACACCGCTTTTGAAGTCCTTCGCTATTGCAGATGATGTATTGAAACTGGCGGTACAGGGTATTTCTGACATTATTGTCATCCCAGGATTAATTAATGTTGACTTTGCTGATGTGAGGACGATTATCATAGAGAAAGGTCGCGGTGTTATGGGTTGTGGATTTGGAAGAGGAGAAGGCGGAGCTCTTGAGGCAGCGAAAAAGGCTATATCGAATCCTCTCCTTGAAGAATCAACAATCGAAGGTGCAAAGAATATCCTCATCAATATTACTGGTGGCCTTCATCTTTCCCTTGATGATGTGCAACAGGCAGCTTCTTATATCTATGATTCTGCACACGAAGAGGTCAACCTCATATTCGGTGCAGTAATAGACCCGGACATAGACGATGAGGTTAAGATCACCGTAATCGCAACAGGCTTTCATGAGGAAAAAGAAAAAGTAGAACTGCCTCAGATTAAAAAATGGGCTCCTTCCAAAGAACCTTTCAGCCTGAAAGGGTCTGACAGGATTCTGGCAAAGGATCTCAGATGTGACTTCGCCATCAATGCAGCACCATCAGATATTATCTCTTACGAGGATCCGATAGATATGCCGGCTTTCTTAAGGAAGCCCGTCAAAGAGATTCATAAAGAGATTTAAGTCCCTCCACCGAGGGGCCCCCTCCCCCGGGGGCTCCTCCCCCCCCCTAACATGAGGTTTTGTAATACCTTAAAAATATGCAGAAATGTGTTCTTTGGAAATTTTCAAGCACTTTCTGAGTATTTCCTTTAGCCCTGACTTTCTTAAAAAGTCAAAATGGTGTAGATTATAACCAGTGATCTACAAGCGGGATATCCGGAGTATTTCAGAGGAGGGCAATAGATTCATCCGCAGTGCTTATGTATCTTCCGGAAGGAATAGTATAACAGCCAGGCAAAAGGAGGAAAAGATATGGCAGTAGAAATTTTAGACACCATTGGTCTTAAATGCCCTCAGCCGATTCTG
>Ga0315273_10010041_pt1 | contig 12041 bp, 10 predicted proteins | sample YL17G02_0_MG_FD_205753 | JGI IMG/M metagenome (GOLD analysis project Ga0315273, IMG submission 205753) | Sediment microbial communities from Yellowstone Lake, YNP, Wyoming, USA - YL17G02_0 | ecosystem: Environmental > Aquatic > Freshwater > Lake > Sediment | place: USA: Wyoming | collected... | reverse complement strand
ACCATGGTGAGCGTGAACACGCCGAGCAGCGCGGGCAGGCTGAAGGGCTCCACCCGCACGCCCACCACGACGAAGCCGAGGAACAGCCCGAACGCCGAGCGCGCCGTGGTCAGCAGGAACCCGCCGAGCGCCATGCCCGAGAGGATGGCCATGCGCGAGCAGGGTGCGACGAAGTAGAGCTGCAACTGCCCGCTCTGCTTCTCCCAGTAGAACTGCGCCCCCATCCCCCACAGCACGTTGATCCAGTAGGTCGCGAGCAGGCCGCCCACCACGGCCAGGGCCTCGAAGGAGCGCGGCGCGCCCAGTGCGCGGTAGAGCATGACGAAGGCGAGCATGCCGAGGTTCGGCAGGATGGCGTCGGTGATGAGCCAGGTGGGCTCGCGGAACGCGCCGACCAGGCGCCCGTAGGCGCGTCCCCAGGTCGCGCGCAGGTTGAGCGCGAGGGCGCTCACGGCGCCCCGGAGGGCGCGGCCCCGTCGTCCTCCGGCTCGTCCGACTCCTCGAGGCCGCGGCCCACGAGCGCCACGAACACGTCCTCGAGCGAGGTCTCGCGCGTGGCGATGGCCTCGATGCGGGCCCCGCGCGCTTCCAGCTCGCGCAGCACGTCGGCCAGCGAGCCGCCGGGCGGCAGCCGGAACTTGAGTGCGCGCGTGCCGCGCTCGGGATGCGGCGCGCCCCAGACGGCCTGCACACCGGCGAGAGAGGGCAACGCGGGCGTGCCGCCGTCGGCCGCGCGCAGCTCGAGCTCGACGTGCTGCCCGCCCTCGACCCGGCACCGCAGCCCCGCGAACGAGTCGCAGGCCAGCACGCGGCCATGGTCGATGATCGCGATGCGGTCGCACAACTCCTCGGCCTCGCGCATGGTGTGGGTGGTAAGCAGCACCGTGCGCCCCGGCCGCTCGCGCACCCAGCGCGCGACGTACTCGCGCATCGCGCGGGCGGCGTTCACATCCATGCCGAGCGTGGGCTCGTCGAGGAACACCACGTCGGGGTCGCTGACGAAACCGCGCGCGAAGTTCATGCGCTGGCGCTGCCCGGTCGAGAGCCGGTTGATGCGGGTGCGGGCCTGCTCGGCGAGCCCCGCGGTCTCGATCAGCGCGTCGATGCGCGGCCCGGCGACCTTCCCGGGCACGCCGTAGAACTGCGAGAACATCCACAAGCACTCGCGCACGGTCAGGATGCCGTAGCCGCTCGACTCGCCGCCCGACACCAGCCCGATGCGCTTGCGCACCTGGTTGGCGTCGCGGACCACGTCGAAACCCTCCACGCGCGCCTCGCCCGCGGTCGGGAAGAGCAGTGTCGTGAGGATCTTGATGAGCGTGGTCTTGCCGGCGCCATTGGGGCCCAGCAGCCCGAAGACCTCGCCGCGCTCGATGCGCACGTCCACGCCGCCGAGCGCGCAGAGCTCGCCCCGCCCGGGCACCCGCCGAAGGCGGGTCCGGTCACGGAAGGTGCGGGTGAGCCCGCGCACATCCACCGCGGGCGGGTTCTGCGGATCGTCGGGGGTCATGAGTCCGCCGAAGCTAGGCAGCGCCCCGTGGGGTGTCAAACGCGACACGGGCGGGACAGCCTCGCAGCCACCCCGCCCGTGTCGCGGAGGACGCCGACTCAGTTCCCGCGAAGCGCTATGAGCGAAGCTCTCGAGCGGATGCCGATAGTGAGCGCCTCCTCGGCCTCGACGTGGTCGGCCGACTCGCAGGGGTGGCGATAGATCGCCGCCGCGCGCACCAGGAAGCGCAGGTCCTCCCGCGGGGCGCTCCAGCCCGGACAGATCTCGCGCACCAATTTCGCCAACTCAATCAGATCGTGAGTCCGGGGCGGAACGACTCCACGATCCAGCAGGATCCCCTTCATGGTCTTCTCCACGCACTGCTGGGCGTGGAAGCAGACGGCATCGAAGTTGGGGGACTCCCGGGCGACCAGTTCCCGCTCCGTGGTCCGGCAGCCGGCCTCAGCCTTCGTGAACCATTCCCGCGTCGTGTCGTTCATAGAGCACCCTTCCACGATCGAGGGCTTCACGTATGAGGGGGTCGCCTTCCTGGTAGCGGCGCCGCGTGTCATCGGGGCGCCGGGTCAGCAGGTCCACGGGGAAGTCGGGATTCAGGTCGTTCAGGATCTCGAGCGACTGTCGCAGCGCCCGGCCCTCGAACGGCATGATGACGTGCAGGTCCACGTCGGAGTCGTTCGCGGGTCGGCCCTAAGCGTAGGAACCGAACAGGATGATCCGCTCGGGCCGATGACGCCTGGCGATCCTGGCCGACAACTCCTCGATGCGACTCATCTCGACGGGCACCTTCGCACCTCCTGTCTTCAGGTTCTCCCGCTCCGCCCTGAAAGGCAAACGCCGTTCCCGCAGCCGCCCCGCCCGACCCCATGGCGATCACCGAAAGGATGCCGGAGGAGGACGCGACGGACGGACGGGACGGCCGTGCAGCCGCCCCGCCCGTGTCGCGCGCCAGCGCCGTTCAGTTCCCGCGCAGGAAGATCACCTTGCGGGTCAGGCGCTCGCCGCCCACGCGCGCCTGCAGGAAGTAGATGCCGTTCGCGGCGGCCGAGCCGTCGCTGCGCACGCCGCGCCAGGCGAATTCGTGCGGCCCCGCGCCGAGCGCACCGCGGTGGAGCGTGGCGACACGCCGTCCGCTCAGGTCGTGCACCGCCAGGTCCACGTCCGTGGCGCGATCGAGGTTCAGCGCGAAGCTCGTCTCGTGCGTGAACGGATTGGGCCGCGCCATCGAGAGCGCGAGCACCCCCGGCGACGGCAGCGGCACCGGGATCGGCGAGGTCGCGATCTCCAGCGTGACTCCGTCGGGCCCGGAGAGCTGCACGTCGGCGAGCCCGACGTCGCCGCCCGCGCTCCGCCCTGGCTTCAGGGCAAGCCGCAGCGTGAGGTCGAGAGTCATGGGTTCCTCGGCCGGGAAATCGGGACCAAGGCCGATGAGCCCGAGCACCAACTGCCCGTCCACGACCTCGTGCAGCTCGAGCCACTGTCCGGCACCCGCGCCGGTTTCCACGCCGGTGACCTCGTAGCGGTCGAGAGGCAGCGCCAACGCCAGGCGCGCGGCACCGACACGATCCGCGGCGCGCACCCGGATGGGCACCCTGAGCCCGCTCGACTCCCACTCCGGCTCGCCGATCTCGACCGCCACGTTCGGCTCGGCCCGCCCGCCCATGCTGTCACGCTCGCCGCCGCGAAGAATGTTGCGCGCACAGCACAGCACGTCGTCCACGCCCACACGCCCGTCCCCATTGCAGTCGAGCCGCGCGAGCGAGGTGTCGGGGCACGGTCCGTTGCCGAGCACGCAGTGGACCATCGAAACGAGGTCGCGCACGTCGAGCTGCCCGTCGAGATTGAAATCGCACGACGGTCCGGCGCAGATGCGCGACTCGACCACCACCAGGGTCATGATCTGGCACGCGGGCACGGCGTTCCCGAGCGAGTCGGAGCCGAGCAAGCCATCGAAGGACAGATGAGTGACCGGCGCCAGCACGCCGTCGGTGTCGGGCACCATGGAGACCGCCAGGATCGGCTGCTGGCAGCGCGCACCCGTCTCGCAGCGCACGCCCCCGATGGGCGCTCCCGCTTCGGCGAACAGGACGAATTCGGCGCCGTTCTCCTTCGGCACCCAGGCGATGTGCATGCCCTGGGCGGCCCCCACCGGCTCGAGGTGGCTGATCCGCAGGCCGGGCGGGTAGAGCGACAGCCGCCCCTGCAGGCCGGCGAGCCTGACCGGCGACATCACCGTCATGACGCTCTTCGCCACGCCCCCCGGCGCGATGAAATCGTCGCAGCCGCGGTCCGGGTGCACCCAGTCCGCGATGAGGCAGGGCTCGATCGGTGTTCCCGCACAGGAGTCACGCACCGTGAACCACTGGGTGGCGTGGTACGTCGCGTTCACCTGGTTCGAGTCGCACATGCTCACGACGTCGAGCTGCATCATCAGACCGTAGGATCCGGACGGCAGCCCCGGCAGCAGGGTCTTGGCCTCCCACCGGGTCGCCACCTCGGCGCAGGGCCAGCCCATGCAGTCGTTCTCCGCCATCACGATGCGCACGACCGGCGGCACGGGCCCCGGCCTCATGAGAGGTGAGGGCAGCAATTCGAGCTTGACGAACCGGTAGCAGTTCGAGGGCAGCGTGCCCGCGACCAGGAGTGGGATGGGCTCGTTCGGGCAGATGCGCGGCGGGCAACTGGCGCAGGGCGGCGGTGGGCCGATCTGGATCAGCGAGGTGAAGGGTAGTGACGACGGGGGCGGCCCGGCGCAGGTGACCGTGAACATCAGGGAGTCGGGACGCTCCACGTAGCAGAAGTCCGAGTCGCCCACGACCACGCCGGCTCGGACCCGGTAGTTCAGCTGGTAGCGTCCGACCGCGAGCCGTCCGAGCGGCACCTCGAGGCTGTCCGGCAGGCACATGACCCCCAGCAGGCACAGGTTGCGCATGCGCAGGTTGAGCCGCAGGGGCAGCGAGTTGCCCGGTGGCTCGTAACCGAGGATCTCGACACAGGGCCGGCACGCGGTGAAGACGACCGTGACGCTGTCACCGTCGCACGGATTCGCAGGCCGCAGGTGCCAGCCGTAGGGGATGGACCGGTCCGGAGCGCAGGGATCGATCACCTGCGCCGGGGTGGCCCTGGGGGTCAGCGCCAGGCCGATGAGGACCAGGGCCAGCGTGAGGAGGAAGATGCGAAGGGCGTGTCTCATGGTTCACCTGTCGGTTCGGCGCCGCCGGACGGTCGCTGGACCGCGGCGGCACCCGCTCGGGGCGACCCGGTCATAGGTCGAACAGGTCAATGGTCGCCCCCCATCGGGCCGCTGTCAATCGGGATCTTGCTTGCGTCCCGCCCGCCGGGGCCGCGACGGCAGTGGCCCGGCGGGCCGCGGGTTAGGCCGGCTTCCTGCCCACCATCACGATGCGGTCGCCGGCGGCGTTGAGCAGGCGGGTGAGCGGCAGGTTGAGGGCGTCCACCGCGCCCATCGCCAGCCGCTGCAGCGCCGACTTCTCGCCGTGCGCCCTGCCCGGCGGGAGCTTGCTCTGCCGCGCCACGAGCACCTCGAGTCCCGCCGAGGCGAAGAGGTGCTCCAGCGGACCCGGCGTGAACTCCCAGAGGTGATAGGGCGGCTCACGCAGCACGATGGTGCGACCCAGGGCGCCGTAGAGCGCGAGCGCAAGACGGCGCGCGAGCGAGTTCGTGGTGATGGGCCCGCGCAGGTAGAGGTGGCCGCCGGTCTTGAGCAGGCGCGCCGTCTCGACCAGCACCGCGAGGCAGTCGGGCACGTGCTCGAGCACGTCGCCCATGTAGACCAGGTCGAACGACTCCGCCGGCAGCGCGGCCGCGAGCAGGTCGCCCTGGAACACCTCGAGGCCGAGCGCGAGCGAGCGCTCCGCGGCATCGGCGGAGAACTCGACGCCCTGCGCCTGCCAGCCGCGCTCGCGCGCGTGCTTGAGCAGCCAGCCACCGGCGCTGCCCAGCTCGAGTAGCAGGCGGGGTACCCGCGCTTCGCGCGGGTCCGGCCCGAGCCGCTCGAACGCTTCGAGCAGGCTGGTGTTCTCGGCGCGGAACGATTCCTCGGAGGAGTAGGCCACCTCGCTGCGCCCGCAGCGGAAGTCGTTCTCGAAGTACGCGGCCGAGTAGAGTGCGGCGAGCCCCTCCGCCGCGGGCTGCACGCGCAGGAAGCGCAGCCCGCAGTCGTCGCACTCGACCAGCGGGAACGAGCCACGGAACTCGTAGACCAGCGGCAGCGGCCGCAACGTGGCGCTGCCGCAGGCCACGCACGAGTCCAGCCTGCGCACGGGGAGCGGGGCCTGGTCGTTCATCGCGTCACCGGCGCGGGCGCGGCACCCGCGGCGCGGGCCACGCCGGCCGCGGAACCGGCGGCGCGCGCTGCCCGCGCGGGCAGCGCGCGCTCGATCGCAGCGCCGCCCAACACGCGGTCGCCATCGTAGAACACGGCCAACTGCCCGGGCGTCACCGCAGCCTGGGGTTGCTCGAAGCGCGCCTCGCACGCGCCGTCCGCGCGCGGATGCAGCGTCGTGGCCGCGCCACCGTGGTTGTAGCGGATCTTGACCACGGCGCGCGCGCCGTCCGCGGGCGGCGCGTCCGTGAGCCAGTGCACCTGCGCGGTGACGAGCCCCGGCGCCAGCAGTGCCACGCGCGGGCCCACCACCACGGCGTTGCGCCCGGCGTCCAGCGCGAGCACGTAGAGCGGCTCGGCCGCTGCGAGCCCGAGTCCCCGGCGCTGCCCCACGGTGTAGTGGATGAGGCCACGGTGCGTGCCCAGCCTGCGGCCCTCGGAGTCCTCGAACGGCCCGGGCGCGGTGCCGCGCGTCCCGCCCGGGCTGCGCGTGATGAACCCGGCGTAGTCGCCATCGGGCACGAAGCACAGGTCCTGGCTCTCGGGCCGGTCCCAGAGTGCAAGCCCCAGCCGGCGGCCGTGCTCGCGCACCTCGGTCTTGGTGAGCGAACCCAGCGGGAAGAGCAGGCGCGGCAATGCGGCGCGGGGCGTGAGCGCCAGCGCGTAGGACTGGTCCTTCGCGGCGTCCGCGGCGCGCAGCAGTGCGGGCGTGCCGTCGGCGAGCGGCTCGATCCGCGCATAGTGGCCGGTCGCCAGCCGGTCGGCGCCGAGCGATTCCAGGCGCGCGAACAGGTCACCGAACTTGAGGTGCTGGTTGCAGAGCGCGCACGGGTAGGGCGTGCGCCCCGTGGCGTAGTCGTCGAGGAAGGGCTGCAGCACGCGCGCGCGGAACGTCTCCCCGGCCTCGACCACGAAGTGCGGGAACCCCAGCCGCCGCGCGACCGCGCGCGCCTGCTCGATGGCCTCGAGCGTGCAGCAGGCGCGCGGCGCCGCTGGCGCATCCCCATGGCACCAGAGCTTGAGCGTCACGCCGGTCACGTCGTGTCCCTGCTCGGCGAGGAGCGCGGCGGCCACGCCCGAATCGACGCCACCGCTCATCGCGACCAGGACGCGGAACCGCTCGCTCACGCGCCGCCCCCGGCGGACGCCGCCCGCACCGCGCGCACCACCTCCCCGACCGTGGCCAGGACCTGCTCCACCTCCGCCTCCGTGGTGGTGCGTCCCATCGAGAAGCGCAGGGCGCAGACGGCCAGTTCACGCGGCACGCCCATGGCCGCGAGCACCGGCGAGGGCTCCACCGCGCCGCTCGCGCACGCCGCCCCGGCCGAGACCTCGATGCCGCGCGCGTCCAGCGCCATCAGCAGGTGGTCGCTGCGCGCCCCCGGGAACGACACGTTCACGGTGTTGGGCAGCCGCGGTGCGCGCGCGCCGTGCACCACGAGGTCGGGGACGACCATGCGCAGGCCCCGCTCGAAGCGCTCGCGCAGCGCGAGCAGGCGCACGGCCTCGGCCCGCTGCTCGCGCGCCGCCAGCTCGGCGGCCAGCCCGAAGCCGACGATGCCCGGCACGTTCTCCGTGCCGCCGCGCCGGCCGCGTTCGTGGTCGCTGCCGCGGAAGAGCGGCTCGAAGGGCGCGCCCGGGCGCACGATCAGGGCACCCGCGCCCTTGGGTCCGCCGAGCTTGTGCCCCGAGACGACCAGGTAGTCCGCGCCCAGGACCTCGAAGTCCACCGGGATCTTGCCCGCGGCCTGCACCGCATCGCACAGGACGCGCAGGCCGCGAGCGCGGGCGCGTCGCGCGATCTCCGCCACCGGCTGGAGCACGCCGGTCTCGTTGTTGGCGAGCATCACCGCGACGACCGTGGTGCCCACGGGCAGCGCGTCCAACGCCGCCGGCGGCACCCAGCCGTCCGCGAGCACCGGCAGGTGTTCGACCTCGAAGCCCGAGCGCGCGAGCACCTCGGCCGCACCGTGCACGGCGTGGTGCTCGATTGCCGCGAAGGCGATGCGCCGGCCCTGCGGCTCGAGGGCCCATGCGGCGCCGATCAGCCCGGCGTGATCGCCCTCGGTGCCGCCGCTGGTGAAGACCACGTCGTCGGGGCGGGCACGGAGCAGCGCGGCCACCTGCTCGCGGGCGCACTCGACCGCGGCACGGGCGCGCTGGCCCTCGCGGTGCATGCTCGAGGGGTTGGCGGACACCTCGGCGAGTACCGCGTGCATGGCCTCGACCACTTCGGGGCGCACCGGGGTGGAGGCGTTGTGGTCGAAGTAGATCATGGCGTTCAGAGTGCCCCCGGAAGAGCGGCCAGGCAAGGCGGGCGGCCGGAGCGGCCAGGCAAGGCGGGCGGCCGGAGCGGCCGGGCGGGGCGGGCAGCCGGTGTCGTGCGGGCTCAAATGCCGGGGGCCCGCCCCTGGGCAGGCCCCCGGCGTGACCTGGTCCAGGGCGCCTACTGGCCGACGAATTTCTCCAGCACGTCGATGCTCTCGCGAGCGCTGATCGCCTCGGGCGAGGTGGGCGCGATCTCCACGACCTTGCGCCACATCCGGATGGCATCCCTGTAGATGCCGGCGTCGGCGAAGGCCACGCCGAGCGTGAAGTAGGCGCAGTAGGCGCGCGGAGACTTCTTGATGATCTCCTGCAGCAGCGCCGTGGCCTCGGCGTGCTTGGACTGGGAGTACAGCGAACTGGCCAGCCGGCACGACGCCACCGAGTCCTCGGGGAACGCAGCGAGCGTCTCGCGGTAGTAACCCTGCGCCAGGGTCGGCGTGCCACTGGCATCGAAGGCGACGCCCAGGTTGACGGTGACGCGGTGGTCCTTCGGTTGCAGCACGTGCGCCTTGGTCAGCACCTTGATGGCCTCGTTGACCTTGTCCCGGTCCAGGTACATCACACCCAGCCTGAAGAGGTTGTCGAACCTGGTCGAGTCCTTCGCGACCGCCTTCTCGAGCAGTGGCAGGGAATCCACCGGGACGACCGGAGCGGGGCTCTTCTCGACCACCGGGGCGCCGGCGTTGCCCTGGGCGCGCACCGGCGAGACCGCGATTGCCGCAAGGCTCAGGCACGACAAGATCATCATCAGTCGCTTCACGGGATCCACTCCTTCTCGGGTCAGTGGGAGCTGCGACAAGGCCGAAATGGTAGCACGGGCCGCGAGAGGCCTCCAACAGCGGAGGTACGGAGCACAAGCGCCGGCCCAGGGTCCTGGGACATCTTCCTGACACTCACACCCCCACCAGCCCGCGTGCAGGGCGGCGCCGGGATGGGCTACAGTGCCGGCTGCAGCGCACCACGCGGGAGGTCGCTGACCATGGCACGCCCTATCATCACCTTCACCTCGGACTTCGGCCGCAAGGACTGGTTCGTGGGCGTGGTGCACGGCGTCCTCTACCAGGTCTGCCCCGAGGCCCACATCGTGGACCTCACTCACGACATACCGCCGGGGCACATCGCCCGCGCCGCCTTCCTGCTCGAGGCGGCCGCTCCCGATTTCCCGCCGGGCACCGTGCACCTCGCGGTCGTGGACCCGGGAGTCGGCACGGCTCGGCGCGCGCTGGCCGTGGCGGCGCGCGGACAGACCTTCGTCGGCCCCGACAACGGGATCCTCGAGTGGGCGCTGCGTGATCCGGGAGCCCGCGCCTGGACGCTGACCGGAGCGCGCTGGTTCCGCCAACCGGTCTCGCGCACCTTCCACGCCCGCGACGTCTTCGCGCCGGTCGCTGCGCACCTCGCCGGCGGGGTGGCGCCCGACCGCCTGGGCCCCGAGGCGGGCGACCTCGTGCGGTTGCCGCACGCCGCACCCGAGTTCCGCGCAGACAGCATCCTGGGTTGCGTCATGTTCGTGGACCACTTCGGCAATGCACTCACGAACATCGACGCCGAGGACCTGGCGCGCGCCTTCCCCGACGTGGCCGAGCCGGCGCTCGAAGTACGGGTGCTGGACCACACGATCCGCGGCCTCGCACGCTCCTACGGCGAGCGCCCGCTGGGCACGGTGGTGGCGGTGGTGGGCTCGAGCGGCCGGCTCGAGTTCGCGCAGGTCGGCGGCGATTGCGCCACGCGCCTGGGCATCGGCGCGGGCGACCGCGTCCAGGTGCGACGACTCCAGGGCGGCACACCCGCGGGTGAGCTGGAGCCACCCCGGCACTAACCTGCCTATTGATGATTCCGCGGCTGCGGACGAAGACCGGCCGCGGATGACGGCGGGGGTACCCGCGCAGCGCGGGTCCGGCGGGGCCGGTCGCGAAGGGCCATGGGGACGGGTCTACAGCGCGCTCCCCCCGGACGTCACCGGGTCCGGGTCGTCCGGTCCCCGGAGCGACGCCGCAGGCGCGAACCCGTGCGGGCGACCGGCAGGAGGCGCTCCCGGGCGACCCGTGCCCGGTCCACCGCGAACTCGGGGGCGCTCGTACGCATCTGGTTGAAGGTAGTCTTCGTGGCCCACCGATGAAAGTCGTCGCTGAGCCGGCACCATCCGTCGTGGAGCGCGCAGGGATGCTTCCGGCTGCACGCGTGAAGGCCGAAGGCACAGCGCCCCTCTTGCGGATAGGCATCGACTGCCGCGAGCACGTCGCGCAGGATGATCCTCGACGGCGGGCGCGCCAGGGTGAACCCTCCTCCGCGGCCCTTCTTGGACACCAGGATGCCGGCCAGGACGAGGCGGCGCAGGATCTTCGACAGGTACTGCTGCGGGATCCGCGTCTCGACCGAGAGATCGCTGGCCCGCAACGGCTCGGCCTTGCCCTGGGCCGCGATTCGGGCCATGGCCCGCAGGGCGTACTCGGCGGTCTGCGAGAGGAAGGTCTGCATGGGAACGGTCGCCTCGAGAGGGTCATCCAGGACTTAGCCCCGCACCGCCGGGCCGTGCCCGCGGCCGGCCCCCCCACCATCGGACCAGCCCCGACCGGTCACCCGTGCCGCGGCCCCCGGAGAATACCCCCGGAGAATACCCTTGACGAGTCCGACGCGCGAGCCTAATCTTGTCTCCGGATATGTAGGTCCATTTATCTCCTGCCTGTCACGTGGCAGCGCACACCGGGACAACCCAGCAGGTGACGGTCGCACCGCTTGCTCTGCACATAGCCGACTCGTCCACACCTCTCGCGAGTGAACCGAACCCTGTATCGCAACGCTGCCCTTGCGCGCGGTCCGTCCGTGGATCGTCGCACTTGCCCACCGCCGTCTGTCGAGACGGTGACTCCATCCCACCGCAAGCCCGTATCCAACGCGAGGAACATCCCATGAAACGTGCTCTCGGAATGTCGATGCTCATCGGCGCGTGTCTGCTGTTCTGCGCGCCTCTCGCAAGCGCAATGACTGGTCCGACGCTGGGCAGCGTGGACTGGCACAGCATCGGTGAGGTGGTGCGCTTTCGCCTGCACTGGACCAACCCGGACCCGGGGGCACTGACGGTGCCGGTAGACGGCAGCATGAAGTCGCAGGAGTTCGGGGTGTTCCTGCCCGACTTCGGGCCGATCGGGCAGTTCCACGTGCCGCCCATCGCACCCAACAGCTTCTTCGACGTGTTCTTCGACGTGCCCCTGGCCGCACTGCCGCCCGAACCGCTCGAGCAAGGGCCCGGCAACGGACCGTCTCCACTGGGGACGGCGGCGGTCCAACGCGTACCCTGCGTGCCCGACACCATCTGGGACGGCAACGTGGACATCGTCTGGACCGGGCCCGGGGTGTCAGGCCAGGTGCTGCGGCACTACGGCGACCTGATCGTCTGCCCGGGCGGTGGGCCCTCCTACATCCACGTGAAGAGCACGACCTGCGCGGTGGCCGCCCCGTGGAGCGTGTCCGGGCTGTGCCCGGGCTTCAGCGCGACGCTGGTCAACGAGGACCTGTCCCCGGCGCCGAACCCCATCCCGCCGGGCTGGACCGGCTTCATCTCGATGACCGCGGCGCCGGGAATGCCGGTCGGGACCACCTGCTGCCCCATCCTGCACTTCGACTGCGCCGGATCCCCGGCCGAGATCGAGTTGTGCGCCACCGCCTGCGACTGCAGCCCCAACGGCCCGACGCTGGGCAGCGTGGACTGGCAGACCATCGGCGAGATGGTGCGTTTCCACCTGCGCTGGACCAACCCCGACCCGGCGGCGCCGACGGTGCCGGTGAGCGGCAGCATGAAGTCGCAGGAGTTCGGGGTGTTCCTGCCCGACTTCGGGCCGATCGGGCAGTTCAACCTGCCGC
>Ga0315273_10010040_pt1 | contig 12042 bp, 12 predicted proteins | sample YL17G02_0_MG_FD_205753 | JGI IMG/M metagenome (GOLD analysis project Ga0315273, IMG submission 205753) | Sediment microbial communities from Yellowstone Lake, YNP, Wyoming, USA - YL17G02_0 | ecosystem: Environmental > Aquatic > Freshwater > Lake > Sediment | place: USA: Wyoming | collected... | reverse complement strand
CATTCAAATCGCGAGAAGTCAGAAAAAGCGAATAGAGCCGACTCGTTTCTGGAAAATGACTCGGCAAAGATCTCAATTTTTTCGGGGACCCATTTATCATCTCCGTCAAGAAACGCTACCAGTCTTCCGCGACACTGGCCAACCCCCGTGTTTCTTGCAATCGCCGCTCCCTGGTTCTTTTCGTGGCGTACTGCCTGTACTTTGTCTCGGTACTTTAGAAGTCTGTTTACGGTGTCGTCTGTGCTGCAGTCATCAACAACTATGATCTCGATGTTCTTGTATGTCTGGTTCAAGACACTCTGAATTGCCGAATCTATATAATTAGAAGTGTTATATGCCGGAACTACTACAGAAATCAGATCGTCCATCCGTTAATTCTCCTAATTTCTTGGCTATCAGATCTCTTATGGTGCCCGCTTGGTCAACACGTCTCATCGTTTACGCCGTTTCTCTTCAGCATGCCAAGGTCGCTTCGGCAAGATGCCGCGCCACAACTCCTATGGCTGTCAGGAGGACTGCAATAATCCCCCATTGTGGGACGCGAATTTCCACCCCCTGATCCTATCCAAGGGAGGGAGCTATGGAAACGCTAATCGAAGTGGCCGACACTCTCAAGAAGACCATCGCCCGGATGCTGGCGGCGGACATCAAGACCGTCCGGCGTGTCCTCTCCTCCTCGGCGGCCATTATCCAAAGATGGAAAAAATCGACAAACAAACCTACGTCGGTCAACCTGAAAACAGGGTCAACCCACTAATAACCCTGAAGATCCAGAAGACTTAAAGCAAACTGGTACATAATCCAAATGTCTATAACCGTCCATAGGTTGTCGTAAAGGTGAAGTGCTTGTTGGGTAATGACTTCGATCTTCATATGTGTATAGTTGATACTTTTCATCATATTTTGATGAATCCAATATTTCCACAATTGAAAAATATTTTTTAAATTTGTCAAAATAGTCCAAACCTATCGTCCTTACGTGGCCAAATTCATTGATATTTTCAGTATGATATTCGATGGTTACTGGGGATACAACAGGAACAGGCAAGATTGCAAACCCGTTAGGTTTAAGCACTCTTACGATTTCAGATAATGCCATATTGTCATCACTTACATGTTCTAGCACATGAGAAGCAAATATTACATCAAAACTATCATCATCAAAAGGCATCCTACATATATCCACCTTATAATCAACATCATCATCAATTAAATCTGCTGTATAATGAATATAAAATATTTTATTGAATAATCTTTTAAAATATAACTCAGGTGCGAAATGCAATATAGACATTTTCGAAAAATTATACTTCTTTTCAATTTCCTTAATTACCAAGAACTGCAACCTGTGTCTCTCATAAAGTTCACATTTTGGGCATTGAGTATATTCAATATTAAATATATTTTTAATATAGTCAATAAATGGACCATGATATTCACATATCGGACATTTAAATATTGGTTTTCCGGATGAGTTAATTTTGCATAAATTTGCCCTTAACAAACCTCGCAAATAGATGATATATTGTACTAAATTAGGAAATAACTTTTTAAAGGTTCGTTTTGGTGATTTCAGCATATCCCCCCCCACCATATTGTCTGCCCCTTAACTTGATGTTGAAAAACCCGTGTCATTTTGCTAACTTATGAATGGAACAAGTGATATCATTTCGTACAGATATACCTGATAAACAAGGAGAATATTACGCGCGTCGCAGATGAACGGATGGGAGCGAAGCTTATCGCCGTGATCCAGGAGAAATTTGTTCCCGATGACCATCCGCTGCGGCCGATCCGCAATTTGGTCGACAGAGGTGGATCAGAGCAGTTCATCACTTATCCGGGTGTCCAAAATTCCCCGACCAGCTCTCTCTTCGCATCGTTCGCGGGGAGGAGAAGTTGAAAGAACTGTCGGCCCGTTCCATGCTGCAAGATCTCTCCGAGGTCCGGATGGTTCATCTGAAGGCCGGGGAGGCGGAATACCGGATCCGGACCGAGCTGTCCCCCGCCGCCAACGCTATCTTCCAGGCTACCGAGGTACCCGTTCCGCGTCGCGTCAGCCCAGTCCATTAATCGCGAATAACTCCTGGAAATGTTGTGTTACGCCAAAAAACCGCCAAAATCTGGGCTATTAAATCACCTACTTGCAAGACACCCTGTCAAAGATGAGTGAGGAGATCAAAGAGGGCCCAACGAAGCAGCATTACCAAGCACCTTACTGGACCGGGTGCCTGGGAATACCTATGACTTTAAAAACGTTTTGGCTTTATATAAAAGTACAATTGATAGGCAAATAAATTAGGAAATATCTTTTTAGCAATTGATTTCGTATAACTAGTATTGTTATATTTTACTTTAATTATTTCTATATTTAATTGCTTACAAAATATTTCAAAATCTTTTAAGGTCCAATAATGCAAATGAGTATAACTTTGCCTTGGGAATATACCAAATAATAATTGTATTCGGAAAAATATATACCCGGAATTTATTATAGCTACAATTACTCCCCTTCTTGCGATGTTAGCGGCTGATAATAAAATTTTATGTGGATATATAATATGTTCTAATACCTCACAAATTATTACATAGTCATATTGTTGGTTTACTTGAAGTTCACTATTTAAATCTAAAATAATAACTTCAACTATGTTTTTTGCCTTATCAACGATATCTACACCTGTAACAATCGCACTACGTTTTTCTTTTATATATCGTGCATTTTCCCCATCCCCGCATCCAATATCCAGAACAGTTGACCCAATATCAATCCATTCGGCAATGTGCATCGCTCTTTTAAGATTTCCCGTATCAATGTTCTTATGATATTCATTATAATTAGGAAATATTTCTCGTATAAATCTATACATATTCATGTTAATCCTTTCTAAGGTTTTCGAACTTTGGTGTCAGAGGTGGTCGGGTTTGTTTGGGCAGTTACCGGCGGTTTATAAGTGATGAACCGCCGTGCGGGGCACGGGAACGAAGAAACTCCTCGTGAGGCAAAAGGAGGGTGTCCGTACCAGAGGCTCTCGTGTAGGGACGCCACTGTTCCTGTCGAAGACAACGGCGTATGGTGTTGCGGTCAACACGGAGGGCTCTTCGTCATTTCCCTGCTCCTCTCGGGGGATTCCCCCTTGTGGAACAACAGTAAAAACTGTACCAAAAAGCGTCATTGAGAAGTGTACCACCCAAGCCGGGTCATACTCTCCGTTGGGGGGATGGCCCAATGGTGACCAGGGAGGTACGCATGGACATCGTGATGTTGCATAGGGAGGAGTTGAGCAAGTGGCAGATCGCGAAGCGGCTGGGAATCAGAAGTGGTAGCTTGTGCCGACCAGCACGCGCTCTCCAAGTAGTCGTCTGGGACGGGCAAATTCCCTTCTTACCGTTTTCGCGCCAAGACGATCTGGTTCAAGTAAAGATTACCGTTATCAGGAAGATACTTACTCAGCATCGCCCCGACAACAAACACCGGCGCAACGATGAAGATTTGGATTATCAGAGATAGCCACTTCTGTTTAACGAATATGTTCTTGTAGAAATAGATACCAAATAGTTGACAAACAGTCTCTATGTAAGTCGAACTCCTTTCGCGTTCGATAACAGCAAATCCATGCTTAGATAGCAAATGCGTCAGTCCCCATTCCGTGTACCGCCCGAAATCGTAGGGTGCCTCATGCTGATCCCAGCAAAATGGAACGGTTATCAACAAATGGCCTCCTGGCTTAAGTATGTGATTAAGTTCACCCAATATCTCATCGATATTGAAGAGATGTTCAAAAACCTCCGAGGCAAATATCGAATCGAATTGGCCTTTTGCAAATGGTATGGTGTGCCCGTCGTAATACACATCTACCTTTGAATCGCTATGATCATGGCCACTCTGTTTTATGTCTATCCCAATATGTCGCTCAACAGCGAACAACCGAGCGTATGGCTTTGCTCCGCAGCCAAAATCAAGCAAAGTACCACGTAAACTTTTTGCATGCTTTGCCACCCCTCGAGATAGTCCCTTACGAGAGAAGTAAAATCGATTGATAAAAATCGACCACCATCGGGGGAAGAAAACCTGGTCCTTGTGTGCCCTCTTCAGTCCGCTAAGCACAGAGGTGGCCCCCATCCTTTCGAGGTGGTCGGGATTGTTTGGGCAGTTACCGGCTGTTTATAAGTGATGAACCGCCGTGCGGGGCACGGGAACGAAGAAACTCCTCGTGAGGCAAAAGGAGAGCCCCAGCTACCGATGCGAGGGTGTCCACATCACCAAGCGCTGCCCCCGGAAATAGCACCACCAGGCCAGCACGATGGCGGCATTGACGGCAACGAAATAGGCGGGGATCTTCAAGAGCGCATGGGGCGGGGGCAAAGAGCGCCGCAAGACCCAGATCGCGGTGGCGTAGAAGCAGACCTGACCCACCAGCAAGGTAGAGTACCCGGGGGAGTCGGGGGCCAGGGCCAGATTGGTCGCGAAGGCGAGCAGCAGGAAGAGAGGGACCAGCCAGCGCAACAGCTTGTGACAGAAATACTGGTAGGAGAAAAATCCGTACCGCAGTGGATTGAGAAACTCCAGGTTGCGGAAAAATACGGTCAGGCCACGCAGCACCGTGCGGACCTTGCGGTCAAACTCCCGCCGGCCGTCGGCAACATCGAGATAATAGCCGACCGCCGAGGGGTCGCTCACACCGCGCAGGCCGAGCCGCATGCTGTTGAGCAAGGTCCGGAAGTCGCTCTGCATGTCCGCGGAAAAATCCCTGCAGACCTCGCTTCGGGCGGCGAAAAAGGAACCGCTCAGTCCGACGAGGGAATAGACTTGACACTCCAGCCCGCGCAGCCACATTTCGTAGCGCACATAGGCCCCTTCTCCGCCCGGGCGGCCGTCCTTGTCAAGGACGCGGTCGACGCTGCTGACGCAGCCTACGGCGGGGTCGGTGAAATTGGCGACGATCTGCGTCAACCCGTCGGGGTGGAGCTGGGTCGCCACATCAGAGAAGACAAGAATTTCTCCCCGCGCCACCTGAACCGCCTCTTTCTGGGCATTTTCCTTGCCGCCGCGGGTGGTCACCGGCAGAAGTTCCACCCCCTTCTCGGCATAGGCTTCGACAATACTATTGGTGGCGTCGGTGGAGCCGTCGGAGGTGACCAGGATCTGCAGCATCTCCCGCGGGTATTCCAGAGACAGGGTATTTTCGAGTTTTTCCCGGATGCGCTTTTCCTCGTTATAAGCCGTAATGATCAAAGTGACCAACGGAAAAAATGGGTTTTTTTTTACTTCCAGCCTGCGCACCCGAGCGATCAGCAACAGCGTCAGGGGATAGCCGAAATAGGCGAAGAGCACCAGAAATAGAGATCCGTAAAAAACCAGATTCAGCATGACAATTTGCAGCCCCCCCTTGCCTGATCAATCGAACCGGGCTTGGCAAATCTGCTCATCCGGCCAATTCCCGGTAAAGTTGGCAGTATTTCCGGGCCATATGCTCGGCGGAAAAGCCTCTCTCAACCTTTGCCCGTGCGGCCTGCCCCATTCGTTGTCGAAGTTCGGCGTCTTGCAGCAGCAACAAGCATTTTTCCGCAAAGGCTTTTGGATCCCGGTTGGGCACCAAGAAACCCTCAACGCCATTTTCAATGATCTCGCCGATACCGCCGACCAGCGGAGCGATCACCGGCAGCCCCCGGACCATAGCCTCCAGAATAGTCATGGGGATCCCTTCGTGCACCGAGGTATTGAGATAAAGGTCCAACCCGCGGTAAAAGGAATCCATATCTTCCAAGTGCCCCTTGAGAATATACCGTCCGGTGAGGCCGTACTCATCGATGGCTTTTTCAAGAGCACCCCGTTCCGGGCCGTCACCGGCCAGGGCCAAATATATCTCCCTCTCCGGCGCCAACTCCTTGGCGATGCGGACCATCAGGAGGTAGTCCTTGACCGGGAAAAGCCTGCCCGCAGAGCCGATGACGAAGGGTCCATTGGCCGCCTTGCCGCAAACGGTTGGAGGTATTTCGATGCCGTTATGAATGACCGCGACCCGCTCCGCGCAAAAACCAAGGTCGTTGACGAAAAAGGTCCGGATTCCCCCGGAAACCGCGACAACTTTCTGGAAGTACCAGGACAGAATGAGTGAATTGATCTTCGATTTAAGCCTCTCGGGCCATGGGATGGACTGGTCGAGGGTTTCAGGCAGACCGTGTTGGGTGGCGATGAAGTTTACGCCCGGATGAAAACTGGAGACCAGGTAAGCAAGGATATTTTCCTTGTAGCGGTGAGAATGAAGGATATCCGGGGGGTGCGGAGCAAGGATTTTCCGGATGGCATTGGCGATCTGAGGAAAGGAGCGGCGGCTCTCGTCCACCACATGCACCGGTAGTCCGGCTGCCCTCAACTCCCTGGCAAGCCGCCCCTCGTTGAGAAGGATGACCGTCAGGTCGATATCGGGGAAGGCCCGGAGATGCGTCAGCAAGTGACAAGCCATCACCTCCGCCCCAGCCCATAAATCTCCTGAAATCAAATGACACACCCGCAGCATGAAAAAGCCACCCTTTCAACGAGGAGTATGCCTCGATCGGGATTGCCCGTCGTCGCGTTCTCGAGAGTTGGTCGGGGAATTTTGGACACCCGGATAAGGGATGAACTGCTCTAATCTGGAGGAGGGATCCCCCGAGGGGAGCAGTTCTGCTCGGCTTCAGTGCATTATTGAATCGTCAAGGCACGGGGGGCATTGGGAATAGGACCGGTTTTGGGAGTTCCACCAAAGGTTATGGCATAACCATTTGAATTTGCAATGCCGGTTGAGTCTACAACATAGAGGAATTGATTTGCAGAGGCGGGAATTGCTCCTCCATTGACAGTAAATATTATCTTTTGTCCATTAGCATCCCATGCTGTAGGAGGTTGGATTTCACACTTTCCCCGGTTGGCCCAAGTGGACCCGGAACAGATTTCAACACGGGCTTGCGTGATATCCAGGTAATAGTCGTCCATGTAGAGGTAATAGCCGTTGGTAAGTCCGTACTGATCTATGCCATCAAACGAAGTCATAATGTATTTAATAACATTTTCGCTTTCGCTCGATGCCCGAGTTACCACGTTTGTCCAACCATCATTTCTAATTCCATTAACCCACCACTCGAAAGCACCGTTAGCCGTCCCCGCCGGATTAGACAATTTGTAATGATATTCCTGCCTGTTCCATTTGTCGGAATTTACTGGTGAGGGCCAGTTTTGTCTATACTGATTGCCTGCGGCAGTTACAATATGGGTGTCTCCACCGTAGTCTATACCGTCGCTGCCGGGACGTATAACGACACCATATTTGGGAACGCCGGAATAATAGGGAGTGGCTCCTCCGCGAGACAATTTGAAAATAAAGGCACCGCCACCGGGACCAACGTAACGAGTCCAGTAGAATTGATGAGACATATATATCTCTAACGATCCACCCGGTATGTCATGCCCAATCTCCGGGAAGCAGGAATCGTTTCCTATTCCACTCATAGGATAGCAATCCAGCCTGGCAGCCTTGCTTCCAAAGTTGCCGTAGTGCCTATCTGTTTTTGTATATGCGACGTTGGGGCCGTAACCCGGCCCGCCGGTGTAGGCATACCCGCAATCACTGGTTATAGATGCGTTCGTCGTACAGGATTCGTGATTCTGCCAAACCAAGGGTGCCGCTGGCGATTTCGTGCCGAATCCACTCCCAGAGACCGTTACGCTTTGGTCATGGATGAATGATCCGCTTACCTCGATAACGGATGGCATAGCAAGAACTTTATTTGCGGGAAATGACATAATGCTGAAAATAAACATTAATAAAACAAAGGAAATTTTTATGGAATTATTAAACATTTATTTAACCTCCTCCTGGTTTTATTTATCAATCTAAAATACGCAATTATCGTGCCAGAAGCAACGTCACGATACTCACCGGTGGCAGGGCGTAAGTCAAAGTGGGTGATTTGTCCACCTTATCTTGTTCGTCAGGTTAACAGAAACCCTCTGAATAAACCAGGTGAAAATGTCTTCTCGCGTTATGATTTGGCGCATAATCAGTTAAAAATGCAGACGAGAGCTTCAACAAAAAAATGGCCGATATCGCCCTAAAAAACATCCCACCAAATTCGATGTGAAATTACAACCATGTTATTAGTCCCTTTCATGGAATTCATTTATGTATTTCGATCCATTCCAGCCACATTTTCGGTGTTGTCGAAATCTGACCTGAGACTGTTCTTCGGTAGCGAAGATGTGATCCGAATAATTCGGACATAGTTGTGACCTGTTTGACAGCCGGACAGTAAATAATATGTTGAGTATTATATGTGCTCTTATTATGATTCAATATCATATTGACCGAGAGAGTTTTCCTTGGAATAATATTTAGTTCAATGAATAAATACGATCACTACCTATTATAAATTTTTGAAAACGTGCTTAACATTCCAATATTTTTTCCGATAAAATAATAAAAATAGATTATCCATAGTTTAGCAAATTGTGATCGTCTTGAGTAATATTCACTTCCTTTCAATGACTTGCCGGCAGCTGCGATAAACGGGATAATTATGATTATAAATATATTTACAATTAAATATGCATTAAACTTTAAAGCAATTAGAGCCGCTGGAAATAAGGATATCGATGCAAGCAAGAAAAGGCATGTGAGCATGGTCATAGGATTATGTATTTCACTGCTTTTTAAAGATAATGAACTACCAAGCCACACTTGGCGCCGAGCAACATCAATTAATGTTTTTGGATATCCGAGATGAATCACATCGCAGCTTGGAGTATGATGTAATTGCAACTGAATACTTCTTATACGCTGAGACAAGTCATCATCTTCTGCAGCTATAAGGTCTTCACTAAAACCACCTAGTTTTTCAAATATATCTCGCTTTAAAATAAAACTACCACCAGCTAAATAATCCACATTAACACCTGAAATCACTGGTCGAATTGTCCAAGCTTTCTCAACCCATGTACCATTTTCTGGAGACCTGTATACTCCTCCAACAGCTCCAATATTGTCATTTTTAAGAGATTTAACTGCAGCTGCAATCCACATTTTTCCAACCAATACGTCGGAATCTGCAAATGCTATTATTCTACCCTTAGCATAGCTTGCTCCACGATTCCGTACACCACCAACTTTTAATTTTGTCGCATCGACTACACATGCACCCCATCCTTTTGCAATATCAACAGTTTCATCTGTAGAACCATTATCTGCAACGATTACTTCCAATCTATCTTTTGGATATATTAGCATTTCAATTGATTTAAGACACAACAAAATATATTTCGAAGAATTAAGAGTTGGAATTACTATTGACACAAAAGGTTGGTCTTCCATATTATGTTCTTTTCAATTCTTTAGTAGTCTTTTATAGAGCATTTCATAACTGCGAGAAGTATTTCGTATATCGAAGTTTTTTCTCGCAAATTCCCTGCCTGCAACACTCATATGAAATCGAACACATGGATTTTCAATAAACTCAATAATTGCATAAGCTAATGCGACAGGATTATTCATAGGAACTACACGAGCCTCTACACCATTATGTACCATCAGAGCAACACCTCCGACATTTGTAGTTATTAAAGGCAAACCAAATGCCATTGCTTCTGCAGTTGCAAGAGAAAGTCCTTCATAGCGTGACGAGCAAACATACATGTCCGCATTTGATAATTCTGAAATTGGATTTTGTGAAAATCCTGGCATAAAAACTTTTTTATCAATTCCCAACTCTTTAGCTTTTGCCTCCAAGGTTGGTCGAAGCGAACCCTCGCCTACAATCCGGAGATACGCCTTAATACCTTTCTTATGCAAAATTGAAAACGCTTCTAACAATACATCATACCCTTTTTGCTCGTCTAGGCGCCCAAGACTCAGAATCGTCAGATATTCTTTCTTTTGTTGTGTAGATGCATCCCGCATCATACCTAGCTGTATCCCATTATTTATCACTTCGAACGGAAGCCCTGGCATCGCATCGTTTGCACGTTGCCTAACTGATTCAGACACACAAACAACCGCTTTGCATGACCTCTTAAGCGATTTATATTCCAATTTTAATTTAAATTTGTTTCGGCATGAATTATTAGTATAATGGGGGTATTCATTGTGAATTGTTGCTATGCAAATAGTTTTCTCAGAAGAAAACAAACGTCCAATTACGCCAGGGAGAAAACTATGTGCATGAAATATATCAGGTTTAATGCTTTTTATTATTTTTACAAAACGGATTAATCCGCTTATCTGGTTGTTTTCAAATCCTAGAAAACTGTACGATATGGATTTATTTCTCAATTGATGATTCGATGCCATATCGGAATTCAAAATAACAACATGATGCTCTATATCGGGAGTATTTATATTTGACAATAATAGATCGATAAAATTAACAATTCCACCTCCACTCCAGTGTAATCCGTGAACTATACGCATGTTACACCTTTTCGGCTATTTATTACACATCTATCCAAAACAGGTTTCATGACAAAGAGGAAGGTTTCAAAGAAGTTGCAAACCTGAATCTGGAACTGGCCATCTCCTGTACAAAATCCCTTGCTTTACGAGAATGAACATCGCGGATTCAGGTATTATAGAGAGCAGTGATTCTATTTGATATCTTATTTGCAATAAATGATAACTTATCCATTGTATTTCCATACGGCAGCATGCATATGAAATATAATAATTTATTAAAATTTAACGCTCTATTTAGATGCCTTAAACTTAAATCATGTGCCTCGTCGATACCTTCAATATTAGTGTTTATAAGCCAGTCCGCTTTCATACTTAACTTGTTAAATATATTATCGGATTTATCTTTTGAGAGCAATCGAATCATACCTTTCTTACATTGAAAAAAATATGGTTTCCAAGTCGGGCAACTTTCTTTTCGACCCAACGTTATTTCCGCCAGCATACCTATGGAATAAGGGTAATACCACTCCAAATCAAACATGAGATTTCCGAAACTATAAAAAATGAGTCCATTACCCCTACGCTCAACAGGACGGACGATATGAGAATGATGTCCCAGTATAACGCTTGCCCCTGCATCAATAAGTTTCCGGCCAAGTATAACTTCAAATGATGAAGGGATATCAGGGCCTTCTGACCCCCAGTGAATTGATATAATTACATGATCAACTTTCCTGGAGGTTTGCTTAACAAACTCGATTAATTCAACCGCTTTTGGAGCGTCATACATGCTTTCATTTGACATAAATGCGTCAGAAACAAAAGAAACACCCACTATAGATAGTTCCAACCCATTGGCTGAAAATAATACCGGCGTTATTGTTCTTTTGGGCTCAGAATATCCAATAGGTTGAATTCCAACATTTTTTAATGCATTTATACTATCATAGAAAGCTTTTGTACCGTGCTGCAATATATGATTGTTAGCTACATGAAGATGACTAATGCCGGAGGATTTAATAGCCAAAGCAGTGTCAGGATCTCCTCGAAAAATTTTTTTTCCAACAACTGATTTTGCTTGGCTATACTGGCTAAGTGGGGATTCTAAGTTTACTATAGCTAAATCGGAAATTTTGAATATTGGCATTAGGGTACATAGCGCTTTTTCCACACGTGCAGTATTAGCGTAGCCGTGCCCAATAGTAAAGTAATGGTCCGCAGGGCACAAATCTCCGCCTGCAATTAATTTGATAGAATTTGACATTAACGTGGCGAGTTACTAACCCTTGAGATAACAGACCTGAATTTACCATTAAGTTCACGTGGAATTTCACTTACAAATTCTAATTTTATATTTATTTCATCTCCAATAAAATCTTTAAGCTTTTGCAGCAATTTATGTTTGTCGATTTCAGAAAATTTTGAGGTAGCAACTAGCTTAACAAGTAGATTATTTATATCGGTTTGTATTAGTTGCGTTTCTCGAATATGATCTACGCCTTTAAATGCAGGATCTAATCGACCAACTTGTCGCCCGTCGGGAGTCAAAATCATATCGTCATTTCTGCCAATGATTTCTTTAGTTACCGGAAAAGGTCGACCACATGGGCAACATGAA